>Ga0207702_10001712_pt1 | contig 21592 bp, 18 predicted proteins | sample KBSCornC62_FD_184302 | JGI IMG/M metagenome (GOLD analysis project Ga0207702, IMG submission 184302) | Corn rhizosphere microbial communities from Kellogg Biological Station, Michigan, USA - KBS Corn C6-2 (SPAdes) (version 2) | ecosystem: Host-associated > Plants > Roots > Rhizosphere > Soil ...
CGGCAATGCGCTGCGCGCGTTCGTCACGGCGGCGACGGGCGCCCGGTCCGTGCGCGCACCGCGCAACGCGGCGCGGCAGACCCTCTGCCATTACCGCCAGCTCGCGCGCACGTCGGCGGGGTTCGCATTCATTGCCGACCTTGCGATGGCAACCCTCGGCGGCGCGCTGAAGCGCAAGGAAAAGCTCTCGGCGCGCCTCGGCGACGTGCTGTCGCTGCTCTACCTCGCTTCGGCGACGCTGTGGCGCTTCGAGCAGGATGGCCGGCCAGCCGCCGACCTCCCGTTCGTGCACTGGGCGGTCCGCGACGCGCTGTTCAAGGCACAGGAGGCGATCGACGGCGTGATCGTCAACTTTCCGAACCGCGCGATCGCCGCGCTGATGCGACTCGTCGCTTTTCCGTTCGGCCGGCCGCATGCCTTGCCGTCGGATCGGCTCGGCCAGCACGTCGCGCGGCTCCTGATCGAGCCCGGCGCGCCGCGCGACCGGCTCACTGCGGGCATGTTCATCGGCGACTCCGCGGAGCCGGTGGGATTGCTCGAGCGCGCGCTCGCGGTCACCGTTGTCGCCGAGCCGATCGAGCGCAAGCTCCGGAGCGCAATGCGCAGCGGCCGGTTCACGCCGGCGCTCGCGCCAGGCGAGGGCGCGGCCGAGACGATTGCGCAGGCCGTTGCCGCGGGCATCATCGCGCAGACAGACGCCGACATTCTCGCGACGCAGCGAGATCTCGTCGCGCGTGTCGTGCGCGTCGACGATTTCGGGCAGGACCTGGGTGCGTCGCTGCTGATGCCGATTGGCCAGGACGCCGCACCGCAAAAGGCCCGGGCAACGAGCGCGCCGGAAGTTCGGCGCGCGGTTGCCTGACCGTCCGCGCGGCCCCATCTCCGCAGCATGAGCGCGCAGGGCCGCCCCAAGCGCGAATTGCCCCGGACGCCGGTGGCAATGGCTGTCATGATCGGAGGGCGGTAGTTCAATGACCAAGCCCATCTACATCGTCGACGGCGCGCGCACGCCCTTCCTCAAGGCGCGCAACCGGCCGGGACCGTTCGCGGCATCCGACCTCGCAACCGACGCCGGCCGCGCGCTGTTGCTGCGCCAGCCGTTCGCGCCCGCCGATCTCGACGAGGTGATCCTCGGCTGCGCCGCGCCGTCGGTCGACGAGGTGAACATCGGCCGGGTCGTCGCATTGCGAATGGGCTGCGGCCACAAGGTCCCCGGCTGGACGGTGATGCGCAATTGCGCGTCCGGGATGCAGGCGCTCGACTCGGCGATGGATTCGATGCGCGCCGGCCGCTCGCATCTCGTGCTGGCGGGTGGCGTTGATGCGCTGTCGCGCGCACCGCTGCTGTTTTCCGATCCCATGGTGACGTGGCTCGCCAACTGGTATGCAGCGAAGTCGCTCGGGCGGCGCGCCGCGCTGCTCGCGAAATTCCGCCCCCACTATCTCGCGCCGGTGATCGGGCTGATGAAGGGCCTGACCGATCCGGTCGTCGGCCTGCTGATGGGCCAGACGGCCGAGAATCTCGCGTACCGCTTCGGCATTTCGCGCGCCGAGATGGACGCGTACGCCGCGCAGAGCCACGCGCGCGTGCTCGCCGCGCAGCGCGAGGGCCATTTAGCGAACGAGATCGTCCCGCTCATCGACCGCGCGGGAAACGTCTACCCGGCCGACGACGGCGTGCGCGAGGATTCGACGCCGGCCAATCTCGCGAAGCTAAAGCCGTTCTTCGACCGCAAGTACGGCAACGTCACGGCCGGCAATAGCTCGCAGGTGACCGACGGCGCCGCCTGGCTGCTGCTCGCGACCGAAGAAGCGCTGGCGCACTTCAACCTGACGCCGAAGGGCCGCATCGTCGATTCGCAATGGGCGGCGCTCGACCCCGCGCAAATGGGCCTCGGTCCCGTCTACGCCGCCACGCCGCTGATGACGCGCAACCACCTGGGCCTCGCCGACGTCGACGCATGGGAGATCAACGAGGCGTTCGCCGCGCAGGTGCTCGCGTGCCTTGCCGCCTGGCGCGACGACGCGTTCTGTCGCGACGAGTTGGGACTTCCCGGGGCGCTCGGAGTGATCGACGACGCGAAGCTCAACGCGGAGGGGGGCGCCATCGCGCTCGGCCACCCGGTCGGCGCATCGGGCGCGCGCATCGTGCTGCACCTTTTGAACACGCTCGAGCGCGAGGGCGGGCAGCGCGGCATCGCGGCGATCTGCATTGGCGGCGGACAGGGCGGCGCCATGCTGGTCGAGCGCATCGCGGCGGCCGGCGCATGATGGGCGAGAACTGGACGCTCGCGCGCGACGCCGAAGGCCTCGCCCGGCTCACGCTCGATCGTGCGGACCGCACGACGAACACACTGTCGCGTGCAGTGCTCGACGAGCTCATGCAAATGCTCGACGCTCTCGAGGCGGATCCGCCGAAGGGCCTCGTCATTCGCTCCGGCAAGGCGAATGGCTTCATCGCCGGCGCCGACGTCGACGAGTTCGCGAACATCGGTGACGCGCAGCAGGCGCAGGCGCTGGTGCGTCACGGCTGGGACGCATTCGAGCGTCTCGCGAACGTCTCGTATCCCACGCTCGCGCTCATCCGCGGCTTTTGCCTCGGCGGCGGCCTCGAGCTCGCGCTCGCTTGCCGCTATCGCGTCGTCGTCGACGAGCCGTCGACGCGGCTCGGGCTGCCGGAAGTCATGCTCGGCATCGTTCCGGGATGGGGCGGCATCAAGCGCTTGCCGAGGCTCGTCGGCGCACCCGCGGCGCTCGACCTGCTGCTGACCGGCAAGACGATCGACGCACGCAAGGCAAAGCGCCTGGGTCTCGCCGACGAATGCGTGCCGCCGCGGATCATGGACAACACCGCGCGGGGCGTACTGCTCGCGCGGCCTTCGCAGCGCACGCTGCCGTTCCCGCTGTCGCTGACGCTCGCGCCGCTCGCACGCCGGCTGATCGTGAAGCGCGCCGCCGAGCAGGTGCGGAAGCGCGCGCGACGCGAGCACTATCCGGCGCCGTACGCGATTCTCGAGCTTTTCGAGCGCTTCGACGGCGACCCGCTGGCGCCGCCGCCGGGAGACCCGGCGTCGATCACCGCGCTGGTCGCGACGCCCACCGCTGCGAACCTCATCCGCGTGTTCCATCTGCAGGAGCGGCTGAAGGCGCTCGGCAAGGTCGACGCGTCCGGCGTGGCGCGCGTGCACGTCGTCGGCGGGGGCACGATGGGCGGCGACATCGCGGCCTGGTGCGCGTTGCGCGGATTCACGGTGACGCTGCAGGACCAGGACGCACAGCGGCTCGGACCGGCTGTGAAGCGCGCGGCGAAGCTCTTCGCCGATCGCCTGAAGGATCCGCGCCGCGTGCGCGACGCGCTCGACCGGCTGATTCCCGACGTTCCCGGCAACGGCATCGCGCACGCCGACGTGATCGTCGAGGCGATCTTCGAGAATGTCGCCGCGAAGCGCGCGCTGTTCGCCGACGTCGAGGCGCGCGCGAAGCCCGATGCGATCCTCGCGACGAACACGTCGTCGATCCCGCTCGAAGACATCGCGTCGGCCCTCGCCGACCCGTCGCGGCTCATCGGCCTTCACTTCTTCAATCCGGTCGCGAGGATGATGCTGGTCGAGGTCGTCGCGGGCCGTGACAGCGATCCGTCGCTGCTCGCGCGCGGCGCGGCATTCGTGCGCGCGATCGACAAGCTGCCGCTGCCGGTGAAAAGCGCGCCGGGTTTCCTCGTCAACCGCGTGCTCGCGCCATATCTGATGACGGCGATGCGCTGCGTCGACGAAGGCATCGCCCCCGAGGCGGTGGACGAGGCTGCGGTCGCGTTCGGCATGCCGATGGGCCCGATCGAGCTCGCCGATACGGTCGGGCTCGACATCTGCCTCGCGGTCGGCCGCATGCTCGGGCACGACGGCGAGCCACCGCACCGGCTGGCGGAGAACGTGGCCGCGGGGCGGCTCGGCAAGAAGACGGGACAGGGGTTCTACGCGTGGGTGAACGGGCGCGCGCAGAAGCAGGCCGCGCCCGCCGCTGTATCAGCCGACCTCGGCCGCAGGCTCGTCGATCCGCTCGTCGCGGAAGCGGAATCCGCGCTCGCCGAGGGCATCGTCGAAGACGCCGACCTGGTCGACGCCGGCGCGATCTTCGGCGCAGGGTTCGCGCCGTTTCGCGGCGGTCCGCTGCAATATGCGCGCACCGCGGCGGGTGCGGCATGAGGGTTCGCCTGATCGCGGACGGCAGTCGCGTGGTGTAGCATCTGCCGGCGCATCGCCGGTTATCGAACGAACCGGAGCCTGGAGGTCCGCTGCGAAGCGCCGCCGGACGATCGGCTTCGACCCCCGGGAGGAGAGTCGTGGAACGCATCTGGCTCGAGCATTACCCGAAGGGCGTGCCCGCGGACATCGACATCGACGAATACGCGTCGGTGCGCGACGTGTTCGAGGAGGCGTGCCGCAAGTTCGCGACGCGGCCGGCATTCTCGTGCATGGGCCGCACGATCACGTTCACCGACCTCGACGCGCTGTCGTCGACGTTCGGCGCGTGGCTGCAGAGCATCGGCTGCGCGAAGGGCACGCGCGTCGCGCTCATGATGCCCAACATCCTGCAGTACCCGGTGTGCCTGTTCGGGACGCTGCGCGCCGGCTGCACGGTGGTGAACGTCAACCCGCTCTACACGGCGCGAGAGCTCGAGCACCAGCTCGTCGACTCGGGCGCCGAGGTCATCGTCGTCGTCGAGAATTTCGCGCGCACGCTGCAGGAGGTCATCGCGCGGACAAAGTTGCGACAGGTCATCGTGACGTCGATCGGCGAGATGCTCGCCGTCAAGGGCAAGGTCGTCGACCTCGTGCTGCGGCGGGTCAAGAAGATGGTGCCGAAGTACTCGCTGCCCGGCGCGATCCGCTTCAACGACGCGATGAGGCAGGGCCGCAAGGTGTCGCTGTCGCGGATCCCGATCGGTCACGACGACCTCGCGTTCCTGCAGTACACGGGCGGCACCACGGGCGTCGCCAAGGGCGCGATGCTGCTGCACCGGAACATCGTCGCCAACATGCTGCAGGCGCGCGCGTGGGTGCGGCCGATCCTTGCCGACGATCGGCGCGAGGTCATTCTCACGCCGCTGCCGCTCTATCACATCTTCTCGCTGACCGCGAACTGTCTCGTGTTCATGTCGGTGGGCGGCGAGAACGTGCTGATCACGAACCCGCGCGACATTCCGCGCTTCGTGAAGGAAATGCGCCGGCTTCGCTTCACGGCGATGACGGGTGTCAACACGCTGTTCAATGCGCTGCTCAACAATCCGAAGTTCGCGCATCTCGATTTCCGCTCGTTCCGCCTGTCCCTCGGCGGCGGCATGGCTGTGCAGGAGGCGGTGGCGAAGCGCTGGAAGGAAGTGACCGGGGTGACGCTGGTCGAGGCCTATGGGCTGACCGAGACGTCGCCGGCCGCGACGATGAACCCGCTCGACGCCACGGAGTACACGGGCGCGATCGGGTTGCCGATCCCATCGACGTGGATCGTGCTGCGCGACGACGCCGGGAGGGACGTGCCGCTCGGCGAGCCGGGCGAGATCTGCATCAAGGGCCCGCAGGTGATGGCGGGCTACTGGCAGCGGCCGCAGGACACCGCCGACGTCATGACGCCCGACGGTTTCTTCATGTCCGGCGACATCGGCACGATGGATGCGCGCGGCTACATCCGGATCGTCGACCGGAAGAAGGACATGATCCTCGTGTCCGGCTTCAACGTGTATCCGAACGAGATCGAGGGCGTGGTCGCCCAGCATCCGGGCGTGCTCGAGTGCGCGGCCGTCGGAGTTCCCGATCCAAAATCCGGAGAGGCGGTCAAGCTGTTCGTCGTGCGCAAGGACGCGACGCTGACTGCGGCCGGCGTCGTCGCGCATTGCCGCGATCACCTGACCGCGTACAAGTGCCCGCGCGACGTCGAGTTCCGTGGCGATCTGCCGAAGTCGAACGTCGGCAAGATCCTCCGCCGCGAGCTGCGCGACGAGGCGAAGCGCAGCACGCCGCGCGAGGCTGCGCTCCAGTGAGCGGGGTCCAGTTGCCCCCCGGGGTTCCGGCGCTGCGCGTCACGCCGATGCCGGCCGACGCGAATGCCCACGGCGACATCTTCGGTGGCTGGATCATGTCGCAGGTCGACATCGCAGGATCGGTCCCCGCTGCGCGGCGCGCGCGCGGCCGCATCGCGACGGTCGCCGTCAATTCGTTCGTTTTCAAGCAGCCGGTGTTGGTCGGCGACCTGGTGTCGTTCTATGCAACGATCGAGAAGACGGGCCGCACGTCGATCACGGTGTCGGTCGAGGTCTTCGCCCAGCGGAACCCCGACCAGGAAGTCACGGTCAAGGTCACCGAGGCGAGTCTCACGTATGTCGCGGTGGGTCCGGATCGCAAGCCCCGGGAATTGCCTCCGCTCACAACTTAGCGTCGGCGCGGCTCTTCACGGTCGCGCCGTTGTCTCGCCAGGAATCCAGCGGGGGAAGCCGATGCTTCGACGCATTGCCGTTTGCATGTGCATCGCGATGTGCTGTGGGGGAGCCGCCCGGGCGCAAACGCCGCCGCGCTTGCCGAATCCGGACTCGAGCGGCTTGCCTCCCGCTTCGATCATTCGCATGCCGCCGGAGCAATCGAAGTCCCCGTCCCAGGCGCCTGCTGCCGCTGGCGAAAAATCGAGTGCTCCGGCGCCTGGCGTCAGGGCAAGTTCACACGCAGCTACCCCTGCCGTCGCAGCCGCAGCCGTACCCGCGGCTGCTGCGGAACCGTGGGCACGACGCTCCGCGGGTCGCCTGTTCGCGCGCCGCCTCGCGTCCCCGGCCGCGAGCGATGCGAACATGGCCGGGCGGCATCCGCGTGCCGACGTCGGCGTGTGGACGAGCGATCCAAGATATTCGCAGCCCGTCATCGACGAGTTCGGCTTGCGATACGACATCGAGACGGGCAAGGGCATCAACGACTGGTACTTCAAACTGCCCCGCCCGTTCGGCGCGAATTCGACGTTCTACCTGCAATGGCAGCAGCGGTTCAACGCCGCGTTCGTCGGCACGGTGTTCCGGATGCAAAGCGGCGGCTATCCCGGCATCAAGCTCGCGATGGTGAGCGAGATCACCGGGTCGAGCACCTGGCCGAAGCTCGTCGTCTCGACGTTGGACCAGCACAAGTTTCCGTTTCTCTATCAATACGACCAGAACGGCAACACGTCGAACCTGATGGCGGGTGCGAACAAGGGCGCCGACTACGACTGGCAGCCGAAGATCGGCGTCGTGGGGTCTTGCCTCTACACGGTGAACAACCGGACGCCGCAAGGGCAGCCGACACCGGGTTGCGAGAACATCGTGGCCGACAAATGGATCACGTTCGACCTCGTCGTCGAGACGGGAGGCGAGATACCCGGCACGAAGACGTGGGAATGCGACCGCAAGCTGTACATGACGATCGACGGCATCAAGCGCCTGGTCGTCCACTACAGCAGCAGCGACCGCCCTCCCGGCCGCAACGCGCGGCCGTGGACAGCCGTGTGGCTTTCGCCGTACATGACGGGCCGCGACCCGGCCCAGACATTCCCGGCGACGCCTTCGGTGTGGTACCGCGAAGTCATCGCCGACGACAAGCCGATCCCGCCGCCGGCGTGACGCCTGCCCGTTGCCGATCCGCGCTTGCCACCGGGGCGAGACCGGGGTTTGTTGTGGTGGACGCAACAACGCGGCCACGAACCCCGCGGGCCGAAAAAGGCTTGCGGCAGATCAACGCCGAAAGATGACATAGTTGCAGAATGCGGATCCGGGGCCCGCAGCCTGAATGGCGCAGTACCCGCTGGGCATCCCGACCGTAGACCCGGCGACGCAAACCCACGAGGAAGAGGAGGCTCGATGCTCGATGCTATGAAGAATTTGCCGTTCCGCTCCAATCGGCTCGCCGCGGCCGTGGCGGGCAGCGTGCTATTTCTCGGCGCTGGCCAAGCCCTCGCAACGGGGTTCCAGCTCAACGAGCAGAGCGCAAGTTCCCTCGGCAATGCGTTCGCCGCAGGCGCCGCCTTCACGGACGATGTGAGCGCGATGTGGTCGAATCCCGCCGCCCTTTCCAAATTCTCACGCATGCAGGTGGCGGGCGTCGCGAACGTCATCACGCCATCCATCAAGTTCCAAAACGACGGCTCGTTGCCGGCGCTCAATCAGCCACTCGGCAACGATGGCGGGGACGCCGGCGGCGTCAACTTCGTGCCGAATCTGTACTTCTCCGCCCCGGTCAGCCCGACGTTCGCGTTCGGACTCGGCGTCAACGTACCGTTCGGCCTGGTGACCGAGTACGCCGAAGGCTGGCTGGGTCGCTACCAGGCGATCAAGTCCGATATCGAGACGATCAACGTCAACCCCGCGGTGTCCTGGCAGGTCACGCCGGAATTTGCGGTCGGTGTCGGAGTGAACTGGCAGCGTGTCAAAGCCACGTTGACGAGCGATCTCAACTATTCGGCGGCGTTGCTGAGTGCTGCCGGCCAGGCCGGAATCACGCCGGGATCGCCGACCTTCAACGCCATCGCGCAAGTGACGCCAGGGCTGGATTCCAAGGTGACGATCAAGGGCGACGATTCTGCGTGGGGGTGGAACATCGGCGCCGCGTGGGACGTTTCGCCGCAGCTTCGCCTGGCCGCGAGCTACCGGTCCGAATTGAAGTACGACATCAAGGCAAACATCGACTTCGACAATCCCACACCGTCGCCGCCGGCTGGTTCACCACCCCAGCTCGTCGCGACGATCGCCGCACTATCCGCAGGGGTCAACACCCGCGCGGCGTACGGCAGAGGCGTCACCTCCGACATCACGCTGCCGCAGATGGCCAATGTCTCGTTCCTTTGGCGGGTCAATCCCCAATGGGAGGTCATGGGCGACGTCCAGTACACCGGCTGGTCGAGCATTCCGGAACTGAAATTCACCCCGACCGACGGATCGACGCTGCCGGCCGTGGCGCTCAACTGGGACGATTCGTGGAAGTATTCGCTCGGCGCGAGCTACCGTTACAACAGCCAGTGGAAGGCGCGGATGGGTGTTGCGTTCGATCAGACACCCGTCAACGGCACGAATACCACGGCGCGTCTTCCCGACTCCGACCGCTGGTGGCTTGCGATCGGCGGCGAGTACAGGTGGACGCCGAACTGGAAATTCGACGCCGGTCTCGTTTATATTTTTGCGGACAGCCCGAGCTTCAACCAGAATCAGGGGAGCACCGCAGCCAACGGCCTGATCAAGGGCTCGTATGATGCCAGCGTAACGATCTTCGCGCTGCAGGCAACGTACTCGTTCTAGACCGCGCGCACATCGGAGGTTCGACGGCCGGGGTTCAGCCGGCCGTTTTCTTTTCACCGCCCGTGCCAACGGGGTCTGCTTGATGCCCGCCTCGCCACTCATCGTTCGCAAGGTCGCCGTGCTCGGCGCCGGCGTCATGGGCGCGCAGATCGCCGCGCATTTCGTGAACGCCCGCGTTCCCGCGATGCTGTTCGATCTCGCACCGGCCGAAGGGCCCGCCAATGCGCTCGCGCGAACGGCCGTCGAGCGCTTGCGCAAGCTCGAGCCGGCGCCGCTCGCGGTGGCCGACGGCGCGCGGCACATCGAGCCGGCCGACTACGTCCACGCGCTCGGGCAGCTTGCGGACTGCGACCTCGTGATCGAGGCGATCGGCGAGCGGCTCGACTGGAAGCGCGACCTGTACACGCGAATCGCCCCGCATGTCGCACCGTCCGCGGCGCTCGTCTCCAACACGTCGGGGCTTTCGCTCGCAGCGCTCGCGCAGGCGCTTCCGTCCGGGTTGCGCGCGCGCTTCTGCGGCGTGCACTTCTTCAACCCGCCGCGCTACATGCACCTGGTGGAGTTGATCCCGACCGCGGACACCGAACCGAAACTGGCGGACGCGCTCGAGACGTTCCTGACGAGCGCGCTCGGCAAAGGCGTGATCCGCGCGAAGGACACGCCCAATTTCATTACCAACCGGATCGGCATCTTCTCCGTGCTCGCCACGATGCGCCACGCGGACACGCACGCGCTCGGCTACGACGTCGTCGACGCGCTCACCGGTCCCGCGATCGGCCGCGCGAAGAGCGCGACCTACCGCACCGGCGACGTCGTCGGTCTCGACACGATGGCGCACGTCGTGCAGACGATGCGCAGCGCGCTTCGCGACGATCCATGGCACGCGCTGTTCGACACGCCGCCCGACCTGGCCGCGCTCGTCGCGAAAGGCGCGCTCGGGCAGAAGACCGGCGCGGGCTTCTACCGCCGCTCCGGGCGCACGATCGAAGTGCTGGATCGCGCCAGCGGAGGCTACGTCGCGGCACAAGGCGTCGTCGCGCCGGAAGTCGCCGGAATCCTGGCCGGCACGAACGCGAGCGATCGGCTCGCGGCGCTGCGCGCGTCGAAACATCCGCAGGCGCAATTCCTGTGGTCGCTCCACCGCGATCTCTTTCACTACGCCGCGTACCATCTGGCCGCGATCGCCGACAGCGCGCGCGACGTCGACCTGGCGATCCGCTGGGGCTTCGGTTGGGTGCAGGGTCCGTTCGAGCTGTGGCAGCAGGCGGGCTGGCGCGAGATCGCCGATCTCGTGGCGAATGACATCGCCGAGGGCCGGGCACTCGCGCGCGTGCCGCTGCCGGCATGGGTGAACGCCCCGGACGTGATCGCGGCCGGCGGCGTGCACGGCGAGCGCGGATCGTTCTCCCCCGCGAGCGGGGTTTTTCGCGGGCGCTCCCAGCTGCCGGTCTATTGCCGCCAGCTCTTTCCCGACGCGCTTCCCGGCGAGCGCTTCGACCAGGGCACCACGATCTTCGAGACGGCCGCGCTGCGGTTCTGGCACCTGCGCGACGACGTCGGCATCGTGTCGTTTCGCACGAAGCAGCACACGATCAGCGAGGACGTGCTCGACGGCATTCTGCGCGCGCTCGAGCACGCGGAGCGCGCGTGCGCGGCCGTTGTCGTCTGGCAGCCGCGCGAGCCGTTCTCGCTGGGCGCCGACCTGGCGCGAATCTCCCCTGCGATCGCGGCGCGCGAGTGGGACGGCATCGAGCGCATGGTCGCGAAGTTCCAGCAGGCGGCACTGCGCCTGCGCTACGCGCTCGTGCCGACGGTCGCTGCCGTGCGCGGCATGGCGCTCGGCGGGTCGTGCGAATTCATCCTGCACTGCGACCGCACGGTGGCTGCGCTCGAATCCTACGTTGGCCTGGTCGAGACGGGTGTCGGCCTGCTGCCCGCAGGAGGCGGCAGCAAGGAGCTGGCGCTGCGTGCGGCGATCGACGTCCGGCGTGGCGCGAACGGCGGCCAGCTCGATCTTTTTCCGTTCCTGCGCACGTATTTCCAGAACGTCGCGAAGGCGACCGTGTCGAAGAGTGCGCCGCAGGCGCTCGAGCTCGGTTATCTGCAGCCGGCCGACACCCTCGTCATGAATCCGCACGAGGTGCTGCACGTGGCGATTGGAACCGCCCGTGCGCTCGCCGATGCCGCATACCGGCCGCCGCTGCCGCCGCGCGACATCCCGGTGGCGGGGCGAACCGGTACGGCAACGCTCACGATGCTGCTCGTGAACCTGCGCGAGGGCGGCTTCATCACGCCTTATGATTACGAGGTCGGCGTGCGCCTCGCGCGCGTGATGTGCGGCGGCGACGTCGACGCCGGCAGCACGGTCGACGAGGAATGGCTGCTCGCGCTCGAGCGGCGCGAGTTCATGGCGCTGCTGCGCGACCCGCGCACGCAGGCGCGCATCGCGCACACGCTCGCCACCGGCAAGCCGCTGCGCAATTGACGCCTTATCAGGCCTTGGGATGACGAGACAGATGCAGGAAGCGTACGTGCTCGCTGCCACGCGAACGCCGGTCGGGAAGGCGCCGCGCGGCGCGTACCGCACAACGCGCCCGGACACGCTGCTCGCGCATGCGCTCACGAGCGTGCTCGCGCAGGTGCCGGCTGTCGACAAGGCGCGCCTGGACGACGTGATCGTCGGCTGCGCGATGCCTGAATACGAGCAGGGGATGAACGTCGCCCGGATCGGCCTGCTGCTCGCGGGATTGCCCGACAGCGTGCCGGGCATGACGATCAATCGCTTCTGCTCGTCGGGATTGAACGCGGTGTCGATCGCAGCCGATCGCGTTCGCACCGGCGAGGCGGACATCGTCATCGCGGCCGGCACCGAGAGCATGAGCATGATCCCGATGCTCGGCCGTCTCGCGATGAACGCCGACGTGTTCGCAGGCGACGAGAACATCGGCATCGCCTACGGGATGGGGCTGTGCTCGGAGCGGGTCGCGAGCCGCTTCGGCGTGACGCGAGAGGCGCAGGACGAATTCGCGCTCGCCTCGCATCGCAAGGCGCTCGCCGCCCAGCGCGCCGGCGAGTTCGACGCGGAGGTGAGCCCCATCGACGTCGTGCAGCGCGCGCCCGATCTCGCGAGCGGCGAAGTCGCCGAGCAGACGAAGACGATCGCGCGCGACGAAGGCCCGCGCGCCGACGCGACCGCGGCGGGGCTCGCGAAGCTTCCGACCGTCTTCGCGGCGAAGGGCACGATCACCGCGGGCAACAGCTCGCAGATGTCCGATGGCGCCGCGGCCGCGATCGTCGTGAGCGAGCGCGTGCTGCGCGAGCTCCGCCTTGCGCCGCTCGCGCGCTGGCGCGGTTACGCGGTGGCCGGCGTGGCGCCGGAAATGATGGGCATCGGCCCCGTCGAAGCAATACCGAAGGCGCTGAAGCTCGCGGGCCTCGCGCAGCACGACATCGACTGGATCGAATTGAACGAGGCGTTCGCGGCGCAGGCGCTCGCTGTCGTGCGAGAGCTCGACCTCGATCCGGCAAGGGTCAATCCGCTGGGCGGCGCGATCGCGCTCGGACATCCGCTCGGGGCAACGGGCGCGGTGCGCACGGCAACGATCGTGCACGGCCTGCGGCGCAGGCGGCAGAAATACGGCATGGTCACGATGTGCGTCGGCACCGGAATGGGCGCCGCGGGCATCTTCGAGGCGGTTTGAAGCGAAAGCAGCGTCACGGCGGCATCGGCCAATCAAAGGGAGAGTAGAACTGTGATCGTGAGAACGATGGCGATGATCGCGGCGCTCGCCGCGGCAGCGAGCGCCGCGGCGCTCGAAGTGGAAGGCGTGCGCCTCGCCGACAAGGCTACCGTCGGCGGCCAGGAGCTCTCGCTGAACGGGGCCGGCACGCGCAAGCGGGCGATCTTCAAGGTGTATGTCGGCAGTCTCTATCTGCCCGCGAAGGCGCGCTCGGCGCAGGAGGTGCTCGCGAAGTCGCCGCGGCGCATCCAGCTCAACATGCTGCGCAATCTGTCCGCCGACCAGCTCATCGGCGCGCTGACCGACGGCCTCAAGCAGAACACGACGCCGGCCGAGCTGTCGGCCATCACCGTGCAGACAGGCGAGCTCGCCGCGATCATGAAGTCGTTCGGCGAAGCGAAGGAGGGCAGCGTCGTGACTCTCGACTTCGTCGACGGCGCAACGAAGGTGGGTCTCGACGGCACGGCGCGCGGATCGATCGACGGCGCCGCGTTCAACGACGCGCTCACGAAGATCTGGGTCGGCGAGCATCCGGCGCAGGACGATCTCAAGAAGGCGCTGCTCGGCGGTGCCTGATTTCTGGCGCAGTTGCGGCTACAGGCTGCTCAAGCGGACACCGGAGGGCAGGCTCGCGGTCACCGACGATTTCCTGCGCAGCTTTCTCGTGCGCCCCGAGCTCGCGCCGGTTCCCGACTCCTGCGCGGCGGAGTTGCACCTGCACGACACGCTGCTCGCGCATCCGCGCGGCGCCGTTGATCCTGCGGCGCTCGACGCGATCGCCGATGCCGACGCGCGCGAGAACTATCGGATCTGGTTGCGTTTTCGCGACCGGCTCGCCGCCGCCGAATCGCTCGAGTCCGCGTATATCGGGCTCTTTCGCGGCGAAGGCGTCGACGTGCCGCCGCTGTTCGTCGCGCAGCTCACGCAGATCGTGCTTCGCCACATCCTGGGCGAGCGTGCCGATCCGCTCGCTGCGCGCGCCGCGGAGATGCTGTTTCGTCCGCAGAAAATCGCGGTGACCGACGACGGCGCCGTCATGGCGGCCGACGAGGTCACCGTCGAGACGTATGCCGACAGCGGCGGCTTCGGCTCCCTCGGCGAGCTCCTGGCGCGCAACAAAACGCCGATTCGCACGGTCGACCTCGACGTGCTGAGCGACGAGAACCGCGCGTCGTACTGGGAGCGCGACGAGCGTCACGACTTGTCGGTGAGCCTGAACCGCGGACGGCCCGCGCTCGCCGCGCTGACGCGCGTCATGGAGGACTGGATCGCTCACTTCCTGGGCGTCAAGGTGGCGATCCGCACCGAGCGGGAAATCGAGGATGCGCATTGGAGCTGGCACGTCGGGCTCGACGTCGAGGCGAGCGCGATCCTCAACGATCTCTACAACCGGCAGCCTGTCGACGAGGCGCGGATGGGACGACTGCTGTGCCTGTTCCGCCTTGACTTCGAAGACCCTGCGGACATGCGGCCGGCGCTCGCGGGCCGCCCGGTGTGGCTCGCGATGGCGATGGACGGGCACAACCGCCTGCGCCTCAAGCCGCAGAACCTGCTGATGAACCTTCCGCTCGCGGGGCTGCAGTGAGCGCGCTGGGCCGCCCCGAGCCGAACAAGCCCCGAAGCGCGATAGCGCGCAGGGTAGTTCAGTGAGCGCGCTGGGCCGCCCCGAGCGCGAACAAGCCCCGAAGCGCGATAGCGCGCAGGGTAGTTCAGTGAGCGCGCAGGCCGATAATTGCACCTCCGACACGGACTCGAGATCGTAATGAACGAATCGGCTTCCACGGCCCTTCGCCCGCGTGCTCGCTCGGCACTGCGCATCTGCGCCTTTGGCGCGCTCGCGCTCTGCGCGGCCGCAAGTGCGCAGCAGCCGGCCGCGCCCGAACCAGCGCCTGCGCCGCCGCCCGGCGCGCCGGCCGAGGCGGCCACGCACGCCGCCGCGCCGGAAACATCCGGTCCGCTCGCTCCGCTCGCATGGCTCGAGGGCTGCTGGCAGGGCAACGTGAACGAGCGCGCGTTTCGCGAGCAATGGCTGCCACTGCGCGGCGGCCTGCTGATCGGCGCCGGGCAAACGGTGTTGCGCGGCAAGGTGCAGGACTACCAGTACATGCGCATCGAGCCGAGATCCGACGGCGTCTACTTCGCGCAATTCTCCGGTGATCGCAAGGAGACGTCGTTCCGGCTCGCCGGCACGCAAACCGCCGACAAGGACACGATCTTCACGTTCGCGAACATCGCGGCCGACGCGTTTCCCGCGCGCCTCGTCTATCGCCGCGGGAGCGAAGGCTGGCTCTACGAGACGATCGAAGGCACGCTGAACGGCAGCGAGCGCAAGGTCATCTATCCGCTGCGCCGGGTCGACTGCGAAACCGGCGAGTTCATTCTCCGCTGATGCCTGATTCCGCCACGCCACCCGGTAAAAGCGCCGCGCTCGCGAGCTTCGAGCGGATGCTCGCTGCCGGCAAGGACGGCGCGCTCCTGCGCTATTCGATCGGCAACGAGCACGCGAAAGCGAAGGATTGGCCCGCGGCCGCGGAAGCGCTCGCGCGCGCGGTCGTGCTCGATTCGGACTACACGGCTGCGTGGAAGCTGTACGCGCGCGCCCTGCTCGAAACCGGGCAGCCGAAGGCGGCGCTCGACGCGTATCGGCAGGGCATCGACGTCGCACGGCGCAAGGGCGACCGCCAGGCGGAAAAGGAAATGACGGTCTTCGCGCGCCGCATCGAGCGCGCACTCGGCAGCGGCTGAAGTCCCCGCGGGGTGCCGCATTCGCTCGACCCGGCTGTGTGTTTCCGGGACGTCGGCTTTGCGCTATTCGCGCGCGGCGCCGTTCACCTGCGCGACGCCGCGATTGGCGAGCTCGTCGGCGCGATGATTGCCGGGCGTGTCGGCGTGGCCCCGCACCCAGTGCCACCGGATCGCGTGCGTTTTCGCAAGCGCATCGAGCTCTCGCCACAGCTCCGCGTTCTTCACCGGCTTGCGGTCGGCGGTGCGCCAGCCGTTGCGCTTCCAGCTGTGAATCCAGCTCTCGATGCCCTGCATCACATACTGCGAATCGAGGTAGAGGTCGATTTCGGACCCCTGCTCGAGCGCTTCGAGCGCGCGGATGACGGCGGTCAACTCCATCCGGTTGTTCGTCGTGCTGCGCTCGCCGCCGAAGAGCTCCTGCTCCGAGCCGCCGCGAATCAGCAGCACGCCCCATCCGCCGGGACCCGGATTGCCCTTGCACGCGCCGTCGGTGTAGACAACGACACTCACCGATTAGATGGCGCGGCGAGCTCGTTGCGCGACACGTCGTCGCCGGCCGCCCGGTGCATCGTCGTCAGGCCTTCGCGCGCGCGCGCCGCGGGCGCCAGCGCTTCCTTGCGCCGCTCGCGGCGCTCCCACGCAGGCTCGAGGAGGCGCATGCCGAGCACCTTCTTCGTCGCACGCAGGTAGTAGACACCGCCGGTGATCGGCCACCAGCGGTCGCCGGCCTTCTCGAAGAACGTGAACCGGCGCAGCCACTTCTCCTGCGTGAACGGCGGCACGTAGCAGTCGAAGCGGCCGCCGACGATGTCGAAGCCGAGCAGCGACAGCCAGTCCTTCAGGCGATAGAGCGCGATGAAGTTGCCATTCCAGGGCGGCGTCGCGCCGCGGCCGAAATAGCGGCGCATGCCGAACAGCGAGAACGGATTGAAGCCCGAGATGACGATCTGGCCCTCGGGGCGGATCACCCGCCACGCCTCGCGGAGCATCAGGTGCGGATCGCTCGTGAATTCGAGCGCGTGAGGCATGACGATCAGGTCGAGTGCATTCTCGGCGAACGGCAGCGCATGCGGATCTGCGATGATATCCGCGGGCGGGTCGTAATCGAGGGTCCAGCGCGATACGATCCGGCTCTGCGCGAGGAACGCATGCTCGGGCAGGCCGATCTGCAGCGCGTGGAAACCGAAGATGTCGGCCACGGTCAGATCGAAATACGCCTGCTCGCGCTCCTGCAGGTACATGCCCGGCGGCGTCGCGAGCCACGCGGCGAATGTCGGCGACGAAAGATCCGCGGCACGCGAAGGCTGATCCATGACGACGATTATCCCAATCCCTGCATTCAGGGACAACTACATCTGGGCCGTGCGAAAAGGCGACACCGCAGCGGTCGTCGACCCGGGCGATGCCGCGCCGGTGCTCGCGTGGCTCGCCCGCACGGGCGTGCAGCTTTGCGCGGTGATCGCGACGCATCATCACATGGATCACGTCGGCGGCATCGAAGCGCTGTGCAAGCACGCGGACGTGCCGGTGTACGGTCCGGCGGACGAGTCGATACCGCGGCGCACGCATCCGCTCGGCGAAGGTGATCGCATCGACGTGCCGGGCATCGATCTCGGACTTTCGGTGCTGGACATTCCCGGCCATACGGCAGGGCACATCGCGTACTTCACGACGGGTGCCACGCCGCTGCTGTTCTGCGGCGACACGCTTTTCGCAGCAGGGTGCGGCCGGCTGTTCGAGGGCACGCCTTCCCAGATGTGGACGTCGCTGTCGAAGCTCGCGGCGCTCGCGCCGGACACGCGCGTGTATTGCGGTCACGAGTACACGCTCGCGAACCTGCGATTCGCGGAAGCCGTGGAGCCGGGCAACGCCGACGTGCGCGCGCGCGTGGCTCGCGAGCAGGCGAAGCGGGATCGCGAAAAGCCGACGCTGCCGTCGACGATCGGCGAAGAGCACGCGACGAATCCGTTCCTGCGGGCGGCACTGCCCCCGGTGGCCGAGCGCGCCGCCGCCCATGCCGGCCGTCGGATGAGCGACGCCGTCGATACGTTCGCGACGCTGCGCGAATGGAAAAACGGATTCGCATGACGCCGGAAAACGAAGTTCGGGTTGACGCTCGCGGTTGCGTGGGCCTACTATCGCCGGAATTTTTGCGGCGACCAGCGGCCCTGCGCACCGAGTGCACTATCGACGATCCCTGATCCTGCCGGCGGTTCTCGCGCTCGCCGCGTGCGCGACGCCCGCCCCGCCGCCGGCCGAGCCGCCACCCAGCCCGCCGCCGCTCCCGGCAGTCGCGTTCTCCCCCGCGCCACCGAAGATCGTCCTGACCGACCCGTTCGCGGGCGAGGCGGCCGATCTCGAGCCACTGCCGCCCGCGACCGGCGACTTGTGGGATCGCATCGTCAAGGGCTACGCGATGCCCGACATCGAGGGCCCGCTCGTCGACAAGTGGGAGCAGTACTACGCCGATCGTCCGGACTACATCGCGCGCACGGTCGAGCGCAGCCGGCGTTATCTCTATCACATCGTCACCGAAGTCGAGGCGCGGGGGATGCCGCTCGAAATCGCGCTGTTGCCGATCGTGGAGAGCGCATTCAATCCGAATGCGTTGTCGGTGAGCCGCGCCTCCGGCATCTGGCAGTTCATGCCGGCCACGGGCAAATCGTTCGGCCTCGAGCAGACATGGTGGTTCGACTCGCGCCGCGACGTCATCGCCGCGACGACGTCGGCGCTCGACTACCTGCAGAAGCTGCATGCCGAGTTCGAGGACTGGCAGCTCGCGCTTGCCGCATACAACTGGGGCGAGGGCAACGTGCGGCGGGCCGTGGCGCGCAACCGGACCAAGGGTCTGCCGGCCGACTTCGAGCACCTGACGCGCGTCGCGGACGAGACACGCAACTACATCCCGAAGCTGCAGGCGATCAAGAACATCGTCGCCGATCCGGAAAAGTACGGCCTCGTGATGGGGGAAGTGCCGAACGCGCCGTATTTCACCGTCGTGCGCACGACGGTGCGGATGGACGTCAAGCGCGCGGCGGATTTCGCCGAGCTCGACGTCGACGAATTCCTCGCGCTCAATCCGCAGCACAATCGCCCGGTGATCTCCGGCGCCGACGACTACGCGATCCTGTTGCCGATCGACAAGGCGGAGATCTTCGCCGCGAAGCTCAATCTCGTCGACCAGCCGCTCGTGTCGTGGCAGGCGCACCGGATGAAGCCCGGCGAGACGCTGCCGCAGATCGCGATCCGCTACGGCCTGCCGCTCGAGACGCTGCGCTCGGTCAACGGCATCGGTCCGCGGCAGACGGTGCCGACCGGTTACGCGCTGCTGGTGCCGATGCAGCGGCCGTCGGCCGACGCCGCAAGCTCGCTCGAAAACGCCGTATTCACCACCGTTCCGGCGGGCCGCACGTTCTACCACGCCGTCCACCGCGGCGAGTCGCTGTACTCGATTTCCGCCCGCTACGGCGTCACAGCGGAGGATCTCAAGCGGTGGAACCGCCTCGCGAGCGACAAGGTGATCGTCGGCCAGAGGCTGCGGGTCACGAGCGACGTCGCGCCCGTCAAGTCGGCGGGCAAGGGCCGGAATGTGCGCTCGGCGAAAGGGAAGAGCCGCGGAGGCGGTTCAAAGGGCGCCGTTGCGGTGCAGACGAAGTCGGGCGGCGGCGGTCGCGGCGGCAAGGCGACGGCGGCGACGTCCAGCGCTCGCGCGGAAAAGTAAGATCAGCTGAAATGCAAAACGGGCGACGCGTGAAGCGCCGCCCGTTTTTTTCGTCCGTCACACGTCTGCGACGGAATCTGTACGAAGAGGTTACTTCCTCTTCGCGGCTCTCTTCTTGGCGGTCTTCTTCCGCGCGCCGGCTTTGCGGCGCGGGGCGGCGCGCTTCTTGGCCGCCTTGCGCTTCGTCGCCCGCTTTTTCGGGGCGGCACGCTTCTTCGTCGCCTTGCGCTTGGTCGACTTCTTCGCAGCCCGCTTTTTCGGGGCGGCGCGCTTCTTGGTCGCCTTCTTGGCCGACCGCTTCTTCGTCGCCTTGCGCTTCGTGGACTTCTTGGCGGCCGACTTCTTCGGTGCCGCCTTGCGCTTCTTCGCCTTTTTCTTCGGCGCCGCGGCCGGAGCCGAAGGCGTCATCATCGACATCATGTCAGCCATCATCTTTGCATCTCCTGTCTGAGTTCATGTGACTGTTATGGTCCAACACTCGCAGGTGTCTCAGGGTTGCGGGGGAAACCGCGCTCGGTGCAACTATTTTCGAGCCGACCCCTTGACAAATCCATTGCCACCTGCTGCCAGCATTGTAGCCACGTTTCGGGCATTTGCAAGATTTGAGCCGCCGTTCGTTCCGGTCGCATCGCCACTGTTGCGAATTCGCACACCGCATTCGGCGCGCGTTTTTCGCGCTATCCGCGCGTGTCGCGCGGCGGCAGGCGCACCTCGTGCGCGAACAGGTCGGCGAGCGTTTCGCGGCGCCTGATCACGTGTGCCGCGTCGCCGTCGACGAGCACTTCGCAGGCGCGCGGACGCGAATTGTAGTTGGAGCTCATCGCCATCGCGTACGCGCCCGCCGTTCGCACGGCGAGCAGATCGCCCTCGGCGAGCGCGAGCGTGCGATCGAGCGCCAGGAAGTCCGCGCTTTCGCAGACAGGGCCGACGATGTCCATTGCGAGCCCGCCGCCGGCGCGCGGCCGTGCCGGATCGACGGCGTGCCACGCGTCGTACAGCGCCGGCCGCACGAGGTCGTTCATCGCCGCGTCGACGACGGCGAAGTTGCGCGCCGCACCGGGCTTCAGCACGCGCACGCGCGTCAGCAGCACGCCGGCGTCGGCCACCAGGCGTCGTCCGGGCTCGAGCAGCAGCCGCTCGCGCCGCCCGCGGAACAGCGCGAGGATCATCGCCGCGTAATCGGCAATCGCTACGGGCGTCTCGTCGCGATAGCGGACGCCGAGGCCGCCGCCGACGTCAACGTGAGCGAGCGCGATGCCTTCGCCTGCGAGCGCGTCGACCAGCGAGAAGAGCCGTCCTGCTGCTTCCCGGTAGGGCCCGAGCTCGGTGATCTGCGAACCGATGTGCATGTCGATGCCGAGCACGGTGATCGACGGCATGCCCGCGGCGCGGCGGTAGAGAACCGGGGCATCGGCGAATGCGACGCCGAATTTGCTCTTTTCGAGCCCGGTCGAGATGTACGGGTGCGTGAGCGGATCGACGTCCGGGTTCACGCGAAAGCTCACCGGTGCGACCTTGCCCATGCGCGCCGCGACTGCGGCGAGCTGATCGAGCTCGCTCGCGGATTCGACGTTGAAGCAGAGGATGTCGGCGACGAGTGCCGCCTCCATCTCCGCCTCGGTCTTGCCGACGCCGGAGAACACGACCTTGCGCGGATCGGCGCCGGCAGCCGCCACCCGCGCGAGCTCTCCGCCCGACACGATGTCGAAGCCACTGCCGAGGCGCCCGAAGAGGTCGACGATCGCGAGCGACGGGTTCGCCTTCATCGCATAGCAGACGAGGTGCGGATGCGCGGCGAACGCACCGTCGAACGACGCGAACGCGTCTTCGAGCAACGCGCGCGAGTACACGTACAACGGCGTGCCGAAGCGCTCGGCGAGCGCGGACAGGGCGACCCCCTCGGCGCAGAGCTCCCCGCCGGCGTAGTGAAATCCGCTCACTGGGCGCCCTCCGCGCACGCGCGCTTCGGGGCTTGTTCGCGCTCGGGACGGCCCGTCGCGCTCAGTGGACTGCCCTCCGTGCTGGCGCACTTCGGGGCTTGTTCGCGCTCGGGACGGCCCGTCGCGCTCACGGCCGGGGCGGCGCCGGA
>Ga0207702_10001716_pt1 | contig 21574 bp, 25 predicted proteins | sample KBSCornC62_FD_184302 | JGI IMG/M metagenome (GOLD analysis project Ga0207702, IMG submission 184302) | Corn rhizosphere microbial communities from Kellogg Biological Station, Michigan, USA - KBS Corn C6-2 (SPAdes) (version 2) | ecosystem: Host-associated > Plants > Roots > Rhizosphere > Soil ...
CTGCGGCTCGCGGCGGGTGAAGAGAGTTGTGGTGGCGTGACGAAGGATGGGGGCTCCAGCTTCGAGCATGGCGTGCGCGAACTTCGCGAGGTCTTCGGCTGTCGAGAACAGGCCTGCATTGCCCGCCACTCCGCCCAGCACCCAGGCGTTCTCGTCCTGCACTTCGCCTTGGATTATGCGGTTGCGGAATGTGCTGCGCGGTTTCTGATCAGCGCGGACTGCCTCCGCATCAGGTGAATCTTGTTTTCGCTCATCGGCCGTAGGCGGGATTTTCGTTCGCATTGCCGTGGGCGGATTGAACGTCGTGTTCGTCATCGCTAACGGTCCAAAGATTTCGCGCTGGCAAAAGATATCGAGTGGTTCTTCGGCAAGGCGTTCGAGCGCGATGCCCAGGATGATGAATCCGATATCGCTGTATTCGGCGCGAGTACCGGGATTAGTCGTGAGCGGGATGGTGAATGCCGCCTGCAGCAGTTCGTCACGGGAGTGCGCTTTCTGGAACAGCTTTTCGTAGGCGGGCAGGCCTGAGGAGTGGGCCAGGAGCATGCGGAACGTGACTTCGTTCCGGCGCGGATCGTCGGTGCGAAATTCTGGAACTGTGCCGATGATGGGAGCATCCAGTTCCAGTTCGCCGCGTTCGTGGAGGATTGCGGCCATGGTCGTGGTCGCTATCGGTTTTGTCAAGGAGGCGAGGTCGAAGAGGGTGGAGGGGCGCAGGGAGTCAAAGTACCCACCCTGTCGCGAAGAACGCGACAAGGTGGGGGCACCCTCGGGTTCTTCGTACACGAAACTGCCAAAGGTCTTTAGCGCTACTAGAGTTCCTTTTTCGGTTACGGCAATCGATGCGGCTGGGTGGGCGCGGTTCGCTATGGCCTCATGCAGGATCGAGAAGGCGCGGCAGAAGGCTTCGTCTTGTTTATCGAACGCGCGGAGCAAGTCCCTGGTTGTTTTCGAGTGTGGAGATTCGGCTTGCACAGGGCAAGCGTAGCACGGGCGCTCCTATCTCACTGTACCAGGAGGGCACTCCTTTACTTCAGTTTCTTGAGCCCGTGCCGCTGGTTGTGTAGAGTCAGAGCATTCCTAAGTTCAGATCCAACTTATCGGGGCGGAACGTCCCCGCGCGTTTCGAGAGCAGGGCGGAGGCCCAGTAATCATGCGTGTGTTTGTCACTCTAGTATTTCTTCTGGTTTTCGCATGCGAGAGCTTTGCTGAAGCCGTTGCGCAAAGCGGGCTTGCGCCTGGCAGGGCGGCCTCGAGCGCTGCTCCGGTGCGTTTGACCGCTGTGGATTCGATCATTCAGCAAGCGATTGCGGATCACAATATTCCGGGAGCCGTGCTCGTCGTCGGGCACGATGGAAAGATTATTTATCGAAAGGCCTATGGCGCACGCTCGCTCGAACCTCGGCGCGAGCTTATGACGGTCGATACGATTTTTGACATGGCATCGCTGACCAAGGTTGTGGCGACGACGACTGCGGTGATGCAGCTGGTGGAATTGGGTAAGGTGCGATTGAATGATCCTGTCACCAAATATTTGCCGGATTTCGCGCAGAACGGGAAGGAAGATATTACGATCCGGCAATTGCTCACGCATTATTCAGGGCTGGCACCGGACATCGAATTGACGCCGGCGTTCGATTCCAAGGAGTCGGCATTCCGGCTGGCTTTCTCGGAGGCTCCTACGCAGGCGCCCGGGTCGGGATTCATTTACTCGGACACGAATTTCATTATGCTTGGGGCGCTGGTGGAGAAGATGTCGGGGGAGACGCTTGATGTGTATACGGCCAAGCGTGTTTTTCAGCCGCTGAAGATGACGCACACGCGCTTTCTGCCTCCAGCCGCCTGGAAGCCCAAGATTGCGCCTACGGAATATGACGAGCATGAGCACATGTTGCGGGGAGTGGTGCATGATCCGAGAGCGCAGCGGATGGGCGGAGTGGCCGGGCATGCGGGACTGTTTTCGACTGGAGACGATCTGGCAAAGTTCGCGCAAGCGTTGCTGAACGGCGGCGATGGCATTCTCTCATCACTGGCGGTTACGAAGATGACGCAACCGGAGCAGCCTCCTTCGGCGCCCGTGCTGCGCGGCTTTGGCTGGGATATTGATTCCCCGTTTTCGTCGAACCGCGGAGACTTCTTGCCCGTGGGATCGTACGGGCATACAGGCTTTACGGGGACATCGATGTGGATTGATCCGACTACGAACTCTTACATCATCCTGCTGACCAACTCGGTCCATCCCCGAGGGAAGGGGAATGCGGTCGGGCTCCGGGTGAAGGTGGCGACGGAGATTGCGGCGGCCTTGCCTCTCACCGCGGACGAGAAAGATGCGCTGCGGTGGAAGAGCATCACGGGATATAACGAGGCATTGAGCGCGGAGCGGCGGATGAGCGCGCGCAACGGCGCGGTGAAGAACGGAATTGATGTGCTCGAGCAACACGGATTCGATGTGCTGAAGGCGGCGGAAGGGAAGAAGCACGTTGCTCTGGTGACGAATCAGACTGGGGTTGACGTGGCGGGGAAGCGGACCATTGACGTGCTGGCGGGAGCGCCGGGTGTCTCGCTGGATGCAATCTTCAGCCCCGAACACGGGGTGACTGGAACGCTGGATACCACCGATATCAACAACTCCAAAGATGCGGCGACCGGTGTTCCGGTGTACAGCGTCTACGGGGGGTCAGATGCGGCGAGGCGTCCGCAACCTGAGGTGCTGCGCACGCTGGATGCAATTGTCTTCGACATCCAGGATGCAGGGACGCGCTTTTACACCTACGAAACCACACTGGGATATTTCCTCGAAGCAGCAGCCAAGGCTGGCATCGAGATGATTGTGCTGGACCGTCCCAATCCGATTACCGGATCGTTTGTGCAAGGTCCGCCAACCGACGCGGGCCAGGAGAGTTTCACGAATTACTGGACTGTGCCGGTGCGGCATGGGATGACGATGGGCGAGTTGGCGAAAATGTTCAATGTGGAACGCGGAATCAATGCGAAGCTGACTGTCGTTCAGATGGACGGCTGGCAGCGCGGGGACTGGTTCGATTCGACGGGATTAGAGTGGGTGAATCCGTCGCCGAATTTGCGGAGCGTCACTGAGGCGGCCTTGTATCCGGGAGTAGCGCTGATTGAGGGCACGAATATCTCTGTGGGACGGGGGACTGATACTCCGTTTGAATTGGTGGGCGCACCCTGGATTAAGAGCAAAGAGCTTGCCGCTTATCTGAATGCGCGCGGAATTGGGGGTGTGCGATTCGTCCCGATGGCGTTTACTCCTTCATCGAGCATCTATAGCGGGCAGGCTTGTCAGGGAGTGAATATCGTGCTCACGGATCGGAATGGATTGGATGCTCCGGAGCTGGGGATGGAGCTGGCGGCGGCATTGATTAAGCTGTACGCCAATGATTGGAAGGTCGAGAAGATGCGGCCTTTGCTGGTGAATCAGAGTGTATATGAGGCGCTGGCGACGGGGCAGGATCCGCGGCGGATTGCACAGGATTGGCGGGAGGACTTGGAGAAGTTTCAGAAGGTGCGGGAGAAGTATTTAATTTATAAGTAGGGTTCCCCAGTGCTGCTCGTCGGGCGAACTAAAGTCAAATACCTAACCAACGAAAACACTCACGATTGTGATGTGAGCCATTGGTAGAGACGTAGCTAGCTACGTCTCTACGAAGGGGGCACGAAAGTTACGCGTAGCGTGGTGCCATCGTACCTTGGAGTTTTGTTACGCAGAAAGCTTCGTCTTGCCTACTTCCATGTTTCCCAAGAGAAGATCAAAGAGGGGAAAAAACACGTTGTAGCGGCTGTTCGGGATATCGTGATGGCTCATGTGATAGGCGCGGGCGAACTGGAGTCCGGGAGGAAGCCAGCCGTTCAGGTGAATCCGCCAGTGGATTTCCTCGCACAGAATCACATAAAGCGACCAGCCAATGAAGACGCCGCAAAGAATTCCCTGCAACCCGAGCAGAAAGCTTATGAGCAAGGCTGGGATTCCATTAATCACGAATAGAAGAACAAGATTCACAGGGGAACTGATCAGCGCCACGAATTCTGCTTCCTGGGAAGTACCGATCTGCGCATGATGCTCTTGATGTGCGGCCCCGTGCTGAGTGCGCGGACGGTGCAGCAGGAAGCGGTGATAGGCGTATTCGAAGGCGTTGCCCCAGATCAGACCGATCATCAGGCCAAGGAGCCAGCGCTGCCATGTGAGGGAAGCGTGCAAGGCTAGCAAAAGAGCCGGCGCGATTCCGCATAGGATGGCGGCAACGGCGTTAGTCCGCTTCTTTGCTTGTCCGTGACGGATTGCGGTTTCACGAAGGTCCGTTGACAGCGCCATCGTTGTAGATTTTATCGCTTGCTACTGTTGAATGGGCCGCAATGTCTGGATCGCGGTGTTGGAAAAGTGATCTGCCCGGGATAACTTCTGGGCAAAAGGCATGCATCATAGCCGCTAAGACCATGGTAGTCTCGGGAGAATTGGGACGTATTTCGACCGAGGCCAAGCTGAGACGAAGAACCCGCGGGGGCTACAGCCCGTGCATATATTAGCCACTGTGCGGCACGGCTAAAGCCGCGCACTTCCGCTCCTGACTGGACAATGTTCATTGTGAGACCGCAATGGGAGGGACAATGATGCGTGCAATCCTGATGACAATTGTGGTTTCGGGGATAGCGTTTGGGCAGACGCCTGACTCCAGCAAGCCAAACGTCGCGCCCAGTGCGCAGACGCAAGCGCCCGCGTCACCTCAGCCGGCCTCGCCCGCAGTCGATCCGCATGTGGCAGTGATACCGGCGGGGACGAAAGTTCCGCTCACGCTCAAGCAGGCTATATCTACAAAGAATGCGAGGGAAGGCGATCCGGTGTATGCGGAGACAGCGTTTCCGTTCGTGACCAACGATCGCATCCTGATACCTGCCGGGACTTACATCCAGGGAAAAATTTCGCAGGTGGAGCATGCGAAGCGCGGTTTTAAGGGAGGCGCGGGGCTGCTGATTCACTTTACTTCGATGATCTATCCGAGCGGGTACACGGTTATGCTGCCGGGCTCGGTCGATAACACGCCGGGAGCGGACGACAAGAAGGTGAAGGACAAGGAAGGCACGATCAAGGCAGACAACCAGAAGGGCAAGCGAATTGAGGATGCCGCCAAGACCGGGGCGGAAGCCGGGACGGTTGGAACGATCGGCGGCCTGGCTGCGGGTGGATTCAACGGTGCGCGCTATGGCGGGCTTGCCGGCCTGGCGGGCGGCGTGGCGTGGGCGCTATTGAAGCATGGTCCGGATGTAAGGTTGGAGGCCGGGACATCATTGGAGATGGAGATTCAACGGGATGTGCCGGTGGATGCGACGCGAATTCGGGTGGCGCGGGCGGGGTCGTAGAGAGAAGGCCGGGCCGACACTCCCGCGATAGCCGGCGAGATGCTAGCACGACGACACGCATCAAGTGCGGCAACGGTTCCGAGGGCCAATTTACGTATCGGCGTGTCCTGGGTGCTATACAATCCGCGATAGGAGTGTTCCAGCTCCTGGGCGGAGGCGTTTGTGGCAGAGCTTGGGTTCGGTTTTACTACCATCATCATCGTCGTTGTCGTTATCTACCTTCTGAGTTCCATCAAAATTCTGGCAGAGTATGAGCGGGGCGTGATCTTCCGGCTGGGTCGTTTGCTGCCTGCGGCGAAGGGGCCGGGAGTCATTCTTGTGTTTACGCCAATCGACCGCATCGTGCGTGTGTCGCTGCGGCAGGAGGCACTTGAGGTGCCGCCACAGGACATAATTACTCGCGACAACGTGACGTTGAAGGTAAATGCCGTTATCTTTCTGCGCGTGATTGAACCTCGGAAAGCCGTGGTGGAAGTTTCCAATTACGTCTATCAAACTTCGCAGTTTGCGCAAACTACGTTGCGGTCGGTGCTGGGCGAGCAGGAACTGGATGAATTGCTGGCTCATCGCGACAAGATCAATCTGCGCCTGCAGAGCATTCTGGACACCCATACGTCGCCTTGGGGTGTGAAGGTGACCAATGTTGAGGTCAAGCAAGTCGATATGCCGGAGTCAATGTTGCGAGCCATGGCAAAGCAAGCCGAAGCGGAGCGCGAGAAGCGGTCCAAGATTATTCACGCGGAAGGCGAGTTCTCGGCCGCTCAGCGATTGGTGGATGCGGCGCACTTGCTCTCGAGTGAGCCGGTCAGCGTACAGCTACGATATTTGCAGACGCTGACAGAGATTGGCGTGGAGAAGAATACGACCGTCGTATTTCCAGTGCCGGTGGATTTCTTCTCGGGCATTCAGAAGATGCTGGGCAAGACAGGCGAGCCGGCTACCCCGGCGGGGAAAACGGCTTAAGCGGCACGCAAAGGTAGGTTTTAGAGAGCACGGAGTTGAACTATGGGGTCGTCACAAGATACTGAGATCACGCTCGGGACGGGGAAGTTGCTTGTGCTGTTTTTCGGGCTGGTGGGAGCATGCGCCCTGTTCTTTGCGCTGGGTTATTCTCTGGGACGCAAGTCTGAACCTAGTTTCGCAAGCGCCAGCAATGCCGGCATGCCCAAGGTTTCGACGGATTCCACCAAGTCCAGCAGTGCGAGCACCCCGCAGCGCATGACGTTCTATAAGAATGTCGAACAGAAGGATGCAAATCCGGAGTTGACTCCCGCCGCGGATGCAAAGAGTGATACAGGTGCGGCCGCCACCGCTGACAAAGCGGGGCAAAACAATGGGATTGACCCGTCGACCGCGATGCCGACCTCCGGGTATTTTGTGCAGGTTGCCGCTGTCAGCAAGCAAGAGGATGCGGATGCCCTGGTGGACGCGTTGAAGAAGAAGGAATATCCGGCGTTCGTGGCCTCGTCGGGTTCGACCGACAAGCTGTTCCATGTACAGTTGGGGCCGTATTCCGAAGCAAAAGATGCGGAAGGGATACGGACGAAGTTGATTGGGGACGGATACAGTCCGATTTTGAAGAAGTAGTGCAGCCCTTCCCGCCATAACGCGGCCCTGGAGGGCAGCTCCGCCACAGTTAATGTTCAGAATTTTTTTAGGGCTCATGCGCATGTCCTAGTGCGCTGTTGCGAACTTACATTCCCCGCGGAACAAGCACGAAGTGGTCAATAGCGATGCGAGCAGCGGCATCAGCGCGAGCACGGTTCAAGCGGAACACAATTTTGAGTTCATCGAAGTGGCGGAGCGACGCACGTGCTGAAATTGGAAAGCTCAGCGTTTCGCTTGCGGGCTGGGGATGTTCGTAGATCCGCCAGGGGCGGGTGGATTTGACCAGCATCGTTCCCAGTGACTCAGAGGGTTTATCCGGTTTGCTGGTGTCAACGAGAATCAGTTCCAGAGAAACTGTGTCGGGATAACGGTCGGCGTTGCGGATGGCGATCTGGATTCGGCTGCAGCAGTCGGTATTGATCAGGTTTCCGAGGTGGTCATGCGCCTCGATCGAAAGGGGGCGGCGGTCAGTGGATCGGATCTCGACCACGTCGGGGCTGGCCTGAGCCTGGCGCGAAGCTTTGGGAGGACGCATGTCAGGGGCCTTGAAGAACCAGTAAACACCATCAAAAGGAATGATGAGCGGATTTGCACCGCGGCTAAGTCCGTGAGTTCTCACATCAACGGGAGGTGGTGCGACCAACTTGGCGCGGAGTTGTTTCTCGGGCCAGAGAACGATTCCGCTGTTTCCGTCGCCGCCGGTTGTTGCGGAATCGTCCAAAATCTGCGTGACATAGCGCCGGCTAGATTCATGATCGCCGCTGACGATGCGAGCGGCGTACTTGTGAGAGGAGCCCAGACCGATACCGGTCGCGCCTTGGAGATAGGGCAGGAGCGCGGCGATGGTGAAAAGAACAGCGGCCAGAGCGATGGGCAAACTGTAGGACTGTTGCCGACCGTTCTGCAATTCTGTGTTCGAAACCGACCACCAGGTCCATGCACAACAAGCAAGACCGACCAGCAGTGCTCCGTTTATCGGATGTTCGGCGAAAAAAACCACCACTCCCGTTTTGGGCGCAGAGAGCCGCGGCAACGGAGATCTCCGGTCTGAATTTCGGGAACAGGGGCAAGGTGTCGGACTGGAGCGATGAAAGCAGGGCGTGCTCTGGATTCGGAACATCTCCTTCTCGTATCCGTAGGGACGGGGTGACCAGGACTGCGAAGACTGCAACGGCCAGTAGAGTCCAGGAGGAATTTGTGCGGATGAGTAAAGCGACAGGCGCGAACCAGATTGCGGCGGGCGAGGCTTGGACCAGCAGCACCTGATGATCGAGATCGGCGTTTCGGAAAACAACGGCGCATAGAATGGCGCTCGTCAGCACGCAGGAAATGGAGACAAAAAATATTCGTTCGAAAGCGAAGACGAGAAGAGTCGTCCACGAAGAGTAGTGAGATGGCGGTGAAGCGGCAGAAAAGGCTACCACGCCAGCCACGGCGATTCCTGCGGCGGCAGGCAGCAACTTTGCGGTTCGCGAGACTGTGGAAGCTTGCACCAGATCTGGAGGATTCATGGCGGCCTGGACTCTTATTCCTGAACTGAGTCGGTTACTTCGTGTACACAACCAGTCAGATGACTGGGCCGCGTGCGCTTTATACTTTGACACCAGAACGGTCTGGAAGGTTTCCCAGTGGCCCTGTATTGGCCTTGTCACCCGTGAAACTTGGGCCCTCGCTAACGCACTTACATTGACAGTCGTCGATTCTCGCGTTATTTCTAGGTCATGTCCTCAGATGTATTTCTAGACCGTGCACTCCATGCCATCGCCGATCCTGCCCGGCGGCGGATACTGCAGGCATTGAAAGATAGCAAAAACTCAGCGCCTAGACCCGGGTGCCTCTGCGGCGGGGACATCGAGGAGCGCATCCATCTTTCGCAGCCCACAATCTCGCATCATATGGCGATACTTACCAAGGCTGGATTGGTGGACGCTGCCAAACAGGGGCAGTGGCGGTGGTACCGACGCAATGAGAAAGTGATTCGGCGGGTGGTGAAAGAGCTTAGGGGGAAATTATAGGTATGCCCTCATTGCGCCTCTGCGAATGCTGAGGCGAGTCGGAGGACTCACGATGCCCGAACTCCCTCTGCGTGAGATTTCGTCAGTATCCTTCAGCGTCTCAGGGAAGTTTGAACACAACCGTTATGCGCATCACGGTTTCGGTCGGCTTTCCGCCGAGGATGGCCGGACTGTAGCGCCAATTGCGAACGGCTGCAGTAGCCGCTTGGGCCAGCAGGGCGGGCCCACTGACGACGCTGGTCGAACGAACTGTTCCGTCTTCGGCAATGGTGGCGTCGAGCAGCACCGACCCCTCAAGCCTTTGCATTCGAGCCTGCGCGGGATAAAAGGGCTCCACTCTGCGTACTAGCTTGGCTTCCGTGAGGCGAGACACGGGTCCCGAGAATTCAGGCAAGCTTGGCTGACTCGTAGCGGATCCGATGAGCGCGCCGGGATCAGCAGACGGTTGCAGATCGACCGCTGGCGGCGGTTCATCAGGTTGTCCATTGCCTGCCGACTTGTTCGGTACAGGCTGTGCATCGCGCTTGAAAATCGTTACTCCAGAATCTTCTGCTTCTCCAGCGCCCGCTGCAACAGCGGATGAATTTGGACGATCTGCCGCAGGTGAGAGTTCGGCGGCTTTATGCAGCAAACTTTCAGTCCTCGGTTCGTCAGATCGATTCCCAGTGATGCGTGATGCCGATAGCGCTATACCCTTGGCTGGCATGCGCACGGCATTATTCTTATCGACCGCAGGAGAAACCGGACTCGCCGGACGAGCTTCGCTAGCAGCGCTCGCCACTCGGCTCTTATGCAAACTGGTCCACATTGCGATAGAAACCGCTAGTACCACCACGGCAGTGGCCGCGATGATCCGATAATCTTTCTTAGCGATTACTTTACTAAAGAGAACGAATACTTTCTGGCGTTGAGAGGCTATTGCGCTCAACACCGCGCTGCCAAGGGCTGACTTGCGTGCGGGCGTTTGCGAAGAATACGCCTCGCGCCCGTGCACCTGCTCCGCGATTTCGGCGAGGGCTCGCAAGCAATCAATTTGCCCATTCTGGAAAGCACCGGGACGGCTCGAGAAGGCCTCCAGAATGCCCACCATGCCTAGTTGTCCACGCAATGGCACAGCAGCAATCGATCGTATTCCCAGGCTACGGCACACATCGCGGTCAACACGCTCATCGCGCAGGGTATCGTTAGAAACCAGAATAGTTGCCGAGCGCAGACACTCTCCGGAAATGCCTGAATCCGTGTTCACCGGAGCTCCTAGTTCGGGACCGATGGGTCCACTCCGAGAACGGCATACGATTTTTCCATCTTGATGAAGCGCGAGCGCGGCAGAGTCCGCGCTGGTCAGCACTTGGGCTGCCTGCGCGACAGCCGCCAGAAGCGAGTCGGTGGACTGGGTCTGGTCATCCAGGCGCTCGCGAAGGCTATCGAACGTGCCGGTTTCGTTCCATGTCCCATCCATCGCCGAGGCGGGGCCTTTATGGCCGAATACACTGGATCCCGAAGAAGCTGAAAACGAAAGATCAACCATGTTTACGGCTCGATGCAATGAAGATTTGGCCAGAGACGAAGCCCGCCGTGGCAGGAGATGGCGGAAAGCGCGATTGGTCAACAAGTTTGGCGTAAAACTCCCGTGCTGTCAACGAAATCCATGGATTTGGGGACAGGTTCAACTCAGTTATGCTGCCGCTCGTTTCACCTTCGATATCCCCCTTTCGTGCCATAACGGCCTACCCAATGGTGTTATTGACCGTCATACAGGCACAGGGCATGCTTACTCTGCTGAAAGTCTGGATAGGTCTCACCTTTATAAAAAAATCAGGTATGGCTGGCATGGATGCCCGTACTCATAGGCAATTTGCTGACGCCGCCTGCGCTCCGATTCGGTAGTTTTCTGAGTGCTGGCACAGGGATTCTGATGTCGGGACGCTGACGAAGGACGGAGTACATTAACGTTGTCAACTGAGAAGAGCAGGGCAATAGCAAAGTTTGCATTGTTCGCGGACGTCGGTTCCTCCGACTGTGACGCCATCATCTCGTCCGCGCGGGAGAAGCGGTTCGCGAGACGGGAGACGATCTTCTCCGAAGGCGATCCGGTTCGCTATGTGATTATGCTGATCTCGGGCCTGGTTAAGGTCATCCAGACTGGCCCCAACGGTAATGAAGTTATGTTCCTTGAACGTCCGCGCTGAACTGTTGTGTGCTCCCCGGCAACACTAGAGCTCCGCCCGGCGAAACGCTCAAAGAGAATACCGACACGGTGGAGCTTGCAGTGCCTGAGGGAGTGCCGGAGTATTTTGCCGTAACCGTATGACTGCCGCTGCTCGATGGCGCAGTGTAGATGCCGTCGCTGCTGATCGTACCCACGGTGGGATCACCGCCATCGATTCCGTCCACCGACCAGGCGATTGCAGGATTTGTCTGTCCTGGTACTGTCGCGGTGAATTGTTGCGTCGTTCCTGTCATCAACTCCGCGCTTATGGGACTGACCGACAGCGCCGTGACCACCGCAACCGTTGCATTGGCCTTCTTGCTGCTATCGGCTGCGCTGGTCGCGGTGACAGTGTGCGTTCCCGCTTGATTCGGCGCTGTGTACAAGCCGGTCGCGTTAATCTTCCCGGTACCCGCGCTCCCGCCGGCGACATTGTCCACAGACCAACTCACCGCGGTATCGCTGGTGCCTTGCACAACCGCACTGAATTGTTGTTGTGCGCCCGTCAGCACAGTGACCTGCGTCTGGTTCAGCTGGATGCTGACATTCAAGGCTTTGGGCGGCGGAGTACCGCCGCTAGTACTGGATTTGAGGCTGGCGCAACCAACAGAAGGAAGAATGAATGTAAATAGCAGCAGATACTTTGGGAAAGAAGAATCAGTGACATCCATAAACGAGTACTGCCCGCCTCCCCGCAGGCCTTGCTCGCTTGCGCCAAGATAGATGTGAGTTCCTGCCTGGAGGTTGCAATCCGCGCCTGGCGCGGGTTTGCGGCCGTCGTTCGACTAATCGCTGTTATGTTTCGCCGAAGCGTGAGCTTCACGCAGTTGGAAGAGTGACTCGTCGGCTGTCAGCAAAATGAGATAATGACTTCTCACGGCCCCGTAGCTCAGTTGGATAGAGCAGCGGTTTCCTAATCCTTTTCCTTCCTTTTCCAAGCTCAATCGAAAGTTGTATTTCCGCGGATTTGCTGGAAATCCGCGTCACGTTCGGTTTAGTTCGGTTGAGTCGTGTTTGGTTCGAACCGTCAGAGAACCGTCAGAGTTTGAAACAGTGAGCAATTTGGGACGATGCAAAGCGCATGCGGAGAGCATGCCCGCGAATGTTATCGAAATGAAACGTTGTAGGTTTCTGCTGGGAATGGAAATGAGTCTTGCTTGTCGACTTCTTGATTACTGCGAGCGGCCCGACTGCCGATGCAATTGCCGCCGCTCGGCGCGACGAAGGGAAGTTTCTGGGAAGCAAGGAAAGAGTCGGCCACTTCCGCCACGAATGCGGAAGGCGACAATCCGACCTTGCGAGCTGATTCAAAAATGGCTTGAGATAAGACTGGCGAAAGCCGAACTTGAAGAACAACAGAGGGAATTTTGCTCATGAAAGGTTCGAGTCTCCGCAGAAGCAAAAGTCGTCCGTTTGATTCCACGCAAGCAGAACACAAAAGCTTCAGCTCGGAGACTCGCGGGGATTATAGCGCAAGGCGTAAGTTGTTCAATATAAAAGAATGCTTTCAAATTTAACGCGCGAAAAAAATCGGGGCGGGGTTTGTTGGGTGGGGGTGGGTGAAATGTTGAGCAACTTGCCGCCGAAGACCGCCTGCCGCCTGCATACCAAAATCCGCGAAATTGAATTTCTGCCGTAACACGGCTCGAGCGATAGGCAACCCTTCTTTAAAAGGAAGCAGTGTTGAGAGGACGTAAACCCAAGCCGCTCCGCATCCAGATCGTCGAAGGCGACACGCGAAAGCGCGGAGTTCGCAAACTGCAGGAACTCGCCGAACGCGAACCAAGGGCAGAACGCGGATTACCTCCCTGCCCCGAACATTTGAAGGGCGTTGCGCGTGATCGATGGTTCTTCTGGGCGGAAGAACTGGCGGCCATGAAGATTGATCACAGGCCCGATGATGCAGTTCTGGTCGGCGCCTGCATGAATTATGCACGCGCTCTCCAGGCCGAAGCGCTGATTGACTCCGATGGTCTGATAATCGAAGAGCCAATCGTCAAAGGGCGCGGCGAGAAAGCCGAGGTCGTTGGATACAGGAAAAGAACCAATCCGGCAGTGTTCGTGGCGAACTCAGCTTGGATGCGAGTGCACAAATTCTGCTCGGAATTTGGATTTTCTCCGGTTAGCCGCACAAGAATCGCCATGGGAAAGCAGGACACAACGGAGGAGGATTTCATGAAATTGCTTTCCAGTCCGCGTTTACCGCGCGAAAATCGAGTCAAGATTTGAGACTTTCGTAAAAATTTGGTCAATTCCGAAAGGAAAACACCGAAAATGGACGAAAAACATGAAAAGAATGCGTTTTCGAAGTCCGAAGGAGAGAAATTGCGAGAGACTCCTCCGAGCGGCCCTGATTTGCCTCGTTTTCTGGACGCTATCGGTCAATACCGAATCACTTCGGTGAGGTTGTCGACCGACATGACACTATTGTCCGCGCGCTGGACGTGTGAATACAGAACCCACTGTCCGTCAGGGGATACAGCGAACGAGGGACCGGTGTCCCAGATTCGATGATCATCCGGCAAAGTGAGGACCGTGGACAATGTGCGGCTTGTAAAGTCGAGACATTCTACTCGCGGCGGATGAGGTTCTCGGTTCAGCAGACAGAGCCCGTGATTGTACATGTCCCAGAAATAAAGTTCTCCGTCGTCGACTACTAGTTGCTCTCGCCCACCTCCAACTGGCTGACGCCAGATGCCGCGGCGATCCTCCTTCGCGTAATACACAAACTTGCCATCCGGGGACTCAAAGGAGTCTTTCCCCCCATCTCGGGTTACCTGAACCGGCATGCCGGATGGAAATGGCGCCTTCCACAGTTGAAACTGCCCGGTACGGTTGGATCCGAAGTAGATCCAGTGGCCGTCCCGTGACCAGCTGGGAAATTCTTCGTGCGAGTCTTCGGGGTAAAGCGGCGAGCGGGCCCGCCCTCGGCTGGAACTATGTAGATGTCGCCTTGTCCGGCTTCTTGGGAGTCAAAGACAATAAATCGGCCGTCCGGAGACCATCGCGGAGCGCCGGTGTTAACGGCGAAATGCGTCAGCTGAACTGCATTAGAACCGTCGCTGTTACAGACCCAGATTTGCAGCCCTCCGCCGCGCATCGACTCAAACGTGATCCGTTTGCCGTCTGGTGAGTACCTTGGATTAGTATCCACCGAAGTGGAAGAAATGAATGGCACAGGAGATCGGTCCTTACTGGACATGTCGCGGTTCGTCGGGCCTGGCACCCGCAAAATGTCGAGATCGAAAATCTCATTTACGAACACTAATCGGCCAGTGCGAGCGATGGAAAGCGAACTAGGCCGAAAGCCGCTCAATGGCAGCAACTTCGGAGTGCCGCTCGGTACGGAAACAGACCATAAACGACCTCTTTGCGCACAGAGGACGGTCCGGCTGTCCGGAAGCCAAGCTAATCCCGTTCCGATCAACTCACGAGGCCCGCTGGATTTTCCGAATAAAATGTCGGCTCCTAGCCGCACAGGCTCTCCTACAGGCAATTTGTCACTGGACAGAGGAACAGACAATAGCTGAGGCTGATCAAAGTCCACGGTATCGGATCGCAAGAACGCGAGTTGCCGCCCATCAGGAGAAATTCTAGGTTGACCATCGCCTAATGTACGATCTGCTGGGAAGGTCAGCTGCCAGGAATGGCCGGTCGCCAAGGAGACGCCATCTATAGCGTATGGACCCATGGGATATGCGAGACCATTAGGCCTAGCGTCGGCCTTCTCGCGAATGGAAGCGGCCGTTCTTAAGGGATATCCCACCACCGCGAGTGCGCTTCCATCCGGAAACCAGCTCACACAACTGTCGGGAGAATTTGGAAGCCAGTCTGCCGACGCCCGCACCACCACTCGTTCAGGGCCGCCTAGCGCTGGCACAATGACGATCTCGCCTTCTCGAGAATAGGCTATGTACCTGCCATCGGGAGACCATGATGGGCAGTATTCGGGTCTCGCGTCGGAGGTTAACCGCCAGGGCGGCTCCTCTCCTATCACCTTTAAGTAAACATCGAGGTTGTCGTGCTTGGGTCCATCCCACGCGAAGGCGACCTGGCTGCCATCCGGAGAAAGGCTTGGCTCCGCCTCATAACCGGGGTATGTCGTCACGGGGAGAGCAATTAATAAGGCCTCTGGTGAATGGCGATAGCGGAGGACGACCAACCATCCGGCCAGCAGCAGTGCCAGTACAACGAATGTAGCAACAAGGACACGTCGCCACCGAGTGCGTTGACCACCCGCAACCGCCAGTGGGCCTTTGGTAGTGAGCGGCTCCACAGACGCCTGAAATCGATAACCATGCTTGGGAACAGTTTCAATCCAGCGGTTCGCACTCTCTCCTAGTGCTTTGCGTAACGCTGCTACCTGAAAGGATAGGTTGGCTTCCTCAACGAAGGTATCGGGCCACAGCTCCTCAATAATCTCCCGCTTTGAGAATAGAATCCCGGGCCGCCGAACCAACATGGCCAGTAGATCGAAAGTCTTGGGAGCAAGGGAAACCGGGATTCCCGATTTTGTTAGAGCTCGCGCTGCCAGGTCGAGCTCGAACTCACCGAACGCGTAAACCTCACGCTCATGGGACGGCATAGCTCTCAGGAATTTCCTTCGAAATTCCTCACCTATTGCTTAGGCATTTTAAAGGATTTACTGCTGCACCGCGCGCGATTTTTCGACGTATGCGCGTTGCATGCTCGTCCCATGGTTTTGCTATCACCGGAGCGGTAATGGCATTGGCCCTCTGTCTTGCAGCTCCATCGGCTGCCCAGCGTGATGCCCCGGGGACAAATTGTCTTGGACCCTGGCCCGCGCTCGACATCGCAAAACTTGACGCTTGCCGCCCAGAACCGGTCTCCAACGAAGAGAAGCAATCTCTTCTCGTATCTCTTCCCGACCGAGGCGAAGTTAAAAATCTAACGGAAGACCAGAAACGCAAACTATCCCTCCTAGATGCCGTCTTGGCTCTTCACGCCCGCAAGGACGTATATCTGGTGAAGGTGATTGACGTTCCCCAAGCATGGACCGGACTGTATGGTCGAGGAGTGCTGCTGATTTCTGCCCCCTTACTGAAAGTCGTGTCCTCGGGCGAGTTACAGGCCCTCGTGGCCCACGAAATCGGACACGAATACAGTTGGGAAGCTTGGAACTCCGCCCGTGCCGCGGGGCGAAAGGACTCAATGCACGACATCGAGCTTACATGTGACGCTATCGCTGTTATCACACTGGAAAAATTGGGCGAAGATCCCCAGTTGCTGATTTCGGCTCTTGAGAGGGTGGCACGGTACAACAGCGAGCGTTTTGGAGATGCGATCGATCAAACCAGCCATCCGCCGCTGGGAGAACGGCGCGCAGTGATAGAGAAACTCGGGCGCCCTACCTCCAAAATTTCGGCAAACACGTCGAAAATCGGTGCAGCGGCTTCTCCTGTGGCAATCCCGATAGCGCTGTCCATCATTGCCACCGAATAATTGTTGGAAAGAAAGGTAAAGGCGATACCGGTTATCGTGTGGCCGTACTGGTCATACGCAGTCGCAGTAAATTGTTGCTGCGATCCTATACTTATCGAAGCCGAGGACCGCGAGAGGGCGATCTGCGTCAAGGTCGGCGGAGGCGGATTAACCGTGACCGTTGCGCTCGCCTTTTTTGTGGGTGTCTGTGACAGTGGTAGCTGTGACATAGGCGGTCTTGGTGGCAGTCACAATCGGAGCAGTGTACAAACCGTTGCTCGTTACAATACCCACTGTGGCTGACCAAGTGACTCCGCTATTGGATGTACCGCTGATGGTTGCCGTGAACTGTTTCGTGGTCCCAGCATACAGTGTAGCCTTGCTGGTGATATGGAGATTGCAATGCGCGTAGGCTTGACGGGGCAAATGCCAGTACGGAACACAGAATCAAGCCCCCCACAAAGCGATGCGTTTCATCGTTTCTTCCCAATCCAGCAATTCGAGTCCCTGTAAATCGTGGTACTTCTGGATTTCCTGACCCCATTCCTCAGGCCAAGCCTCCGGGAAAGCCCATCCCCGCCTTCTCGGTCAGCGATATTGATTCCATTTTCCAGTTATTACAGCGACAAGGTATTCGTTGCGTCTGGAATGAAGCACTGGTGGGCATTCGCCATTTCTACGCGAATGATCCGTGGGGAAATGACTAGAGTTCACACAGCCGACACATTGATCCAAATTTACCCTCCTGCGGCCCGAGTCAGGCCAACGAGGCGCTGCCTAACGCCGTGCTTACCTTCAAATGCCATCTCACTCGCTGAGCAGGCAAGATGGTAGTTCGTCTTTCCAATTCACAAATCCGCCTTAGGAAATCGCGAGTTCTTGCATCTTCTTTCTACGCTCCTGTTGCTTTTCAGTGTCCTCCGTAAACGCGGTTGCAATCGGATTGCACGATGCATCTATGCATAGCCGTTCCGGATTCGTTTCAACTTTATTTGTTGAAAATAGCAATCTTCATGAACGGCGCGGCCATCCGAATCGGTCTTTGAAGCCTCAACCGGCACAGGCTTGTGGCAAATTGCACACTCCAGCGTAGGCGACGTTTTCGATCTGAAAAGTCGCGCCCAGAGGGACTTCAGACTAGATGCCATTGTTTGGTCCGTGTGATTACAATTGTGGGCTAGGCAGAAAAGGGTACGCTTCATAAACTTGCAGTGCCGCTCCTCCGTCGCTAACTTCAATTGCGCCGAGAATTGCTGGTGCGAGCAGGCCACTTGTCTGCGCTCGGGGATTGGGGCAGTCAAGCCCACCTCGGGGGCGCTAGATGCTGCGAGCGTTCGGGGGAGTGTGCAATCTGGGAAGCCTCGCAGAGTGGCCCAACCGCGTCCCAGCGTCCCAAGGGCTGAGAGCAATTGCGATGCCAACGGGGATCACCCGTGCCTAGCAGTGCGGGACTGTTTGGACTTCGCTTGCTGAGGCGAAAGTCTCACCGCTCACAGGAAGTTAGGCACCCGAAGTTTGGAGGTCCCGTATGCGTGAGATTTCTTTCCATTTGGAGCAGCCTCTCGATTCTAAAAAACAATATCTTTCATGAGAAACATCTTGCACACCTCCAAGCGACAAAAATTCCGCGGTTAACCTATCTGCGGCATTCACATTGCGGCGGCCGAGTTTGGCATTCGAGAGGAAACTAAACAGCGGAAAAACTTGCACTGTTGTCGCCCTAGAGAGCAATGACGAAGTAGATGGCAAGATATGGCGTGAAGGTAATGGCTCGGTAACAATACTATGAGGCCATTGCGCGTTAGCAATCTCCCGGATATGCTCCATTGCAATAAGTTGGAAGAACCTTTGAACCTCAAGGCTTACGCACTGGCCCCGGATGATGCCCACGCCGGGGCCGTCCTCTCAGCATCCCTACCATGCACGGACGGTCTCCGCAGCGAAGGTAGGAACGGCAAGCTGCTCCGTGGCTACCACACGGACTTCTCAACCGTCTTCAATGGACCTGCCTGGGGCGTGCATCCCATGCAGTAGATATACGGGATAACTCACCGACCTCGGGCGGACAGGTACTTTCGTTAAGGCAATTGGCGGAGCATTGCGGCGGGACAAGCATTGAGCGGGACAAGGGTCTGGCCGTTGTTGCCGCGAATTGGCGTATTGCATGGTTCCCGGATTTTTGCATAAACTATCGTTCCGATTCGGGTGACCGCCGTGGGCACGCCGCCAAACTCCAGTCTCCGCAAGCATCTGCACTGTGCGTTCGTCTTCTGGCCGTATCTCTTCATTGGCATCTCCGTCCTCGGTTTGGCGTACATGTCCTGGCCTCTAATCAGATAATCAGTGAAGGCGGTCACCCAAGATTCCCACACACGCCGACTCGGGTAAACGCACGAAATTACATAGCTATGCAGTCGCTCTTCTTTCGTGGGACGGCTCAGTAACGAAGATGTTTGCTGGTTTGATGTCCCGGTGGATGATCCCTTTCGAGTGTGCGGCATCAAGACCGTCTGTGATCTGAAAATCCAGATCGAGTACCCTTTACCTCCAACGGCTTGCCGTGAATGAAGTGGAGAAGAGTCTGCCCCTCCAGCAGTTCCATTGCGATGAAGGTCTGCCCATTCACTTCATCGATTTCGTAAATCGCGCATATATTGGGAGGATTGACTGCAGAGGCGGCACGCGCCTCCCTGCGGAATCGTTCCAGCGTCTGAGGGTCTTGCGCCAATTCCTCGGGCATGAACTTGAGGGCTACGTGGCGGCCCAGTCTCAAGTCTTCCCACCCTCATACACAACCCCCATGCCTCCGCCGCCGATCTTGCTGATTATGAGGTAACGGGAAATCGTCTCGCCAATGGTTGGGAGGGCGTGATCATTGGTGGGAAATGTTAGGACGAAGCTGGAAGGCGGTCAACTCTCACGCAGAAGAGGAATATACGAAGGAAGTTTTGGCAATTGATTGCAAGGACTTGGCAAATTTTGGTTTTGCGTAATCCGAGTTGCGTGGAGCACTCAATCACAGCTCAAGAGCTTCTTGAGCGAGAGGCAGGCCGGGGGAATAACTCAAGCTGACTTCTTAGTGGGCTGGCCAGCTTCAGCGAGACTTCGACTCGTGCTTAGAATCGAGAAAGGAAATCGTCCGACCTCGGTCCACAAGGGATTGCTTTGCCAATCGCATATATTCCTGCATGGCGGAACGAAGTTCCACTGTCAAGCGCTCCGCGTCATCAGGATTTTCGGCGTGTATCGCTCGCCCACACAGCTGTCTGATGTCGTCGTCTAGGAATCGCGACATAGGGAGTATCGTACTCCGATACGATAATACGATTCAACTTTCAGAGCTTTTTGCTAGCGGAATTGCTTAACACGCGTGGGCTTTGATCGTAAAAAGCGGGACCATCACTCCCCCGGAGTGTACCCGCTTGCGATTCGTTAGTGCAATCTTGATAGCTCGCACGATGGCGACATGGCACGGCGCGAAGATGCGGCAGTGTCCCCCGATGGCGAACAAAAAACGCAGCCAAAAGCAACGCTACTTACATGTGGCGACACACGGCACCTTTCCGACAGCGACATCCATACTCCCGCCCTGCCTTCGTCCAGATCAAGTTCCCAAAATCGAGCGCCACTCTTCAGGAACTCGACGCCCATTTGGATTTCCGTGGGACCGACTCGCCGTGACCAAATCACACGACACTGAGCGTGATTACGTCCGTGTTGGAGAAGGAGGACCCTTCCGGGTTGAATGTACTCCCGCAATGAGCCGATCTTTGCGCCGGTAGAACTGATGTCTAGAGTGTGTACAAGCAGCTGGTTAGCATTTTGTTCGGACTGGGAAATCCTGAGTCCCACAACCATCTTGGTTCGTCTGAGCACACGGTTTTCTAGAGATTTGTTATCCATTTCGGTAGGCCCGACCTCCCTTTGTGCCGCAGGAACTCATCTTTCACTTTTGAGACAAGTCGCCTCAGTAATTCTCGGTTGCTGCTCTCACGCGAACTCGGTGCTCCAATGCTCGACATCGGAAACTCTAAAATGCTTCGGCGGTTAACCGGGTCTCAAGACACTTCTGACACGGACACCAGAAGGCTTGGTCTTCTGGGAACACGATGTGACCGCAGTTCTCGCAAATCTGCCTTCCGTTCTCCAGTACTCTCATCGGTCTGAATTGCCCTTGCGAAACGCAATACGGGCAACGTGGGACCTCAGGCTTATCCGCTGCAGACACTAGAAAGGCTCCCGACTTCAGACGTTTCCAATTTCCCGATCCAAACAATTGCCTCGTTCAGATACCTGAGAGCCTTCGAAACGGGCATCCGATTTTGATAGTCTTGCAGAACCTCAGCTGGATAGCTCTCGCCTAGCGATTCCATCGTTCGGGCAAGGATGGTTCGGGTCAGCAGAATCTCAAGACGATCAACTCCAAGGGCTACTCCAGCTTCTCGGAGCGCATCTGTGATCTCGCCGCCGAAGCATTCTCCGTCAGAGTTTGCCCTGATCCGTACTGTGTCAAGCGTGCGTTTGAGAATTTCTGAGCTTGATGCTGGCACCATGTTGTTCATGCGCTAGCCTCCACAACGGAATACGCTGACAGAAGTCTAGCTACCCTTACCAAGGCTGCACATGGCTCACTGGTGGCAGATCAGGAAGCGAGAGTCACAATCAAGCGCCACTCGGGTAACCAACACTTTGCTGGCCCTACTGCGACAAAATGGCCCCTTTCCCGAAATGCCCGCGACAACCTGTCTCAGTGAATGCACCGTGAGGAGTGGTCTGTGCGTAATGAAAGCACTTACAAGAACTCTGTTTGGTCCTGCCATTGCTCTAGTTCTCATGGGGGAATGCGCCATGAAGCCGAAAGTAATGGTCCTTCTAGTACTCACAGCTTCTCTGGTTTGGGGTGGCGACCACAAGCTGTCACCTG
>Ga0207702_10001722_pt1 | contig 21550 bp, 12 predicted proteins | sample KBSCornC62_FD_184302 | JGI IMG/M metagenome (GOLD analysis project Ga0207702, IMG submission 184302) | Corn rhizosphere microbial communities from Kellogg Biological Station, Michigan, USA - KBS Corn C6-2 (SPAdes) (version 2) | ecosystem: Host-associated > Plants > Roots > Rhizosphere > Soil ...
ATGCGTTTCCATCTGGCGGGGATGATGAGTTTGGCGATTGCGGTTTCACAGATGGCATGGGCGCAAGCCGATGTCATTACTGGCGCGCTGCCGAAGGGCGGCGCGACGCAGGCGCCGCGCTCGTTCAAGCCCGATCTGGCGGCACTGAAAGGCGGGCTCAGCGGATCGCTCTCCGCCAAATCGCTCCAGCGCTTTTCGTCCGCGCTCTCCGGCGTCGGCAAGGGCGATGCCGCGCATATGCGCGGCGGGCAGGATGTGACGATCTATCGCGCGGCATCGCCTTCGGTCGTGCTGATCGTCACCGAAGAGGGGCTGGGTTCGGGCGCGCTGCTGTCGGCGGATGGACTGATTATCACCAATGCGCATGTGGTGGGCGATTTCCAGACGGTCGGCGTGATCTTCAAGCCGGCGGTGGAAGGGCAGCAGGTGACGCGGCGCGACGTCATCGCCGCGACCGTCATCAAGAAAGACGAGGTTGCCGATCTCGCGCTGATCAAGGTCGCGCAGGTGCCGCCGGGCCACGAGCCGCTGATGCTCGGCAGCGTCAGCGAAGTCTCGGTCGGCAGCGACGTCCACGCCATCGGCCATCCGACCGGCGAGGCCTGGACCTACACCAAGGGCATCGTCAGCCAGATTCGGCGCGGATATAGCTGGCAGGCGGACGACAAGCTCAGCCATAGCGCCACCGTCATCCAGACGCAGACGCCGATCAATCCCGGCAATTCGGGCGGCCCGCTGCTTGACGACGCGCTCCATGTGGTTGGCATCAACGCCTTCAAGAGCGAAGGCGAGGGCCTTAACTTCGCGATTTCCGCTGATGACGTACGGGCCTTCCTGGCGCGGCCGGGCAGCCGCATCGAGCCAAAGGTCAAGAACGTCGCCGCCTCGCAATGCGAACCGCCGACTCTCAAAACATGGCGCGAAACCAAGCCCATCCCCGCCAACTACGCACTCACCGATGCCGATTGCGACGGCAAGGCGGATTCAGTGCTGATTACCCCGGATGATAACAGTAAGGCCAACATTTGGTTGCTCGATACTAACGGCGACGGAAAGATCGACATGTGGAGCATCGATAACGATCATGATGGCCTGACGGACGTCAGCTGGTATGACACCGACGGCGACGAGAAGCCCGATCTGGCCGGCTATTGGCGCAAGGGGGATGAGGAGCCTTTCCGCTATGAAAGGATTTCCAGATAGCAGGCGCGCCAGCCCGCCAGCTATGCCCACCATATTTGCTTCGGCCATACCGACATTGATGAACCGATCGGCCAGCTGGTCACGAAACAGGTCGGTCTCAGTCTGCCTGGTCAGGTCAGCCCCAAGGCAGATGATTTCAGCGCGCTGTCCGGCAAGCGCGACAAGCGCCTTGCCATAAGGCTTCGTTTCGATCCCGTACGGAGGCAAATGGTCGGCGCATCGACGATCATGTCTTCCTGACGGGATGCTACCGTCGGTACGTCACGGTGAGACCTATGGTGCGTGGGCGGAAAGTCGCATTCTCAAAGAGCAGCGTGCTGCTATCCTGATGAGCAAGAGCCAGGCGGGGGGCGCTGTCGAGAAGGTTGTCGATGAACAGCGATATATCGGCGCCGTGCACAATCACGCCAGTGCGCAGACTCACGAACGTGGTCGCGTCCGGAGCGATCAAACCGGCGTCATAGCTTGCGCTCGCGGGATCGCGTTCGGGTGTCGGACGTCGCAGCCGGCTTTGATACTCAAGATCGCCGCGGACGAAGGCGTCGATACCGCCGAGTGCGAACGCATATTGCCCGCCCGCGCTAAATGTCCAAGGCGGGCCTTCAATCGCATCGCCGTTCAGCACCACGATCTGGCCTTGCTGCGCCAGGCGCGCATCCCGCGTGAAATGCGTGTCCGTGTGGCCGGCCGCCAGGTCCAGTGTGACGCCCTTCAATGGCGAAAGCGAGGCCTTAAGATCGAATCCACGGCTGCGCGCGCTGCCAACATTGGCGATAAAGCGCAGAGCGCAGGTCGGCAGGTTAACGATCTGCTGGATGTCGCTCCATTTCGAGGTGTACACCGAGGCTTCGATCTGGGCCTTGCCTCCGAAAAACTTGTTCTTGGAGCCAAGCTCCCAACTCGTGACCCTGTCAGATTTGTAGGCGCCCGGAGCGGAGTTCAGGCCGAGCACGGCAAGATCGTCCGCGCATGGGGTGACAGGAATAGGCGGGTTGGCGCCGGCTGCGCGAAATCCTTTGGACCAGCTAGTGTAGAACAGGTTGTTCCGGTCGGCCTGATAGTTCACGCCGAGCTTCGGTGTGAAGGGCCTGTCGGTTTTCTTGCCCGATCCTTCGGTGCGCGAGCCGTTTTGCGAACCGTCGGCGAAATTCACGACGGAGAATTTGGACTGCGCGTAACGGCCGCCGGCGACGAGCTTGAGCTTTTCGGTGATCCCATAGGTGACGTTGACGAACCCGGCGATTTGACTTTCCGTGGCGACCGAGTTGTTGATGTAGCTGTCCTGTCCATACAGGGGATAGCCAAAGAAATCTTCGAGGCTTTGGCCAAACACGGCGTTGAAGAAGCTGTTTCCGAGTGGATCAACCAGCTCGTCGGTGCTGCGTTGGCGGCTGTGCTGGTAGAAAAGGCCGATCACCCAGTTCAGACGTTCGTTCGGGTCCGACGATTGCAGGCGAAGTTCTTGCGTCACGAGCCGCTGTGTATTGGTGACGTGCGATGGGCTGAGATAGTAAGGCAAGCCCTTCTCGATGCCGGTCGGCGTCAGGAAGGGGTAAAGCGGCCCGGGGTTGGCATCGGTGCTGCCGCCCGGCCCAGTGCTGTGAAACCCGCAGCCGTCCAGGTAGCATTTCTGGTAATAGGAGAGATTGTACAGCGTACCGCTGTAACCGGTGCGGTTCAGGCGGCTGAAATATGAGCTGATCGATGTGATCGAGACACCGCCGGTATTATATTGGACGGTCAGCGAGGGTTGATACCATCGGTCGTAGCTACCGCGGTATTCCGGGGTACTGGTGCGGAAAACTCCATTCCCGGGATCGGAGATGCCGACGAAAAAATTGTCCGATGCGTTTGTGACTCGCTTCTGATAGGTGATGCCGAGGTTGATCTTGAGATCATCGGCGGGCGCATAGGTAAGTGCGCCCCGCAGCACGGTGACGTCACCGTGATTGATGTTCCTGTCGTCCACCATCCCGGTTTGGTTGTCGACATGATCGATGTAGCCGCCGTCACGCCGGTGCCAGGCGCTGATCCGGAAGCCGAGCTTCTGCGCAACGATCGGTCCGCCGATCGCGGCGCCGGCTTCCCAGTTGACACTGCCGTGCGCGACGCCGGCGATCTCTACTCGATCGTAGGTCTCGAAATGATCAAGGTTGGGTTGCGGCGTGATGAACCGCACCGTACCGCCTTCCGACCCAGCGCCGAACAACGTGCCTTGCGGCCCGCGAAGCACTTCGACACGCTCCAGATCGAAGATCGCCGGCAATGTGTTGTCCGAACTGAAGCCCAAGCCGCGTATCTGAATAGGCGTGTCGTCGATGTAGATGCCGGTCGTGCCTGCGCCCGCGTCGGAAGCGATGCCGCGGATGCTAATGTTGTTGCTGGAGCCTCCCGCGCTTCGGCCAAAGCGAACCCCAGGCGTGAAGCGCGCGACGTCGGCAACGGATTTCATGCCGCGAGCATCCATCGTCTTCTGGGAATAGGCGCTAATGCTGAGCGGAACACGTGAGAGAACCTGCGCTTGGCGGGTAGCCGTGACGACGATTTCCGACTTGTCGGTATCGGGTATCGGCGACGACGGTGAAGTGCTTTCGGCGGATGTAGGTGGAGCGCTGGCGGACGCGGCGTCTTTCGCCGCTGTGTCCTGAGCAGCGGCAGCGGTGATCGGAGAGACCAGCATAAAGGGGGTGAGAACGTAAAATCCTATTGCAGTTAAATCCGCGTTCATTTGGTATCCCTTTGCAATGATGCTGACCTCGCCTGTGCTGATCCCGTCCAGGCCCCCACGAAGAACACCATAATGTTATCGAGCTGTGGGACTGAAGCTACGCTTGTGGTGCCAGCGAAGAGGGCGAGGAGCGTCACGCTTCTGCACCTAGGTGAAATCGATGAGTTGAGCGTGTCATCCGTAAAAAAACCGGCACGCACGACCGAAGCCGACACAAAGACCATTCAAGCAGTTATCCGCGAGATCGAGTTTATTCGTAGGGCCGGCTTCTGTAGAATATCAAGCCAATAGCAAATCCCCTGATACTGACGATATCGGTCGTGATATCGAAGGGGGTGATCGCAAATAGGCCCAGCCGATCAGTATATTTAGATCATGCGTAATGATTTTTTCGATGCGCCAGGTAAAATGAGGAAATTATTCAATTATTACCTACGAAATCTGGATCACTTACTATTTCGGCGAAGAATAGACCTTTTTCCCCATGAACCAGGTTTCCAAAACCTTGGTATCTCCAATCTTGTCGGGATGGCCGGTCTTGGCCAACGTCAGGATATTCTGATCAAGGATGATGAAGTCGGCGGACTTGCCGATCTCCAGCGAGCCGATCTGCGAGTCACGGTTCAGCGCGCGCGCTCCGTTGATCGTATAGGCATCAATCAGATCCTCGATGGACAGCCGTTCCCACGGGCTGAGCGGAGGAAGACCGTGCCGGGCGCGTGTCACGCCGAATTCCATGTTAACGAACGGCTGGGGATCCTGTGTCAGGACCGGAGCATCCGATCCCGCCGCAAGGATCGCGCCGGCATCCTTGCTCGATTTGGCAGGATAGGTGCAGCGTTCGAAATAGCTGTTCGGATCGTGCAGCGCTTCGTAGCTGTTGCCGTGGACCTTGTTGAAGAACGGTACGGTGCTGAGATCGTAGCCCTTGGGCTCGGCATACATCCAACTATAGGTGTAGGCGATGAAGAAGTGATCGGCGCCGATCCTCTTGACCTGCTCCGGTGTGGCGCACTGGATATGCGCCAGCGTGTCGGGATGCGTGGTCACGCCATCGGCCTTGCGCGCGGCTTCGAGCGCGTTGATCGCCAGGCTCGCAGCCGCGTCACTGATGACGTGGATGTGGATCGTATAGCCCCTGAGATGCGCCTGCATCACATAATCGTCGAAGATCCACGGCGCGTGTTGGGTAATGCCATAAGAGATGGCGCATTGGCCGGGGTGGAAACCGTATCGTTTCATGAAGTCGGCGATTGCGACGGGCGATGCGACCTCATTCGGCCTGGCGCGGGCATAGACGCATTCAGGTGACGAGACATCGACATAGTCCTTGACCGACAGGAAGCCCTGCTTGTCCTTTTCGAATATCGGTTGAAGATAGGGCACCGGCCTGGGTGCCGCGCCGAAGGTCGGAGGAACGTTGTTGGGATTGGCTTCCATGTCGCCGTCGGCGAAGATCTTGACCGAATCCGCCGATGCCAGCGGATTGCCTGCATATTTCTTCCTGATCTCATCGGCCTTGGCAAAGAGCGCTTTCCAATCGATGCGTCCTTCCGCGTCAGGAAAATCTTCCGGCTCCCAAAGCTGCGCCATATTGACGCGAAAGCTCATGTGCCCGCTCTTCTGAAGCTTGTCGTACACGTCGTAGATGCTGCCGGGGCCAAAGATGCCACTCTGGGTATAAGCGGCTGCATCCCAGACCGCCGTGATGCCGTCGCTGTTGAGTCGTTCGGCGAGCCGTTCCGGCTCCGCCAGCAGCTTGGCGAAGTCGTCACGTTCGACCTCCGACGTATCGATCGGCACTCTGCCGTCGTCCTGAATGTCGCCGCTCGGTTCACCGTTGCTGTCGACACCCACGACAGGTTTGTACTTGGCGAAGTCGGATTGAAGCGTCTTCTTCGAATAGCCTATGGTCTCCCCCTTATTGTTTTTCGCTTGGGCCAGCGCAGCGCTGTTGAATACAGCGTGGTGACCGTCCCAGCCCGTCATCACGACCGGGTTGTCGGGCGCCGCCTCGTCGAGCGCGGCACGCAGAGTCAGATGCTTAGGATCGGTCTGATTGCCTGCCGCATACTCCCATTGCGACACCCCGAGCCACCTGCCCGGCGCAAGCTTGGCATCCTTGCGGCACTTGCCGACGATCGACGCAATCTCGGCCAGTGTGTGCGCGGTGGCGTGAAGGTTACAGCCACCGAAATCGACGATGCCGCGAGGATGGATGTGAGCGTCAACCAGGCCAGGAAGCACCAGCTTCCCGCCTCCATCCTTGACGATCGTCTTGGGACCGATGAACGGCTTCAGTCCCGCGTCATCGCCCACGAAAATGATTTTCCCGTCCTTGACGGCCAAAGCTTCGACCGTCCGCCGTTGCTGATCGACTGTATAGATCCTAGCGTTTCGTAACACGGTATCAGCTGTGCGTTGCTGGGCCTGCGCAGGGCTCGGCATGACCGGAAGCGCTGCTGTGAGCGATACCGCGAGTACCGTTGGCCAGCCTATGCTCGAACGTCGTTGATCCGAACGGGAATGTCGCCCCGGCACCATAAATGTCCCCAAATGCGATACCGAAGGCTCTGAAAAGCTGTCCTGTATCAGAAGCTGCTGCGTTAACGATCCACCCTAGTGCCAGTCCGCCACAGGATCATGGCATTTAGAGACACCGGATTCGACATTGTGTGTCAAGGCGACCGGCAATATATGGTCTGATTCACGAGATTGACATAAAAGACGATCTGTCTCATCGTTGGGCGCAGGACTCATTGCCTAACGGGGGTGAGCATGCTCAATTTCTCGACGGAAACCCTACCAGCGCGCGCTCGATCAGCGGAATATTCCAATGCGCTGGCAAGATATTATACGGAAATCGAAGCCGACAGAAGTATCATTTATGAAATCAGGGAAAGCGGTCTTCTTGACGCGCGGTCGACAGGATTTACTTTAGGGGCCTTGAACTGCTCGTTACATCGATGCAATTCGCTCCTTCATCGCTATCTGATCAGGCATTTCTCACGTCAACCTGATTATTCCCTTCAGTTCGTAAAACAAGGTAGTTTGACGCTCGTCAGCGACGACAGAGAACTTCGCCTGCAGCCAGGGGAAATGGCTTTCATCAGACCCTCGAAAACCGTCGAATATCACGTCGATGAAGGTGGAAGCGAAACCTACGGCTTCCATATTCCTTGGAGGCTCGCTCAAGCTCTTTCTTATGGCCAAGAGATCGCCCTTGATCGGGTATTTTCGCGTGACTCCGGAATCGGTGCGTGTGTGGCCGCCCTCATGGAAGCAGTTCTCAAACCACAGGGCCGCGTTGGGGACCCCGAGGTAGCCATGCTTCAGGCTCTTTTGGTCAACGCGATGATCCAATTGGGAACCTCCCCAAGCGCGGCCTCCGGGTTGGACAGGACGCGCTTCGAGCTGATGAGCAACGTGAAGACCATCACGACGGCGCTGCTCGACGATCCCGAATTGGCGCCGGCCAAGGTTGCCGAACGGGCCGGGATATCGGTGCGAACTTTGCATCGGTCATTCCAAGCTTCGGGAGAGTCCTTCTGGTCCTGGGTGCATGATCGACGGCTGGAACGGTGCCATATGGAAATAATCGATCCAAGTTACGCACGCCACAGCATCACCGCGATCGCCTTTCGGTGGGGCTACAATGAACTGAGTACGTTTGATCGGAATTTTCGCAAACGATACGGTGTCTCACCCCGCATGGCGCGGGCGCAAAGCCGGGGCGACGGCGAAATGTCTTTCGCCAAGCCTCCGCGCGCTGGGTAGGGTCGAGCCGAAAGGCGAAAGATTGGTCCCCGTACTCCCCTGCGCCCGAGCAGCCTTGCGTGCCATCGTGCTGGTCGGCTCCCATCCAGGATTGCCGCGACGATGTCGGGTGCGAGATAGCTCAGTCGCATCATGCCCGCGAGATGGTGATCGTGCGCAAGAACCCGCAGATCGATTTGTCGCCACCTCGCCGCTGCTGTTCGTGGGCGATGTAGTAACGACAGCTCTCCGTCGCTCGGAATCAGCCTAACAGGCAGTATTTGATGTTCATATAGTCGGCCAGCCCGTGATCCGGCACCTTCGCCGAAGCTGATGGCCAAGTACCGGATTGTCCGCGTAAACGGCCTGCTCCATTATGTGGAACGGTCCTGTATCGGCCTAACGGGGCCGCAGAGCAGGCATCGCTCCAATGGCATGGTCTACCCCACGCATGCAGGGGAGCGTGGCTTTGCAATGCTCCCCGCCTAACGGACTTGCGGTTGCCTCACCCCAGGTCGTTACGCATGCGTTCGCGTCGCTTCAGTTCCTGGTGGTACATGTCCGCGAGCCGAAGATGAGCTTTGCGGGCGGCGTCACTTTCTGCACGTACCGCGCGCTCAAGTTCGGCTTCTTCACGACGACGATAATAAGGAACATCTTTTTTCTTGAGCATGCCGACCCTCCTCGAGCTCGACTCGGCCCGATGAAAAACAGTCTGCGACTCATCGTTCTGGCCCGTCAATATACCCAACTGGCGAAAGGCTCTCGGTGTTGGGCGCCGCTGCTCGGCCGGCCCTTCATCATCATCTCGAATTCTCGGCGCAGGCTGACGTGCGCATATCGATGCTGGACGGCTGCATCGTAGACATCGCCAGAAGCTAGCGAGCCGGGGCTCCGGCTGCGCAGAAACAGCTATAAACTCACGAGACGTAAGTAGAGATCTTCATATTCACGACTGATCCGTGCCCAGGACAATTGTTCGGCACGGCTGCGGGCCGCGGCGCCCATCGCTGAACGCAGGCCCTCCTCAGATTTCAGGCGCTCGATGGCAGCTACCAGCGCATCGACGTCGCCCGCCGCAGGGAGCATCGCGCAGCGATCTGACACATAGGCACGGACGGAAGGTAGGTCCGTCGCAATTATAGGCAGGCCGCACGCGATGCCTTCCAGCAGGGTGTTGTTGGCGGTGGATTCCGTGAGCGGCAGAAAAAGGGCGTCCGAGCCCTGGTAGATCAGCCGCAGTTGTTCGTCGCTCACATTCTGGTGAAAGCGCACATTGGGCAGATGCTCCAGCCCCGTCTCGCGATTGGTGACGATCTGGAATTCGATGTCGGGACGATCGCGCAGCCGCTCGGCTACCCGCAGGATGGTGGGCCAGTCGCGCAGCCAGTGGCCGCTGGTGACGCAGCGGAATATGCCGTCGGATGATCGTTGCCCGAGGGGCACGAAGAAGTCGGTATCGATCCCGTGCAGGATGGTGGCGATCCGCTCCGCGGGCATGAATGCTTCGAAAAAAGCGCGCTGCGCAGGCGAGACGACAACGACCCGATCAAAGCGGGCTGCCACTGCCTGCGGAACCAAGTCAGGCAACAGATCGGCCGGCTGGTGGTAGCTCGCGACCAGCTTGACCCGCCGCCTTTCCCCCAGCCATTGCGGAAGATATTGGCCGCTATGTTCGCCATCCAGAAAATGGATGATATCGGCCCGCCCTGAAAGGCAGGCGCCGAACGCACGCAGCTCAGCGGCGAGATCGCTGAGCTTATACCACGCCATGCCGCCCCGCTGCACCCGCTCACGAAGCCGACGGCGCAACGACGGGATGGGGAGCGGCAAGTCATCGTCGCCGTCCGAAGCGGTGTGAACCTTGTACCGGAAGCGCGCCGGATCAAGCCGCGATGCGAATTGGCCGATACCGGAATAGCGCCCCCAATGCGGGTAGCGTGTACTCTCCAGCCTCAAACGGATCGGGCGCCTCATGCGCGGGCTGCGCCGAGCAGGCCCACGATATGGCCGACGGCGATCAGCGTGAAGCAGCGGCGCTCGAAACGCTGCGGATCGTCGCTATCGACGATCAGGTTCCAGAGATCGCGCGGCTTTGTCAGCAAGCGACCGGTACGGGCGAGCGCGCTGCGCAGCCGCCCAAAAGCCGACGGCCGCTCGACGATCAATTCCATCACCGCGTCGGAGATGCCCTGCCAATAATAGCGTTTTGTGAACCAGCTTTTTTCAAGCCGCGCGTGCGACACCAGATGCCGCACCGCCATTCTCGGATGATAATAACAGGGATGGCCATGCTCGATGATCTGCTTTTGCAGGAAGACGTCCCCGCCGGAGAGCATATTGGTGCCGATCCGGTCCAGCCGGGGATCGAAGCCGCCCACCTCTTCCAGCAATGCGCGGGGCATCGCCATATTTGCGCCGACCAGCCATTCGACCCGAACGTCGGGGATGAGCTTGGGGCCGCCCGGCCAGTCCACGATGGTCAGGCTGCAGGCAATGCTGTCCGGCAACCAGCCGGGGCGCGGCCCTTCCCAGATCGGATCGACCTTGCCGCCGACCACGCCCGGCGTCGGCTCCACCGCAAACGCTTCACCGATGGCCGCGAGCCAGCCCGGCTCGGCGATGGCGTCGTCATCCAGATAGGCGACGTAGCGGCCGCGTGCTGCTTTCCAGCCGGCATTGCGGGCATGGCAGAGGCCGAGCTGGCCCTCATAAAGATAGCGCACATTGGCGGCGGTGAAGGATTTGCAGACCTGCGCGGTGTCGTCCGTCGAGCGATTGTCGACGACGATCAACTCATATTCGGAGGCGGGAACATCCTGGGCCAGGGCGCTGGCCATCGCCTTACCGAGATAGGCAGCGCGATTGTGGGTGCAGATCACGATTGAGATGAGCGGATCGTTATCGGTCGAGTTCATGAACGCCATCCCAGCAAGGCATCGCGGGCGCGGAAGATCGGCCGCTTGATGATGTTCTTCGCGCGCCAGAGCGCCCAATGTGTGGTCTTGATCGGCTGACGCGCGGCGCGGATCGCGATGTCGATCTGCTCGCGGAGCGGCCGCCGCAGGACCGAAGCGGCCGAGCCGACGCTCTCGCGGCTCATTGTCCTGCTTCCCGCGCCGTCACTTGTCCGGCATTCGAGCAAGCCGACCAGCGCCTGTACGTCGCCGGCCAACAATTCGGGAAAAGCCGCGAGCAGCCGCCTGCGCGCCAACGTCTGCGCCGGCGACACCTCGCTGCTGCCAGCTTGGCTAGGGCGATGGCCCAGCAAGGCGGGTATCGGCGCAGCCGCCCAGCCCGCGGCCATCACTGCGGTCGCAAGCTCCCATTCGTGCAGCGGGCCATCAGGAATACCTCGAGCATCCGCGATCGCCTGCGTGCGATAGCAGACGATCCCGTCCGCTTCATTTTCAAGCCACTGATAGGGGAAGGCGGGCGGCGTTGAACGCAGCTGCGCCCCGCTCCAGCAAACGAACAATCCGGCCTCGTGCGCATGCCCGGCGAGCGTGATGATGTTCTGGATTGCCCAAGGTTGTAATTCGGTACCAGCTTCCAGGAACAACCACAGGCTGGCGTCACTGACCTCTTCGAGCACGAGCCGCCTGGCCTCCGCCGCCGACGCGCCGGGATAAGCGACATGGCGCTGGCCGGCGGGTGGAACGGCGTCGCCGACCGTGACAATCGCAGCCGGCGGCACGGTCTGCCCGCGCAGGCTGGCGAGCGTAGCCGCCGGGTCTGCTCCGCGCAGGGCTATGACCGCGACGGCGATCCGCTCCGGTTGAAGCTTCACCGTCCGCATGGCCGTTGGACGTTCTTGCCGCTCCGGCCACGGCAGGCATGCAGGCAGGCGCAGCGACCGGCTGGCGCCCTTTTCGCTGATCGTGCGGCGCACCGCGATATGCGCTTCGGCGATCCCCACATTGTCGCAAAAGCGATGGATCGAAGCGGCTGCTGCCTCGCCCATTTTGGTGAGCTGATCGGGGGACTCGCTCAATGCCCGCTCCAGCGCGGCCGCAAGACGATCGGGGAGCGGCGCGCTCCCTGCCTCAGCGAGCCAGCCCGAACGTCCATCCTCGATCATTTCTGCCATGCCGCCGTTACGCGTGGCGAGGACGGGCAGCCCGGTGCACATCGCCTCGACGCAAGTATTGGGGAAATTCTCCCAGCGGGACGGCACCACCGCGATCCGCGCGCGCGACAGCATCTGAAGTAGCTGAGCGCGCGGCTTGGCAGGGTGAAAGACGAAGCGGTTGCGCAGCGCATCGGGAATGCGCGCTTCGACATAGCTGCGCACCGTCTGCTGCTCGGTATAAGGCAGGTCGGAGCCGATGAATTCGAAGTGCGGGCGCGGATCTTTCAAGGCGACCCTGACGGCGGCATCGACCCATTCGATCACGCCCTTGCGCGGCTCGAGCCTGCCGAAATAGCAGATCGAGCCGGTCTCCCAAACCTGTGGATCGCGCGCCTGAACCTGGGTATCGCCAAGCGGCAGCGGAATGACGGCGATGCTGCCCTGCGCCAGCCCGTAATGGCGTTCGCAATGCGTGGCGAGATATTGGCTGGGGCAGAGATGCGCGTCCGCCGCCCGGATGACATAATCCTCAAGCCGCTTCATCGGCAGATAATCGGGCCGCGCGCGCGACCATTCATTGTGCCGGAAGATATATTCAGTGGGCGAGTGAAGATGGACGATGCAGGGCGGCTTGCGCTCCGGGCCGAGCCCGAGCGCGCGCCGCAGCATCAGGAAATAAAGCGGCGCTTCCCATTCCTGCCCCTCGATGATGTCGATCCCTTCGCGCGCGATCAGCTGCTCGGCGAGCCCGGCCGCTACCCAGGAAAACCATTGTGCCGGAAAACCGGAGGCGAGCATCGCATCCACTTCGGCACGTGCGGCCTTGGAGCTCAAGCCAAGCGTGGGATAGAAAGCGGCATCGTCGGCGGTGATGCGGTGGACGATCAGCCGCCCGTCGCAAAACGTCTCGACGTCCTTGTCAGCGCCCTCCCAGCGCTGGCCGATCACGTGAACGGTCTCGCCGCGTTCGGCAAGCGCGCGCGAAATATGCGCGGCATAGGTGCCGATCCCGCCAGGCGGATAGGGCGCAGGCGGATATTCGCGGCACAGGATGAGATGCTTCATGAGCCGCTGGCGCCTTTGAACCGCGCCAGCCCACGAAACAGCCGCGCGCGTGTCGTCCGCACGACTGGCTTGAGCTGTTCCACGACGGTCTGGCGCCGTTGCAGCGCCGCATGCTCCTCCTTCAGCTTCATGAGCTGATGCTCGATCTGCATGGCGATCTCGGGCGCGAAACGCTCGGCGGCGTCGCGATGATGCGTCAGGAAAAGCTCGCGCATCACCTGGTTCTGGACATCGGACATCGTGCGCAGCAGCGAATCCGCGCGGACGCGATAGCGCTGCATGTAGCGGGGTATGGTGACGATCGGCCAGCCGCGCGCGAGCAACCGCACGCTCAGCTCCCAATCCTCATAATTGAAGCGCTGGGTTACGTCATAGCCGCCAAGCGCGCGCACTAGCTCGGTCGGCATCATGCACGGCACGAAGATGGTGTTCTCCACGAACAGCAGCGGCAGCTCGGCCTGCGGTGCGTTCCAGAAGCCGGGCGGCACGCCGTCGCCGAAGGTGATTGCCCACGCCGCCACGCCGCCCAAACCGGGGTTCGTCTGTAAGGTCGCGAGTGCCGCACCGTAGAAATCGGGCTCGATCAGATCGTCGCCGTCGATGAACGAGATATAACCGCCGCTGGTTGCCGCCAGCGCGGCGTTGCGCGCCGCGGCAAGGCCCTGGTTGGTCTGGCGGATCACGCGCAGCGGCAAGCTCCGTTGTCTGGCTTCCTCGTCAAGCGCGGCGATCGTCGCCAGCGTCTCGTCGCCATAGGAGCCATCGTCGACGAGGATCACTTCGTCGGGTAGGCGGCTGGCGTTCCAGACGCTGTGCATCGTTTCGGTAAGTAGGCTGCCCATTTCATGACAGATCACCGCGACCGTCAGCGTCGGCAGCGCCGGAGCGGCAGGCGCGGCCGATTGGATCTCCGCAAGCGGCCGCTTGCGATCGAGCAGCAGCCGCGCCGCCGATGCTAAGCTGGGCTGGGCAAGATCCCCCTTGATCAGATTGGATAGCGCCCGGATCGTTTCATCGAGGCGATGCTGTCGCTCTGGGCCGCGCTGGGCGGAGATGAATGTCGCGCAGAGGGCCTTGCGCGCTTGCTCGACTTTCGCGCTGCCCATCACCTGCAGCTCCGCGAGCTTGTCGGCCAACATTGCTGGGGTGGGATCGCCTGAAAGCAGCGCCTCGGGGGGCAGCTCTTGGCCAGGCGCCAGTCCTTCTGCCGCCGCCGGCGAGAGCAGGACGAAATGGCCTTTCCCCAGTTCGTCGGCGACGCTCGGCAGATGCTCGAACAGGCTCGGATAGAGCCGGACTGGATAGCTGGCGGCCGGCAGTTCGGTTTGCCATTGCCAGCGGCCTTCGGCGATCAGCTCGCGTACCCAGCCGCGGCTGTTCCAATAACCCTTGAAATCGCGCGGTTTCTGCGGCGCGAAGCACATGTCGGGTCCGCTGCAACTGACTGGCCCGATCGCAATGCCGCGCTTGCGAAGCTCTTGAACCGCATCGAGCAGCAGTAGCGCGCCCGATGCGGGTTGCAGCGGCTCATGCAGGAAGAAATGCAGCGGCGCTTCCGCAACCGTGCGCTGCGCCGCCTCCGCGATCCGCTCGATCTGGTCCTGCTTCGCCGCCCGTGGCGCAAGCACCAGCGGAGCGCGGGGTTGGCCTTGCCGCGCTATCTCCAGCCCGCGTTCGCCGAAGCAAAGGACGAGATCGGCCAGCGCCAGCGAAAGATCCTCCATCTGCCGCCGCGTGATCGCCGGCCGCGTCCACAGGCCCTCGCCATTGGCTGCCTGACGCTGCCCGGAGGTGCCGGTTACCACGACCGCGAAGGGCACGCCCTGCAATCCTACACCGGTTGCCCGCGCCATCTGCGGGATATAGCCGCAGCCGCCCCACATCGGCAGGATCACCGCGGCAATCGGATCGCGCGCGTGAAGCTCCTCGAGATATTGCGCCAGCACATAGGAGGCGATGAACAGCGGATCGCTGTTGGCCAGCAAGCCGTAGCTTAGTGGACTCGGCCCTTCGGCAAAGGGGCGCCGATGATCAGGATCATGCGCGGGAATCGAAGCGATTGCGATCTGGGGATGCGGGGAATCGCCGCCATGCGGACGAAGCGCCGGTGGCGCTATCGGGCGCGTCGCCGGAAACGGCATCCATCGTAAGAAGCTGTCCGGCCGCTGCTCAAGTTCGAGCCATTCCCGCCAGTCAAGCCGTGTGACTCTGCAATCCAGCTCATCGATCAGATCATTCAGCGGCAGTCCAAGTGCTTGCGCTGCCTCAATTTCATGGGCTTGGTCGCTAAGATATTCGAGAAAGCCGTCATAGGCGTCTATGATCACGATGTGCGGTTTTCGCGACCGATCAACGATGGGCTGATTGGTCACGGACATTCAGTGAGTTCCATTTGCGGCTTCGTTAGCAGATTGCTTACGGTAAGAATACTAAGACGGCGTTTATGGACGATCCGGATTTCTATTGGCGCCACGCTCAAGCATACAGCAGTGTTGAATTTCATGGAGATTGAGCCCTTGCCTCTCCCGCTTTCGGCGGTGATCTGCTCGCGCGACCGGCCGGAGCTGCTGCGGCGCGCGCTCGCTTCGCTCATGCGCCAGGATCCGGCGGCGCGTGAGGTGATCGTGATCGACAATGCGCCGAGCGACCAGCGCACGTTCGAGCTCGTCGCACGCGAGTTCCCGCAGGTGCGCTATGTCCGCGAGGAGGTTCCGGGGCTGGATTTCGCCCGCAATCGCGCGTTGGCGGAAAGCACGTATCCCGTCGTGGCGTTTCTTGACGACGATGCTGTGGCCGACGCGGGATGGTGCGGCAGCTTCGCGGCGGCCTTTCGTGACCAGCCCACGCTGGGTGCCTGCACTGGGCGGATCGAACCGCTCGAGACGCAAACCGACGCGCAGCTCCTGTTCGAAGCCAATGGCGGCTTTTCGCGCGGTTCCGTACCGATCCAGTTGCCCGAAGATATGTGCAAGCCACTGCATGGCCGTATGGCCCCTGCAATCGCCTGGTCGGTCAGCATCGGCTGCGGCGCCAGCTTCGCGGTGCGCAAGGATGCCGTCGCCAATATCGGGGGTTTCGACAATGCGCTTGATCTGGGCGCGGTGCTGCCCGGCGGGGGGGACTTGGACATTCTCTGGCGGCTGCTAGATGCAGGCTATGGACTCCATTATTGCCCCGAAGCGCTCGCCTGGCACGAGCATCGCCGCGAAATGGCTTCGGTAGAGCGGCAGCTTGTGGGCCACCAGCGCGCCTTGCTCGCCTTTCTCGCCAAATCCTTCCGGCAGGCGCGGCCGGGGCGGCGTGTCGAGATCGGCGCATTCCTCGTCTGGCGGCTGCTGAAGCCGGTCGCCCGCTTGGCGCGGCGCGCGCTCGGCCGCGACCCGCTGCCTGCGCCGCTGCTGGCGCGGATGTGCTGGAACTGCTGGGTGGGCGTAACCCGCTATGGCGCCGCGCAGCGCGAAGCGGCGGCACGCATCGCCCAACGAAGGATCACCGCATGAAGCGCGCCACCACGATCGGCAGCCTTGGCTCCGTCTATCGCTATCGTGAGCTTTTATGGGCGCTCGTGCTGCGCAATCTCAAGGTGAAATATCAGAGCTCAGCGCTCGGTTTCTTCTGGACGATGCTCAACCCGATCCTGACCGCGGGCGTGCTGATCATCGTCTTTACCAATATCGTGAAGATCCCGATCGCCAATTATTGGGCGTTTCTGATCAGCGGCTATTTCGCGTGGAATTTCATGGCGCAGTGCCTCAACGCGGCGACCTACACTTTGGGCGAGCATGCCCCGCTCGCGCGCAGCATCGCCTTCCCGCAGGAGGTGCTGATCATCAGCACGACCATCTCGCGCCTGATCGAATTCGCGGTGGAGCTGCTGCTGACGATGGCGGTGCTGGCGGTGGCGCTGCACGGCCATGTTCCAGCCAGCTATGCCGTGGTGCCGCTGCTCGTGCTGCTCCAGTTCCTGCTGTGCCTCGGCCTCCAGCTTCCGGTCGCGGCGCTGTCGGTCTTCTTCAAGGATGTGCAGCACGCGCTGCCGATCGCGATCGCTACGCTGTTCTATATCTCTCCGGTATTCTACGCCGCCGATTTCGTTCCGGATTGGATCCACGAAGCCTATCTGCTCAACCCAATCGCACAATTGCTGACGCTCTATCATGACGCGATCTACAGGGGCGTGATGCCTTCGATGCAGGCGATAGGCACCGCGTCGCTCTTCTCGCTGGGGACCTTCTTCGTCACCTATATGGTCTTCAACCGCTACAAGCATCTGTTCGCGGAGGTGCTGTGATGAGCTCGGTCGCCGTGCGCTGTGCCGCCGTTTCGAAGCGCTTCCGCATCTATGAGCATCGCGCCATGTCGCTTCGCGAAACCTTCATCCGCGTGCTGCTGCGCAAGCAGGCGCTGCTGGGGCGGCCCTATTTTGCGCTGGGTGACATCGATTTCACGATCGAAAAGGGTGAGGCGGTAGCGCTGATCGGCACCAACGGATCGGGCAAGAGCACGATCCTGCGTGTGATTGCAGGCATCTATCCACCTTCGGATGGTGAGGTACAGCTCAGCGGGCGGCTGGCGGCGGTGCTGGAGCTTGGCGCCGGTTTTCACCCGGACCTGACCGGCACCGAGAATGTCGCCATCTACGGCACCGCGCTCGGGCTTTCGCGGCATGAGATCCGCGAGCGCTTCAGCGAAATTCTCGATTTCGCCGATATCGGCCAGTTCATCGATACGCCGGTCAAATATTATTCCTCGGGCATGGTAGCGCGGCTGGCGTTCGCGGTGGCGGTCTGCGTCGAGCCCGACATATTGCTGCTCGATGAGGTGCTGTCGGTCGGCGACGAGACGTTCCGCGATCGTTGTTTCGAGCGCCTTCGCCGGTTCAACGCCCATGGCGGCACGCTGATCTTCGTCTCGCACGATCTCGAAACGGTGCGGGAGATGTGCACCCGCGCGATCTGGATGGACAACGGGTCGATCCGCATGGATGCTCCGGTTGATCACGTCGTCGATGCCTATCTCGCGCAAGCTTAGGCATCTCTTTAAGAGAAACGTCGCTCCACCGGATCCGATGGCGGTGTCGGTAATCATCCCGGCTCGCAACGCGGCGACGACGATCGCCGAAACGCTCGATTCGCTGCTCGCGCAAACCCACCCCCATTGGCAGGCGATCGTGATCGACGACGGCTCGACCGACGACACGCGCCGCATCGCCAAAGCCTATGCCGCGCGCGATAGCCGGCTCCGCGTGATCAAAGGCCGGGGGCGCGGGGTGAGCGCCGCGCGGAACAGGGGCATCGCCGCCACGCGGTTTCCCTGGATCTATTTCCTCGATGCCGACGACACCATCACGCCGGAAACGTTGGCGAGGATGGTGGAGACGCTTGCCGCCGATGCGGCCGCCGACGCCGTGCACTGCGGCTGGATCTACACCGATCCCGAGGGACAAGAGATCGGGCGGAACCGTTGCGATGAGGAAGGCCCGGACCTGTTCGCATTGTTCGCGCGCTACTGCGCAGTGGCGATTCATGCATGCATGATCCGCCGTGCGCTGATCGAAAGGGTTGGCGACTTCGACGAGACGTTGCGGACCTCGGAAGATCATGATCTGTGGCAGAGGGTGGCGCGCGCCGGCTGCCGCTTCGTGCCTCTCGATGAATATCTGGTGCGCTACCGGCTTCGCCCCCAAGCTTCCTGGTTTGACGCGCAATCCTTCACGCAGGATGTGCTGCAGGTGATCCGGCGCGGACATACCATTGATCCGCGCCTGGCGCCGGGCATCGCTGCGCCGATCCATACCGAGGGCGCGCCGAAATCGGCCTTGCCCGAAGCCGAGTTCCTGATCGTCGCATGGGCCGGCGCGATGGCGATCGCGCGCGCCGCCGATCCGCTGACCGTGCTCGATCTGCTTGGCTCTGAGAAATATCCGCTGCTGAATAGCGAGGGAATTGCCTACACCTTGTTTCGGGCAATTCCGTTCACGCTCTGCCGCCCACCGCAGGCCTGGCTCGCGCTGTGGGAGCGGATGCGTGCTCCGGTTGAGCAGTTTCTCGACGCGCTCGAACAAAAATCCGGCACGCTGCAGCTCAAGGCGAGAAGCTTGCGTCAGCTTGAACAATATGTCGTCGCTACCTTCGTCGATCATGGCGAAGCACAGTTGGCCACCATCGGCGCTAGCGCTGCGGTGCGAATCGATGCCACCCATCCGATATCTGATCTCGTCCTGCCGGAAGCGGACAGGCTCATCTGCGTCGTTCAGTGTGAGAGCGAAACGCTCGGTACGCTGGCCTTGCCGGTCTGCGACGGCTTCATGCCGGCGGGCGTCATTGCGGATGCCGTGGCCACTCGCCATGCTTGGACGCTGTTGCGCAAGCTGTTCGAGCGGCAGATCTATCCGTCGCTGAGCATCAGGCAGGAACAGGCCAGCTGGTCGGTCTCGCGCGGCGCCGAACTATTGGCCGGCGGATTGGAAAGCGAACCTGGCGCCATCGAGCTTCACGAACGAATCGGCTGGACAATCTTCGCGCAGGAGCTGACCGGCCTGCGCGGCTGGCCGATCGACGATCTCTACAATGGCGACATCGACCAGCCGGATGGCAAAGACTGTTCTCTCGCCATCGGCGCGCTGCCGAGTGTGGAGCTGGCACATCCGCTGCCCACATTCCGGGATATCGGTATCGACACGATCGAGTGCGAAGTGCTCGTCGGCGGCAAGCCGGCCGCGTTGATCCAGCTTCGGCCACGCGAGGGTGTCGTTGGCGCTGGACTGATCCGTGCGGCCGCGCTTGATCAGGGCAAGATGGAGCTGGCGCATGCCGCCGTGCGCGAAGCCATTCTCGGCCGTCCGCTCGATGATCCGGCGCCGTTGCGGCAAAGGCTGCGGGAACGGGCGGATGCGGTGGATACTCTGCCTCCGCAGCCGCCTTCGGAGGTCGTGAAAGGGCCAGCGACGCCGGAGCAGTTGATGCGCTGGACGGCGCTTGCCGCCTCGGTTGCCGGCGGCCTGCTTTCAAAGGGGAAGGTGCTTGCAATCGGCTCCGCGCCTTCCGCCGCGCCTTCATCGGATCGCAGAAGGTCTGCGTTGCCGACCGCTAGGGCCGAAACCTGCCTGCTGGGCGTCGAGGAAGGCCAGCCCGCGATCATGATCGGCGAAGGCGAACTGGCCGGCTTGACCTATCTTCCCGAGCTCCGGTCGCGTGGCACGCCCGCCACTCACCTAGGATATGGAGTTCCCACCGGCGGGAGCTCGACCTCCCGTCTGCCGATCCTGATGTATCATCGCGTGGCGCCCGAAGGGCCCTCGACACTGGCGCGCTGGCGCGTGACGCCGGCGCAGTTCGATGCCCAGCTCCGTTATCTTCGCGAGGCGGGCTACGAACCCGCCACGTTGGCGGAATGGCGACTTGCGCGCACCACAGGGACGCCGCTGCCGGGACGCCGCGTGCTCATTACCTTTGATGACGGCTATATCGATCTGGCCGAGCATGCGATGCCGTTGCTACGGCGCTATGATTTCGGAGCGATGGTATTCCTGCCGACAGATTATATGGGCGATTGCTCGCGCTGGGATGTCGGAATCGCCGAAACGGCCCCGCTGATGGGATGGGATGCGATCCGCGCGCTGCAAGCCGAAGGCATCATCTTTGGATCGCACAGTGCCAGCCACCGCAGGCTCACTGATCTCCACGCCGCGGAAATCGTTGACGAAGCACAACGTTCGCGCATCCGGATCAGGGAGGAACTGGGCTTCTGGACGGACAGCATCGCCTATCCTTCAGGCGCATTCGACGAAGTCGTCACCCGCTTGGTCGGCGCTTGCGGTTATGCGCACGGCCTGACAACACGACCGAGCGTCAGTCGCATCAATGAAGGCGATCTCAGCCTCTCGCGCGTTGAAGTGCTGGGATCGCACACATTGGAACAGTTCGCCGCCGCGCTGAGCTGCGAATAGCTGATGCGGGGATTGCTGGCAGGATGGCTCCTTCTGTTCGGGTCGGCAGCCGGCGCGGCGACAGGCGATCCTCTTGATCTGGCAGGCTATGCGCAGTCCTATGCCGACGAATTCGACGATGCCGCCTCGCTGAAAGCCTATGATCGCGGCTTTGGACCCTATCCAGACACCATCCTTTCACGCACGCTGCCCTCGAACAAGGAGCAGCAGATCGCCGTCGATCCGGCCTATCTTGGCCAGGAAAGCATTAGAATCGCCAACGGCATCGCTACGATCACGGCGGCGCCGATGGGCGACATCATCCGGCAGCGCATCGAGCAACGGATCGCTGCCGAAAATGTCTCGCCCGAAGGCGCGCAGATCTTGCGCGATGCGATCTACACGAGCGGCATCCTAAGGGCGCGTTTCGTGCAGCAATATGGCTATTTCGAAGCCGAAATCCGCCAGTCCTACCCAGCGGAGAGCGCCTATGGCGTGTTCTGGCTGATGCCCGCGGACGGAAGCTGGCCGCCCGAAATCGACGCCTTCGAGATGCCGGGCGACGGCGAAGCGCACCAGACCATCCATTATGGCAAGCGCAACAAGCAGAAGGCTTGCACCACGCCTTTGCTCACCCCGGGCGACTTTCACCGCTACGGCGTGCTCTGGACCCCCAAGCGGATCAGCTTCTTCGTCGATCGGGTGGAGACCTGCTCCTTCCACGCGCCGCGCCAATTTCGGACGCCGATGTATCCGATCCTGCATCTCTCGATCGGCGGCTGGGCGAAGCCTGCCACGC
>Ga0207702_10001727_pt1 | contig 21506 bp, 26 predicted proteins | sample KBSCornC62_FD_184302 | JGI IMG/M metagenome (GOLD analysis project Ga0207702, IMG submission 184302) | Corn rhizosphere microbial communities from Kellogg Biological Station, Michigan, USA - KBS Corn C6-2 (SPAdes) (version 2) | ecosystem: Host-associated > Plants > Roots > Rhizosphere > Soil ...
GGGCTGCATGTCGTTGATCTCGACGATGGCACGCTCCAGCAGGTTGGCCACGAAGTACGGCGACCCGCAGTGCAGGTCGGAGAGATGCGCGATCACGAACGGGCGTCCCGCTGTCATAGGGTGGCGATCATAGACCGCGCTGTCCGCCCTGCGAAGTACAGTTTCCAAGCGGAATGCAGGAACAACCTCGGTTCCACGCCTACGCGGGCGACTCTCCGCCGGCCTTCGCCAACGAGGCCGAGCTCGAGTGTGCGCAGATCCTCGACTACCACGGCATTCCCTGGGAATACGAGCCGCACACCTTCACCCTCGACGTCGACGAGGACGGCAACACGCTCGAGGCATTCACTCCCGACTTCTACCTGCCCGAGCAGGATCTCTACCTCGAGATCACCACCATGAAGCAATCGCTCGTGACCAAGAAGAACCGCAAGCTGCGCAGGCTGCGCGAGCTGCGCCCGGACGTGCGGGTCAAGCTGTTTTACCGGCAAGACGTCGAGGCCCTAGCCGAGAAGTATGAGCTCGGCGAGGCTTCGTGAGCGTGGCCGCAGAGCACCTGCTGACGCCATCGCCCGGTGAGATCGCCTTTGGAGCGGATCTGATCGCCGGGCGGCTGGACGAGCTGGCCCGCCAGATCAGCGGCGACTACCGCGGCCGCGACCTGGTGCTGGTGACCGTGCTGAAGGGCTCCGCGATCTTCCTGGCCGACCTGTCGCGGCGACTGACGATCCCCCACCGGTTGGACTTCATCGCGATCTCGGCCTACCGCGGGGCGTCCGCCGGGTCGAGCGGCCGGATCCGGCTGCTGAAGGACATCGACCGGCCGGTGCGCGGCGCGCACGTGCTGATCGTCGAGGACATCGTCGACACCGGCCTCACGCTCAACTACCTGTTCACCACGCTGCGGTTCCGCGGCGCCGAATCGGTCGAGGTGTGCACGCTGCTCGACCGCCCCTACCGGCGGCTGATCGAGATCGAGCCGCGCTACGTCGGATTCACGGCCCCCGATGCGTTCGTTGTGGGATACGGGTTCGATTACCGCCAGCGCTTCCGGAATCTGCCGGACATCCACCTGCTCGCGCGCTGAGCTCGTCACGCACGATCGACGCAACCCGCTCGCGGTCGTGGCGCAGCCCGTAGGGACCCGCCCGGTAGGCGTCCTGGTGCAGGTCGACCAGCGCCGGTAGCTCCCGCTCCAGCCACTCGAAGTAGTGCTCGCGCACGCCCGGGCGCAGGTGCAGGAGGATCGGGCTGACGTGCTCGGCGCCGGCGTCCAGGCAGGCCCGGGTCAGCCGCCGGATCTGTTCCTCGCCGTCGCTTATGCCGGGCAGGATCGGCGCCATCAGCACGGACGGCCGCAGGCCTGCCGCAGCCAGCCTCGAGATCGCCTCCAGCCGGCTGCTGGGCGACGCCGCGCCCGGCTCGGTGATCCGCGCCACCGCGTCCTCGTCGGTGCCGATCGACATCGCCACGCTCACGCGCGTGCGCCCCGCGGCCTCGCTCAGCAGGTCGATGTCACGCACGATCAGCGACGACTTGGTCAGGATCGAGAACGGGTTGCGCCGTCGCGACAACACCTCCACCAGCCCCCGCGTCAGCCGGTAGTGGCCCTCGGCCGGCTGGTAGGGATCGGTGTTCGTGCCCATCGCGATCGAGTCGCCGCTCCAGGCGGGGTCCTCCAGCTCGCGGTCGAGCTTCTCGACCGCGTTCACCTTGACCACGATCCGCCGCTCGAAGTCCTCGCCCGAGTTCAGGCCAAGGTACTCGTGCGTGGGCCGCGCGAAGCAGTAGGTGCAGGCGTGGCGGCAGCCGCGGTAGACGTTGATCGTGTGGCGAAACGGCATCCGCGAGGAGGCCGGCAGCGTGTTGATGATCCGCCGCGCGTTGACCGCCATGTACTCCACGCTGGGCAGCTCTCGCTGCTCGGGGCCGAACAGCGCCAGCTGCGGTTCGTCAGGTAGCCACCGCATGCGGACACTATAGCGAACATACGTTCGCCTCGCACGAGGCGGCCGAACGTGGCTCTACTGCTCGCGCTCCGGCTCGGCGGCCGGCTGCTCGGCCGGTGCTGCCGCGGGCTGCTCGGCAGCCTGCCCCTCGCTCAGCTCCCCGGCCGGCGCGGCCGGAGCGGCCAGCTCCGTGCGGATCTTCTCCAGTTCCGCATCGACCTGGGCATCGGCCGAGAGCGCCGCGATCTGGCGGTCGAGCGAGGAGGTGCTGGAGGAGCCGACCTCGTCCAGAGCTCCGGTCGAGACCAGCTCCTCGACGGCGGACGCGCGCGCCCGCATCTGCTCCACCTGGTCCTGCGCCCGCGCGGTGGCGGCGCCGATGTCGGACAGCTCCGATGACAGTCCGGCCGTGGCCTCGCCGATCCGCACCTGCGCCTCGGCCGCCGAGTACTGCGCCTTGATCACTTCCTTCTGGGTGCGGAAGGCCTCGACCTTCTGCGAGAGCTCCTGCTGCTGCGCGACCATCTGGCGCTGCTGCTCCTCGAGCCCGGCGATCTGCTGGTCGAGCCCCTGCAGCTGCTCCTGCACCAGCACCTTGCGCTCAAGCGCGGTGCGGGCGAGGTCGTCGCGCCCGACCGAGAGCGCCTGGCGGGCCTGGCCGTCGAGCTTCACGACGCTCTGCTCGAGGCCCTGTGTCTGGTGTTGCAGCCGCTTCTTCGCAGTGACCACGTCGGCCAGGCCGCGCTTGGTCTTCTGCAGCATCTCCAGCTGCCTTTGGTAGCTGTAGTCGAGCGTCTCGCCCGGGTTCTCGACCCGGTCCAGCGTGCGACTGGCCTTGGCCTTGAAGATCATCGTGAACCGCTGCCACAACCCCACGGTCATTCCTCCGGAGACGACGTGTCGGGCTCGGAATCTAGCGTATCAAGCCCTCGCAGGGCGCCCGCGGCCTCTGCTCGCAGCCGCCGGCGCTCGCTCTGGTAGTCCTCGTCGCCGACCTTGCCGGTGCGGTGATCCTGCTCCAGGTCGCGCAGGCCGGCGTATGCGGCGTCGCGGCGCTCCATCAGCTCCAGCCGGCTGCGGTCGCGCGGCGACAGCGCCTGCTCGGGCGCTCCCCGCTCCGGCGACAGGAACGGCCAGGCCACCGCAACCACGACGGTGGCGACGATGACCGCCACGACGGCGGCCTCGATGGCGGTGCTCACGCCTCTTTGGCCAGCGCGGTCGAGTAGCGTCGCGCGAGCTGGCGGGCCTCGCGCGGATCGGGCCAGATCGTGATGGCGGCGCCCAGCACGAACACCAGGCCGGCCAGCCAGATCAGGCTCACCATCGGGTTCACCAGCGCCTTGATCACGACCTCGTTCTTGCTCGGGTCGGCGCCCTGCAGGATCGTGTAGACGTCGACGCCGCGCAGGTCGTGGCGGATGTCGACCTCGTTCGACTGCGTCTTCACGGTGTGGTCGGTGAAGTCGCGCACAGCCGGATACAGCGTCCCCTGTGTGCTGCCTCCACGGCTGACCACCAGCCGCGCCGCCGTGTCCACGTAGTTGGGGCCGGTGGTCGAGCGCATGCCGGTGTAGGTGAGCGTGTAGCCGCCCACCTGCATCGACTGGCCGGGCTTCAGCACGGCCTGGTTGACGCTGCCGTATGCACCCGAGGCGGCGATGCCGACCACCAGCAGCACCACCGCCAGGTGCACGACGTAGCCTCCGTAGCGGCGGCGGTTGCGGCTGACCAGGTCGACCAGCGCCCGCGGCCATGAGCCGCCGGCGATCGCCCGGCGGGCCGAGGCGCCGCGCGCGAACTCCAGGCCGATCGTGACCGTCACGAAGATGCACAGCGAGAAGGCTGTCAGCCCCGGCCAGCTCGAGCCCAGCCCGAGCAGCGCCAGCAGCGCGCCGCCGGCGGCGGCCGAGATAACCGGCCAGCGGAACGTGCGCCAGAGGCTGCCCGGCGTCGCCCGCCGCCACGCGATCAGCGGACCGATCCCGGTCAGCGCCAGCAGCGGCAGCCCGAACGCGACCAGGAAGAAGTTGTAGTAGGGCACCGACACCGTGCTTCGGACGCCCCGCACCGCCTCCGACAGCAGCGGGAACACCACGCCCCACAGGATCACGAAGGCGAAGGCCAGCAGCAGCAGGTTGTTGAACAGGAACGTCGCCTCGCGCGACACCACCGACTCCAGCTTGTGGTCGCTGCGGAGCAGCGGCAGCCGCCACACCAGCAGCGTCGTCGCGAACGCGAGCACGATCGACAGGAACACCAGCAGCGCCGGCCCCACCGGCGACTGCACGAACGAGTGGATCGAGTCGACCACGCCGCTGCGGGTCAGGAACGTGCCGAAGATCGACAGCGCGAACGTGGCCGTGACCAGCACCACGTTCCAGACCTTCAGCATGCCCCGCTTCTCCTGCACCATCACCGAGTGCAGGTAGGCAGTGCCGGCCAGCCACGGCATCAGCGCCGCATTTTCCACCGGATCCCACCCCCAGTAGCCGCCCCAGCCGATCTCGACGTAGGCCCAGTGCGCGCCCAGCAGCATGCCCACGCCCAGCGACGCCCATGCGAACAGCGTCCAGCGGCGCACTGACGCCAGCCAGCGGGCGTCGGTGCGGCGCGTGATCAGCGCGGCCATCGCGAACGCGAAGGGCACCGCGAACGAGACGTAGCCCAGGTACAGGGCCGGCGGGTGCGCGGCCATGTAGGGGTTCTGCAGCGACGGGTCGAGGCCGAACCCGTCGCGCGGCACGACGCCGGCAGTGCGCTCGAACGGCGAGGAGATGATCGTCGCCATCGATGCGAAGAACACCATGCAGCCGCCCAGCACCGCCGTCACCCACGGCATCAGCTCACGGTTCTTGTGCCTGTTCTGGAGCGTCACCAGCGAGGAGGCGCCCGTCAGGACGGTCAGCCACAGCAGCAGCGAGCCGGGCTGGCTGGCCCACAACGAGGTCAGGAGATAGGGCGTCGGCAGCGTGCGACTGGTGTGCTGGAGGACGACCGCGATCGAGAAGTCGTGGCGCACCAGCGCGATCTCGAGCAGCACGACGGCCGACACCGTGCACACGAACGCCGCCATCACGGCGTTGCCGGCGCTGCCCATCAAGCGCCGGTCGCGGCGCAGCCCGGCCAGCACCGACGCCAAGGTGGCGTAGCTGACCAGCGCCAGCACGAGCAGCAGCAGCGCGCTGCCGACGGTGGCCAAGGTCAGGCCCCCGAGCCGCCGCCCGAGTACTTGCTCGGGCACTTCGTGACCAGCGAGTCGGGGTTGGCCACGAACTGGCCGTTCACCATGTGCCCGGTGACGATGATCCGCCGGCCCTGCTGGAAGGCGTCGGGCACCGACCCACCCGTGTAGCGCACCGGCACCGTCTGCGTCGACCCCTCGTCCTTGACCACCATCGTGAACGGTGCCTGAGCGGTGGCGCAGTCGACGCGCTCGCAGCTGACGGCGGTGCCCGTGAGCTGCACGGTGTGCTTGGCGGCGCCGTCCTTGTCTGCGCGCAGCTGGCTGACGGTGACGACCAGCTGCCCGGAGCCGCGGGCGACCTGATAGACCAGGAACACCGCCAGCAGAGCTGCGACGGCAAGCGCGATCACCAGACGCGGAGCGGCAGTCATCGCCGTCAGCGTATCAAGGGCGTTCGCCGCTCAGCCGCAGGGCGGCTCACGCAGCGGTATCGGGCACGGCGTAGCCAAGATCGAGGCACAGCTGCCCGCGCTGTGTTTCGCGCAGGGCGTCGGTGTAGCCCTGGCCGTATGCGGCGCGCAGGAACCACCCCAGCAGCTCCATATCGAGGTGCTCGGCGCGCAGCTCGAACAGCTCAGCCCACAGCTCGGCCAGCCGGACGTCGATCGCCATCGCCAACGTGTCTTTGCGCTCGTTTGCCATCAAATCACAGCGTAGGTGGGCGATCGGACGGAGTACCACCGCAATTGGGCTGCATCGGCAGCCTTTCGCGCCGATAGACTCGTACCATGCCCAACCTCGCCACCTGGCTGGCATTCGTCGCCACAGCGCTCGTGCTGCTCCTGATCCCGGGGCCGGCCGTGCTCTACATCGTCTCGCAGAGCGTTGAGCACGGGCGCCGCGCGGGCCTGATGGCCACCCTCGGCGTGCACTGCGGCACGCTGGTGCACATCACCGCGGCCGCTCTGGGGCTGTCGGCGATCCTGGTGTCATCGTCGATCGCGTTCGGGGCGGTGCGCCTGATCGGCGCCGCCTACCTGATCTACCTGGGGATCCGCACCCTGGCCGATCGCAGCGCCCGCGCGCAGGCGCCCGCGCCGCGCGAGACACGGCTAGGGCTGATCTTCCGCCAGGGCGTCCTGGTGAACGTCACCAACCCGAAGACGGCGCTGTTCTTCTTCGCGTTCCTGCCGCAGTTCGTGAACCGAAACGGCGCGCCGATCCCGGAGCAGATCGTGGTGCTGGGGCTGACCTTCGCGGTGCTGGGCCTGATCACCGACGGCACCTGGGCGGTGGCGGCGGGCAGCGCGGCGGGCTGGGTGAAGGGGCGCTCGACGGTGCGCAGCCTGCAGCGGTGGGTGACGGGGTGCATCTTCATCGGCCTGGGCGTGGCGACCGCCCTAGTCGGGTCCGAGAAGCGCTAGCCGGCGGGCGAATCCAGCTCGAGGCCCTCGAACCGTGCCAGCGCGGCCGCGTCGTCGTGCAGCAGCCGGGCGTCGTCCGCCGACGGCTGCTCCCAGAGCTGCTGTTCGACGGCCAGGCGCCGCCCGCTGGCGCGCGACGACCACACGCCGATCGCGATGCCGGAGACGGTCACCACGGACTTGATCCATCCGTCGCGCCGCACCTCATGGGAGTGGACGCCGGGCACGGCGAAATCGCGGTCCTTCCAGCCCAGCGTGTAGGCGTCGAACGCGCCCAGCAGCCGCGGCGGCGGCTCCGCCGTGCGCCTGGCGCCGCGGGTCAGCATCGCCATCGCGCCGATCTCGCGCAGCTCGCCCTCGATGGCGGCGAACCCGGCGCGCGCGTCGCGCAGCGGCACCCCCGCCCACAACGCCAGGTCGGCCGGGGTGGCGGGCCCGTGGCCGCGAAGGTAGCGCCGAGCCAGCTCAGCCAGCGCCCTGTCCAGGTCGGCTCCGCGCAGCTCACCGGCCGGGCTGTTGCCCAGCCAGTCACGGGTGAGCACGAACGTCTGGCGGCCGCGCACCACCGGGCCGCGCACCGTCGCCCCGGCCAAGCCCGACTGGAACAGCAGGTGCACGAGCGCCTGGCCGCGTGGATCGAGGTCGTGCCCGGCCAGCATCTCGCCGATCGCGCCTCGCTCCATCGGGCCGTCGGCGAGCGCGCGCTCGAGCAGGCGCACCGCCCGCCCGGCGCGCCCGGGCGGAAACCCCTCCTGCAGCAGCCGCCGCGCGTTCGCCTGACGCTGTGGCGGGCCGGTCAGCCCCAGCAGCCACGGATAATCCTCCGGCTCGACCATGTGCAGCGTGCCGCGGCAGAGCCAGCCGATCACGACCTCACGCCGGTCGAGGGCATCGTTCACGCCGGCTGCGGTGATGCCGGCGCTGCGAGCTCGCACGGCCAGACGCGCGGCGCGCAGATCCTGCGCCTGCAGGGCCAGCAGCTGGCGCGGCACCGCGGCCACGCTGCGCGCGGGAGGACCGGCCAGCAGCTGCGCCGTCGTCCGCATGCGCCGGATCCGTGCGGTGTCGGTGGCGGCGGGCATGTGCGCGACGATATCCGGATGAAGGCTCGTGCTGGCTACCCTGGAGTCATCACCGACCAGGAGGCAGCTATGCCCATCACCGTCGAGCGGGTCGACTTCGTGCCCGTCGCAAGCCGCGACCGCGAGCGTTCGAAGAGCTTCTACACCGAGACGCTGGGGCTGCCGCTGGAGCGCGACACGCCGACCGGCTTCGAGGTGAGGGCCGGCCAGGTCACGCTCGGCGTCTGGGAGCCGGAGCGGATGGGGCTGCCGTTCGAGCCGAACCACAACGGCATCTCGCTGCGCGTACCGGACGTGGCCGAGGCGCGAGCCACGCTTGAGCGAGACGGCGTCCAGTTCACCGGCGAGACGATCGACACCGGCGTCTGCCACATGGCCTTCCTGCACGACCCGGACGGCAACACGATCATGCTGCACCGCCGCTACGCGCCGGTCTGAGCGCCATCGGGCACGCGAAGGGCTAGCCGCTCTCCAGTCGAGCTGGCCGCCGCAGCCGTGGGCCCAGCTCCACGGCTGCGAACACGGCGAAGAAGATGGCGGTCGTCGTCAGCACGACGGCGCCGCCGGATGCCACGTTCCACCAGAACGAGATGTACAGGCCGATGACACCGGCCGTCACGCCCAACGCCGCGGACAGCAGCTGCATGGTGGCCAGCCGCTGGGTGAGCAGCCGGGCGGTGGCGGCGGGCGTAACCAGCATCGCCAGCACCAGGATGTTGCCGATCGCCTGCAGCGAGACCACGATCGCAAGCGTGATCAGCCCCAGCAGCACCAGGTCGAGCAGGAACACCGGGTAGCGCATGGCCAGTGCCATGTCGCGGTCGAAGCCGATCAGCGACAGCTCCTTGTTCAGCAGCACCGTGGTGACCACCGCGACGGCGGTCGTGCCCGCAGCCAGGTACAGGTCGCTCTGGGATACGGCCAGGATCTGGCCGAACAGGAGGTCGGCGACGTCGCGCTGGTAGGCGGCCAGGGTCGATACCAGCACCACGCCCAGCGCGAACATCGCGGCGAACAGGATGCCGATGGCAGTGTCCTCGCTGACCCGCCGGCCGCGGCTGACGGTGGCGATGCCGAGCGCCGTGATCAGCCCCACCACCAGCGCGCCCAGCAGGATGCTGCGACCAAGCGCCACCGCGACCACGATGCCGGGGAACACGGCGTGCGTGAGCGCGTCGCCGATGAACGCCAGCCCGCGCAGCACCACGTAGCTGCCGAGCACGCCCGAGGCGATGCCGGTCAGCACGATCGCCATCAGCGCGCGACGCATGAACTCAAACTGGAGCGGATCGGTCAGGTAGTGCATGTCAGTGGCTGTGATGGCCCTCCGGCGCCAGGATGTGCACTCCCCCGACCACCAGCATGGCGCCGCCGTAGGCCTCCGCCAGATGCTCGGCGCTGAGCGCCTGCGCCGGCGACCCGAACGAGATCACGCGGGTCGAGAGCAGGCACAGCAGGTCGCAGTGGGCGGCCGACCAGCCCAGGTCGTGGGTCGAGACCACGACCGTCCGGCCCTGCTCGCGCAGGCCCCGCAGCGTCTCCAGGAACGCGACCTCGGTGGCGGCGTCCGCGCCCGACAGCGGCTCGTCCAGCAGCAGCAGCGATGCGTCCTGCATCAGCGTCCGGGCCAGCAGCACCCGCTGGCGCTGGCCTCCGGAGAGCTGGCCGATCTGACGGCCGGCCATGTGTGCCAGCCCAACCGCGCCCAGCGCGTCGCGTGCCGACCGCCGCTCCTCCGCGCCGGGGCGGCGCAGCCAGCCCGTCCGCCGGTAGCCGCCCTGCAGGGCGACGTCGAGCGCGGTCAGCGGAAAGTCCCAGGCGGCCGGGCCCAGCTGCGGCATGTAGCCGACCGGCACCGTCACGTCGATGCTGCCGCTGCGCGGCGACAGCATCCCCAGCAGCGTCCGCAGCAGCGTCGTCTTGCCGGCCCCGTTCGGCCCGATCAGCCCGACGATGCTGCCACGCGGCAGCTCCAGCGATACGTCGTCCAGGGCGACGTGCTGGCCGTAGGCGACGGTGACCCGGTCCAGCAGCGCGGCGGCTGTGGCCGGCGCTGCGCTAGGCGGACTGCTCATCGGCCCCGGCACAGGCCTGGCACCGCGCGGGCAGCGAGCCCAGCGCCGCATCGAGCAGGTCGAAGCCGGCGGTGCGGGCCGACTCGCGGGCCGGTTCCAGCGCGCAGCCCTCGAGCAGCGCGGTGGCGCCGCAGTCGACGCAGACGACGTGATGATGGTGCCCCTGCGCGGCGCACAGCACGTAGACGGCCTCGCCGCCGCGGGTGCCGGCTTCCTCGGCCCAGCCCTCCTCGCGCCAGCGTTCCAAGGTGCGGTAGGCGGTCGTCAGCCCCAGCCTTGGGGCGACGTCGCGGGCCGCGGTGTGCAGCTCGCGCACGCTGAAGGCGCGGTTCATCGAGCGGCCGGCCTCGAGCAGGGCCATGCGGTTCTTGCGGTTGCGTCCCGGTTCCACGGCCGGAACTCTACTGGGAACGGTGTCCGTTCGCAACAAACGATAGTGAAACCGGTTGTCATTATGCTAGGCTGACCGGCCCGTGCCCCGCATCCGCCTGCTCACGTTGCTCGCCCTCTGCCTGCTGCCGCTGGGCTGCACCACCACCCACGTCGCGAGCTCGACCCCGGGGCAGATCACCGTGGTCGCAACCACCACCCAGATGCAGGACCTGGTACGGCATGTGGGCGGCGACAACGTGCACCTGGTGGGCATCCTCAAGCCGAACGTCGACCCGCACGACTTCGAGCCCAGCCCCAGCACCGCGATCGCCCTGACCGGCGCCAAGCTGGTTGTCGAATCAGGCGTCGGCGTGGACAGCTGGATCGACGGGCTGGTCGCGAACGCCGTCCCCGGGACGCCGGTGTGGGTCGCGTCGCACGGGCTGCCGTTGCGAACAGGTGACTCGTCGGAGCCGGCAGGCGACCCCCACTGGTGGCACGACCCCACGCTGTTCGAGAGGGCGGCAACAGCGCTGGGCGAGCGGCTGGCCTCGATCGACCCGGCACACGCCGATGCCTACCGTGCCAACGCCAGCAGCTACGTGGCCAGGATCAGGGCGATGGACGCCGCCAACAAGCGCCTGATCGCCACCGTCCCGCGGGACGAACGGAAGCTGGTCACCAACCACGACGCCTTCGGCTACTTCGCCGCGCACTACGGGATCACGATGGTGGGCTCGGTGCTGCCGTCGCTCTCGACCGTGGCCCAGCCCAGCGCCAAGGACGTGGCCGACCTGATCGGCAAGATCCGGGCAGAACACGTGCGCGCCATCTTCACCGAGTCGTCGCTGAACCCGGCGCTCGAGCAGCAGATCGCATCCGAGGCCGGGGTCAAGGTCTACGCGAACCTGTACGGCGACACGCTGGGGCCGCCGGGATCGCCCGGTGCCACCTACATCGGGATGGAGCGCTGGAACATGCGGGCGATGGTGGCCGGGTTCCTAGGCACTCCCCCGCCCCAGGCCTGACTTGCCCTAGGCGGATGCCACCACGGTCGCGAGGTGCGTCGCGATCACGTCCGCGTCGGCCATGCTGACCAGCAGCCGCGCGTACTCCTCGCCGGCGACCTCCACGACCACGCCTGGGCCGTGGCCGTGCACCACGGCGAAGTCCTTGCCGAAGCCGCCCCGCCACGTACCCACCGCCAGCGTGCCGGGGACGCCCGTGCCGGGCGCTCGCATGCCGCGCAGCTCCTGCCACACGTCGTCGACTGAGTGGGCAGACGTGACCGACGACAGCGGCAGCCGCACGTCGCCGTGCAGCCCCTCCATCTTCTCGACCGAGGACAGGTGCAGCACCAGCTCGGCATCCTCGATCTGCAGCTCCGCCATGCGCCGAGGGTAGCATCGGCCCGCTGGCTATCCTGTCGCTCCCGCCGTGACCAGCCACCTCCAGACTCCCGCCGGAAAGCCGCGCGCCCGCTCGCTGGGCGTGCCCTTCACCGGCACTCCCGGTGAGTGGAACGCGATCACCGACGTGCCCGGGGTCGAGGTCGGCTACCGCACGCTGATCGAGGGCGACAGCGTCCGCACCGGAGTCACCGCGATTCACCCGCGCGGGCGCGACCGCAGCGCCGATCCCTGCGCTGCCGGCGTGTTCTCGCTGAACGGCAACGGCGAGATGACCGGAGTGTCGTGGGTCGAGGAGTCCGGCACCGTTGCCTGGCCGATCACGATCACGAACACGCACGCGGTCGGGATCGCGCACGAGGCCACCGTCCACTGGGCGGTGCGCCGGTTCCCGGAGCTGGGAGAGCTGTGGCTGCTGCCGGTGGCGGCGGAGACGTACGACGGCTACCTGAACGACATCAACGGCGGGCACGTCACCCGGCAGGTCGTGATCGATGCGATCGAGGCGGCGGCCTCTGGGCCGATCGAGGAAGGCTCGATCGGCGGCGGCACCGGCATGAACTGCTACGCCTTCAAGGGCGGCTCGGGCACCGCCTCCCGCGTTGTCGATCTTGGCGACGGTGGCTACACGGTGGGTGCGTTCCTGCAGTGCAACTTCGGAACGCGTGCGGCGCTGACGATCGCGGGCCGGCCGCTGGGCGCCGAGCTGGCCGCCGACAACCCGATCGAGGAGGAATACGGGACACAGCCCGGCGCCGGGTCGGTGATCGCGGTGATCGCCACCGATGCCCCGCTGCTGCCGGGCCAGTGCCAGGCGCTGGCGCGGCGGGTGCCGCTGGGCCTGGCTCGTACCGGCACCAGCGGATCGCACTTCTCGGGCGACCTGTTCCTGGCCTTTTCGACCGCCAACCCCGGTGCCTTCGAGACCGGCTTCCCGGACGGCGATCCCGCCCCGTCGTCGCTGCGGTTCCTGCAGTGGAAGTGGATGGACGAGCTCTACCAGGCTGTCGTGGAGTCCGTCGAGGAGGCCACCGTGAACGCCCTGGTCGCGAACGACGCCATGGTCGGCCGGGACGGGCACCGGTCACCGGCGCTGCCGCGCGACCGGGTGGCCGCGGTGTTCGGCGACCGGTAGCCGCGACCGCGGGAGAGCGAACGCGCCAACCGCGCCGTAAGATCCCTGCCGTGACCGAGGCCATCATCGAGGGGCTGCGCGCGGTGCCGATCTTCGCGACGCTTGACGACGACGCGATCGCTCGCGCTGCCGCCATCGCCGGGATCGACGAGCATGCCCGGGGCTCGGTGCTGATCGAGCGCGGGCTGCCCGGCGCCGGACTGTTCGTGATCCTCGACGGCACCGTCGCGGTCGAGCTTCAGCACCGCACGGTCGAGCTCGGTCCGGGCGAGTTCGTGGGAGAGCTGAGCCTGCTCAGCGACCACACCACCCGCAGCGCGCGCGTGCGAGCCGCCACCGACGTGCGCGCCATCGCCATCGCCCGCCACGAGTTCGTGGGGCTGCTCAACGAGCACCCGCAGATCGCCGTGGCGATGCTGCCCTCGCTGGCGCAGCGGCTGCAGGACCTGATCGAGCATCCGGCCTGAACGCCGGATGCACGCCGGTGAGCGAGCAGCACGCACCATGCAGCGCCTGTCCCAGCTGGCTGAGATCGGGCGTGAGGGCCGCGCGGGAGCGCACCGGCCCGGGCTGAGCGCAGCCGAGCAGCGGGCCTGCGAACTGGTCGCGACCTGGCTCGGGCAGGAGGGTCTGGAGGTCAGCTGGGACGCCTGCGGCAACCTGTACGGACGACTGGCCGGCAGCGATCCGGCCGTGGGCGAGATCTGGGCCGGCTCGCACCTCGACACCGTCCCCAACGGCGGTCGCTTCGACGGGGCGCTGGGCGTCCTGGCCGCGCTGGAGGCGGTCGCGCAGCTGCGCGATCTGCCACGGGCGGCCACGCTCTGTGTCGCCGTGTTCCGCGACGAGGAGGGGTGGCGGTTCGGAGAGGGCTGCTTCGGCAGCCGCTGCCTGTGCGGCACGGTCACCGACGCCGACCTGCAGGCGACCGACGCCGACGGCGTGTCGATACGCGAGGCGCTGGCGGCGCTCGGCTACTCCGAGCCGCACGGCGGTGGGAACCTGCCGGCCGGATTCGTCGAGGTGCACATCGAGCAGGGGCCGGTGCTGGAGCGGCGAGGGCTGGCACACGCGGTCGTCACCTCGATCGCGGGCATGTCCGGCTTCACCGCGACGGTCACCGGCACCCCCGGCCACGCCGGCACCACGCCCATGGAAGGTCGCCGCGACGCGCTGCTGGCCGCGGCCGAGCTGGCGCTCGCGCTCCGTGATCTCGCGGGCCGGATCGACGGAGCGGTGGTGACCGTCGGCAGGCTGACCATCGCCGACGCCGCGGCCAACGTGATCCCCGGCGAGGTCACCATCTCGATCGACGCTCGCTGCCCCAACGGCGCGGGCCTCGAGCAGCTGATCGACGGGCTGGGCGAGGCGTGCTCGCAGGTCGCGTCAGCCAGCGGCTGTGCGGTTGTGCTCAACCCGGTCTGGCGCAGCCGGCCGGTGCCGATGTCGGCACGTGTCGGCGACGCCATCCGGCAGGCGGCCGCGAGCGCCGGGCTGGAGCTGGCCGACCTGGCCTCGGGCGGCGGTCACGACGCCGGGATCCTGGCCGAGGCCGGCGTCGATTGCGGCATGCTGTTCGTCCGCAGCCGCAACGGCGGGGTCAGCCACCGGCCAGAGGAGCTGAGCGACGAGGCCGACATCGCCTCCGCCATCCAGCTGCTCGCGGGCACTCTGGCGACCTTGGGCGGCGCGGGGTAACGAGCCCGCTGAGTCTCGTGGCCCGCGCTGTAACGCTCGCATGCTCGCCGGCAACCAAGGGGACATGAGCCAACCCGTGGATCGCGATGGTCGAACCGCTCGTTTTGAGCGACTGTTCCGGGCTCACTACCCCGTGGTCGCCGGATACGTCGGTAGGCGAGCGGAGCCGGGCGTCGTGGACGACCTCGTCAGCGAGGTTTTCCTCGTCGCCTGGAGACGGTTTGACCAGATACCCCAGGATCCGCGGCCGTGGCTGCTAGGCGTCGCCCGTAACGTACTCGGCACGCACATTCGCGGTGCGCGGCGCGCCCGTGCACTGCACGATCTGCTCGCATCGATCGAGGTCCGGTGGACCGAGTCCGACCAGGCGCCCACGGGCATCGCCGTGGCGACTGCGCTTGGACAGCTGCGCCCGAAGGACTGCGAGGCGCTGATGCTCGTCAACTGGGAGGGGCTGACGCCGAGCCAGGCGGCGCGCGTTCTCGGCGAACGTCCGGCCAGCTTCCGCGTCCGGCTCTACAGAGCGCGATCACGGTTCCGCATCCTGGTCGAGCACTCGATCACCGAGCCGGACGCTCAGGCCAGCACGCTCGGCCCGCGATCCCAGACAGTGCACATCACCAAGGAGGTCCCTGATGTCTAGAAACGCTCCCCCTCTCGACGTCGATGGGCTGATGCGTGCGATCAACCCGCAGACCGCGCCGCCTTCGTCGGAGGTTGTGGAAGCGGCGCTGCAACGGCTGCTCGCTGAGCCCGAGCTGGCAACCGCGACCGCGGCCGGCCGGCGGCGGTGGTTTTCCAGGTCACCGCGCGCGGGGCTAGCGCTTGCCGGTGGGTTGCTCGTCGCGGCGATCTCGGCCGCCTTCGCAGCCACCAACCTCCTGCCCACATCCAGCCACTCCGCCGGCGTCAGCAACGCCTGGGCAAAGGACGTGGTCGTCCGCACCGCGAACGCCGCCGCCGGGGGAGGCAACGGCATCCTGCACATCGACATGCTCGTGACTCAGTCGTCCGCGAACCGATCCGACGACGTCCACTATCGCGTGCAGAGCTGGGCACAGCTGAGCGCCCCGCACGCCTACTGGGAGACCTCGTCCTTCCGATCCGACGTCACCACAACGGTCCTGGAGCGCGGCCAGGTCGAGAGCTACGACTCCGCATCCAACACCCTGTCCGGCGGCGCCAAGCGGATCACCGGCGCCCAGCCGCGAGCAGCGCTGTTCGACCCGGCCTACCACGCAGTGCTGGCCGTGCTGTACCCTCGGAACGCACCTGGCCACCAGCTCCCGCCGACGTTCTCTCAGCTGGTCGCACGGCTGATCCGGTCGCGGAACGTGACCGTGGACCGGCATGCGACCCTCGACGGCCGTCCCGCGATCAGGATCACGGCCCTGCGTGGCCAGGCGATCCTCTATGCGCAGCCGCGCTCATACACGCCGCTCGAGTTCGTGACGATCGGCGACCCCGGCGCCAGCCCAGCGAACATCGCCAGGATCACGATGCAGTTCGCCGCCTACGAGACGCTGCCCCACGGTTCGGTATCACCACCGGACCTCCAGAAGCTGCATCCTCGGGCCCGGCTCTCCTCCTGACGGCGCGGCGCTCCTCGGCACCCGTCTTCAGACCGCATCGGGGCGTCTGACGATCTAACGCTCGCTGGGTGCCTGAATCTGTCGGTATCACCACGCCCGCGCCCCAATCCTGGCCGATTGAAACGGGCTGCGGCGGGTAGGATCGGTCGGTTATCACCGCGCCGAAAGGAGCCTCATGCCTCAACCTGATCGGCAGGCGCTCGCCGACGGCCTCGTTCGCATCGGCGAGGATGCCGTCGCCAAGAGCAACGACCGTCTGCTCGACGCGTACTTCACAGACGACTACGTCCTCCACAGCCCGGCGGGCGAGTTCAACCGCGACCAGATCAAGGCGTACTTCGCGGCGCTCAGGGCGAGCTTCGGCGACTTTACGATTTCGCGGGCACAGATCCTCGTGGACGGCAACTACGCGGCGGCGCGCACGGTCATGACCGGCAGGTTCGACAGTGACTTCGCCTACACCCCGGTCGGGAACGTGACCGCGACGGGCAAGCAGGCACGGTGGGAACTGCACAACATCTTCCGCTACACCGATGACGGACGGCTCGCCGAGGAGTGGGTACAGACGGACACCATCGAGTTCCTACGGGAGCTCGGCGCACCGGGGTTCTGACGCAGCATCTGCCGCGGCATGAGAACGAAGAAGGGCTGGTGACGCGGCCCGCATACCCGGCGGGTTCGCCGGCTCAGTTCAGTGCCGCCCTCAGCCCTGCCAGGTCGGGCGCTCCGAAGACGATGCGGTTGCGGGTGGCGACGTAGATCAGGTCGAGGTCGATGCCGGCCCTGGCGATCCGGCGGGTGAGATCGGCGAGCACGCCTGGTTGGTCCTCGACCTCGACCACGACCACCTCGCGCTCGCGGCTCACGGCAAGGTTCGAGATCGCAAGCGCGTGCCTGGCCGCCTCGGCGTGCGGGACGAGGATGTGGAGCTCGGCCCGATCGCCCGGTCCGATGCAGGTCGCGGCCGCGATGTTCACGCCGGCGTCGCTGATCGCCTTGGCGACCTCGGCCAGCGCGCCCGGCCGGTTTTCGATGTCGATAACGAGGTCGAATGGCACGTGACGATCTCCTTGAGCTAGGGGCGGCAGAGGGTGCCGGCACATGCGCGCCGGAGGCGTTCGATCGCAGCGATAGACTCGTTCCGACCCACCGGTAGCTGATCCTACTGGCCCTCTCGGTAACGTAGGTGCCTGACTCTTGCGGGTATCACGAGGCCGTCGTCCGCCGTCACGACTGCGCGGCCGGCGGCTGATATCGTCTGAGACGGTGTGAGGCGCTCACTCATCGTCCTGCCCGTGCTGTTCGCCGCTGCGGGTTGTCTGGGCGGATCTTCTTCGGGCTCCACCACCGGCACTACACCGCCAGCAGCTGCGTGCACGCCGGCCACCGTCCACTGCGGGGCGGTGCCGGCGGCGCCGCGCGAAGCAGGAATCCCGTCAGGCGTCCCGTGGGTCGAGGACTCCACCGCAACCGTTACGGGCAGCCTCTTCTACTACACGCCGAACCTACGCCGACACCGTCACGCGATCATCGGGACTCGTGGCCAAGCCGGTTCAGGGGTGGCAACCAAGATCCTGTGGTGGGTTCACGGCACGGGGTCCCCGACACTGACGATCGTCGGACGCCGAACGGGTGTGGCGGACTCCTTCCGCCAGACAATCACCGGGCCATCTCTCGGCAACAACACCACCTTCCCATCTCTCGTGAGCGTGCCCACCCCGGGCTGCTGGGCGCTCGCCATCCACAGTGGATCAACTACGGGATCCATCACGTTCCGGGCGATCAGTCTTCGCCGCTAACCCGATGGCCACGTTGTCGTGATCAACCTGGTCGGCGACATCGGAGGGATCGCCCCACCCGATGATGAGGCGTTGCGGCGGTGCTGCCGCATAGCACCCTGGCGGCCCTGAGCGGCGCTTGCTAGGCTCGGTCCCGGCCATGCAACCACCCAAGCAGCCCTCACCGTGAGCGGCAAGCGCACCATCGTCGCCGGCGGCACGCTGGCCACCGACTACGGCGTGTTCGCGGCCGACGTCGTGATCGAGGACGGCCGCGTCGCCGCGATCGCCGAGCAGGCCGACCGCAGCGGCGCCGACGAGCTGATCGACGCGTCCGGCCTGGTGGTACTGCCCGGCGCCATCGACATGCACGCCCACTTCGAGGATCCCGGGCACACCGAGCGCGAGGACTTCACCACCGGCACCATGTCGGCCGCGGCCGGCGGGATGACCACCGTGATCGAGCACCCGCTCACCTACCCGCCGGTGACCACCGCCCAGCTCTACCGCGAGAAGCGGGAGATGGCGAAGCAGAAGGTGGTCACCGACTTCGGCCTGTGGGGTGCGCTGACCGCGCCGTCGACCCCCGAGATCAAGGACCAGTGGGCCGAGGGAGCGGCCGGATTCAAGGCCTTCATGCCGATCTCCGATCCCTCCTACCCCCACGTCACAGACGCCGAGTTCCTGGAGGGTATGCGCGAAGTGCAGGCCGTCGGCGGACTCGTGCTCGTCCACGCCGAGAGCGACTCGCTGCTGCAGGCCGGCCTGGCGCGGATGCAGGAGCAGGGCCGCACCGACCCGATGGCCCACCACGAGGCGCGGCCGCCCTTCGTCGAGGAGGAGGCTGTCCACCGCGCGCTGTACCTGGCGGCCCACGCCGACGTGCGGATCCAGATCGTGCACGTCTCCAGCCCTGTCAGCGCCCAGCTGGTCGCCGATGAGAAGCGACGCGGCCGGCCCGTGACGATGGAGATCTGCCCCCACCACCTGCTGCTCGACCTCGACGACCTCGTCCGCCTCGGCCCCTACGGCATGTGCGCGCCGGCGCTGCGTGACCGCGCCCTCGTGGAGCGGCTGTGGTCGTTCGTGCTGGACGGAACCGCCGACTGCCTGATCTCCGACCACTCCGCCTACACACTGGAGGAGAAGGAGCCGGGCTGGGACAACATCTTCGACGCGCTGCTCGGCTGCCAGGTGATCCAGGAGACGGTGCCGCTGGTGCTGGACGAGGCCTACCACCGTCGCGGCATGACGTTGGATGCGTTCGCGCGCTTCTCGTCCACCAACCCGGCCCGCATCGCCGGGCTGTACCCCCGTAAAGGGACGCTGGTGCCCGGCTCGGACGCCGACCTGGCGCTCTACGACCTCGAGGCGGAGTGGACGGTGGACGCCCGCTCGCAGCAGTTCTCGAAGAACCCGTGGTCGCCGTTCGACGGGCGGCGCGTGCGGGCGCGGGTGATGCGCACGCTGGTGCGCGGCGAGACGGTGTACGCCGACGGCGAGATCCTGGCCGAGCCGGGGTCGGGCCGCTTCCTGTCCTGCCAGGAGGACCACTCCCTGGGCGGACAGCCGACGGCGACGGCGGGCTGACGTGTTCCGGCTGGCGCTGATCAACCCCAACACCGACGAGCACCACACCGAGGCGATGGGCGGGGTGGCCCGCGCGGCGCTGCCGGACGGGTGCGACGTAACCGCGGTCAATCCCAACCGCGGCCCCACGTCGATCGAGAGCGCCGCCGACTCGGTGGTGGCCGCGGCCGAGGTGGCGGCGCTGGTGCAGGCGCTGCCCGACTTCGATGCCTACCTGATCGCGTGCTTCGGCGACCCCGGCCTCGACGCCGCCCGCGAGCTGACAGCCGCACCGGTGATCGGCATCGGCGAGGCCGCCTACATCGCCGCGTCGCTCGTGGCCAAGCGGTTCGGTGTGATCACCACCCTGCCGCGCAGCATTCCCGCGCTGGAGGAGGGCATCGACGCGCTCGGCCTGCGGTCGCGGTGCGCCGGGATCGTGCCGCTCAACATCCCCGTTGCCGAGCAGGGCAGCGGCCACCCGGACACGACCTCGGCGATCGTTGCGCTGGGCAAGCGCCTGGCGACCGACGACGGCGCCGACGCCCTGATCCTTGCCTGCGGCGGCATGGCCGACGTGGCGCGCGCGGTCGAGGACGAGGTTGGAGTGCCGGTCTGCGACGGCGTGTCGTTCGGGGCCGGCCTCGCCCACTCGCTGTGGCGAAGCGGCCTTCGCACCAGCAAGGCGGCCGCGTACGCTGCGCCGGAGCCGATCCCATACGTCGGCATGCAGGGCTGACACATGCGGGCCGCGACCTTCCGCGAGTACGGCGGCCCCGAGGTGATGCGCTGGGAGCAGCTGGACGATCCCGCCTGCGGGCGCGACGAGGTGATCGTGCGGGCACGCGCGTGCGGCCTCAACCACAGCGACCTCGACTCGCGGGCCGGCAGCTCGCGCTGGCCGTTCACGATGCCGTGGGTGCTGGGCGCGGAGTTCGCTGGCAGCGTGGTCGCGGTGGGAGCCGAGGTCGAGGGCATCGCCGACGGCGACCCGGTCACGGCCTACCAGCAGTTCGCGTGTGGAACCTGCGCGGCCTGCGCGCGCTGGCGGCCCGACCTGTGCGAGCGGTTCGTGGTGTTCGGCACCGACCGCTGGGGCGGCTACGCGGAGCTGGTGGCGGTGCCGGCGCGTGCGGTGATCCCGCTGCGCTCGCCGGGCGACTTCGTGACCGCCGCGGCCGCCCAGTGCGTGGTCTCGACCGCGTGGTCGATGGTGGTCTCGGTCGCGGCCGTGCGGGCCGGCGAGACGGTGCTGGTGCCGTCGGCGTCGGGCGGCGTGGCGGGCGCGGCGGTGCAGGCGGCGCGGTTGTCCGGCGCGCGCGTGATCGCCTCGGTGGGCGCACCTGAGAAGGCCGACGCGGTGCGGGCTCTGGGCGCGGACGTGGTCTTCTGCTACCGCGACACGCCGGTGGCGGAAGCGGTGGCTGACGCCACCGGCGGCCGCGGCGTCGACGCGGTGATCGACACGACCGGCGGGCCGCGGTTCGGGGAGCACCTGGCGGCGATGGCGCCGGACGGCCGGCTGGTCACGTGCGGGGCGCACGCCGGCGAGGTGGTGCCGCTCGACATCATCGAGCTGTTCCGCCACGGCCACCGCATTCTCGGCTTCCGCGTTGCCACGCCGGACGAGATCCGAACGTCGCTTGCGATGGCACTCGACGGCGCGATCACGGTGCCGGTCGACCGCACGTTCCCGACGGCGGAGGCAGCGGCGGCGCACGCCTACATGGACGAGCGAAGGCACGTCGGAAAGATCGTGCTGGTGTCCGAGTGAGGACGGTCTGCTACCTGGCGCACTGCCTGCTGAACGCGAACGCCAAGGTCGACGAGGGCGCGCGCTGCGCGGGCGTGTCGGCGCCGGTGGTGGGGCTGCTCCGCGAGCATGGCGCCACGATCCGGCAGATGCCCTGCCCGGAGCTGGCGTTCGGCGGCACCCGGCGGTTCTGGGCGGTGCGCGAGCAGTACGACACGCCCGCTTTCCGGTCGCACTGCCGGGAGCTGGCCGAGCCGGTCGCGGAGCAGATCCGGGCCGACCTCGGCGCCGGCGCGAGGGTGGTGATCATCGGCATAGACGGCAGCCCCAGCATGGGCGTCGAGCTGACCGCAAGCGCCGGCGACTGGGGCGGCCGCCCCGACAAGCCGCGCGACGAGGACTATCCGGTCACGCCGGGACCGGGGCTGTTCACGGAGACGTTGCTGGATCTGCTGGGAGACGACGTGGCACGGGCGCGGCTGG
>Ga0207702_10001732_pt1 | contig 21466 bp, 21 predicted proteins | sample KBSCornC62_FD_184302 | JGI IMG/M metagenome (GOLD analysis project Ga0207702, IMG submission 184302) | Corn rhizosphere microbial communities from Kellogg Biological Station, Michigan, USA - KBS Corn C6-2 (SPAdes) (version 2) | ecosystem: Host-associated > Plants > Roots > Rhizosphere > Soil ...
AAGAAGCCGGCGTACCGGAATACGTCCAGCGTGACATCGATGTCGGAAGTCGATTCGGCAGCGATGATGCAAGACATGTCCTTGCGCTGGCGGACGCCGACGCCGAACCCGCAGAAGCAGGGCGCTGAAAGTTCGCGCGTGGGTTCAGTAAGCGAAACGGTATTTCGCACCACCTTCTGTGGCAGCAGCAATCCGATCCCCGCCAACAGGCGGTGGGAGGCGGCGCCCGCGGCGCAAACCACGATCGGCGCCCGGATGCGGCCCCACTCCGTGGTGACACCGGCGACACGGCCGCCCTCGACGTCGATGACGTAGGCGCCGCAGCGCTCGAAGACGTCGACGCCGGCTTCCGTTGCCGCCTGTGCGAATGCGAGCGTCGCGGTCTCCGGTTCGGCCTGGCCGTCCTCTGCCGTGTACAAGGCGCCGTGGGGGGTCCGGGCCAGGGCGGGGAGCATCGCTTTCACCTCCCTCGGGGAAAGCATCCGCGTCGTAACTCCCGCGCCCCGCACTTCGTCCATCCACTTCTCGAAAGCGGCAGCCTCGCGCTCATTCGTTGCCGCGAACAGGCATCCGGTCCGGCGCCAGCCCAGCGGACGGCCGAGCTCCGCTTCCAGCTTCGGCCACATCCTGAGCGACGCGATGGCGAGCTGGATTTCAGCGGGATCCCGGTACTGGGAGCGGACAAACCCCCAATTCCGTCCCGACTGTTGCGACGCGACGCGATCCTTTTCGAGGACGACCGTTCTCATGCCGATGCGGGCCAGGTAATAGGCCGACGCCAGACCCATGATGCCGCCGCCGACGACAATGGCGTCGGCATGTTCCGGAAGTCGCTGATGGTCCATGTCGCGGACGCACGCACCATTCGCACCTATCCCCTGGATTCGATTACTTGGGCTCATCGATGATTGCGTCCATGTCCATCTCGATGCGGATTTGCGGATCGAAGAGCCTGGCTTCGACCGTGGTGCACGCCGGGCAAATGCCGGCGAACGCGCCGGCATAGGCACGCATTACATCTTCGTAGTCGTCGGCGTAGGCCAGGTACATGCGTACCCGCACGATCTGGCCGAGGTGCCCGCCGGCCTGCGCCAGCACGGACTCCACGTTCTTGATGAGCTGCGCGACCTGCTCCCTGGCGGAGGCGGCGAGCGTGCCGGTTGCGTAGTCGTATCCCGTCGTTCCGGAGATGAACAGCTGCTTGCCGACCAGCACGGCGCGGCTGTAGTTGTACTCCTGCTCGAACTTGCTGCCGGACGAGAACAGCTTTCTTGTCGATGGGGTTTTCTTGTTGGAGTTCATCTGGGCTTGCTCTTGGGTTTTTCGTGCGCTGCTGGTGGGTCGGAGGCAAATCATCCGAGTCGCCCGGGCGAAAGCGCCTGCTCGGTCACGCCGCGTTCAAGCACTTCCAGAGGCAACCGGGAACCCGTCGCGATCGCGGCGACGGATTCCCCCATCGCCGGCGACGTCAGCACGCCGCAGCCGCCTTGCCCGGCAACCCAGATGAACTCGGGACGATCCGGTGCGCGGCCCAGTACAGGGTTCCGGTCGCCGACGAAGTTGCGCAAGCCGGCCCAGCTGCTGATCAACCTGCTCACGTTCAGCGTCGTATCCCGTTCGATGTTGTCGACCCCCTGGGCGACGTCCAGATCGTCCGGGTACACGTCCCCCGGTGCGACCAGCACTTCCTCGGCCAGACTTCCCATGAAGGTCGAGCTTTCGGGTTTCAGGTACCAGCGATAGTCCACGTTGCACACGTGCGGCCAGTTCGCCACCGAAACGCCATACCGGGCGGGAAACGTGAAAGCGGTTCTGCGCATCGGTCGAATCCCGAGCGGGGAAACGCCCGCAAGCCCGGCGACCACATCGACCCAGGCACCGGCTGCATTGATCAGAAGCGAGCCGCTGAACTCTCCTTTAGTCGTCGTCACGGCCCAATGCCGCCCGGTCCACCTGATCGATTCCGCAGCGGCATCGGTCAGCACTTCGGCTCCGTTCGCCTTCGCGCCACGCAGGTAACTCTGCAGCAAGAGGCCGCCGTCGATATCCGAAGCGCCCGGTTCGAACACGCCGAGATCGACGCCATCGGCACGTAGCGCGGGGAACAAGTCGAGGGATTCCTTGCAGCCTACGATGTGAGCCTCGGCTCCGGATCCGGTGATGCGATCAGCCAACGTCTGCAGGCGCTGGCGCTGATTGCCTCGGCCAACCGTAAGGCTTCCGCGCGGCGACAACAGCGGGCGCTCGCAGAATCCTGGCGGCGGAGCATCCAGGAAGGAGCGACTGGCCGCGCCCATGGCACGCATGAGATCCGCAGTGATGCCAACCGTGTATTGCTCGGCGGATCTCCCTGAGCTCTGGGTAGCCGGCGCAGCTTCGCGCTCCAGCAGGAGAACCTTCGCCTTGCGCGACAGGAAGTAGACCGCGGAGGCCCCCGCGAACCCGCCTCCAACGATGATCGCGTCGTACTTCATTCCGGATCCGTGTGTGCATTGAAACGATGGGTGCTGGTCGTCCCGCGCTGGGTCGCGATCGGGTTGGAAACCTTGCAACTCGCTAAAACGATGTCGACACGGTCAGACTGATGGTGCGTGGTGCCCCCTGTTGCAGCAGACTGGCTCCGGTGGCCGCCCAATAGTCCTTGTCGGCGACGTTGGACACGTAAAGGCGGAACGCCAGGTCACGCTTGTTGACCTTGGTCTCATAGCTCGCACCCATGTCGAAAGTCGTGTACGCGGGTACGAAACCGGTGTTTGTCGCGTTGATCGCGCGTTCACCCGTGTAGAAGGCGCCTGCCGATACGCTCAGGCCCTCGATCGTGGGGATGCGGTACTCGAGGAACACCGAACCGCTGCGCTTGGGAGTGTTCTCGATCCGCTTACCGACAACTGCCGAACTGCCCGATGCCTGAACGGCATCCAGCGACATCGCACCGAGGTAAATCGACAGGTGCTCGGTCAACTCGCCCGAGAGGCTGACCTCGAAGCCCTTGTAGGACGCGATGCCGTCCTGGACGAAGAGGTTCGCCGAGTTGAGGTACGCCGATGCCCGGTCGATGTCGAAATGGGCGGCCGTAAGCAACAGCCCGTTCTTGGGCTCGTACTTGATGCCGAATTCCGTTTGTTCGCTCGTGCGCGCCGGCATGGTCTGGCCGCCATTGGTGGCGATCTGCGGCACGATGCCGCCGGACTCAAGCGCCTCGATGTAATTCCAGTAGGCGCTCAGCTTTTCGGTCGGCTTGACCATCAACCCGTACGACCAGGTATCGGGCTTGACCGAATAGTCGCCGGTAAAGCTGACATCCTTGTAGTCGGTTTTGCGATACCCCACGATCACGTCCAGCCATTCCTTGTAGCTCGATCGTGTCGTAAGAAATACGGCCTTTTCGTCGATGCTCGAAAAATTCGCGCGGACGCGTGGCATGAATGGCTGTGTCGGGACCAGGACCGGGTTGTACAGGTTCTGCGGAAACAGGTATCGCTGGGCCAGCGGCGTGTCGTTGTCGCGGGTGTAGTACGAGAAACCCGCAAGGATGTTGTGTTCGATGGGCCCGGTGATGACGAGGCCCGACAGGTCGCCGCGATAGATCCGGGCCTTGTGGGCGATGTCGGGAAACAAGGCAAGGGACAACGTCCCGTCGCCCGTCTGCATGTCATAGCCGTAGAACGCCGAGTACTGGCGCGTGGTCTTCAGGTAGGACTCGCCCGCACTGGCGGCCGCGCTCCATTGCGGCGAAATGTCGTAGTTGAGCCGGGCAAGCAGGTTGTACTCGTATCCTTCCGACAGGAACCCCGGCGAGCCGACGTTGGTGCGGTTGGAGATGGCGGGCGGTACCTGCGTCACGCCGTTGACGGGACTCGGCGCCACCATGTCGGTCGCCTCCGTCACGGTCTTCTTGATGTACTCGCCGTCGATCTGCAAGGACAAGCGGTCGCTCAGATTCCAGTCGAATGCCTCGGAAATGAAATAGCGATCGCCTTTGCTTCGATCGACGCCGTTCTCCAGGGAATAGGCCCCCGCGTTGAACCGCGAACCGCCCTTCGAGAATTTCCGACTAACATCCAGATGCGCACCGTAGCCGCCGTGCCCGTTCACCGACAGTTCGACCGCGGTCAGCGGCTTGCCCAGATAGCGGGAAGTCACCATGTTGACGATGCCCGACGGCGACGCGAAGCCGTAGAACAAGCCCCCCGCGCCCTTGAGGATCTCGATTCGATCCTTGTCCTCCATCGGCATGTCGATGAGGTTGATCACGGGCAGCACGCCGTTGAGGCGATAGTTGGTCAGGTTGTCGACGGGAATGCCGCGGATCGAGATGTTGCTGTAGATGTTGGCGTTGATCTGCGACTGCGTCACGCCGGGCGTGTTGCGAACGGCGTCGATGATGCTTTTGGCGTCCTGGGCCTGCAAAAGGTCCTTGGTCACGACCGAAACAGTCAACGGCGTGTCCAGCACGCGCGCGTCCCGGAAGGTACCGACTTGGACATAATCGGAGCTGAAACTGTCGCTGCGGTCGGCAATGACGGTAATCGTCTCGAGTGTTTTCGTCTGACTCCGCTTCTCGGTTGCCGTGCCGTCTTCGCTTACGGAATCCGTGCTCTGGGCGCCGGCGACGAATGGGGCCCACAAGGGAAGACAAAGAGCAACGGCCAAGCCGAGCTTCTTTCGCTGAACGTTCATCAGAGCCCCTCCAGGAATTACGGTTCATGCACAGTGCAAAAAATTTCTGATCCTGTCGACAAGATTTTTTCGGGAGGGCCATGAGGTTTTTGACACCCCCGGAACGAAACGCCCTTTCCGTGCATTTCCTTTGCAGCCGCGTACCCCACCGAAGCCCATCAGGAATCTGGTATGGGCTGGCGAGCGATGCCGGTCGAACCGACGTTTCGGCTTGGCGCATCTCGTGCGCAGGCAGTCCGCGGAATCGGGGTTCCATTTTCCCGAACATCACTTGCGATTTTTAAGGTCGACACTGCAAACCGTTGCTGCTGTGATGCAGTAGCCCGGCATCGGCAACGTCTCCATCAACGAATATTTCTCGACCGGGCAAGGAATACGTGCTTCGGAGATACCTCAATGCATCGGACTTCGAGAGTTTTGTGAGTTTGGCGGCGGTTGCCTTTGGCTTCGATGCTGCCGGTTGCCAATGAGGCCAACCCAGACATCGTCCAGACCTTCGGGGCCGCATCATCACCGACCTGGGCATGGGCCATGACTTCACCTCCACCTGAGCCTGATGGTCGGTGTCTCCAAATTGCTGAGCAGGTATCCCGGCAAGCGCATCGCATCGACGGCGGCGGGCGTGGCGGCCGGCAGCGGCGACTCGGGCAACAACGGCATTTTTCCTATGCCTGCATCGCGCCTTATGGCACCGGTGGGTGCTTCCACTACGTCAGGCCCGCCGGCAGCTTCTGGCCACGAGCGGTCGAATCATTCCCATGAAAGGCAGTGGGTGGAAGCCTGCGTCGGCACGGCACTGCGGGATCCCAACATCGAGCGAAAGAGGGTTGAGTCATGCTTGAAGCGATCGAATTGCGGAAGGAGTACGACGGGCATTTGGCATTGAAGGGGCTCGACCTGAAGATCGAACCGGGGGAGATCTATTGCCTGTTGGGAGCCAACGGCGCCGGCAAAAGCACGACCATCAACTTGTTCCTGGACTTCATCAAGCCGACGTCCGGACGCGCTCTGGTGAACGGGCTGGATTCCATGGAGCATCCGATCGAGACCAAGAAGGCGCTCGCCTACATTCCCGAGATCGTGATGCTGTATCGCAATCTGTCCGGACTGGAGAATCTGCGCTACTTCAGTGGCCTTGCCGGCCACGCTGAGTACACGGATGCGCAGTTGCTGGGCTTCCTCACCCGTGCCGGCCTTCCAGAGGGTGCGCCCCATCGGCGTGTGGGTGGCTATTCGAAGGGCATGCGGCAGAAGGTCGGTATCGCCATCGCCTTGGCCAAACAGGCCAAGGCGTTGTTGCTGGATGAACCGACTTCCGGCCTGGATCCCAAGGCCTCGAACGAGTTTTCCAGACTTCTGGCGCAACTGGCGGAGCAAGGCGTCGCCATCCTGATGGCGACGCACGACCTGTTCCGCGCCAAGGAAAGCGGCACCCGTGCCGGGATCATGCGTCAAGGCGAACTGGTGGCGGATCTCGCCACCAGGGACATCGGTCATGCCGATCTTGAGGCGCTGTACCTCAAGTACATGCTCGATTGAGGAGAACCGACATGATCTGGCATATCGCTCGCAAAGAGCTCACCGAGATCATCCGTGACGGGAGGTTTCTCTGGACCGCATTGATCATCATGCTGCTGCTGTTCGTCGCGCTGGGTGTGGGCGCGCAACGCTACGGGGAGGACAAGAACCTGCGCGAGGCCGCGACCTCGGAGACGCGTGCACAGTGGTTGAACCAGGGCGACAAGGGTCCACACACCGCAGGCCACTACGGCGTGTACGCCTTCAAGCCGGCGACGCCGCTGGCCTTATTCGACCCGGGCTACAACGATTACACCGGCACCATCCAGTACCTTGAGGCGCACAAGGAGAACCAAGCCAGTTACAAGCCGGCTGCGGATGCGACCGCCCTGCAGCGGTTCGGCGACCTGTCCGGCGCGATGGTGCTGCAGATGCTGGTGCCACTGCTGATCATCCTGCTCTGCTTCGGCATGATCTCCGGCGAACGCGAGGACGGCACGCTGCGGCAGCTGCTCAGTATCGGCGTCGCGCGCGGCAAGCTGATTGGGGGAAAGGCCTCCGGTGCCGCGCTCGCCCTGGGCCTGGTCATTTTGCCGGCAATCCTGGCCGGGGGCGTGATAGCTGCCTTGATGACGGGCGAGAACGACGTCCACGAAATGATCGACTTCAAGTCGAAGATGGCGCTGCTGTTTTTGTGCTACGCCATCTTCTTCGCGATCTTCGTTTTCCTCTCGTTGTCGGTGTCGATAGTGGCCAAGTCCTCCGGGGCCGCGTTGACCGCCTTGGTGGGGTTCTGGATCGTGGCCGGACTGTTGATTCCGCGCGTGGCCACCGATCTGGGCAAGCGTGTCTACCCGACCCCGTCCGCGCTCGAGGTCGCGACAATGGTGGAGAAGGGCAGGGATGCGGGGCCGCATGCGCATGAGCCCAATCATCCCAACTACATCGCGTTCCGTGAGGAGGTACTGAAGAAGTACGGCGTCAGCCGGATCGAGGAGCTTCCCTACAGCTTTATCGGTCTGGCGCTGGAGCGCGACGAGGAGGTCGGTTTCAGAGTGTTCGACCAGACCTACGGCAAGGTACGCGCGGCCTTCGAGAAGCAGGACCGGGTCCAGCAGGTATTCGCGCTGCTGTCGCCCTTCGTCGCGATCAAGTCCCTTTCCGCTGCGCTGTCGGGAACGGATGTGGCGTTCTCCAACGACTTCTCGCAGGCGGCGGAAAACTATCGCCGCAACATGGTGCGCATCCTCAACGAGGACATCAAGCAGAACGCCAAAGGCATGTCGAACTATTCGGCGGAGTGGGGCTACAAGGCCGGCGATGATCTGTGGTCGAAGGTGCCGGAGTTCGACTTCGATCCACCCGGCCTGGGCACGATCCTGCAGCGCAACGCCTTGTCGCTGGGCATCCTGTTGGCGTGGTTGCTGGGCAGTCTCTGGTTGCTGCTGTTCCTATCCCGACGGATGAAGATCGATGTCTGAGCCGAACGGCCGGCGGCTGGCCGTCTCCCCACGATCCACGGAGTGCGTGAAATGATCAAGAGAATCTTCTGGCACGAGTGGACGCTGCTTTCGCGCGAGAAAATCCTGTACATCACCTTGCCGATCTATATCTTGCTGATCGGGTACGGGGTGTTCAACGGCACCGCATGGAAGCACTTCCTGACCCACAGGACGCAGGAAGCGGTCCAGCTCGCCGACCAGGGGTTCATCTCCAAGCTGAGCAAGCTGGACCGCCTGCTCTCCGGCGAAGATCCCTACAGTTTCATGGAGGACCCGCGCGCGCCCGGCCCGCTGGCCCGCTACAGGGGCTACGAATTCGCCGCCAAGATACCCTCCCCCACGGCGGCAATTGCGATCGGGCAGAGCGACGTGCTGCCCTCGTACCTGAAGGTGCAGTGGAAACCGATGTTCAAGCAGGCCAACATCGACGAGATCGAGAACCCCAGGAATCTGGCGGTCGGGGCCCTGGATCTGAGTTTCGTGCTGATCTATCTCTATCCCCTGCTGATCATCGCGCTGAGCTACAACATCCTTTCCTCGGAACGCGAGAACGGCACCCAGGCTCTGTTGCTGTCGCAACCGGTGTCGGTCGGCCAGTTCGTGCTGGGCAAGATACTGTTGAGGGGCGGGATCATCATCGGGCTCGCGGTGGGTATTTCTCTGTTCGGCCTGCTTGTCGCCAACCCGGACATTCTCTCCTCAGGCGGACTCTGGCGCGTAGGCGTACTGACGCTGATCATGGTCCTGTACGGAGCTTTCTGGTTCGGGCTTGCGGTACTGGTGAATGCGTTCGGCAAGAAGTCCCCAGCCAATGCGTTGATCCTGATGGGCGTCTGGATCGCCCTGGTGCTGATTGCGCCGGCGGCTCTCAACCTGGCGGCCAAGTCTGCCTATCCCCTGCCATCGCGCATCGAGATGGTTCAATCCATGCGTCGCGGAGACAAGGTGGCCGAGCAGGAGAGCGGCTTCGAGCGCTCCTATCGGGCGGACTTGCTGCGCAAAGGCGAGGAGGAGGCACTCGAGGCCAGCATCAGCGATTTCTATGCCAATATCCTCCCGTTGGAGGAAAAGGGCGAGCGGATCGCGGCGCCGATCTTCGAGAAGTTCGAGGCTCAACGCCAGTCGCAACAGCGGTTGACGGAAGGTCTGAAGTACACCAGTCCGGCGGCAGTGACCCAGATCGCGCTGAGCGAACTGGCCGGGCACAGCACCGCCAGCTTCAACGACTTCACCAGCCAGGTGCTGGCCTATCACGGCGTGTGGCGCGACTTCTTCTATCCCAAGGTGATGGAGAACCGGATGCTGACGCGCGAGGAACTGGCCGGGATTCCGCGCTTTTCCTATGTGCCGGAAGCGGACGGCCGCATCTTCACGCGCGTGCTGCGCGACGTCGCTGCGCTCGGGCTGTTCGCCGGTTTGGCGCTGGTGCTGGGATTCGCGATGTTGCGGCGGTATCCGGCTGCCAGCCGCTGATGAAAGGATACGGCTCCGGGCCTTGCGGGTAGGTGACGCGGTGTTCGCGTGACCCAGCCACCCAGCTGGGACACGCGATCCTCGCCGGCCACGACCGTCCCCAGTTTGTTGTATAGACAACTATGAACAACCGGGTTGGTCGTGCGCCTTCCCCGCAGTTGGGCCAGGGACCAGGGCCCCGGCGGCTGAGGTTTTCGGCGTTCGCGGAAGAAAAGCTTTTCGCGCGTTTTCTCTGCAGCGGCTTAGCCCGTGTGTAGACGGTTCGCGGAATCGGGGTTCCATTTTCCCGAACATCACTTGCGATTTTTAAGGTCGACACTGCAAACCGTTACTGCTGTGATGCAGTAGCCCGGCATCGGCAATGTCTCCATCAACGAATATTCCTCGACCGGGCAAGGAATACGTGCTTCGGAGATACCTCAATGCATCGGACTTCGAGAGTTTTTGTGAGGTTGGCGGCGGTTGCCTTGGCTTCGATGCTGCTTGCGGGGGCGCTGACGCCGATGCAGGCGTTCGCGGGAGAGCAGCACAAACCGCGGCCAGTGTGGCGGGGCTGGAATGCGAGAACCCATGAGGACAAGCAGGCCGAGTACATCCGCTTCCTCGACAAGATCCACCACGAAGAGCTCAAGGCATGGAAAGCGGCTGGACTGCTGACCGACTACAAGGTGCTGATCCATGAACCGCGCGGACCGGATGACCCCGACGTGACGATCATGTACCAGTACGCGAACCTCGCCGCGATGGATCGTCCATCGGAACTGTGGGCGGAAGTCAGCAGGAAAGCCCTGGAGAAGTTCAAGAACGATCCGGAGGCGCAAAAGATGATGGCCGAATCGGATTCGCTCAGGCGGTTCATCGGCTGGTCTCCCATGAGCAGAGAAGTGGTGTGGGAGGAGGACTGAAGGCGAATTGCCCATGGCCGTTTGACTGTCCGATTCGCCCATGCCGAACACAGCACTGATGGGTCTGTTGGCAGCCCTGGCCCTTGGTCCCTGTGCCGCCGAGGAGCCAAGGGTTGCCGATGCTTTCACGCGTGAATCCTGGCGCCACGAAGGCGGCGCAGCGCCCGAGCTCGCGTACACGACGGATTACTGGTCTGCCGTCTCGGGCGGCACGGGTGGTCATGATCGCGTCATCGCCAACTTGGATCTGGTACTGCCCGCGGACCTGGACCGCCTTTTCGGCCTGGCAAGGACGCGGGCGGTGGTTCATGTCATCCACAACAATGGCGCATCATTCAGCGGGGACGTCACGGGCGACCTTCAGGCCATTTCGAACATCGAGACTGGCACGCGCATGACGCGGCCGCTGCAGGCCTGGGTGGAGCACCAGGGCCGCCGGAACGACTGGTCGGTCCGGGTCGGGCTCTACGACGTGAACAGCGAGTTCGATTCGCTGGATGCGTCGGGAGTCTTCCTTTCAGGTGCCCACGGAATGGGGACCGACATTGCGCAGAGCGGTCGCAACGGCCCTTCCACATTCCCCATCACGTCGCTGGGCATCAGGTTTGCGCGGACACTTTCGCCATCGACGGTCCTGCGGATCGCCGTCCTGGACGGCGTTCCCGACGACGCAGAGAACCCGCAGCGCTCGACGATAAACATCAATGCCCAGGAAGGTGCTTTTTCCATCGCCGAACTCGATTTCACCGGAAAATCGATCCGGCTCCTTGGGGGAGCGTGGGGTTATTCGTCGCCCCTCCCGGATATCAGGCAGGAGCTCGGGCCGCATTACGGAGAGCACAGGAGCATGGGTGTGTACTTCCGGGGCGAAACGCTTCCGGGTGATGACACGGGCAGCGGGGCGAAGGCATTCTTTCGCGTCGGGGTTGCGTCGGACAGGACGAATGCGTTCGATCGTTTCGGAAGCGTCGGACTGAGTTGGACCGGATTGTACGCAAGCAGGCCCGATGATGAGGCCGGCGTGGCGATCCTCTGGGCGGGAAGTGGAAGGCCGCAAAGAGAGCTCATGCGACACCAGGGCGTGAATGCTTCCGCCAGCGAGTTCGCCGCCGAACTGACGTACAAGTTCGCCGCGACCGATTGGCTTGCCATCCAACCAAGCGTACAGTTCATTTTCAATCCGGGACTCGACAGGAATGCGCAAAATATCCTCGCAGCAGGGCTGCGGATCGTTGTTGCGTATGCTCCGTAAGGCCTTTCGGGAGGCAGCGCTATGCGGCGACTCTCAGCTCATGTCCATCGCTGGACGGGTATAACGATCGGAGTTGCATGTGCGTACCTTGCACTGACAGGGGCGTGGGTCCTCATCAAGCCCCAACTCAACGCGACGGTCAGCCCGTACCTGCAGACAACCAGCACATGCCAGCGGCCGGCGTCGGTCGATCTGATTGCCGCGAGTGCACAGAGGATCCACAGCGCGTCCCCGATCGAGTCGGTGTGGGTGATGGGGAATCCGTCTTCCTCGGTGATCGTGAGGTTCACTGACCAGGTGCAAGGCTACTTCGATCCTTGTACGGGCCAATTGATCGCGATGCATTCCCGATGGTCCAGCTTCTTCGGGGCAGCCGAGTACATCCATCGGCTCAGATTCTTGGGTGAACGCACCGGGAGCTTATTGGGTGGAGCGATCGCGCTGGCAACCTGCCTCCTTCTCGTTGCCCTGGGTCTGTTCACGTGGTGGCCCCGCAGGCTGGCGGCCTGGCCCGCGTCGTTGAAGATCAATTCCGCCTTGAGCGGTCGCGCCCGACTCAGGAACCGCCATACAGTGACCGGCGTGTTCGTGGCGCCGATCCTTCTCGCCATCACGGTCGCGGGTTCCTTCATGGCATTCGATCCCGACAAGCGGGTGCTGGACGCCATTCTCGGATCCGCAAGCATCGAATGGCCCGCTGCGCAATCCGCCGGTTCGCGCGGTCCCCCGGCAATCGACAGAGCGTTGGCGAACGCGGCAGAGGTTTTTCATTCCCGCCCGCTGCTCACGACCGTTCAATACCAGCCGAAGGATGGCGTCGTCGAGATCACAGCCATCGAATCGGAAACCCGCAACCCGCGGGGCCTCAGCTTCGTATTCGCCGATGCGCGGTCGGGCAAAGTCCTCGAATACATTCCTTATGCCAGAACGCCGGCAAGCGAACGCGCCTATGCATGGCTCGTTTCGCTGCACCTGGGCCTGGTCGGCGGGCTGGCCGGCCAAGCATTGACCTTTCTCGCGCTCCTCGGATTGCTGTATCTCTTCTATTCCGGAGTTCGCAGTTTCATCATCCGCAAACGCCCGCCAGCCGCGCCGCTCTCCTCCCGCGAATTCGTCCGCATGCTGGTACATGATGTGTCCGACGTTTCGCAGGGCGTCAAACGTTTCACGCTGGTCCCGGCCAATGGTGCGCGACTGTCCGAGTCTGCCCCGGGAGCGCACGTCAGCGTGATGCTGGCCAACGGGCTGGTGCGTCAATACTCGCTGTGCAACGGCCCGGAGGACATCGACCGCTTCGTACTGGCTGTGAGGCTGGACGAGGGAGGGAGAGGTGGCTCCAGGGCCATGCACGGCCTCGAGCCCGGGCAGTGCGTGTTCGTCGACCAGCCACGGAACAACTTCAAGCTGGTGCACACGCGACAAAAATCGCTCTTGCTTGCCGCCGGCATCGGCATAACGCCGATCATCAGCATGGTGAGATACCTCAAGGCGGGAAGCATGCCGTTCGAGCTCCATTACTTCGGCAGAAGTATCGGTAGTCTTCCTTTTGTCGACGATTTGCGTCAAACGTGTGGCACGCGAGAATTCTCGCTTCACGTCGGCTTGTCTCGCGAAGAGGTCGGCGAGAAGATCCAGACATTGATGAAATCAATCAGTCGCGACGCCCATGCGTATGTTTGTGGCCCATCCGGGTTCATCGCGAAGGCCGAGGCATGTGCCGCATCCGCCGGGCTGCCCAAGCCGCATTTTCATCGTGAATTCTTCAGCAATGATCTCCTGGCGATCGCAACACGTGGCAGTCCATTCAGCGTGACACTGGCGCGCAGCGGTGGAGTTCTGCTCGTGGGACCGGACGAAAGCTTGCTGTCAGCACTGAAACGCCATGGCATCAAGGTGGACAGTTCGTGCGAACAGGGATTGTGCGGAACCTGCGCGGTTGGCGTCCTGTCAGGGGATATCGACCATCGCGATCTGGTGCTGTCCGATGCCGAGAAGTCCCGCGGAGACAGGATCATCGCGTGCGTCTCCAGGTGCCGGGGAAAACTGACCCTCGATCTGTAGCACGTCCGGTCAAAGCACGACACAGATGATGGGCACGGCGGCCAAACGGTGGTCTCGTGCGCAGTCAGGCGTTTTCAAATGATGGCCGAACTTTGCTTTCCTGGTTTCCCGCACAACCATTGATCAAACCAGCAAAAAATGGCGCTGGTGCGGAGCAATTAGTGTCACAAACAACAGCAGGGAGACAGTAATTAGCCGCTGCAACGATCCATAACATGTCAGTCTCAACGGCCGCGTGATGTCGATGCCGGACAGGCGCACGCCCCGCCACTGTGTGAGCCCAATGGGCGCATAAGCAGATGGAGTCAAACGGCTGCAGTCGACCCCGAGGAGCCGTTGGCGAGTGTCGGTTATCGGGATGGCCTGTAACGCTCGAGATAACCGGCGCAAAGACCGCCTCGTAGCGGGGTTTGCGTCCGGTTGACCGAGTTGTTGGACGAAAGGGGCGAAACTGTTGTATTGCTACACAACACCCACTGCCGCAGTTTGTCCCTGGAACTGACTTGGCGCACTCGCCGGCTTACCTTTAACTTCCTCAATAATAAGTTGACAAACAAACATGTCTGGCTTGAGCAAAAAAATTTGTGGCCCAAGATTAATAATCTCTAGCGTGATAGTTCCCGCGAAACCTGCATGAATCGTAGGTGCCGTGAAATGCACCAATATGCCACAACGTGCAAGTGAACTCTTACCTTCCACTCTCGCGCTATAGAACTCGTTACCAGATATTGGAAAGTCTACACTCTCCTTTGTTCTCGCAAGTACAAATCTACCGTGAACTAGGGAGTAGGGCTGATCTTCACTAATAATGCAAGACTTGGAATGCTTAGACAAAAACTTCGCTATGCTTCCTTGACTCAGATCCAACTGAGTTGGCGTGTCACCCTCAGGAACTACAATTTCGTTCGCTAATCGAAGGTCAATAGCGCTGGTGTTAAATGGCTCCCGGGTTGGGTCAGAACTGTCTAGGCCACCTATGCAGAATTTCTTTTGGGCAAGACACTTTGCAATCTCCGAATTGGAAAGTATCATGGCGCAACACACTCCTTTACATCATCCTGATTTACATCTAGCCATCTAGATGATGTTTCAAATGCTTCACTTGGAAGAAGTAGCCGCTCTTTCCCCTCAGATGGTTTAGAAGTTAACACATAGACCTTCATAAACGATTTACCGTCTGCAGACGACTCTACGTTTTGTTTATCTGTAAAGAGGCTTACTTCGCGACCATCGAAAGAATGAATCTGGACGGCGTATTCGGAGTCAAATGCGCCCTTAGACGTGACTACTTTTAACAGTGCCTCTTTAAGGTTGCTCATTACTTTTCTCCTTGCTCCCGTGTGGGGTACAGTGTATATCGAACGCTGGTCTTAGCAGATGAGATTTCAACCGCCTGAATATTTCTGGACGCTTACACACCCGAGGTAAGCGGCGCAAAGACCGCCTAGCGGAATGGGCGTCCGCTTGACCGAATTGTCATGTTCCTGCTTCATATTAGAACGGAATGTCATCATCAAACTTAGATGGCGCAGCCTTTTTTAGTGAGAACATGGATTCGTGGTTTTCAACCCAACGCCATCCAGATTCCGTGAGGCGTGCCCCTTCCCACGTTTCGCCATCCCAGTTTGAGATTTCTGCAGTTTCCACTAGCCCCTTGCTGAGCAGGCGTCTCCAGCCCAGCCCGAATGCAATTGCTGTGAACCCCGCTCGTTCCACATCGTTCTTGAGTGAACTCAAACTCTCCGCGCGATCCGGAAGCGCGGACTCGCCCGCCAATACGCCCAGAACAGTGAACTCGGGTTGGCTAAGGCCGCCAATCTCGCTCAGAGGGTTAGCAGCAGCCATTTCCTGGATGCTTTCTTTTTTCAAAAGAGCCTTGGCGCGGTCGGTGATTTCTGCTTTGAGCTTTTCGAAGTCACTTGCAGATTTGGAACTGTAGCTGACAACTGTTCGATGCTGAATGTCGAATGGAAACTTGCTGCCTTTGCGCTCATCACAGCAGACCATTATCACTGACTTCCCTGACGCAAGCGCAAAACCAAGCTCGAACCAAACATTGGGGTTGTCTGTAGTGATATCGGCTAGACATATGGCAGACTCGCGGATGCCATGCTCTATTGCATCGATGGGAATCTCAACATTTGGGTCCTGATCCACTCGATAGGGGGTAAGCCCAGCGCCCTCGATCGCGGGTGCAAACGTGTCAGCGTATCGCTTGTCAAACGTACCGCGGTCAAATGGCTGGATTACGAAGCATTGCGGCATATGCTGTCCATCCCTTCGTCAGCGGTGTAACGAGGTAACCGGCGCAAAGACTGCGAGCGGGATTTGCGTTCGGTTGATCAAGGTGTTAGGTGCGATGGTTGCACAGCTATGCATTGTAGATAATTGCCTACGCTGACTGACGGGCACTCTCGGCGACATCCGCGGAGAACACGGAATCGCCCTCAAATGCGTCGAGAAAGCGAAACATGGCTTGCGCCAACATTGGCTTGGAGTCCGTCCAAGGCATACCGCTCATCCAAGCGGTCAATGAGGTAAGCCACGCGTCTTCGGGTGCCAAGCCGTCCGCGACCATGAATTGGGTGGCGAGCTTTGCGACCTGTCCTTTGTCTCCAGGATCGACATTTGTGATCCTGGCCCACTTCGCGCCGATTGCACCCAATTTGTGCCCAGCTTTCGATGTGCGGAACATTGTCCCCCCAATTCGTTACTTCCAGATCGCGCTTGCCGCCAATTCTGCCCCAGTTCGGACGTGTAACCCGATGCTCGCGCCTGTCAGTCCCGGTGTCAATCGGAAAAAGCCAACGCCCGATCAGGCGCTTGCCCGATGGCCATGCCTGTCGGGCGTACGTAGACGACAGGTGTTACGTGACGGAACGGGGGTGCTACGAGTTATCGCGGACGACCCGAAGCAGTAACCGCGCAATGGTTGTTATCGGGCTACTTAACACCAAGCGCGGACGTCCGCTTCTGGCCGGTTCTTGCCATCGCTACTGCGGGGCGATACGGTCGCAACCCTCTCGGCGCTGGTGAAGGCAGCCAAGCTACACGGGACGGCCCCACTGAACCAACACCTCGGGCGTTAGGCGGTCGGTGTAGCAATCTCATTTCAGTTGGGGGCGTCGCAACGTGCAGGGCGTGGCACGCATCAGCGTCACAGCAATCGCAGGCGGCGCCGACGCCTTCGGTTTTGTGCGTGCGCCAAGTCGGCGGGTTGCCCTTGGCTTCGCCAGGCGTTTGCGCCGGCGCCGTTCGCGCAAGAGCGTTGCTTCGGCCAACCTCGCGGCCAGCGTCAGGCGTTTCACGTTTGCTACATTTACGGCGTGGGCGGCGCCGCTTCGTTCACCGACACGGCCATCGTGGGGGCACCGCCGCCTAACAACTCGGTCAAGCGGACGCCGGTCAATCGCTTTCGTTCTTCCAGACGTTGCGGCCGGCGCCGCTTACCTCGGGCGTTAGATTGCACGGGGGAGGATGGCGCAAGTGCTGGCACGACATTTCCGTCTCGTCCTCTATGCAGCGCTAGCAGTTTTCCTATCTCTCAATAGTTGGGCCCTCGTTGCGGGCAATTACACAGCGCTGGTTTCTCTGTCCATAGAGACTGTGGTGCTTGTTTCTGTTTATCTTGCTAAGCCTTGGGCCTACATTGCTGTTAGGGTATGGGCCTGCATCCTTATTGTTGCTGGCGCCGCTATGTGGCTAGCAGTTTTGTTCGGGGGCGTCGCCTATTTCCGCTCACTTGGCCACGCAGCCTTCGAGGTCGCGCTGCTTGTCCTTGGTCTGTATTTCTTTTCGTACTCAAAGTCTGGGTTGCAGGTGGCTAGCCGTGCAATCTAACAACTCGGTCAAGCGGACACTCACCCCGCTACGCGGGGCTCGTGCCACTTACCTCGGGCGTTAGATGACATTGGGGGCATTCTCGCACCGTGAGCAAAGTACGAAAGAACCGCGTTGGTTTAATCGCACGCGAGGAGCGACTCGAAAGGGATCGTCGCAAAGCGGAAGCCTTGCGTGCCAAAGCAGACGAGCTCTCACGCGCTCACAGGCAAGCTTTGATCGCAACGGTCAAAGGCATCCATGCGAGCAAACCAGCGCATCGTGACACGTCGGAGCTGGATGCATTGCTCAAGAAGCGACAAAACAAAAGCCAAAAGTTGTCTAGCCCATCCAAGCAAGCACGAAGCGGCAAAGTAAGAAAGTTTTGTGTTGTATGTGGGCACACGACGTTCATGTGGCCCCAGGAACGCATGTGCTTCGCATGCAGGTCGTTGCCGACTGGGGAACGCCGGCAGAAGCGGGCCATGAGAAGGGGTAGCAAAAAGCGAAGCTTGCACACCGTGTCTGGCGGCTTGCCGTCTCTGGGTAAGCGCCAGTAATGTCATCTAACATCTCGGTCAACCGGACGCAAATCCCGCTGCGCGGTCTTTGCGTCCGGTTACCTTGGGCGTTAGGTTCCACGGATCAGGGTATGCGCAAGGTTGCAGTTGCACTTGTTATCGGAGTTGTGGTTACCCTCGCGCTGTTGGGTTTGGCGTTTATGGCCGACGCTGCTGGGCATCCTGGTGTTGCTCGGGCACTGTTCTGGCACAACGGGGTCCTGCAATCTCTTGTTCCACTCGGCAACATCGGCACTGCCGCTCGTCCTGTTTACGAGGGTTCGCCTCTAAACTTCTTTGCATTCTGCGCGAGCATTCCACTCGGGTTCGTCATATATGGTGCAGTTGCGTACCTTGTGCTCAACTTCGTGCGCCGTGGCACCTAACTGTTCATTCCAGCGGACGCGCTGCGCGCGCCGCTAAATTCAAGCGTTAGAACTCACAATGACCGTGTCTCGCAAGATTGTTGTGCATTCTGTACGGGGCTTCAGCCCAGAATTCGCAACATGCGTCGCAGACTGGATCAAGGGCGGTGTGGTCTTTTTGGGTGTCGTCGGTAAGGATGCCGCTCGGCTTGAGGACCTCGCCGACGAAGTTGCAGTTGGGGACGGCACTACTGCTCCTTATTTTTTGCTAACAACGTCGCACCCAGGCGAATCTTTGGCCGAAGCCGTCGAGTTCGCTGAGACACTTACGGATGAGCATGCTGGTCCTGTGCAGGTAGTAGAGTTCTAACTGTTCATTCCAGCGGACGCGCTACGCGCGCCGCTAAATTCAAGCGTTAGAGATCATAACGGACATGGGCGAGAGCCGGAACCGCATTTACCTGGTACACATCAAGTTGGCGCAATCCGATGCCGCAACGATTCGCGCACGAGTTCCCTTGCTTCACTCGGCAATTTCCTCGCTGTCCGACCAAATGGCGCCTGCTTACTCCTCCGCTGACGCAGGCACCTTCGGGTTTCTCATCACATCAGGGTCGGGGGCTCACGCGATTCGCTACGACATCGAAAACGGGGCGCAAGACGGGCGAGATTCCGGGTTTCGTCGCGGAGACTCGGTGTTGGTTCTCGAGATCGGCGAACACGCAAGCCAGCTTGGGTTCTCGCGTGCACAGGACTTCGTGCAAAAGTGGTACGGCAAGTGATCTCTAACTATTCGGTCAAGCGGACGCAAACCCGCTACGCGGGTTGCGCCGCTTACCTCAAGCGTTAGACGGCGGAGGCAGCTATGGCGCGGCGTCATCCAGTAGGGCACCTGGTCGCTCAAGATACTTCGGTCAATGAATTTCTTACCGAGTTTCAAGAGGAAACGGACAGGGCTGCAGCAGTCCTTGGCCCCGCTATGCTCGATCAGCTTCTAAAGGATTTGTTGGATAGCACTTTTGTGTCGGCTGAGTCCGCGAAAGAACTCACCGGGAAGATGATGCCAATAGGCACCTTCAGTTCACGCATAACATTGGCCTACGCGATCGGCCTTATTACGAGCGAGGAAGCTAAAGATTTGCATCGGATGCGCGAGATAAGAAATCGATTCGCGCATCGATTGCACGGTTTGAGCTTCGCTACCCAAGCCATTAGAGACAGTTGTGGCAACTTCCTTCTAGTCAAAGCTTCGAAAGGAGTCAAAAAGAATCGCAAGTTCTTCGAAGACTACCCAGCCGATGCGCGTTCCACTTTCAATCTAGCTGTCACCCTCGCCATAGGTGCAGTGAAGGCACACATTGCCGAGGCAACACGCATCAAGGCGGCAACTTGAAGGTGACGGAACCGCCGCCTAACAATTCATTCAAGCCGACGCCGCTTCGCGTCGCGGCTTAACTCAGGCGTTAGCCATTACAGGGGGAAATACACGATGATTCGGAAGTTTCTGTTTGTAGCAGCGGCCATCCTCGCAATCTCCGGATGCACCGCAATGGACAAATTGGCGGGTCTCGGTGTCGTCTCGGAGCACACATCCACCTTCGATAACGCCACAGTCGTAGAAGTTTCACCAAATTCGCTGTACGACCCAGGCAGCAAGTGGGGCACTCCGCTGCAGCTTGGTGCGCGGTGGTCAAGCGCCGCGCCAAACAGTGTTGCGCTCATTCTCGCGTACAACTCCAATGTCTCAAGCGGCAACCCGGCGTACTTGAGCCTCACTGGGCTCGACATCAACATCGACGGTGCAATTTCGTCTTACTCTGCGGGTCAAACCACCGACCTAAGCAACAGTTCGTACAACACCGTGTCACACACTATCTACACATCCAGCAAAAACGCGGTGGTCATTCCTTACTCAGTGTTGCAGCGCATGGTGGCAGCAAAGAGCTGCCGCATCCGCATTCACACGGGCAAGGGCTACCAAGACGCCGACTTTTCAACAGAGCACATTCCCGGTGGTAAGGCCACGGCAATCGTCTCCATCAAGGAGTTCATGGCCAAGGTTGCTGCCGCGCGCGGTAATGGCTAACAATTCGGTCAAGCGGACGCAAACCCGCTGCGCGGGTTGCGCCGCTTACCTCAGGCGTTGGGCGGCACCGGGAGCGCAGGAATGTCATTAATACACTACGTAATTGCCGTTGTCGTTGCTGTTGTGGCCTGCTCGCTCACCGACTGGCTCTTTATGGGGGTTCTCTTTCACGAGAGATACAAGAAGCACCCCGAGGTTTGGCGTAGTTCTGTCGCGGCTGGCAGTGACTCGAAAGCCGTTGCGTGGTCCATGCTCCTCACTGTGGTCACGTGCATGGCATTCGTCTATGTCACGGGCGCATTTGTTCTTCCAGGCCTTTCTCGCGCACTTGCAGTTACGGTGGGTGTCTGGCTCGCCATCCCAGTTCCGTTGCTGGTCACCAATTCACTCTTCATCAAGTTGCATCCGTTGATGGCCGTGTCCCATTGTGTTGGTTGGCTTGCCAAGCTCCTGGTATGTTGCCTCTCTGCGAGTTACTGGCTCTGACCCTGTCGGGCGCGAAGTGCCGCCCAACAATTCATTCCAGCGGACGCGCTGCGCGCGCCGCTAAATTCAGGCGTTAGGCACCAGGTGCAGATATGGCGCAAGCCAGCCAATCAACAATATTGCACGGCAGTTGTCACTGTGGTCTTGTGCAGGTCGAATTCACTACGAGTGCGGTGCTTGCAAGTACGACACCTCGGGCGTGCGATTGTAGTTTCTGCCAAAAGCACGGTGCCGCGTATGTGTCCGATCCATCAGGCCGTCTTTGTATTACGGTTGCAGAGCCAGACGCCCTCGTTTCCTACAGTCAAGGCTCAAAAGCGGCGCGTTTTCGGCTGTGTGGTCGCTGCGGCGTGCTAGTCGCTGTAACCTTTGAGCATCAGGGCAATACTTATGGTGCTGTCAACGTCGGCTGCCTTGAAAAGCGCTCACTCTTCGGTGCTTCCGTTCCTGCATCACCGCAACAGTTGAGTCCAGAGGAAAAAGTAACAAGGTGGTTGCAAGTGTGGGTGCCGCGCGTGCAAGTCGACGGCGCTGGTGCCTAACAGTTCAGTCAAGCGGACGCCAAACCCGCTACGCGGGTTCGTCGCCGCTTACCTCAAGCGTTAGAGGCGGTGTAGCAGTTTTCATTTCAGGGGTGGCTCGTCGCAACATGCAGCGTGTCGCACGCACCAGCGTCAGAGCAGCTCCGGCCGGCGTCGGCGCAGTCGTTGCGCGCACGGCTTGCGGCAGCACTTCGGTTGCTCCGGCCTCCGGCGTCGC
>Ga0207702_10001734_pt1 | contig 21458 bp, 21 predicted proteins | sample KBSCornC62_FD_184302 | JGI IMG/M metagenome (GOLD analysis project Ga0207702, IMG submission 184302) | Corn rhizosphere microbial communities from Kellogg Biological Station, Michigan, USA - KBS Corn C6-2 (SPAdes) (version 2) | ecosystem: Host-associated > Plants > Roots > Rhizosphere > Soil ...
CGCGACGAACACCGTCGCGAAGAAGTACCCGAAGATCCACTTCGCCATCACCGACTACTCGGCCAAGGACGCTCCGTTCAGCGGCCGCAAGAACGTGATGGGCCTCACCTACGCGGCGAACGAGTCTGGCTGCCTGGTCGGCGTGCTCGCGGCGAAGATGGCGGCGAAGGCCGGCAAGAAGGTGATCGGTGCCGTCGGCGGGCTGAAGATCCCGCCGGTCGACATCTGGATCGCTGGCTACCAGTTCTGCGCGAAGAAGGCCGTGCCTGGAACGCAGGTGCTGATCGACTACTCGCAGGACTTCGTCGCCTCGGACAAGTGCAAGACGGTCGCCGAGAACATGATCGGGCAGGGCGCGCAGGTGCTCTTCCAGGTCGCCGGCGGCTGTGGCCTCGGCACGCTCAAGGCGGCTGCCGCGGCCCACATCTGGGGCATCGGCGTCGACAAGGACCAGTACAAGGACGCGGCTCGCGTCCTGACGTCAGGCGTCAAGCGCGTCGACAACGGGGTCTACCAGGCCGTCCAGAAGACGATGGCCAAGAAGGGATTCAAGGGCGGCGGCAACCTGCTCTTCAACCTCAAGAACGGCGGCATGAGCGTGGGGAAGATCAACCCGTCCGTGCCGAAGGCGTACATCAAGCTGATGAACACCTACAAGGCGAACATCATCAAGGGCAAGCTGCACGTCCCGGCGAAGCTCTAGCCAGGACGCTCACCACGGTGCGACGGCGGGCCCTCCGGGGCCCGTCGTCGTCTGGTAGAACACGGCCCGTGGGGGTCATCATGCGGCGAACGGCGTGCGTCCTCGGCGCGTCGGCCATGCTCGCGCTGGCAGCGGGCTGCGGCGGCGGGGGCGGCAAGAGCAGCTCCTCGACGCAGACGTCGTCCTCCGGCGGCAGCAAGAACTCCAGCACGCTCGTCGCCCTCGTCAGCGACATCGGCAAGTTCAACGACCGCTCCTTCAACCAGTCGCAGAAGGAGGGCCTCGACCGCGCGAAGGCCGAGCTCGGGATCCAGACGGCCGAGCTGCAGTCGAACTCGACCTCCGACTACGTGCCGAACCTGACGCAGGCCGTGCGGAAGAAGGCCGACCTGATCATCTCGGCCGGCTTCCTGCTCGCCGACTCCACCAACACCGTTGCGAAGGCGAACCCGAGCCTGCACTTCGCGATCACCGACTACGACGTCACCGGTGCGCCGTTCAACGGCCGCAAGAACGTCGAGGGCCTCACCTACGCGGCGAACGAGTCCGGCTGCCTGGTCGGCTACCTCGCCGCCGAGATGGCCAAGAAGCAGGGCGGCAAGCAGATCATCGGCGCCGTCGGCGGCCTGAAGATCCCGCCGGTCGACATCTGGATCGCCGGCTACCAGTACTGCGCGAAGCTCTTCAACCCGAAGATCAAGGTGCTGATCGGGTACTCGCAGGACTTCGTCGCCTCCGACAAGTGCAAGACGGTCGCCGAGAACCAGATCTCGCAGGGCGCGCAGGTGCTCTTCCAGGTCGCTGGCGGCTGCGGGCTCGGGACGCTGAAGGCGGCGGACGAAGCTGGGATCTGGGGTATCGGCGTCGACAAGGATCAGTACAACGACGCGAAGCGCGTGCTGACCTCCGGCGTCAAGCGCGTCGACAACGGCGTCTTCGACGCGGCCAAGCAGGTCACGCAGGGCAAGTTCAAGGGCGGCGGCAACCTGCTCTTCAACCTGAAGAACGGCGGCATGAGCGTCGGCAAGATCAACCCGGCCGTGCCGAAGGCGCTGATCGACAAGATGAACGAGCTGAAGCAGAAGATCATCTCAGGGCAGGTCAAGCCCCCCGCTTCGCTGTAGCGGCGCGCCGCCTGCCGCCTCCCTAGAATCTCTCGCAGTGGCAGTGGAACCGTCCACGGTCCTCGAGATGCGGGGCGTCACCAAGCGGTTTCCGGGCGTCGTGGCGAACGACCACGTCGACCTCGACCTGCGGAAGGGCGAGGTCCACGCGCTGCTCGGCGAGAACGGCGCCGGCAAGTCCACGCTGATGAACATCCTCTACGGCCTCTACCGGCCGGACGAGGGCGAGATCCGGCTGAACGGCAAGCCGGTCTCGTTCGGCTCCGCGAAGGACGCGATAGACCGCGGGATCGGGATGGTGCACCAGCACTTCATGCTCATCCCGGTGATGACCGTGGCCGAGAACATCGTGCTCGAGATCGAGCCGCGGAAGGCCGGTGTCCTGCTCGACTACGACAAGGCCGTCGAGCGCGTCCGCGAGATCTCGACGCAGTACGGCCTGGCGGTGAACCCGACGGCGAAGGTCGAGAACATCAGCGTCGGCCAGCAGCAGCGCGTCGAGATCCTGAAGGCGCTCTACCGCGGCGCCGAGATCCTGATCCTCGACGAGCCCACCGCGGTGCTGACGCCGCAGGAGGCGGGCGAGCTCTTCTCGATCATCAAGAGCCTGCAGGAGGGCGGCACCTCGATCATCTTCATCAGCCACAAGCTGAACGAGGTGCTCGAGATCGCCGACCGGATCACCGTTCTCCGGCGCGGGAAGATGATCGACACCGTCCCACGCGAGGGCGCCACGGAGGAGGGCCTCGCGAAGATGATGGTCGGGCGCGAGGTGCTGCTCCGCGTCGAGAAGCGGCCGCCGCAGACGGGCGACGTGCTGCTCGAGGTGCGCGAGCTGAACGTCGAGGACGACCGCGGCCTGCCGGCGGTGCGCGACGTCTCGTTCGCCATCCGGGCGGGCGAGATCGTCGGTCTCGCGGGCGTCGAGGGCAACGGCCAGAGCGAGCTGATCGAGGCGATCACGGGCCTGCGGCGGCCGGCGAGCGGCGAGATCGCCGTCGCCGGCCGCGTCGTCCAACACGCGACCGCGCGGAAGATGCTCGACGTCGGCGTCGGGCACATCCCGGAGGACCGGCAGCGGCGAGGGCTCGTGCTGGAGTTCTCGATCGCCGAGAACATCGCGCTGCACGACTACAACAAGCCGCCCGCGTCCCGCCTCGGCTGGCTCTTCCCGCGGCGCCTCGTGCAACGGGCGCGCGGGCTGATCAGGGAGTTCGACATTCGTGGCGGCGGCCCGCAGACGGCGGGAGGCGCGCTTTCGGGCGGCAACCAGCAGAAAGTCGTCGCGGCCCGCGAGGTCGCGCGCGATCCGAAGGTGCTGGTCGCGGCGCAGCCGACGCGCGGGCTCGACGTCGGCGCGATCGAGTACCTGCACCGCCGCCTCGTCGAGGAGCGCGACGAGGGACGAGCGATCCTGCTCGTCTCGCTCGAGCTGGACGAGGTGCTCTCGTTGTCCGACCGGATCCTCGTCATGTACGAGGGCCGCATCGTCGGCGAGCACGCGGGCGACGTGACCGAGGAGGAGATCGGCCTCGAGATGCTCGGCGCCCGGCGCAAGGAGCCGTCGCCCGCGTGAGCGAGCCTCTGGCGCCGCAGCACGGCAAACCGCCCGGGGACCTCGCCCAGGCGCCGCCGACGACGGTCGCCTCTCGCCTGGCCGCGTGGCAGAAGGCCGGCGGCATCGTCGTGCCGATCCTGACGGCGGTGCTCGCCTTCCTGATCGGCGGCCTGCTCGTGCTGGCGACCGGCCACAATCCCTTCCAGGCGTACTGGGACATCATCAACGGCGCCGGCCTGAACTGGCTCGCGCACCCGACCAACACGGACGTCGCCAACACCGCGGCCTACAACTTCAGCCAGACGCTGCTGCAGACGACGCCGCTGATCCTGACCGGGCTCGCAGTCGCGTTCGCGTTCCGCTGCGGCATGTTCAACATCGGCGGCAACGGCCAGTACCTCGTCGGCCTCTACTGCGCGAACTGGGTCGGGATCTCGTTCGTGAACATGACGCGCCCCGCGCACGTGCTGCTCGGCGTCGCCGCCGCGGCCGCTGCGGGTGCGATCTGGGCGGGCATCGCGGGGTTCCTCAAGGCGACCACCGGCGCGCACGAGGTGATCACGACGATCATGCTCAACTGGGTCGCCTACTGGATCGGGAACTACATCTTCCAGCAGGGCGGCCCGCTGCAGGGCGCGACGAACAAGCCTCTGAACATCCCGATCTCCGGCGACGTCGCCCAGAGCGCGCGCATTCCGGTCTTCTGGGGCGACGCCGACCTGCAGGGGCTGCACATCGGGTTCTTCTTCGCGATCCTCTGCCTCGTCCTGTTCTGGCTGATCCTCTCCCGGACGACCCTCGGCTACGAGGTGCGGGCGGTCGGCTACAACCCGGACGCCGCCGCGTACGGCGGGATCAGGGTGCGCGTCAACTACGTCCGCGCGATGGCGATCTCCGGCGCCTTCGCCGGCCTCGCCGGCGGGATCGACATGCTCGGCTACCTCTACCACTACGGCACGACCGACGTGCAGGCGGCGTCGATCGGCTTCCTCGGGATCGCGGTCGCGCTGCTCGGGCGGAACACCGCCGTCGGCGTCGGCCTCGCCGCGTTCCTGTTCGGCGGCCTGCTCTACGGGACGACGCACGGCCTCCAGTCGGGGACGATCGACCCGAGCCTCGCCGGCCACCTGACCGAGATGATCCAGGGGCTCGTCGTGCTCTTCGTCGGCGCGGACGTCCTCATCCTCGCGGTGTGGAACTCGCGCCGAAAGATCAGGCGGCGCCAGCCCACCGCACAGCAGCAGCAGCAGACGGCGGAGGCGGCTTCGTGAGCACCTACGTCGGCACGCTCAGGCGCTCGCGCCTCTACGACTCGTCGACCGTCGGCATGGTCGGGATCATCATCGGCGTCGTCGCCTGCATCGTGGCGATCCCGCCGGTCACGGCGCGCTCGCTCGTCTGGCCCGTCCTGCTCGGGATCGTGGCGATGCTGTTCGGCATCGTCGCGGTGAGCCGCGGCGCCGGCCGCGTCGGCTGGGGCGCGATCGCCGCCGGAATCCTCGGCGGCGGCCTCGCGGCCCTCGCGATGCGGTCGAGCGTCTCGAACCTCGACCAGGTGTTCACCGCCAGCCTGATCGCCTCGATGCTCGTCTTCGCCACGCCCCTGACGTTCGGCGCGCTCGGCGGCATGTTCTCGGAGCGCTCCGGGGTCGTGAACATCGGGCTCGAGGGGATGATGCTGATGGGCGCCTTCTGGGGCATCTGGGGCGCCGACAAGACCGGGAGCTGGGTTTGGGGAGTCCTGATCGCGATGCTCTCGGGCGCGCTGCTGGCGCTCGTGCACGCGTTCTTCGCGATCCACCTGCGCGCCGACCAGATCGTCGGCGGAGTCGCCGTCAACTTCCTCGCCCTCGGCATCACCGGCTACTTCTTCGTTCAGCTCTACCACGGCAACAACGTGCCGACGGGCGTCTCGCAGATCCCGGACGTGAAGCTGACGAGCGAGCGGAGCAACTCGTTCTTCGCCGAGTCGTTCGGCCACCTGAACCTGATGATCTGGATCGCGATCCTGTTTGTGCCGCTCTCGTACGTCGTCCTCTTCAAGACGCCAATCGGCCTGCGGATCCGCGCCTGCGGCGAGCACCCGCGCGCGGCGGACACGGTCGGGATCAACGTCTACCTCGTCCGGTACGGCTCCGTCATCCTTTCCGGGATCCTCGCGGCGATGGGCGGTGCGTACCTCACCGTCGGCTACCTGAACACCTTCAACGAGAACGTGACCGCCGGGCGCGGCTTCATCGCCCTCGCGGCGATGATCTTCGGGAACTGGCGACCCTTCGGGGCCTTCGGCGCCGCGCTTCTGTTCGGCTTCTCGACGGCGCTCGCGTTCCGGCTGCCCGTCTACTCGTCGAACGCCGCGACGCTCTTCCAGGCACTGCCGTACGTCCTGACGCTGATCGCCGTCGCGGGCGTGATCGGCCGCACCGTGCCGCCCGCTGCCGATGGACGCCCTTACAAGAAGCAGTAGCGCCCGCGCGCCGAACCACTCGGCCCGGGCCTCGGTCGTGCTCGCGCTGCTCGGCGTCGCGCTGCCGGTCGTTGCCTACGCGGCCGCGCACCAGCTGCAGAAGGTCTCGATCGTGCAGGCGACGATGGCCTCGTGCGGCGCCGTCGTGCTCGGCGGAGCGGCCGTGCTGCTCGGGCGGCGTGGCTTGCGGAACGTCGAACGTACGCTCGGCCGGGCCGGCGGCGAGGGGGCCGCGCGGGTCGGCAGGCTGCTCGGCGTGATCGCGCTCTGCATCGGCCTCGCCGCCACGATCGCGCTCGGCGTCTACGGCGTGCTGAACGTGATCGGCTGAGGTACGGCCCCGGCTGATCGGCACTACAATCGGCCTCTCCCGTGTTCGAGATCGGCAACAGCCTGCGCGAGGCGCGCGTCCGCCAGCAGCTCGAGCTGGGCGAGGTCGAGCTCGCCACGAAGATCCGTGCCCGCTACCTGCGCGCGCTCGAGGAGGAGAGCTTCGAGGCGCTGCCGGCCCAGACCTACGTCAAGGGCTTCCTGCGCACGTACGCCGACTACCTCGGGCTCGACGGGCAGCTCTACGTGGACGAGTTCAACTCGCGCTTCGCCGGCGACGACGGCGAGCCGCGTGAGCCGGTCGTCGCGCGGCGCACGACGAGCGTGCGCGGGCAGCAGCACCGAGGGCTCGAGCGGCGCTGGGTGATATTCGCCCTGGCCGGGATCGGCGCGCTGCTGGCGTTCTTCTTCGCCGCGTGGAAATTCGGCGGCAAGAGCGCCGAGCCAATCCCGAACCTCGCCACGACGAACCAGACGACGAACAAGGTCCTGCCTCCGGCGACGCCCACCAAGGCGGCGCCGAAGAAGCCGGCAAGCTTCACGCTGTACGTGCGGGCGCAGCACGGCAACTCGTGGATGGACGTGCGCAACTGGTCGCAGAGCGGGAAGGCGCTCTTCACCGGCACGGTCGAGCTCGGTGGCCAGGACCACCGGTGGGTCTCGCGCCGGCTGTGGATCACGTTCGGCGCGCCCGCTAACCTCGGCATCGTCTGGAACGGCCACCTGGTGGACATCCACCGGAGCGGCGCGTTCGTGTTCACCCCGCGCGGGTTCTCGCGGGCCGCTTGACCCGGCCGCGCGGCTTCGTCGTCGTCACCGGCAGCGAGCTCGTCCGCGGCGACCGGCGCGACCTGAACGGGCCGTTTCTCGCGGCCGAGCTGCTGCGGCTCGGCGTCGAGCCGGCGCGGATCGCGATCGTCGGCGACCAGCCCGAGGAGCTCGAGGCGGTGCTCCGGGAAGGACTTGCCGCCGACCTCTGCCTCGTCTCCGGCGGGCTCGGGCCGACGCACGACGACCGCACCGTCGAGCTCGTGGCGCGCGCCGCGGGGCGGGAGCTCGTCGTGGACGAGGCGCTCGAGGCCGAGATCGAGGCGATCTCGCGCTCGGTGGCCGAGCGCCTGAAGCGTCCGTACGCCGACTTCGCGGCAGGCGTGCGGAAGCAGGCGACGCTGCCGCGGGGCGCGCTGGTAGTCGGCATCGCCGGAACCGCGCCGGCGCTCGTGCTGGAGACGGAAGCCGGCGCGGCGGTCGTCCTGCCGGGCCCGCCGACGGAGCTGCAGCGGCTGTGGCCGCCGGCGCTCGAGTCGGCCCCTGTGCGTTCTGTTGTCGCGCGCGCGCGCGAGCCGGAGCGCCGGGTCCTACGCTTCTACGGAGCAGGCGAGTCGGAGATCGCGCGGTCGCTCGCCGAGAGCGGGGGCGAGGGCGGCGGCGTGGACGTGACCATCTGCGCCCGCGAGTTCGAGATCCACGTCGACCTGTTCGTCGAGCCCGAGGGGCGCACGCGCGCGGACGAGCTCGTCGCCGGCCTGCGCGCGCGGAGTGGCCGGCACCTGTTCGCCGAGGACGAGCGCCCGCTGGCGGCGATGGTGCTCGACCTCTGCCTCGAGCAGAGGCTGACGCTCGCGACGGCCGAGTCGTGCACGGGAGGCCTGGTAGCGGCGCGCCTGACCGCGGTGCCCGGCTCGAGCGACGTCTTCCGCGGCGGGATCGTCGCGTACGCGAACGAGGTCAAGGCGAGAGAGCTCGGCGTGCCCGAGGATCTGCTCGAGCGTCATGGAGCGGTGTCGGCGGAGGCGGCCGAGGCGATGGCGGCAGGAGCACGCGAGCGGCTCGGAGTGGACGTGGCCGTGTCGGTCACCGGGGTCGCGGGCCCGGGCGGCGGCACGCCGGAGAAGCCCGTCGGGCTCGTCTTCCTGCACGCGGCCGCGCCGGACGGCTCGTCGACTCGCCGGCTCGACTTCCCTGGCGATCGCGAGGCGATCCGCGGCCGCGCCACCGCCGCTGCCCTGCATCTCGTGCGCACGCTCTTGTCACAGAGCCGTGACGCTTGAGTGCGGATCGTCCTGCTAGCTTCGAGGGCGATGACCGTGTTCGCCTGTTCTGCGCCCTGCGGCTGCCCCACGAGACGCTCGAAAGCCTCGTCGCGTGGCAGCGGGAGGCCTTCGCCGGCGTGCGCGGACCCACGCCGGTGCCGCGCGAGAACCTGCACGTCACGCTGGCGTTCCTCGGCCACCGTCCTGCAGCGGAGGTCCCGGCGGTCGTGGGCGCCCTGCGCAAGGCGTGCGCCCGCGCCGAGCAGCCGCGGCTCGCTGTGCGCGGCTACCGCGAGACGCGCAGCGTGGGAATGCTCACGTGCGACGACGAAGCGAGTCGCGCAGCGGCCCTGGCCGACGCGCTCCACGAGCGGCTCGAAGAGCTCGGCGTCTACGAGCGCGAGCGGCGAAGGTGGCTCCCGCACGTGACGGTCCTGCGGTTCCGCGAGCGTCCACGGCTGCAGCCCGAGCTTCCGCGTCTGGAGCCGTTCGTGACGTCCGACGCTGCTGCTTACCTGTCACGGCTACGCCCCGGTGGGGCGCGATACGAAGTCCTCGAATCCGTGGAAGTGGGAGGGAGATAAGGGTGGACCGCGAGCAGGCTCTCGACACCGCGCTCGGCCAGATCGAGCGCCAGTTCGGCAAGGGCTCGGTGATGCGCATGAACGACCGCGCGCAGGTTGCGATCGGCGCCGTCTCGACGGGCTCGCTCTCGCTCGACCTCGCGCTCGGGATCGGCGGCCTCCCGCGGGGCCGCATCGTCGAGGTCTTCGGGCCGGAGTCCTCCGGCAAGACGACCCTCGTCTACCACGTGATCGCCGAGGCCCAGCGCCGCGGCGGCATCTGCGCCTTCATCGACGCCGAGCACGCCATGGACCCGGCGTACGCCAAGCGCATCGGGGTCAACATCGACGACCTGCTGGTCTCCCAGCCCGACACCGGCGAGCAGGCGCTCGAGATCGCGGAGCTGCTGATCCGCTCCGGGGCGCTCGACGTGGTCGCCGTCGACTCGGTCGCGGCACTGACGCCGAAGGCCGAGATCGAGGGTGAGATGGGCGACTCCCACGTCGGCCTCCAAGCGCGGCTGATGAGCCAGGCGCTGCGCAAGCTCGCCGGGACGCTCAATCGCACCGACACGATCTGCCTCTTCACGAACCAGCTGCGCGAGAAGATCGGCGTCATGTTCGGCAACCCCGAGACGACCCCGGGCGGCCGGGCGCTGAAGTTCTACTCGTCGGTCCGCCTCGACATCCGGCGGATCGAGACCCTGAAGGACGGCGTCGAGGCGTACGGCAACCGTGTGCGCGTGAAGGTGGTGAAGAACAAGGTCGCGCCGCCGTTCAAGCAGGCCGAGTTCGACATCATCTACGGCACCGGCATCTCGTGGGAGGGCACGGTTCTCGACGCGGCGATCGAGCGGAAGGTCGTGCAGAAGTCGGGCTCGCACTTCAGCTTCGAGGACGAGCGGCTCGGCCAGGGCCGGCAGAACGCGACGGCCTTCCTGCGCGAGCACCCGGACGTGACGCAGCAGGTCCTGCTGCGCCTCCAGGCGCTGGCAGGGCCGGACCAGATCGTCTCCGCCCGTCTCCTGCCCGAGCTCGAGTCGGCTCCGAACGGCAAGCCGGAAGCCCAGGCCGAGGTCGAGCCGGACGCCGAGGTGGCGGCGAAAGGCTAGGTGGGCGACGAGGCTCTCGCCGTCGCGATGCGCGCGCTCGCGCGGCGCGAGCACTCGGCGCGGAGCCTACGCGAACGACTCCTGCGGGCGGGTGTGCCCGAAGGCGACGCGGACGACGCGCTCGAGGAGCTGCAACGCGTCGGACTGCTCGACGACTGCCGCTTTGCGACCGAACGGGCGCGGGTGCTGGCCGAGCGCGGAAAGGGCGACTCGGCCATCCGCTTCGACCTCGAACGCGCGGGCGTGGACGGCGCGGAGATCGAATCGGCGGTAGCTGCGCTCGAGGCGGAATCGGAGCGCGCGTCGCGCATCGTCGAACGCCGCGGAGCGACCCCAGCGACCGCCCGGCTGCTCGCGAGCCGGGGCTTCGACGAGGCCGTCGTGGAGCCGCTCGTTGCGCAGGAGCAGTGAGCGGGGTTAGGATACGAGAGCTTCATCTGACATTTTGCCTGCATCTAAACGTGTTTCCGAATCGGATCGTGACCTTCGACAGACATATGACCAGCGCGAGGGAAGGGAGCCAGCAGCGGCGGTAGCGTGACGTCGGACCGCCTGGCGGGAGCTCGCGTTTCCCGCCGTTCCCGATTCGAGCATGTCCCGGTGCAAGCGGTGCCTGATGAGCACCGCGTTCCGGCGCGGACAGGAGTTCCCGGCCGAGCCCCAGGCCCGGCCCGACAGCGGGAGCGCTCATGGTCGTCGTCATCGGGATCCTCGTAGGCCTCGCGGTCGGAGCCGGCATCACGTTTCTGTCGCTCTATGCGTTCACCGGCTCGCGCCTCGCCGCCGCACGGCGCACGCGGCAGCTGCTCGTCACCGAGGCCAAGCGCGAGGCGGACGCGCTCCGGCGCGAGGCGCAGAGCGAGGCCGACGCGCTGAAGCGGGAGGCCCAGGGCGAGGCGGACGCGCTCAAGCGTGAGTCGCAGATCGAGGCGCGCGAGGAGTCGGTCCGGCTACGCGCAGGCCTCGAGGCCGAGATCGCGGAGCGGCGCGCCGAGCTGCTGAAGATCGAGGAGCGCGTCCTCGCGAAGGAAGAGGACATCGACCGCAAGCTGACGGAGCTCAGCCGTCGCGAGCAGGGCGTCTCCGACCGCGAGGTGCACACGAAGCAGCTCCAGGAGGAGCTCAAGGACGCGCGTGACGGCCAGCTCAGCGCGCTCGAGCGGATCTCGGGCATGACCGTGAACGAGGCCAAGGCCCACCTGCTCGAGCGCTCCGAGGAGCTCGTCCGCCACGAGCTCGCGCGGCGCGTCCGGCAGGCCGAGGAGGAGGCGCGTGGCGAGGCCAAGCGCCGCGCCCGCAACCTCGTCGCGGACGCCCTCCAGCGCGTCGCGGCGAACCACGCCTCCGAGACGACGGTCTCGCTGATCGAGCTGCCGTCAGACGACATGAAGGGCCGGATCATCGGCCGCGAGGGGCGGAACATCCGTGCGCTCGAGCACCTGACGGGCGTCGACGTGATCATCGACGACACGCCGCAGGCCGTCGTGCTGTCGTCCTTCGACGGCATCCGCCGCGAGATCGCCAAGCTGACCCTCGGCAAGCTGATCGAGGACGGCCGCATCCACCCGGCGCGGATCGAGGAGATGTACTACCAGTCGAAGGCCGAGATCGACGACGCGATCCGCCAGGCCGGCGAGCAGGCCGTGTTCGAGGCGAACTGCGGCGACGTGCACGAGGAGCTCGTGAAGATCCTCGGCCGCCTGCGCTTCCGCACGAGCTACGGCCAGAACGTCCTCAAGCACACGCTCGAGGTCGTCCACCTCGCGGGCATCATGGCCGCGGAGCTCGAGGCGAGCGTCAAGACGGCGCGCCGCGCAGCGCTGCTGCATGACCTCGGCAAGGCGCTGACGCACGAGATGGAGGGCTCGCACGCGCTGCTTTCGGCGCAGTACGCACGGCGGTACGGCGAGTCGCCAGCGGTCGTGCACGCGATCGAGGCGCACCACTACGAGGTCGAGCCGCAGACGGTGGAGGCCGTGCTGCTGATCGCCGCGGACGCGATCTCGGCGTCGCGGCCCGGCGCTCGCGGCGAGAGCCTCGAGCACTACATCAAGCGCCTCGAGGCGCTTGAAGGCGTCGCCTCGCGCCATGCCGGCGTCGAGAAGGTCTACGCGCTGCAGGCCGGCCGCGAGATCCGCGTGATCGTCAAGCCGAAGGAGATCGACGACGACGCCGCGGTGCTGCTCTCGCACGAGATCGCGCGCGAGATCGAGGATCAGCTCGAGTATCCGGGCCAGATCAAGGTCACGGTCATCCGCGAGTCGCGGGCGATCGAGTTCGCGAAGTGAGCGAGCCGCGGCTCTACGGCGAGCTCGCGGACTGGTTCCATCTCCTCACGGCTCCGGCCGAATATGCCGACGAGGCAGACCTCTACCGGCAAGTCCTCCGGGAGGCGTGTGACGAGCCGCCGCGAACGGTGCTCGAGCCAGCGGCGGCGGGAACAACGCCTCGCACCTGAAGAAGAACTTCGAGTTGACGCTCGTCGACCGCTCGCCCGAGATGCTGCAGCTCAGCCGCTCGCTCAACCCCGAGTGCCGGCACGTGGTCGGCGACATGCGCGATGTCCGGCTCGGCGAGGAGTTCGACGCCGTCTTCGTCCACGACGCCGTCTCGTACATCACGGAGGAGGATCTCGCGGCGACGGTCGCGACGGCGGCAGCCCATCTACGGCCCGGCGGCGCGGCGCTGTTCGTGCCCGACTTCGTGCGCGAGCGGTTCGAGCCGCGCACCGATCACGGGGGCCACGACGGCGAGCACCGGGCCCTGCGCTACATCGAGTGGTGCTGGGATCCCAACGCCGACGACACGACGTATGCCTCCGACTTCGCGTACCTGCTGCGTGAGCGCGAAGACGTGCGGTGCGTGCTCGACCGCCACGTCTGCGGCCTCTTCCCGCGCGCGACCTGGCTCGAGCTGCTCGAGCGAGCGGGGCTCGAGGGCCGGCACCTTGTCGCGCCGCCCGACGAAGAGCCGGCCCGAGCCGAGCTCTTCGTCGGGCAGAAACCGGTTACCGCCTGAGCTGCAGAACGGCGTAAAGCGTCGGCGCCGAGCCGCCGAAGGGGCGGACGACGACCGTGTAGAGCTGCCCGGCGGCTCCGCTCGACGGAACGGCGAGGTTGTACCAGGCGAGGCCCGTGGAGGTCGTGGCCAGGATGACCTTGCCGCCGGTGCCCGACATGTTCACGGTGCCGCTCGCGTCGGCGAGTGGCAGGGCCGCGCCGACGGTACCGCCTGCCTCCTTGACGAGGTAGTACTGCCCGGCGGCGAGCACGCCGCTGAGCGCGGTCACGGAGTTCGAGGCGAAGTTCCCGGTCCCGGTCGCGCTCGCGTACTGCACAGACCAGCCCGTGATCGAGATCGGCGAGGCGCTCCGGTTGAACAGCTCGACGAAGTCGTTCTGGTACGGAGCGCCGGTGTTGCCGCCGCCGCCGTAGACCTGGCTGATCACGACGTTGCCGCGGCCGCCGCGTGACCGGTGAGCGCAAGCATCGTCCCCGCGGCCGCCAGCGTGCAGCCAAAGGCCTTCAGTCCCAAGCGCCTGCGCATGTGTGCCCTCCTCGAGGTCCCCCTGCGAACAGCGCCTACCCTGCCAGCTCCGCCGGAGGGTGTCTAGGCGCCGGCACGGCCCCGTTACAGTTCGCCTTGGTGAAGCGGGCGATTCTCGCGCTGGCGCTCGTCCCGGCTCTGGCGGCCGGCTGCGGCGGCAACCAGAGCTACGGCTCGAAGGTGAGCAAGATGTGCGAGGACTTCGCGAAGCGCGAGCAGAAGATCGGCACCCCACGGAGCCCGGCCGACCTGGCGGCCAGGGGCGACCGGATCGTCGCCGCCTACGACGACACGATCCTGCAGCCGCTCCTGCGGACGCAGGCGCCGCCGGAGGACGCGGCCGCCGCTGCCCATCTGCGGCAAATCGCACGGCAGCAGCGAGACGCGCTACGGGCGCTGGCCGACGCCGGGAAGAAGGGCGACACCCAGGCGCTCCGGCGCCTCGCGGTGCGAAACGCGCAGCTGAACGGCCAGGCCGGCGACATCGCGCGGCAGCTCAAAGCCAAGTCCTGCACGTAGCCGCGGCTAGGCTTTCGGTCATGCGCAGCTACCATGTAACGACCTTCGGCTGCCAGATGAACGCCCACGACTCGGAGCGGATCAAGGGCATGCTCGAGGAGCTCGGCCTAGGCGAGGCGAGGGCGCAGGAGGAGGCGGACGTGCTCGTCTTCAACACGTGCACGATCCGCGAGAAGCCGGACCGGCGCTTTGCGGCCCATCTCGCGCAGGCACGGGCACTGAAGGAGCGCGAGCCGGAGAAGGTGATCGCCGTCGGCGGCTGCTACGCCGAGGCCCAGCGCGAGCGGCTGTTCTCGCTCTACCCGTACGTCGACGTCGCCTTCGGCCCCGGCTCGATCCCGCATCTGGCGCAGTGGCTCGGCGCGGGCGGGGAAGGGCTCGAGCGCGGCTCGTTCGGCATCGCGGAGGAGCGTGCGTTCGCCGGCCGCCTGCCGCGGCACCGCGAGCGCCGCTTCCAGGCCTGGATGCAGATCTCGATGGGCTGCAACTCGGTCTGCGCCTACTGCATCGTGCCGTCCGTGCGCGGCCGCGAGGTCTCGCGCCGGCCGGGAGAGATCCTGGCGGAGGTGGAGAGCCTCGCGCGCGAGGGTGTCCGCGAGCTGACGCTGCTGGGCCAGAACGTCAACTCGTACGGCCGCGACGTCGGCAGCTCTTTCGACGAGCTGCTGCGCGCCTGCGACGCCGTCGACGGGATCGACCGGATCCGCTTCACGAGCCCGCACCCGAAGGACTTCCGCGCGCCGGTCATCGCCGCGATGGCCGAGTGCGAGAGCGTCTGCGAGCACGCGCACCTGCCGCTCCAGTCGGGCTCGACGCGCGTGTTGAAGGCGATGCGCCGAACGTACTCGCGCGAGCGCTACGTGCGCCTCGTCGACGAGCTGCGAGCGGCGATCCCCGACCTGGCGCTGACCACGGACCTGATCGTCGGCTTCCCGGGCGAGACCGAGGCGGAGTTCGAGGAGACGGTCAGCGCGGTCGAGGAGGTCGGCTACGACGGCGCCTTCACGTTCGTCTATTCGCCGCGGCAGGGCACGGAGGCCGCCGTGATGCCCGACCAGGTCTCCGAGAACGTGAAGCGAGAACGAATCGAGCGGCTGATCGAGGTCGTGCAGCGCGTCGCGGAGCAGCGCAACCGCGAGCGCATCGGGCGCGTCGAGGAGGTGCTCGTCGAAGGCCCGAGCCGCACCGACCCCTCGCTTCTGCGCGGGCGCACCCGGCGCAACACGACGGTCAACTTCACCGGGAGCGCCGAGCCCGGCGACCTCGCGCAGGTCACGGTCGAAGCGGCGACCTCGACGACGCTCAAGGGCACTCAGCTCGCTGCCGTTGCCGTCTAGGGACCTCCTCTGGGACGGCTGCCTGAACGTCCGCGACCTCGGCGGGCTGCCGACGGCCGACGGCGGTGAGACGCGCTTCGGCTCGATCGTCCGCGCCGACAGCGTCCGGCAGCTGAGCGACGAGGGCTGGCGCGCGCTCGTCGACCACGGCGTGCGCACGGTGATCGACCTGCGGGGCGACCACGAGCGCGACGAAGACCCGCCGGCCGAGCTGCCGGTCGAGGTGGTCCACGTCCCGTTCATGGAGGCGAGCGAGGCGGAGTGGGACGAGATCGCCGAGGAGCTCGACCGGGCGAACGCAACGTCCGACGACGTCGCCGCGACGCGCGACGCCTACCTGATCTTCCTCGAGCACTTTCGCTCGAACGTGGCGGCTGCCTTCGAAGCCGTCGCGCGGGCGCCGGCGGGGGCGGTCGTGATCCACTGTGTCGGCGGGAAGGACCGCACGGGCCTGCTGACCGCATTCCTGCTCCACATCGCAGGCGTCGCCAACGGCGAAATCGCCGACGACTACGCGCTGAGCGAACAGCGCCTGCTGACGCGGCACCAAGCCTGGCTCGACTCCGCCGAGAGCGACGAAGAACGAGAGCGTCTGCGGCGGATCGCGCAGTGCCCGGCCGACGCCATGTTCGGCGTGTTCGCGGAGCTGGAACGTCGTCACGGCAGCGTCGAGGGGTATCTGCGCGACATCGGGGTCGCGGAACAAGACGTCGAGCGCGCCCGCGCCCGCCTCCGCGGCTAGCGCGGCTTCGTGCGGATCGGCGCAAGGTGCGCGGCGAGCCGTTAGTCTCGCGGCGTCCCATCGCCCAGGAGGGGAGAACACTATGAGCAAGCTGCGTTACGGCCTGTTCGCGCTCGTGTGCGCAGGCCTTCTCGTGGCGGCCGCGACGCTCGCGTTCGGCACCAAGCCGGCCAGCGGCGGCGCCAAGCACCACCGCCGGCCGGTGTCCCGGGACGTCCACCAGATGCTGCGGGAGGTCAGCTCGAGCAACATCGAGCAGACGATCCAGAAGCTCGTCTCGTTCGGGACGCGCCACACGCTCTCGTCGCAGACCGACCCGAATCGCGGGATCGGCGCGGCGACCCAGTGGGTGTACGAGCAGCTGCAGGAGGACGCGGCAGCTTCCGGCGGCCGCATGACGGTCGAGAAGCAGTCGTTCGTCCAGCCGGTCGGGCCGCGGATCCCGACGCCGACCACGATCACGAACGTAATCGCCACGCTGCACGGCTCGCAGCCCGAGTCCGCCGGCCGCACGTACGTCGTGAGCGGCCACCTCGACTCGCGGGTGACCGACGTCCTCAACTTCACGTCCGACGCGCCCGGCGCGGACGACGACGGCTCGGGCGTCGCGGCCGTCCTCGAGCTGGCGCGCGTGATGTCGACGCGCCACTTCGACGCCACGATCGTCTTCGCCGTCTTCTCCGGCGAGGAGCAGGGCACGTTCGGCTCGGTCAACTTCGCGTCCCGGCTGAAGGCTGCCGGCACGAACGTCGCCGGGATGTTCTCCAACGACATCATCGGCAGCTCGCTGGGCCAGAACGGCGTTCGCGACACGCGCGACGTGCGCGTCTTCGCCGAAGGGCCGTCGCCCCAGGAGACGCCCCAACAGGCCGCGATCAGGCGGACGATGGGCGGCGAGAACGACTCGCCTCCGCGCGAGCTCGCGCGCTTCGTGCGCGAGGCCGCCCAGGCGGCGATCCCGAGGATGAACGTCTGGATCATCTACCGGCGCGACCGCTTCCTGCGCGGCACCGACGACGGTCCGTTCCTCGACCAGGGCTACCCGGGCCTGCGGATGAGCGAGCCCAACGAGGACTACCGCCACGAGCACCAGGACGTCCGCGTCGAGAACGGGGTCCAGTTCGGCGACCTGCCGCAGTTCGTCGACTACGACTACGTCGCGAACGTCGCGCGCGTGAACCTCTCCGCCCTCGCGGCCCTCGCAAACGGCCCGGCGGCGCCGGCCGGCGTCAAGGTCGAAGCCTCGACGCTGACCGTCGACACCACGCTCGAGTGGCAGCCGAACACCGAGCCCGACCTCGCGGGCTACGAGATCGTCTACCGCGACACGAACATGCCGTACTGGCAGCACACGATCCCGGTCGGGAACGTGACCAGCTACACGGTGAAGGGGATCACGAAGGACAACTTCCTCTTCGGCGTGCGGGCCGTGGACGCTGACGGAAACCGCAGCGTCGTCACCTTCCCGGTTCCGAAGTAGCGCAACGGCGAGGGCGTTCGCCGACGGGCGGGCGCCCTCGTCCACGACAATCCGCGCCGTGGGGCGCGTGCTCGCGATCTTCGGCCCGACGGCCTCCGGCAAGACGGCCGTGGCCGAGGCCGTCGCCGAGCGCATCCCGGCCGAGCTCGTCTCGGCCGACGCGATGCAGGTCTACCGCGGGCTGCCGATCCTGACGAATCAGTCCGAGCGCCCGGCGCGGCTCGTGGGCTTCGTCGGCCTGGACGAGACGTTCTCGGTGGCCGAGTACCAGCCGCTCGCCCATGCGGCGGTCCACGAGATCCTCGCCGCCGGCCGCACGGCCGTTGTCGTGGGCGGAACCGGGCTCTACCTCCGCGCCGCGCTGGCGGAGCTGGAGCTGCCGCCGCCGCCTGAGCCAGGGGCACGCGAGCGCTACGAGCGCCTCTACGACGATTTCGGCCCGGAGCGCGCACACGAGCAGCTCGCGGAACGCGACCCCGAGGCCGCGGCGGCGGTGCACGCGAACGACCGGCGCCGGGTCGTGCGCGCGCTCGAGCTCGCCGAGGCCGGATCGAGCCTGCGGCCGGGCGAGGACCGGCTCTGGAGCCAAGACACGCGTCACCCGACGCTCGTCGTCGGCCTCGACATCGCGCCGGACGTGCTCGCGAAGCGGATCGAGCGGCGCACGCGCGAGATGTTCGAGCGCGGGGTAGAGGAGGAGGTGCGGCGAGCCGTCGCGGGCCGAATATCGCCCACGGCGCGGACGATCCACGGCTTGCAGGAGATCGCGGAGCTTCCGCGCGAGGAGGCCATCGCCGCGCTCGTGCAGCAGACGCGCCGCTACGCGGCCTACCAGCGCAAGTGGATGCGGCGGATCCCCGGCATCGTGCTCGTCGACGGCGACAGACCCCCCGGGGCCCTCGCCCAGGACGTCGTCGCGCGGCTTGGTAGCGTGGCCGCCGCCCGATGAAGCTCTCGAAGTGGCACGGCCTCGGCAACGACTACCTGCTCGTGGAGCGGGACGAGTTGCCGGTCCCGCTCACGCCCGACCGCGTCAAGCGCATCTGCGACTACCACTTCGGCGTCGGCTCCGACGGGATCCTCGAGGTCGTCTCGGCCGACGGCGACCGGGCCGACGTGGTGATCTGGAACCCGGACGGCTCGATGGCCGAGCTCTCCGGCAACGGCACGCGGATCGCCGCACGCTGGCTCGCGCGTCGCAGCGGCGAAGACGAGGTGCGGATCCTCGTCGGGCCGCGGCTCGTGGTCGCCCGAATGCACGGCGAGCGCGACGTCGAACAGGCGATGGGCCGCGTCGAGGTGGGCGCGCCGGAGTCGATCGACGTCGACGGCGAAGCGGTCGAGTTGACGCCCGTCTCGGTGGGCAACCCGCACGCCGTCATCCAGCGGCTTCCGGATCGGGCGGAGCTGCTGCGGCTCGGCCCGCTCGTCGAGCACCACGAGCGCTTCCCGGAGCGGACGAACGTCCAGCTTGCCCGTGTCGACGGCGACCACGACCTCACCGTCGGCGTCTGGGAGCGCGGGGCGGGGGAGACGCTCTCCTCCGGCACGAGCGCCGTCGCAGCGAGCGCCGCGGCGGTCGCGAACGGCTGGTGCGAAAGCCCGGTCACCGTGCACCTCGCCGGCGGCGACCTCCGGGTCGAGCTCGCCCGGGACGAGGCGACGCTGACCGGGCCGGCCGAGGAGATCTGCACCGTCGAGCTCGCCGAGGACTTCCGGCTGTGAGATTCGCGCAGCGGCTCGACGCCGTCCCGCCGTACCTGTTCGCGGAGCTCGAGCGGAAGATCGCCGAGAAGCGCGCCGAAGGCGTCGACGTGATCAGCCTGGGCATCGGCGACCCGGACCTGCCGACGCCGGAGCCTGTGATCGAGGCGCTCGCGGCCGCCGCGCGCGACGCGGCGACTCACCGGTACCCGACGAACCACGGCTCCGACGAGTTCCGAGCCGCGGCTGCGGGCTTCTACCGCGCCCGGTTCGGCGTCGACCTCGACCCGGGCAGCGAGATCGTCCCGGCGCTCGGCGGCAAGGAGGCCGTCGGGCACGTCGCGATGGCGCTGCTCGACCCCGGCGATGTCTGCCTCTCGCCCGACCCCGGCTACCCGCCGTACACGTCGGGCGCCGTGTTCGCCGGCGCCGAGGTCCACTACCTGCCGCTGCGGGCGGAACAGGCCTTCCTGCCGGATCTCGACACGATCCCCGAGGCCGTGCTCCGCCGCGCCAACCTGCTCTTCCTCGACTATCCGAACAACCCGACAGGAGCGGTCGTCGAGGACGGCTACTTCGAGCGAGCGGTCGAGCTCGCGGGCGCGAACGACCTCGTGGTCGTCCACGACAACGCGTACTCGGAACTCTGCTACGACGGCTACCGTGCGCCGAGCTTCCTCGAGACGCCGGGCGCGAAGGAGGTCGGCGTCGAGATCTTCTCCCTCTCGAAGGGCTGGAACATGACCGGCTGGCGCGCCGGCCTCGTCGCCGGCAACGCGGAGGTCGTGGAGGCGTACCGGCAGCTGAAGACGAACCTCGACTCCGGCATGTTCGAGGCCGTCCAGCGTGCGACCGTCGCCGCGCTGACGGACGCGCGCGACTTCCCGCGCGAGATGTCGGCGGTGTACGAGCGCCGGCGCGACCTGCTCGCCGAGGCGCTCGCCGCGATCGGCCTCGAGGTCGAGCCGCCGCAGGCGACGCCGTACTTCTGGGTGCCGGTGCCCGACGGCCACACCTCCGCGTCGTTCACCGAGCTCGTGCTCGAGGAGGCCGCGGTCGTCGTCTCGCCGGGGCCGTCGTTCGGCCCGAGCGGCGAGGGCTTCGTTCGGCTGTCGATGACCGTTCCGGACGACCGGCTCGAAGAGGCGGCGCGCCGGATCGAGTCCTCGCTGCGGAGCGGCATAATCCAGGCGTGACGACGCGACAGCCGGATCCTGCGCCGGGTGCCGAGCCCGAGCGCGGGTTCGCGCTCGCGGTTCCGCCGAAAGGCGCTCGAGACGAGCTCGCCGAGCTGCGCGAGCTGGCGCGGACCGCCGGCGTCGAGCCAGTGGCCGAGCTCGTCCAGCACCGCGACCGGCCCGATCCGCGCACCTACGTCGGCAAGGGCAAGCTCCAGGAGCTGCAGGAGGCGTTCAAGCGGTCGGGGGCGGAGTCCCTGATCGTCGACGACGAGCTCTCGCCCGTGCAGCAGAAGGCGCTCGAGGACGCGCTCCAGGCGCGCGTCGTCGACCGGACGCAGCTGATCCTCGACATCTTCGCGCAGCACGCCGTCAGCGCCGAGGGCAAGCTCCAGGTCGAGCTCGCCCAGCTCGAGTACAACCTGCCGCGGATGCGCGGCCTCTGGCAGCACCTCGAGCGGCTCGGCGGCGGCGTCGGGACGAGAGGCCCCGGCGAGAGCCAGCTGGAGACCGACCGGCGGCTCGCGCGCCGGCGGGTGACCGTCCTGCGCGAGCGGCTGCGGCGGCTCGCGCGGCAGCGCTCGACGCGCCGCAAGGAGCGCCGCCGCTCCGAGGTGCCGACGATCGCCCTCGCGGGCTACACGAACGTCGGCAAGTCGACGCTCCTGAACGCGCTGACCGACGCGGGAGTGTCCGTCAACGACCGGCTGTTCGAGACGCTCGACCCGACGACGCGCGGATTCGAGGTCGACGGCCGCCGCTACCTCGTCACCGACACGGTCGGGTTCATCCGGCGTCTGCCGCACCAGCTGGTCGAGGGCTTCGCGGCGACCCTCGAGGAGACGCTGGTCGCGGACCTAGTGCTACACGTGGCCGACGCTTCCGCGGCCGACAACGAGCTCGACGCGATGCTGGCGGCGGTGGACTCGGTGCTGGAGGAGATCGGCGCGGGCGAGCTACCGGTCGAGCTCGTGCTGAACAAGATCGACACCGTCGACCCGCTCCGGCGCAGGCGGCTCGCGAACCGGTTCCCCGACGCGCTGCTCGTCTCGGCGCGGATCG
>Ga0207702_10001735_pt1 | contig 21457 bp, 16 predicted proteins | sample KBSCornC62_FD_184302 | JGI IMG/M metagenome (GOLD analysis project Ga0207702, IMG submission 184302) | Corn rhizosphere microbial communities from Kellogg Biological Station, Michigan, USA - KBS Corn C6-2 (SPAdes) (version 2) | ecosystem: Host-associated > Plants > Roots > Rhizosphere > Soil ...
TCCGAGTTCGAGCGAGAGGCGCTTGTGACTGGTGGCAGTCGCACCGCGGATGGCGCGCCCCACTTCCGTCGAACCGGTGAACGCAATCTTGTCTACATCAGGGTGCTTTACCAGCGCCTCGCCGGTGGATCCATCGCCAGTAACGATGTTCACCACTCCCGCGGGGAGACCAGCTTCCTGACAGAGTTCGGCAAACGCAAGCGCTGTGAGTGGAGTGAACTCGGCCGGTTTCAACACGACGGTGTTACCCGTAGCCAGCGCGGGAGCAATCTTCCAGGCGAGCATGAGTAGTGGAAAATTCCACGGAATGATCTGCCCTACTGCCCCGCACGGTTCGTACTCTGGAAACTCCTGATCCAGCAACTGGGCCCACCCGGCGTGATAATAAAAATGCCGTGCAACCAGCGGGATATCAATGTCGCGGCTCTCGCGAATCGGTTTGCCGTTGTCCATAGTTTCCAGCACGGAGAGCAGCCGCGAATGTTTCTGAACCAAGCGAGACAAGGCGTAAAGATAACGCGCGCGAAGATGAGGAGTAAGTGCGCGCCATTTCGGGGACGCATCGCGCGCAGCTTGAACGGCCGCGTCGATGTCTCTGGCCTCGCCTTGCGCGACCTGCGCCAGCTTTTCACCATTGGACGGATCCAAGGTGTCGAAATGTTGGCCCGCCGCAGGCTCTCGCCACGCCCCACCGATGAAAAGGCCGAAGCGGCGCTTGTGGCGCTCGAGCCATGCAACCGCTTCTTTCGGATCCTCAGGGGCAGGGCCGTACTCCATGGTGGCGAATTTTTCGGCGATGCTCATTCAGTCTGGTCCCCTGACATGAATACCTACGCGATCGGATGCCGGTACTCGGCAGAGTAACGTCCGGTCGCGTGATGCTCCAATTGACGCTCGATGTCACCTAACAATCCACTGGCACCGAAGCGGAACATTTCTGCGCGCAACCACGAGTCTCCCAGTTCTTCCTTCATCGTCCCCAGCCAATCGAGCGACTGTTTTGCGGTTCGGATACCGCCCGCCGCCTTGAACCCAACCGCCATCCCAGTCTTTTGAGCATACTCGCGAATGGCGCGAACCATCACCAGGGTTACAGGCAGCGTAGCGTTGACAGCTTCTTTTCCCGTAGAGGTCTTGATGAAGTCCGCGCCCGCCATCATGGCGACGAAACTCGCGCGAGCCACATTCCGCAGTGTGACTAAATCGCCCGTCCCCAGAATTACTTTCATGTGCGCAGCTCCGCATGCCTGTTTGAAGGCAGCGATCTCGTCATAGAGTGCCTGCCAGCGGCCGCCGAAAACATGCGCCCTGGTAATGACGACGTCGATTTCGTGTGCTCCAGCCTCTACGGAGCGACGAATCTCTGCAACCCGCTCATCAAGTGGCGATAAGCCTGCGGGAAATCCAGTGGAAACGGCGGCCACCTGAATCCCACTCCCTTCCAAAGCTTGGACTGCGGCTTCTACGAACATGTGGTACACGCAAATGGCCGCCACCTGAATCCCGAGTTGCTGTATGCCGAGTTTGTCGACTAGTTCCTGCTGCAGCGGGCACCGTCCCTTGGCGCACAGTCGGCGTACTCGCTCTTCCGTATCGTCGCCGGAGAGCGTTGTGAGGTCCATGCAGGTGATTGCTCGCAAGAGCCATGCAGCCTGCCATTCCTTCTTCACGCTGCGTCGCGCAACTTGAGACTGGGTGCGCCTCTCGACCGCGCTCGTGTTCACGCGAACTTCCTGCACCCAGTTCAGGTCCAGGGGCATACCGCAATTGCGAAGCAGTGCTTGTCCGTTGAGCGATGCGATCACATTCCCGGATCGCTGATCGCTGCCTTCGAGCCTGCCAGCGCCGCGCACCACCCTGGAATTCATTTGATCGCCGGACATTGAGTGTTGCCTTCGTTTCCGGGCGAAACTGAGCCCTGCTGCGTTGCAATTGTACGGCAGGGCATGCGAACAACGCGACATACATACCCACCCGCTCTGGTGCACGAACCCCTGCGAAGTATCCGAAAAATAGTGCAGCCAGGGTTTACAATGACGCACGACTTTCGTCCCAGTCGGTCAGACATCTTCCTATGCCTAAAACAAAGCTTGCGCGGGAGCTACGCAAGCAGCTCGAATCGGCCGCAGCCAAGGTGATGAAGAATGCCTACGCGCCGTATTCCAACTTCCGCGTGGGAGCGGCCATCTTGCTCACCAACGGAAAGATTTACTCGGGCTGCAATGTGGAGAATGCGTCCTACGGCATGACCAATTGTGCCGAGCGGACCGCCATTTTCTCGGCTGTCGCAGACCTCGGTCCCACCATTGAAATTCAGGCGGTAGCTGTTACCAACGACAAGGGCGTGCCCTGTTCTCCATGTGGGGCGTGCCGCCAGGTGATCTACGAGTTCGGACCGAATGCCACCATCTTTTTCCAGGGCGCAAGCGGCCCCAGGCAGGCTCATATCACCGAACTTCTTCCGGAAGGATTTCGCCTCAAGTGAGCCTATTGAAATCCGCAGAAACAGATTTTCGCGCCATCGACGTGATTCGCAGGAAGCGAGATGGCGTGGAACTCTCTCCGTCGGAGATCAAAGCTTTCGTCAATGCGTACACGAGAGACAACATCCCCGACTATCAGGTGTCGGCGTGGTTGATGGCAGTCGTGTTGCGAGGTATGACGCACGCCGAGACGGCCGCGCTAACCGACTCGATGCTGCGCTCCGGGGAAGTTCTCGATCTGAGTTCGCTCACGGCAAAGAAAGTAGATAAACACTCAACGGGCGGGGTCGGAGACAAGACATCGCTGGTGCTCGCTCCTCTGGCGGCCGCTGCTGGATTGGCCGTCCCGATGATCAGCGGCCGCGGTCTCGGGCACACTGGCGGAACCCTGGACAAACTCGAGGCTATTCCCGGCTTCAACGTGAATCTTTCTGTAGCTGACTTTCGGCGCGTGCTCAAGTCCTGCGGATGCGCCATGATCGGCCAGACTCCCGAGATTGCTCCTGCCGACCGCAAGCTGTATGCCCTGCGCGATGTCACGGGAACAGTCGAAAGCCCGTATCTGATCTGTGCATCCATCATGAGCAAAAAGCTGGCGGAAGGAATTGACGCCCTGGTGTTGGACGTAAAGACGGGGTCGGGCGCGTTCATGAAGACCGAAAAGGACGCGGCCTTCCTGGCCGAACTCATGGTGGAAACCGGCGAGCGCATGGGAAAACATGTTGTCGCTCTCATTACCGACATGGATCAGCCGCTGGGCAACATGATTGGGAATGCGCTTGAGGTGGTTGAGGTGTTGCAGGTGTTGCGCGGAGAAGGTCCGGAAGATTTGAAAGAACTCTGCCTGCACCTGGCCGGTTGGATGCTGCATTTGGGAGGACTTTCGAAGTCGGTTGCGCAGGGGACGCAGCAAAGTGCGGAGCTGATTTCTTCTGGAAGAGCTCTCGAGAAATTCCGGCACATGGTGGAATTGCAGGGTGGAGATAGCAGAGTGATTGACGATCCTAAACGCCTCCCGCAGGCGCGCCAGACTGAAAACGTTACCGCCGCGAAAAGCGGTTTCTTGTCGGCTATGAATTGCGAACAGATTGGGACTGCATGCGTCATCCTCGGTGGCGGACGCGAGCGCAAGGAAGATTCCGTGGATCCCGCAGTCGGCATCGTCCTCCATAAGAAAGTAGGAGACCGTGTGGCGGCGGGCGAACCCGTGGCCACCATTCACTTCAACAGCGAAGCTCGACTCCAGCGAGCGCGCCAGCTAATCACGGACAGCTGTGCGATCGCCAACGCTGCTCCTGCGACGAAAAGGCCCCTGATCCACAGGGTCATTCAAAGACCGGGAGAGCAGCACTGAATGGGGCGATTCACAGGCATTCTCGGGCTTCTCACGATTCTCGCTCTGGCTTACATTTTCTCGACCAATCGCCGCGCTATCCGGCTTAAGACGATCGCGTGGGGCTTGGGCCTGCAACTCGTGTTTGCGGTTTTTGTGCTCCGCATTGATGCTGGCCGTCTCGCTTTTCAGAAAGCTGGAGATGCTGTCACCAGGCTGCTTGGCTATGCCTACGCCGGATCCCACTTCGTTTTCGGCGATCTTGCTAAGCCCGGTTCACAGTTGGGCTACTTTGCATTCGGCGTGTTGCCCACAGTGATTTTCATCGCTGCATTTTTCGCCGTGCTCTACCACTTCGGAGTCATGCAGATCATTATCCGCATTTTCGCCTGGGTGATGACCCGGGTCATGGGTGCCAGCGGAGCCGAATCACTCAATGTTGCGGCCAGCATATTCATGGGACAGACTGAGGCACCACTTACGATTCGTCCCTTCCTGCCAGATCTAACCCGCTCGGAATTGATGACCGTGATGACCAGCGGAATGGCGCACGTATCCGGTGGAATCATGGCTGCCTACATTGCATTCGGCATCGATCCGAAGCACTTGTTAAGCGCGGTCATCATGACTGCCCCGGGAACGCTGCTGATGGCGAAAATGCTAGTCCCCGAAACCGAGCAAGCCAAGACAGCAGGCAAGGTCGTCATGAGCGCCGACGAGGAGAAGACTGAGAAAGAGGAGAATCTTTTAGGCGCGATCGCGCGCGGGACTACGGACGGCCTTCACCTGGCGCTCAACATCGCGGCGATGCTGATTTCCTTTCTAGCGCTGATCGCTCTGACCAACGGCATTATGGGCGGCATCCACAATTACGTGAAGTATTTTCCTCAGAGCCTGGAGCAAGTGTTCGGATACATTTTTTGGCCAATCGCGTGGGTGATCGGTATTCCGCGGCACGATTGCGCGGCTGTGGGCAATCTGCTCGGTATACGAATGGTGTTGAACGAACTGGTAGCTTTTTCTCAATTAGGAGATCAGAAAACGCTGCTTGATGCACGATCGGTGACCATCGCAACCTTCGCTCTCTGCGGCTTTGCGAATCTGAGTTCCATCGGAATTCAGATCGGCGGTATTGGCGCGTTAGCTCCCAACAAAAGAGGCGAACTGGCACGCCTTGGATTCCGCGCGATGCTTGCTGGAACAATGGCAAACTTAATGTCAGCCTCAATTGCCGGGATGCTCCTCTAGATTTGACTTTGCTCATGACCAACGAAGGACTTCGATCTCGTGAATAGATACTTTGTTCTGCTCCTGCTTGTACTGGCAATTTTTCTGGCACCCGCGAACGCGCAGTCACCCCAGCGAGTGATAATCGATACCGATCCTGGCATTGACGATGCCTTTGCAATTCTTCTGGCTCTCAACTCGCAAGAACTTAAGATCGAAGCACTGACCGTTGTGCCTGGAAATGTGGATGGACGTCAGGGCCTGGAGAACGCATTGAAGATCGTCTCTCTCGCTGGCCGGTGTGATGTTATGGTGGCGGGCGGAGCCACGCATCCCCTCAACCAGAGGCTGATTACGGCACAGTACTGGCACGGACCGAACGGCCTCGCCGGAGTGGATCTGCCGGTCTCGAAATGCAAAGCGGATCCGCGCTTCGGTCCGGATCTCATCATTGAGCTCGCGCACAAATACCCGCACGACATAACGTTGATCCCGGTCGGTCCATTGACAAATATTGCACTCGCCGTTTCGAAAGATCCCTCCATCGTTCCGCTGGTGAAAAACATCATCATCATGGGTGGTTCGATCACCGGGGGGAACGTGAATGGAGCCGCGGAGGCAAACATCTACAACGATCCAGAAGCTGCATCCATCGTTTTCAATGCAGGATGGATGGTCACGATGATCGGCTCCGATGTGGGTGAGCGCACCTTGATGACTCGCAAGCACCTGACAGAGTTGCAGAACCTGCATGGTCCGGAGAGCGACTTCGTAGCCAAGCTTGCGGACTTCTATCTGACCCGGTCGGAGAAGAGTGGCTATGAAGGTGCCGCGATGTACGATCCCCTGGCGGTCGCGACGGCAATCGATCCCAGGCTGGTCACGCTGAAGGACATGCACGTCGATGTGGAAACGAAAGGCGAATTCACCCGCGGTGAAACGGTCGGCAACCGCATGGGATCAGACGAGAACAATGTGCTGCACGGCGATCATTATGAAATTGATGGCGTGGTGGAGTTGAAGCCGAATGCGCGAGTCTGCCTTGCCTCCGATGCGGATCGCTTCCTGCAGTTGTTTATCAGACGCATCAAGGGAAAATAGCAGCGTCAGCCGTTGGCGCGCGCGACCAGTAAAATCGCCAGTCCATAGAAAACGAACATAAGCACCAGGTACATCTTGGCGCGAGTTCCCGAGCCGGCGAATTCTTTCCATGCCAGCACGCCCCATAATGCTGCGACCATGGGCGCAGACTGGCCGATGGCATAGGAGATCGCTTGCCCGGTGAGTTTCCCGGCGGTGAGGCTGAAAACTGTACCAGTTCCCCAGATCGCTCCGCCCAGAAGGCCTAACAAATGGCCGGATGGCGAGCCTCGGAAGAATCCTCCCAAGCGTACCGGCTCTCCTACCAGCGGATGCTTCATGAAATAAAGATTCCAGATGAAGCAGGAGAGCAATGCGCCCAGAGTGAGGAAGACGGCGGCGCTATACGGTGTCAGGGAATTACCGCGCGTCATCGCGTAAGTCATGAACGGATTCCACAGGCCCATCAGTATTCCCGACACAACGCATGTGATCAGACTTTTTCTGGAGAACTTACGGCCCGTGCTGGGAAGATTTCCGTAGGCTTTCCCATCGAGGATCACCGCGATCAGCGCACAAAGCACGCCAATGCCGAGAAACATTGGGTTACCCTTTTGCTCCAGCGAGTAGCTCAACAGTACTCCGACAACCAGAGCGATTCCGATTGAGATCGGGAAGGCGATGGCTAGACCCGCCATATCGATCGCTGCCACCAGCAGCAGATTTGCCAGATTGAAGATTGCGCCGCCCACAAGAGTCGAGACAATGTTGGACCGGTCCGCCGATTCGACGTTGTTGAGGAAACTGGAAGCGTCGTGGCCTGTGCTCCCCATCGTCAATGCCAGAATGAGAGAAATCAGAAAAATGCCGATAGCGTAATCCCAATAGAAGAGTTCAAAGCGATAATTCTTGACTCCTTTGAAGGTATTGGCCCACGAACCCCAACAGACTGCGGCCGTAATCATCATCACCAGCGCAACCCCAAAAGTTTGCGGTGTGAACATGCTATCTCCCTTGGAAAACGTGTAACTCTACACTGCTTTGGGTTGGGCCACAAGCTGGGTTGGCTACAAGCTGGATCGGTTCTGCTATTCTTGCGCGCGTGACTCGCACCTTTCTCATCGACACAGACACTGCTTCCGACGATGCAGTGGCGCTGATCATGGCATTGCGCGCGCCCGACGTACAGGTCTCCGCGATCACGGTGGTGGCCGGGAACGTCGATCTCCAGCAAGCCACGCGCAATGCTCTCTACACTGTTGAGCTTTGCGGAGCCAGTGTTCCGGTGTACGCGGGTGCGGCGAAACCTCTGGTGCGCGCGTATCAGAATGCAACCTGGTTTCACGGACGCGACGGGCTTGGAGATCACAACTACCCGGCTCCTGACCAGCTCGCGAAAGATAATCACGCGGTTGATGCAATCATCGAAACCATTGAAGGTAACCCAGGTTTGGTTCTGGTTACCCTGGGTCCGCTGACGAACATTGCACTGGCTGTTTCACGCAATCCAGCCATCGTATCGAAAGTGGGCCGCTGCGTGGTGATGGGCGGTGCCCCATGCTGCGAAGGCAATGTGACTCCCGCTGCGGAATACAACATCTGGGTTGATCCCGAGGCGGCCGGCATCGTGATGCGCGGTGGGCTACCCGTTGAGTTGATCGGATGGCATCTGTGCCGCGGAGGCGCTGTACTGAGCGGCGACGACATTGCGCACGTGCAAGCCTTCAACACCAAGCTCGCGCATTTCGCCATTGAGTGCAACAGCCATGCGCGCAAGGCTTACAAAACCCAAACCTGTGAAGATGGAATTTGCCTTCCGGATCCTGTGGCCATGTGTATCGCCCTCGATCCCACAGTAGGAACGACTTGGAGCGAACACTACGTCGAGATTGAGACACAGAGCGAGTTGACCCGTGGCATGACAGTCGTCGATCGACTGAACGTTGCGGAGGATGAGCGCAATCGGGATATCTGGCAGCCAGCGATCAGTACGGGTCACAAGGCTAAGGTCTGCTGGACAATTGACAACCAAAGGTGGAAAAAGGCTCTCTACGCCGCGTTGCGTTAATACCTAGCCGTTCACCTGTGCATAGGTTGAGCGCCTCAGGAATTGCCCTTGTCCGGCGCGGCCCAGAAACTTCTCGCCCTCCACGATCACCTTGCCGCGGGACAACACCATATCTGCCATTCCCGTCACTTGTATTCCCTCAAACATCGAATAATCTACCCGCATGTGGTGGGTCTTTGCGCTGATAGTGTGCTTGCGAGTGGGATTGAAGATCACCAGGTCAGCATCGCTTCCCACCGCAATAGTGCCTTTGCGCGGATAGAGTCCGAACAGTCTTGCCGGAGTCGTCGAGACCAACTCCACAAAACGATTCACGCTGAAACGCCTGCCCGCGACGCCACCAGAATAAATCAGGCTCATGCGATGCTCCACGCCCGGTCCGCCGTTGGGAATTTTCGTGAAGTCATCCTTGCCCAATTCCTTTTGTTCTTTGAAGCAGAACGGGCAGTGATCGGTCGAGACCACCTGCAGATGATCGCGCTTAAGCCCGTCCCACAATTTCTCCTGATGCCATTTTTCGCGCAGCGGAGGAGTGAACACGTATTTCGCTCCCTCGAAGCCGGGCACATCGAAGTTCTCGAGCGAGAGATACAGATATTGCGGACAGGTCTCCGCATAAACAGGAAGTCCCCGGTCGCGCGCCTCGCGAACTTTTTCAAGTGCATCGTTGCAGCTGAGGTGCACGATGTAAATCGGCGCGCCCGCCATTTCCGCCAGTGCAATGGCACGCGATGTTGCTTCCGCCTCCGCCGTGGTCGGCCGCGTGAGAGCGTGGTACTTCGGCGCCTTCTTCCCCTCTGCCAGCGCCTGCTGCACAATGACGTCGATGGCGCTGCCGTTTTCTGCATGCATGCACACCAGGCCGCCATTCTGCGAAGTCATCTGCAGCGCTTTGAAGATGCTTCCATCGTCGAGCATGAACACGCCGGGATACGCCATAAACAACTTGAAGCTGGTCACTCCTTCCCGCACCAGATCATTCATCTCCGACAGTTGGCCGGCAGCGACGTCGGTAACAATGCAGTGGAAGGCGTAATCGGACACTGCCTTACTGGACGCCTTGCTCATCCACGTGTCGAAAGCCTGACGTAGTGGCTGACCTTTGTACTGGATCGCAAAATCAATCAGTGTCGTCGTGCCGCCAAATGCCGCCGCACGCGTGCCGGTTTCGAAGTCATCCGCGCTGGTGGTGCCTCCGAACGGCATGTCCAGATGCGTGTGCACGTCGATGCCGCCAGGCAATAGTAACTTTCCCGATGCATCCAAAATATTCGCTGCATTTTGCGCGGGCAGATCTTTGCCGATTGCCGCAATTTTGCCATCGATCACGGCAACATCGGCTACATACGAATCCGTCGCAGTCACCACAGTTCCATTACGAATGATTGCATCGAAGCCCATCGAACCTCCGTCCAGAGCGCGCAGGAAATTATGCTACACTGCCGCCCTTTAGTTCTTCACAATCCGTTTCCCGCCACAGAAAGGGACCAGCCATGCAGTTTGGATTCACGATCAAACCCGACATTTCCATCGAGCGCGTCGTGGCCTTAACCCGCCAGGCTGAGAGTGCCGGATTTAAATACGGCTGGATCTTCGATTCGCACGTTTTATGGAAAGAACCCTACCCGCTGTTGACCCTGATGGCGACGAACACGCAGCGCATGCGGCTGGGCACATGCGTGACTAATCCCGCGACTCGTGATCTTACCGTCACTGCGAGTCTGTTTGCGACTCTGAATTTGATCTCCGGTGGCCGCATGGAACTCGGCATCGGCCGCGGCGACAGTTCACGGCGCGTCATGGGCAAGAAGCCCGTCAGTTGGTCACAGTTGGAAGCAGCGGTGAAGGGATTTCGTGATTTGACGTCCGGAAAGGAAGTGCAGCATGATGGCCAGCCGACTCGATTGAGTTGGGCGAAAGACGCTCCGCGCATATGGGTCGCTGGCTACGGTCCCAAAGTCCTGCACATGGCCGGGCGAGTGGCGGACGGCATCATCCTGCAGTTTGCTGATGCCGCTTTGATCGACTGGTGCATGGGATTTGTGAAAGAAGGCGCCCGAGCAGCCGGACGCGACGCCAGCCAGATTGAAGTGATGGCCGCAGCTCCAGTATGGGTCTCCAATGACCTAAGCGTCGGGCGGGAACGCGTGCGCTGGTTTCCCGCCCTGGTTTCGAACCACGTGATGGATCTGATCCGCCAGTACAAGCCGGAAGACCTGCCCCCGGCCCTGACCTCTTATGTCGAGGATCGCGGCCGCTACGACTACCAGCATCATTGCGAGGTCGACAGCGACAATGCCAATTTCGTTTCAGATGAAGTGGTGGATCGTTTCTGCCTGCTGGGGAATGCGGACGCTCATCAGAAAAAGCTCCGCGACCTGGCAGCGGTGGGAGTCACCCAGTTCAACATCTATCTGATGTGCGGAGATGAAGAGCAGACGCTAGAAACCTACGGCCAAGAAATACTCCCAAGCTATCAACCAACTGCGAAGTGACCCTGAGGGTGCCGCGCCCTTCCCGCGTCTTTACGCGGGAAAGTGGGGATTTTGCCTCCCCATCATTGCGTAGTAGGTTAAGAACGAGACCGCGAAACCCACGAACCACGAGTAATCGTAAAGAACGCGTACGGATGGAACCGCCAATCCCATCAACGCCGTCCCAGATCCCAAAGCCAACGCAACCATAGCGCGCCAGTTGAAGCCGCGCGAATATTCGTACGCGCCTCCTCGCAAATATAAATCTTCCAGCTGCAGTACACGATGGCGGATGATGAAGTAGTCGCAAATCATGATCCCGGCGACGGGTCCCAAAAAAGCCGCATAGCCCCCGAGCCATCCAAGAATGAACGTCCTATAGTCTGCGAGCAGTTTCCACGGCATCAGCACAATTCCCATGAAGCAGGTGATCACGCCGCCCGTTCGAAAGCTGATTCGCCGCGGCCAGAGGTTCGAGAAATCGTTAGCTGGCGAAACGACATTTGCGCCGATGTTGACATTGAGTGTGGCCAATACAATCGCGAGCAGCGAAATCACGACTGCAATCGGCGAATGAAAGCGGCTGAGAAGTTGGACTGGATCCCAGATGGCCGTCCCGTAAATCACCACCGTTGCCGAAGTCACCGCGATGCCAACAAAGGCGTACAACGTCATGGTGGTAGGCAACGCCAGCGCCTGGCCAATCACTTGCTCGCGTTGATTCCGCGCGAAGCGCGTGAAGTCAGGAATATTCAACGAGACCGTTGCCCAGAATCCGACAGTGCCATTCAGCGCGGGAATCAGGAACTTCAGAAATTCGGAAAAGCTCTGAAATTTTGACGGCACCGACAACATCGGGCCAAAACCACCCGCCGCGTGATAGGCCCAGCCTAAAAGAAGCAGGCCCACTCCGAGCAGAACCGGCGCGCTGATCCCCTGCAAGATCCGGATGTACTCAATTCCTTTCAGCACCACCGCAAGGTTGATGAGCCAGAATACGAAGAAGCAAACCGCCGTGCCGTGCGGAACATCCTTCCACGCAGGAGTGAGAGTCGCGAGCAACGTGCTGATCGCTTCTCCACCAATCCAGGCTTGAATCCCGAACCATCCGCACGCGACTAGCGCTCGCAACACTGCTGCAACGTTTGCTCCCAAAACGCCGAACGACGCGCGGGCCAACACCGGAAATGGGATTCCATATTTCGCGCCGGGATGCGAGTTCAGCAGCATTGGCGCCAGCACGATCACGTTGCCCAGAAAGATCGTCGCGACCGCCTGCTTCCAGTCCATTCCGCCCTGGATCAAACTCGCAGCCAGCATGTAGGTGAGAATATTCACCGACATGGAAATCCAGAGCGCGGCAAAGTTGTACGTACCCCAGTGCCGCTTCTCAGGGCTGGCGGGCGCAAGATCGTGGTTATAAAGAGGACTGGACGCGATTCGCGACTGAAGTTCGGCGGAATCCATTATGGCATTCAAAACCGGGACGATTCGGACCGGGCGTTCAATCCGCGGCGGCGGAGGCTGCGCTCTGTGCCGTCAGCGGCGCATATGTCTCTGGCCTGCGATCGCGGAAGAACTGCCAGACCTTGCGCACCTCGCTGATCATGTCGAGGTCGAGGTCCGCGACTACGACTTCATCTTTGTTGCGGCTCGCCTGCGCAATGATTTTTCCTCGCGGATTGCAGAAGTAACTCTTGCCGTAAAATTCGCCGATATTCCACGGCTTCTCCCGGCCCACGCGATTAAGCGCGCCCACGAAATACCCATTCGCGACGGCGTGCGCCGGCTGCTCCAACTCCCACAAATATTCCGAGAGGCCGGCCACAGTCGCCGAAGGATTGAATACGATCTCAGCTCCGTTCAATCCCAGAACGCGAGCGCCTTCTGGAAAGTGCCGGTCATAGCAGATGTACACACCCACCTTGGCATACTTGGTTTGGAACACGGGATAACCAAGATCCCCCGGCGTGAAATAGAATTTCTCCCAGAATCCAGGATGACAGTGCGGCAGATGATGCTTGCGGTACTTCCCCAGGTAGCGCCCGTCGGCATCGATCACAGCTGCGGTATTGAAGTAGACGCCTGGCATGTGTTCCTCGTAAACCGGAACGACCATAACCATATTGTGTTTGGCCGCTACCTTCTGCATCAGTCTCGTCGTGGGCCCATCGGGGACGCGCTCCGTCAATTCATACCAGCGGGTGTTTTGCTCAGCGCAGAAGTAGGGACCGTAGAACAGTTCCTGAAGACAGAGAATTTTCGCCTTCTTGCGCGCCGCCTGCTCAATCAGCTTCATATGCTTGTCGAGCATCGCCTTGCGGATCTGCGGGAGAGGGCGCGTGGTGCTGAGCGCGTTGCTCGCCTGAATCAGGGCGCAGCGGACATTGCGGGGCATAACTCCTCCAACTGTCGAGGAACTATAGCAGAACCCGGACGCCCTGATCGCGATCTGCGTGGCGTTGACAGGCGCCAGAAGCCTGACTAGACTCGCCCTTCCCCGAAATTACGGAGACAAACAAGCCATCATGGCCAAACGTCCTCGCATCGCGATCGTAGGCAGCGCGAACATTGATCTGACAACCTTTGCGGAGCGCTTCCCTAAGCCGGGGGAAACCATATTCGGACAGAACTTTAACCTTGGTTTCGGGGGCAAGGGTGCGAACCAGGCGGTTGCGGCCCGCCTCTGCGGCGCCGATGTCTACATGGTGGCGCGCGTCGGCGGTGATTTGTTCGGGCCAGCCACCATTGAGAATTTTCGCAAGCAGGGCATCGATGCTACGCATGTGAAGCAGGTCGAAGGACTGTCGAGCGGAGTGGCTCCCATCTTCGTCGAGCCAAGCGGACAGAATCGAATTCTCGTAGTCAAAGGGGCCAACGATGCGATCAAGCCCGCCGACGTCGATGCGGCAGCAGAGATGTTGAAATCGGTGGATTGCATCGTGCTGCAGTTCGAAATTCCGCTTGAGACGGTGTATTACACGGTCGCATTCGCCCGCCAGCACGGCATTCGCTGCATCCTTAATCCAGCGCCAGCGCAGGCGGTTGACATGGCCGCGCTAGGAGATCTCGACTACTTCGTGCCCAACGAACATGAAGCCGAAACCATCATCGGAGTCCCGGTAGAGACAGTCGAGGACGCCAGGCAATGTGCCGAAAAGCTGGTTGCAGCAGGTATTCGCCGAGTGATCATCACCCTGGGAGCGAATGGAGCTTTCCTCGCATCGCGTGAGGGCGGCGGACACGTCGCGCCATTCACCGTCAATTGCATCGACAGCACCGGTGCCGGCGACGCCTTCATCGGCAGCTTCGCTGTTTTCCTGGGAGAAGGCGTACCTGAGAAAGAAGCGGTTCGCCGTGCCAATCTTTACGCCGCGCTGTCCACCACAGGAATCGGTACGCAGAAGTCCTTCTACGATCGTGCCCGCTTCGATGCGGAATGGGCCAAGAGATCATAGGCATATCCGGCGCTCGTTTCCGGATGAATTTGCCTGAGCACTCCGAGCAGCATTCGACATTTGTGTTGTTCCTACATTTTTGTTGATGCATCTGTGCAAAAGTTGAGCGCTGCAATCGTTGTACCCCACAGAAAATTCTTGACTTAGCGCTAACCGCCAATTTATAAGGCGACTCTACGGTCGAGTGAACTCTCGCGTGGGGCGCGGGAGTGTTCTTCCCGGCGCTTCGCCGAAAGGGGTATCAAACACAATGTCGAGCAAGAGGATCTTCCTCACGGTGACGTGTTGTGCGCTGATAAGCCTGTTCTGCCCGCTTCTCTATGGTCAGGCGACCGGAAGTTTTTCAGGAACGGTTTCCGATAACGCCGGCGCCGTGCTTCCCGCAGCGACCGTAAGAATTACCTCACAGGGCACAGGCCTCACGCGTGAGACCCAGACGGACACCTCCGGTCACTATTTGATTCCTTTATTACCGGTTTCGATCTACTCACTCCAAGTCCAGGCCCAGGGCTTCGGGAGCGTGGAACAGAAAGACATTCGCCTGCAGGTCGATGAGCATCGGGAACTCAATTTCAATTTGAAGCCTGCCGCGGTGAGCACGAGCGTCGAAGTCAACGCGACTGAGGTGGCGGTGGAAACTTCCAACGCTACATTGGGACAAGTTATAACGTCAGAGCAGGTGGCCGATTTACCCTTGAATGGCCGCGATTTTGTCCAATTGGCGACGCTCACACCCGGAACAACGCAAGAGACGAATCCTAATAGTTTTTTCAATGGCGGGGGCAGCAGTGAAGTATCTACTCGCGGCACGTATTCGCTTTCCGTCGGCGGATCTCGAGCCTCCAGCACAGACTGGTTGCTGGATGGAATCGATAACAACGAATTGACTGCCGGCGGCATCTCGATCCTGCCTTCTATCGACGCGATTCAAGAATTCAAAGTTCTGACGTACACCTATTCTGCGGAATGGGGCACGCGTTCGGGTCCAACGGTACTCGTCACGACCAAATCCGGGACAAACAACCTCCACGGGTCATTGTTTGAATTCTTCCGCAACACGAAACTCGATGCCACACAGGAGTTTGCGTCCACAAAGGATAAGTTCAATCTCAATCAATTCGGAGGATCTCTGGGCGGAGCCATCCGCAAAGACAAAACGTTCTTTTTTACCGACTACCAAGGCACCAGAAGACGCAGAGGCGTCCCGTTTCTAGGTCTTGTCCCGACACCTGCGATGAAGAACGGGGATTTCAGCAACGATCCGTTTGGCAGGCCTAATTCCTCGCAATTGACAAACCCTTACGGCGGTTCGCCGTTCCTATGCGTTGGCAGCACCCCCGTGGCGCCGAATGCTAATGGAAGTCAGACACCCGTGGTTGGCAGCCAACCCTGCAACATCATTCCCTCTCAGCTTTTTGATGCGGCGGGCCAAGGAATGGTGAATCTTTACCCGCTCAGCAACACTAGCGACCCGGAATTGGGTGTCAATTACTCGAACGTCCCTGTGCGCAAACTCACCGACGATCAATTCGATGTTCGCATCGACCACAATTTTTCCAGCAAAGATTCGCTCTATGGGCGATTTAGCTATGACCAGGCGGTTTCCTTCGTGCCTGGAGGCTCTCCCGGATTCGCCAACGCTGGCGCGTTTGCGAGTACTCAAGACATCACGAACCATGGGCGCAACGTAGCAATTTCTGAAACGCACATCTTTTCCGACCGCAACATCAACCAGTTCAGCCTCGGCTACAACCGCATCTTCAATCACATTCGGTCTTTCGGGGACGGGTCCTGCGAGGCGGCGAATCTAGGCATTCTTGGCGCCGACCTGAACAGCAAGTGTCCCAACGCTCCCTCGGGGGTGGTGTCACAGTCGAAGAAAGACTGTATCAGTTGCGGCCTGAGCGCGACCATCGTTGGAGGCTACTGGGCTCTTGGCGATCGTGGCTTTGCTCCATTCCAGGGCGGGACCAACGTGTTCTCGATTGCCGATTCCTTCGACATAATCCGCGGAAAACACGACATCCGTGTTGGTGGACAGATTCGTACCCAGCAAATGAACGTTGAGACGAACGCCTTCCAGGACGGATTTTTCCTCGACTTCGGCGCTGCAACGGGCGACGCTGCGGCGGATCTCTTAATGGGACAGATTACAGGCGCGATTCACGACCAGACCTTCAATGGCGCCACCACCGGACGCCGCTGGAAACTATTCCGTCCCTATATTCAGGACGAGTGGCGTGTCAGCAATGATCTGACGCTAAGCCTCGGCTTGGCTTGGGCCTTCGTAACCCCGATTTCTGAGGCACATGGCCGGCAGGCGAATTTTAACTTCGCGACTGGCCAATACCTGGTTGCCGGCAATAGCCCTGTGCTCAGCGCTTGCACCGTCTGTGTTCACACCGACGGATGGGTGGGAATTCGGTTGGATAAGACAGCGCTGGAGCCGCGCATCGGAATCGCCTGGAAACCTATGGGGAGTAATAAGACATCGGTTCGTTTGGGCTATGCCATGTTTCACGATTCCTCATGGAACCAAGGCGCACAGGGGTTGTGGGAGAATCCGCCCTATTTCGCGGAAATTGATAATTTCTGGGGAACAGCTGCGTTTCAGGATCTGGGTACTCTGAACTGCGGTTTCGGCGGACCGGCAGGATGCGGATTGCGGGCTGCATTTCTTCCGGCAATTACGTCGCAGCCGGACCCTTCGACGTTCACAGGTACGATTCAATCTCAAAACCTGAACTATAAACAGGGCCGGGTTCAGCAGTTCAGCTTGAGTGTTGAGCGCCAATTACCCGGCAACGTTGTGCTGACGACTGGGTATGCCGGTTCCCGCAGTCATCACATACTTGTCGACGGCCTGAACCTTAACGTCGGATCACCCTCAGCCTGTGACCCGACTAGTCCGAACTACGACCCCAACTACAAACTCGGTTGCGCGCCTGGTGGCGGGGCGCTGGTTGCTCCTTATGGACCCTTCACGACAGTTGCGAACAATAACGATGCAGGAAATGCTCGTTATGACTCGCTTCAGCTGAAAGCCGAAACGAAGAGCTCTCGGCACGGTCTATACGCATTAGTGGGATACACCTGGTCACGGACATTTGACTCCGGGTTTCCGGACGGTCTCGGGACTTTTCCGGGAGCCACATACTTTCCCTTGCCGGGAGCGCAGAAGGCTGATTGGGGGCTTTCAGTACTCAATTCGAACGATCAATTCACGGCCAGCGTTATGTATGACCTGCCCTTTGGAAAAGGCAAGCAGTTCGGCGGAAATTGGAGCGGCGCGACGGACACGATCTTTGGCCATTGGGAGGTTAATGTCATCGAGCGGGCAATCTCTGGGTTCCCGCTCTTTGTCGTCTCTCAGAACAGTTCGGGGGTTAACTTTCAATGGAATGGATCGAGCCTGAATCGCCCCAATATGGTTGGCGACCCGAACAAGGCCGGTCCGGTCGCGGCCAATCCAACATGCGTAGCTCCCTCCCAGATTCATACCACATCTGCGTGGTTCAACCCCTGCGCGTTTATGGACGCACCCCCAGGGCAGCTCGGGAACGCTCCGCGCGCGCCCGTTTACGGACCGCGCTTCGTGAACACCGATGTCTCGCTCATCAAGCACTTCCCAATCGGCGAAAGTGTAAGACTCGATTTTCGCGCTGAATTCTTTAATCTTCTGAACCATCCGCAGTATTTTCTACCCGGCGACTCAGGTAGCAGCGGCATGCAGAACTCCGACACGCCCTCGTTCGCCAAAATTACCGGCGTCGTAAAAGACCCTCGGGTGGTGCAGTTCGCCCTCAAATTGAACTTTTAGGTCGCTCTCCCCAGCAGGTGAAAATCGCGCTGTTGGGGGAAGCGTTCTATGGCAATGCCTGGGCACGTATTCCAATTTGCTACGCACGAGTGTGCGCGCTTTCCGCTTCCATTCCCTCACTGTTAGCCGCACAGCTATATAATCGTTTGCCAATCGGTGGTATGAGAATCAAACGGTTTTATTTCCGCACCCCATTGATGTTGACCGTATCTCTTGCGATCCTCGCCGGAATCCTTCCAATTACGGCACAGCAGGCCACACCGAATCCAACGGCTGCGGAAGCCCATTTGGGAAAGGGCTACGACGCTCTGAAGCAAGAACAATACGAAGTCGCCGCCACCGAGTTTAGAGCGGCGCTTAAGCTCGATCCGATGCTGGTGGAGCGGGCGCAATTTCCTTTGGCTATTGTCCTATTTGAATCGCATGATTATGAACAGTCGCGCAGGGAGTTCGAATCCTTGCGGCATCGCCTCGGAGATCATCCCAACATCCTCTATTACTTGGGAAGACTAGACGTTGAGATGAGCGACTTCCCCGGCGCGGTGCGAAATCTCAGTCAGGCGGTTGCGAAACCCCCGTTTCCTGACACACCTTACTATCTGGGCTTCGCCTTCCTTAAGCTGCATGACTTAGCCAATGCTGAAAAATGGCTCAAGGCCGCTGGGCGATCAATTCCAGGGGATTCTCGGGTGGAGTTTCAATTGGCAAGGGTGTACCGGGAACAGGGTCGCGACGAAAATGCAAGGAAGGTTCTGGCGCACTCTGAGGAACTGCGGCACCGTGACGAAAATGATGTTCGGCTGCAGGCAGAGTGCGCTCAGAAGTTGGATCAAGGCTTACGCGAGGAAGCACGTGCCACGTGTGAGCAATTGTATGATCCTGAAAACCCGGCCAGACTGACAAAATTGGGCACCATTTATGGCCAGCACGGAGAATTGGAGCGGGCCCTCAAGTGCTTTCGAAGGGCGGCGGAACTGGCTCCTCAATCCCCGCAGATGCAATACAACCTGGCGCTGACCCAGTACCAGTTGGGACACTTTGCCGAAGCGCGCATGCCTCTTGAGCTCGCATTGCGACGCTGGTCTGATCTTTTTCAGCTGAACGCTTTGTACGGGGTGGTCCTCGCCAAGCTGGGGGAGGATGTTTCTGCCTATCGAGCCCTGCAGAAGGCGCATGAGTTGAATCCACAGGATCCAGAGACTGCGGATTTGTTCTATTCAATCAGCCTGCAGCTAGCGCAAAAGAGCCGGAACGCGCGCGACTTTTCCAACTCCTTGCGTTACCTCCAGCAGGCAGCAAAGCTGCGGCCGGAGAAACCTGAACCCCACCGGCGCATGGCTGAAATATATTTACTTACTGCGCAAACTGCTCAGGCCACCGCTGAACAGCGCCAGGCCGATCGCTTAGACAAGAGCTCGGCAAATTAATCAGCAAGAGGATTCATTGCTCTCGACTGCATTTCCGAGCGAGAGAAACAGTAAGGTTTAATTCGATACCGCATCAGCGGGAAAACACCGGTCAAAACAATTTGGTGAAATGCTGAAATCAACCTTGGTTGTACTTGCGTTATGTGCCTCAAGTTTTTGTTCTTCTGAGCCCCGCCGCAAAATCATCATCAACGAAGACTGCTCAGGCCCCGGCGGCAGCAACATGCAGACGTTGCTCATGCTGATTCAATCTCCGCAGGTGGAAGTCCTGGGCATCACCGTGGTGAGCGGCGATCAATGGCGCGACGAGGAAGTCGCGCACACGTTGCGCCTCCTGGAGATCATCGGACGCACCGACATCCCCGTTGTCCCCGGCGCCGAGTTTCCCCTTGTTCGCACGCGAGAATCTGCCCAGTTCTGGCAGCAGCGTTACGGCAAGGTCGCTTACGCCGGCGCCTGGGATGATCGTTGGTGGCACGAGGCCTCCGTGATTCCTCCGCTTCCAGAGGGTCAACCCACAACCAAGCCGGCGGACGAGGATGCTGCCCATTTCCTCATTCGCATGGTGCACAAATATCCTAATGAGGTCACGATCTACGAAGGCGGGCCGATGACCAATCTTGCGCTCGCCATCTCGCTGGAGCCGCAGTTTCCGCTATTGGCGAAGGAACTCGTGTTCATGGGCGGAGGCCTGAGCCCAGAAGGCGACAATCCTGAGTTTGTGAATAATCCCCGCCACGAGTTCAATTTCTGGTTTGATCCCGAGGCGGCGGCCATTGTCCTGCGTGCACCGTGGAAGAAGATCGTGTGCACTCCCACCGATGTTTCAGTAAAGACGAAGATGACAGCCGCCATGGTGAAGCAGATCGAAGCTGCGGGAACCCCGATCGCGCGCTACATCGCAAAATTCGCCATGCTCACTCCGGGCGCCGACATCATGTGGGACGAGATCGCGGCTGCTGCGTGGATCGATCCTGCAATCATCACCCGCAGCGAGACTCGCTACATGAGCGTCGATACGGATCATGGGTCGGGGTACGGCAACACTCTTACCTGGGACGTGAAAGATGCTTCCCATCCCAACGCGCAACGCGTTGAAATCCAATTCAATCTTGACACTCAGAAGTTCTATCGTATGTTCATGAATCTAATGACGTCACCCAGTCCGCACTAAGCTCACTGCATTGGCGCTCGGCTTGCAGACGGAATACAATATAGGTTTGCGGTTACCCGTACTATGTCTCCCATTCCAGACGATCTAACTACCGTAAAAGACGACATGGTTGCCTTCATCGAGGGCCACGGTATGCGCCGTTTTCACGGCTACGTGGACTACGAGGAGGTTCAATGCGTCATGTGGGAAATGGGCGACAATCCCGACGGCTGGAAGGATTTTGTTGAACTGGCCAAAGCCGCAGGAGCTCCATTTCTGACCATGCATTCGTGGGCGTTAAAGCGCGAGGAACTCGATGAAATGGTTCAGCGTCTCGCCGATTCTGAGTTCACCGATGGCGATGACGTGGAAGATGCGCGATGGCTGCGGGCCAACGTCGGCAAAGTCGGCTACTTGCAGCTGGGCTGGGCCTACCAGGGTTCCATGTTTCTGTGCGAGGTCAGTACGGAATGGTACGAGCGCTACCAGCACCTGCTCGAAGTCTCCGATGAATTCGGCGGCCTCACCATGGATGAGCCGGATCAAGACGAAGAAAACTAACCCCGTGCGACCGCAAATGTAGGGACAGCCGTCCCCGGCTGTCCGGCCGAACGAAGTTCGGCAGCGAACCAACTCTCCACGTAATCACATCCCATTCGAGTAGTACACTGCAAGATCATTCATGCAGTGGATTCCAAGAACAGCTGACCAGTCATCAGTCGATTCTCTGATCGACTGCCTGCGCCACGATCAGGCCTTTCGCGGCACCGCGAGCGCCAGCACAGCTCCAATCCTCGCTTCGCTGCTCGTCCGCCGGGGTATCCACGACGGCGACGCAGCGCAGCGGTTTCTCTCACCCTCACTGGCGCATCTGCACTCGCCGCTCTTGATGACAGGTCTGCAAACCGCCGTGGATCGCATCGACGCCGCCATC
>Ga0207702_10001736_pt1 | contig 21456 bp, 19 predicted proteins | sample KBSCornC62_FD_184302 | JGI IMG/M metagenome (GOLD analysis project Ga0207702, IMG submission 184302) | Corn rhizosphere microbial communities from Kellogg Biological Station, Michigan, USA - KBS Corn C6-2 (SPAdes) (version 2) | ecosystem: Host-associated > Plants > Roots > Rhizosphere > Soil ...
GTCTTCTCGCCGTGCTCGCCGAGCGACTCGCCGTGATCGGCGGTGAACACGAACACGGTGTCGTCGAGTTCGCCCTTCTCGCGCAGCGCCTCGACCAGGCGCCCGAGTTCGCGGTCGGCATAGGTAATGGAACCGTCGTACGAAGTCGGAACGATGCCGTGCGTCCACGCCGGCGGATGGTGCGGCTCATGCGGATCGAACAGGTGCACCCACAGGAAGAACGGCTTCGCGGCGCCGCTTTTCGGCTCGCGCTTGCCGTACCAGTCGAGTACCTTGTCGATTGTCTCGCCGGCGGGGCGCTCGCGGATCATGAACAGCTTCGGCTCGTCCTCGCCCCACAGATCGTCGTCGTAGACGTCGAAACCCTGGTCCAGCTTGTAGCGCCGGTTGAGCACGATTGCCGACACGTAGGCGCGCGTTTCGTAGCCCGCCTGCTTGAAGCGCTCGGCCAGCGTCGTCGCCGCGTCACCCAGGGCGAACGAGCCATTGTCGCGCACCCCGTGCGCAGGCGGCAGCAGTCCGGTCATGATGCTGGAATGCGACACGGCCGTGATCGGCGCGGCGGCGACGGCGTTGTCGAAACGCACGCCTTCCGTCGCCAGCTTGTCGATCGTCGGCGTGCGCGCCAGCGTCATGCCGTAGGTGCCGAGGTGATCCGCGCGCGTGGTGTCGAACGTGACGATCACGACGTTCGGATGCTGCGGGGCGCGCTCGCAACCGGCAAGCAGAGAACCGAGAAGGAAAACCGAAAACAGCAGCGTCGCAGCGCGACCGGAGGAGAAGAACATCGGGAGTCGGCTCGGACGTGCGGGCGGATCGGACCGCGCTAAACGAAAGCGGCGGGCGCACTTCGCGCCCGCCGCGGATGACTCACTTCAGGAACGTCACTTCGACGCGCGCAGGCGGCGTGCGGCGAACACGCCAATCGCCGCGAGCATCGCCGCCAGCAGCGCGAGCAGCGGACGGCTCGGGCCCGGCGCGGCTTCCGGAATGATCGGCGCCGCGTTGAAGTTCGCGACCTGCGTCTGCTGCGCCTGGCTCAGGCAGTTCAGCGTGCCGGCCGGCAGGTTGACCAGGGACGCGGCCTTGGTCGCGGCAGCAGCCTTGCTCGGCTGGACGACGGCGAAGTTCAGGATGCTGCGCGTCTGGCCCGGGGCGAGCGTGAACGTGTAGCCCCAGAACGGGTTGTCGTCGCCGTCGGCGAAGTTGATGCCGGCGAGCGGCACCTGCGCACCCGGTCCCCCGAACACATGGCCCAGGCGCGGATCGGACGAGGTCGTGCCGCTGTAGTTCTGGAACGTGGTCACCCACTGCGACGTCGTGTTGACCGTCGTGCCGCCGCTGGAGCTGCCGGTGATGACCGTGTTCGAATCCGAACCGAGGTTGTTCGCGATCACCAGGGTGACGGTCTGCGACGTCGCGCCGGTGTTGGTCACGATGTTGTTCCAGCGCGCGTACGAATCGGCGGTCGGCACGTACACCGTGCGCTGCATCGTGATGCCGTTGGCCGCGGTCTGCACCGGGAAGTCGATTTCGCGCCCGCTGCAGGACGCCGTCGCCGGACCGTTTTTGTTGTAGATGACGAAGTTCGCGTTGCCGGTCTGGCAGGTCGCGACCGTGTTGTTCAGGCTCATGCACAGCGTGTTGTAGCCGTCGTACGCGTCGTTCAGCGTCGACATCACCGTGCCGCCGTTCATGGTCGTCGCGGCGACCGCGTGCGTGTAGCTCGCTTCCGACATCGCGCCCGAGGCCGAGCTCGACGTCGAGAACGTAATGTTCGTGTTGATGAAGTATTTGACGCCACTGGCGTCGATCAGCGCCTGGGAGCCGGTCGCCTGCGGCGCCTGCGAACCCAGGGGGATGCCGCGGCGGCTCTTCTCGCCCGCCTTGAGCTGGTGTCCCGCCATCACATTGTGCGCCGGGCCGCCGCTGGCGCGGTGGGCCAGGCTGTCCGCATCGGAAACGGTCACGTCGGCGTGTGCGGCAACGGCGGTCGCAAGCAACAACAAACCAGCAATCTTTCTCATGCGGTCCTCCCCTATCAGGACAAATATGTGATCGAGCTCACGCAACTTTAATGATTTTTCGATACCGATGCCATAGCTCCTGTCAGATTTAGCACCAGCTCCCGGTCGGCCTCGGAGAGGTCCGATTCGTAGTAGTCGGGGGCGGCCACCCGGCCCGCCTGGGATGCGACCAGGGTCGAGGCTACGGCCGGATCCACTCCCACATGGGCGTACAAGGCCGACAATTCGGCCTGCGGCGCCGCGCACAGGTCTTCGTAATCGACCACACGGCAGGCGTCGGCCAGGGCCGCGTCCGCGGCCAGCCGGCGGCCGAGCCAGCCATAGGCGGCGACCCACTGCCGCGCATAGCCTTCGACCGTTCGCCCGGCATCGAAACAGGCCTGGATCCGCGCCGCTTCGGCGGTGTCGCCGAACGCGATCGCGCGCTTGTGCGGTCCGAATTCGAAATGCCCGCTGCGCTCGAGCTGGCGGCCGATGGCGGGATCGGCCGCGCCCCAGGCGCTGAACGTGCGGTCCTGACGCACCAGTGACGCGACATGCGCCAGCGGCGCGCGCCGCGTGAGTACGAAGCGCGCGTCGGGAAACAGCCGCTTGAGATAGCCGATTCGGCTCAGGTTGTAGTTGCCCTTGGCGAGGTAGCGGCGCGCGCCGCGCGCGAGCAGCAGCGTGCGGATATGGTCGGAGTAAAACTTTGTAAAAGGCCCGTTCTCGACCTCCGCGCCGAGCACCTGATCCACCGCCGCTTCGTGCCGGCGCGGAAAGAAATGCATCCAGAACGGTTCTTCCAGGGCCTCCGGACTTCGCCGCGTGACGGCGATGCGGTCGCCGTGCGCGCGCTCGCGCGGCGCCTCGTGCGCCTGCGGCGTGTGCGCGCGCAGCCAGTGCGCCCAGTACGGCGTCCACAGCAGCGGAAAATCGGCGTAGCAGTGCGTGGCGAAGCCGGGCGCCTCGGCCAGCAATTCGAGCAGCAGCGTGCTGCCCGCGCGCGCCAGGCCGCAGACGTAGACCGGCTGCTGCAGGGGCTGCGCGTCGATCTCCGCGCGCAGCACGCGCGATTCCAGCGCAGCCAGCCCCGGACCGAGCGACGGCCAGGCTGCACGCAGCGCGCCGGCGGCGCGGTCGGGCCACGGCACGCGCGGCAACGGTCGGGAACTCATGCCGCGATTATTGCCCAAGCCGCGCGCAGCGGCAGCGCGCTCGCCGCGGCGCCGTGCGTTGGCTACACTTTCGCGCATGAACGTCAAAACCTTTGCGATCCCGCTCGGCGCTCTCGCGCTGCTCGCGGTGTGCGGCGACGCGGTCGCCTATATCGGACCCGGCGCCGGCTTGAGCGTGCTCGGTTCGCTCTGGGCGGTGCTGGTCGGCGTGGTGGTCGCGCTGTTCGCGATCCTGAGCTGGCCGCTTCGCGTGCTGTGGCGACGCCTGCGCGGGAAACGCGCCGCGGCGCCGCCGACGGGCGACGCGGATCCGCACTGACGCGATGCGTCGCCTCGCCGTCGCACTCGCCGGCGCACTGCTGCTGCTCGGCGCCTGCTCGCGTCCGCCGCCGCCGCCGGCAAAAGCGCGCGTGATCGTGCTCGGCTTCGACGGCATGGACCCGGCCCTGACCGAACGCGGCATGGCCGACGGCACGCTGCCGCATTTCGCTGCGCTGGCCAAAGCGGGCCATTACCAGCGCCTCGGCACCACCAACCCGCCGCAATCGCCGGTCGCCTGGGCCACGTTCGCCACCGGCGAAAATCCGGGTGCACACGGCATCTTCGATTTCCTGCGCCGCGATCCGAAACTGTACGCGCCCGAATTCTCGATCGCCGACACGACGCCGCCGGCACACGTGTGGCACCTGTTCGGCTGGGAACTGCCACTGGATTCCGGCAGCGTGCGCAACCGCCGCGACGGCACGCCGTTCTGGTCCAGCGCCGAGGCGAAGGGCGACCGCGCCACGGTGTTGCGCGTACCGGTCACCTACCCGCCCGATCACGTCACGCACATGCTGTCGGGCATGGGCGTGCCGGACCTGCTCGGCACGCAGGGCACGTACACGATCTACGCGACGCGGCCGATTGCGGGCGCCGACAACGGCGGGCGCGTGCAGCTGGTCGCGGTCGGCGACGACGGCGCGATCCACACCACGCTGGAAGGTCCGGCGCATCCGCTCAAACCGCAGGCGCCGGCGCTGCAGGTCGCCTTGACGCTGGCGCCGGCGGCCGACGGCGCGGCGCTGGATCTCGACGGCCACGCGGTCGCGCTGCACACGGCGCAGTGGTCGCCGTGGATCCACGTGAAATTCAAATTCGCCGGCTTCGGCAGCGTCGCGGGCATGGTGCGCGCGTACCTGATCGAAGCGTTCCCGCGTCCACTTCTATACATTTCCCCGATCAACATCGATCCGACCGATCCGGCGGCGCCGATCACGTCGCCGCCGCAGTACGCCGGCGAGCTCGAAAAGACGCTCGGCGACTACCACACGCTCGGCATGCCGGAGGAGACCTGGGCATTCAACCAGGGCCACATGACCGAGCAGGGCTGGCTCGACATGGTCAAGACCACGCTGGCCGAAGGCGAAGGCATGCTGTACGACGCGCTCGCGCGCAACGACAGCGAGCTCGTGCTCGAAGTGTTCGTGCAGACCGATCGCGTCAGCCACATGTTCTGGCGCGGCATCGATCCGGCGCATCCGCTGTACGCGCAATCGAGCGAACTCGCACGCGGCGCGATCCCATGGATCTACCGCGAAGCCGATCGCGTGCTCGGCTCGGTGCAGGACAAGATGAAGGCGGGCGATTCGCTGATTGTGTTGTCCGACCACGGCTTCGCCTCGTTCCGGCGCGCGGTGCAACTCAATCGCTGGCTCGCCGATCAGGGCTATCTCGCGTTCAAGTCCGGCGCGCAGACCTCCGCACCGCTGTTCGCGCAGGTCGACTGGTCGCACACGCGCGCGTACGCGCTCGGCCTCAACGGCATCTTCCTCAACCGCACGGGACGCGAGGCGCAAGGCATCGTGACCGACGCCGAGGCGACGGCGCTGAAGGCGGAAATCGCCGCGCGCCTGCGCACGCTGCAGAACAACGGCAACGCGGTGGTCGACGACGTGTTCGATGCGGCCGAGCTTTACAAGGGCCCGCACGCCGGCGATGCGCCGGACCTCGTGGTCGGCTACGCCCCGGGCTACCGCGCGTCGTGGCAGACCACGCTCGGCGCGGCGCCGGCGGCGCTGATCGAGGACAACCGCCAGCCCTGGAGCGGCGACCACTGCATCGATCCGGCCGCCGTGCCGGGCGTGTTGTTCACCTCGTTCGCGCCGGACGCGCCGGTAACGTCGATCGCCGATGTCGGTGCACTCGTGTTGCGTCACCTCCCAGCGCCGGCAGCGGCCGCGCAATGAACACCGGCTGGGGACTGCTCGACCTGCCCGCGCCGGCATTCGACGCGCTCGACGGCGCGCTCGCGGCCGTGCTGCCCGCGGCGTTGCGCGTGATGCTGTACGCCGCGGCGTGCGGCTGGTTGTCGATGGCGCTGTACAAGCGCTGGTCGAACCAGGCGCGCATCCTCGAAGTGCGCGCCGAGATCGCGCGTACGCAGGCCGCGCTCGCGACGCACGACGGTGCGTTCGGCGATCTCAACAAACTGGTGCTGAAGAACCTGAAACTCACGCTGCGCCAGCTCGGCATGACGCTGCGCCCGGCGCTGCTGGCGAGCCTGCCGCTGCTGCTCGTGCTGCCGTGGCTGTCGAACGCGTTCGCGCTCGCGCCGCCGGAGCGGGCGCTGCGCGTTTGCGCCGAACCGCCGCAAGCCGCCGCCGCGCTGCACTGGGAGCCGGGCGCTACGACTGCCGATGCCGGCTGCTGGAATGTCACGCTTCCCGCCGCAGTCGGCGACGCGAAGCACATGCCATTGGCGCAATTGCAGGCTCGTCCACAAAGCGAATTCGTACACAAATTCATTGCACTCAATCACCTCATCGGCAACCCGAACGGCTACCTGCCGGACGATGCGCCAGTGGAGCGCCTGACGCTCGCGCTGGCGCCGCGCCAGCTGCTGCCGTTCGGCCCCTTGGCGCTGCGCGGCTGGGAGCCGTTGTTCTTCGTCACGTTGCTGGTGGTGTCGCTGTGGCTGAGGTGGCGCTGGCGGGTCGTTTGAGCGAGGACATCGCACCACTCCGTCGGCATTCGCGCGCAAGCGGGAGGCGCTCTTCAACAGCGGAGTTAGATCACACTGGATTCCCGCCTGCGCGGGAAGACGCCCGCGTGGCGGACTGTCGACTGACGCCACTGTGGCCAGCCGTCGACCGACCTCAGTTCGACGAGCCCTCGGCATTCCGTTATGCCCTTCCACCCCTGACATCCACCCGCAAACCTGCGACCATCGCGCTTTCCGTTTTGCCGCTGGGGTTTGCATGTCCGATCATTCGTCCATCCGCCGCGACGTCGGCCCGTTTGCGCTGATGTTGACCGGCCTCGGTTCGATCATCGGTTCCGGTTGGCTGTTCGGCGCGTGGCGCGCGGCAGGCTTGGCCGGACCCGACGCCATCTGGGCCTGGGTGATCGGCGCAGCCGTGATCACCACGATCGCGCTGACCTATGCCGAATTGGGCGCGATGTTCCCGGAATCCGGCGGCATGGTGCGCATGAGCCAGTACTCGCACGGGTCGCTGGTCGGTTTCGTCGGCGCTTGGTCGAACTGGATCGCGATCGTGTCGGTGATTCCGGTCGAGGCGGAAGCATCGGTTCAGTACATGGCCGGCTGGGACTGGCAGTGGGCGAAAGACCTGTACAAGCATGCTCCGGATGGGCACGGCGAGCTCACGCCACCGGGGCTCGGCATCGCCGCGGTACTGGTCATCGTGTACTTCCTGCTCAACTTCTGGAGCGTGAAACTGTTCGCGCGCTCGAACGCGGCGATCACGATGTTCAAACTCGTGGTGCCGGCGCTGGCCGCGATCACGCTGATCCTCAGTGGCTTTCATAGCGAGAATTTTTCCGTCGGCATCAACGGCGGTGCGCACACGATGGATCTCGCCGCGGTGCTGACCGCGGTCGCCACAGCCGGCATCGTGTTCAGCTACAACGGCTTCCAAAGCCCGGTCAATCTGGCCGGCGAAGCGCGCAATCCCGAACGCAGCGTCCCGCTCGCGATTTTCGGCGCTATCGCGCTCGCCACAGTGGTCTACCTGCTGCTGCAGAGCGCCTACCTCGGCGCGGTGCCGCCGGAACTGCTCGCAAAAGCGGGCTGGCACGGCATCGATTTCTCCTCGCCGTTCGCGGATCTGGCCAAGCTGCTCGGCATCGCCTGGCTTGCGAACCTGTTGTTCTTCGACGCCTTCATCAGCCCGAGCGGCACCGGCATCACGTACACCGCGACCACCGCGCGCATGCTGTTCGGCATGCAGCGCAACGGCACCATGCCGGCGATCTTCGGCACCGTGCACAACGTGTGGGGCGTACCGCGCGCGGCGATGTGGTTCAACCTCGGCGTGTCCTACGTGTTCCTGTTCTTTTTCCGCGGCTGGGGCACGCTCGCCGCGGTCATCTCGGTGGCGACGATCATCTCGTACCTCACCGGTCCGGTCAGCGCCATGACCTTGCGCCGTACCGCGCCGGAGTTGCGCCGCCCGCTGCGCATGCCGGGACTGTCGATCCTGGCGTGCCTCGCGTTCGTGTTCGCGACGGAACTGCTGTACTGGGCCAAGTGGCCGCTGACCGGCGAGATCATTCTGCTGATCGTGGCGGCCTTGCCGGTGTACCTGTACTACCAGTGGCGCAAGCAGTGGCTCGACTTCCGCCGCCAGCTCGACGGCGCATGGTGGATCATCGCGTACCTGCCGACGCTCGCGTTCGTTTCCTGGATCGGCAGCACGCGGTTCGGCGGCATCGGTTGGCTGCCGTACGGCTGGGACCTGGGCATCGTCGCGCTGGTCGGCCTCGTGTTCTATTTCTGGGGCCTGCGCTGCGGCTGGCGCACGCCGGACGTGGAAACGGCGGCAAAATGGATTTGAATCGCTAACGTCGCAGCATCCGCGTGCGCAGCGGCGAACGCCGCCGCGCGAATTAGGCCGGCGATAACAAGCGCTGTGCTGCAATCGACTCCTCGCCCCGGCGGGAGATCGGTATGCGCGGCGTCGGCTGGATCGGGTCTCTTCTGCTCGCAACCGCGTGCGTCACGGCGCACGCGCAGTTCCTCGACACGGCACCGTTCGATGTCCCGGCGGTTTCCGCCACGGCGGCGCCCGACGACGCCGCGGCCGTCGCGCCCGGCGCAGGTCCGGAAGCGCCCTTCTCGCTGACGTACCTCGATCTGATCTGGAACGACGCGAAGGAAACCGCGCGTTGGCCGCTGGCCTGGGATCGCAACGACTGGCGCAACCTCGGGCTGATCGGCGGCGGGCTGGTGCTGACCGGTGCGTTCCTCGACAAGCCGATCAAGCGCGCCGCGCAGCGCGGGCGCAATCACGGCTCGGACCAGTTTTTCGTCGACGTGCAGCGGTTCGGCACCAAGAGCTACGAGCTGCCGGTCGTGATCGGCTTTTACGCCTACGGTGCCGCCGCGCACGACGACGAAGCGAAGGCGACCGCGCTCGACGGGTTCTCGGCCAGCATCGTTGCCAGCTTGGTCACGTCCGTGATCAAGGGCGTCAGCGGCCGCGCGCGGCCGAACACGGGCTTCGGTCCCGGCCATTTCCGCCCGTTCCAGGGCGATCAATCGTTCCCGTCCGGCCATACGACCGGCGCGTTCGCGGTCGCCTCGGTGATCGGCGCGCACTACGACAACCCGTGGGTCGACGCGACGGCGTACGGCGTCGCGTCGCTGGTCGCGGTCGCGCGCGTGCGGCTCAACGCACATTGGACTTCCGATGTGCTCGGTGGTGCCGTGGTCGGCGGCTTCATCGGCCATCACCTGGTCGAATTCAACCGCCGCTGGCGCGCGGAGCACGAGACCGCCTGGATGCCGGAACTCGACACCGACGGCCAGCAGCTGCTGCTGACCTGGCGCTACTGAGCGGCGCGCTTACTGAGCGGTTTGGAGATCGAGCCAGGCGCGCACGCGCTCGGCGTCGAACGGCCAATCCAGTTCGCGCCCGTTGCGGTGATCGCGCAGCACCGGTACGCGCTCGCCGTAGATCAGTTCCAGCGCCGCGTCGTCGTCGATGAACACGCTGTCGAATTCGGGCACGCGCGCCTGGGCGAGAACGCCCAGCGCGAGGTCGCACAGGTGGCAGTTGTCGCGCTGATACAGGATCACGGCGGCGGCTCGTGGGCGGGAAGCGTAGAATAGCGGATTCCGCCTCCCACTCTCGCGTCCGCACATGGCTGTCAGCGTTTTCGACCTGTTCAAGATCGGCATCGGGCCGTCGTCCTCGCACACCGTGGGGCCAATGCGCGCCGCGGCGCGCTTCGTGTCGCGCTGGATCGACGAGCGCGGCCTGCTTGAGCGCGTGGCGCGCGTGCGCGGCGAACTGTTCGGCTCGCTGGCCCATACCGGACGCGGGCACGGTACCGATAAAGCCGTGTTGTGCGGCTTCGAGGGTGAATGGCCGGACAAGATCGATCCGGATTCGATTCCGGCACGTTTGGAGCGCATCCGCGGCACGAAGACGATCCGCCTGCTCGGCAAACGCGAGATCGCGTTCGACGAAAAGACCGACCTCGTGTTCAACAAGCGCCAGAAGCTGCCGTTCCATTCCAACGGCATGCGCTTCAGCGCGTACGACGCAGCCGGCACCGAGCTCGCCACGCGCGACTACTACTCCGTCGGCGGCGGTTTCGTGGTCAATCCGGACGAGGCCGCGGAAGACAAGATCGTGCCCGATACAACGCCGTTGCCGTTCGCGTTCCACAGCGGCGACGCGTTGCTGAAACTGTGCGAGGAATCCGGCAAGACCATCGCCGAAGTGATGCTCGCGAACGAAACCGTGTGGCGCAGCGACGCCGAGGTGCGCGCCGGCCTGATGACGATCTGGCGCGCGATGCAGGACTGCGTCGCGCGTGGCACGCGCGAAAACGGCGTGCTGCCGGGCGGACTCAAGGTGCAGCGCCGCGCGCCGACCATGTGCTCGGAGCTGCGCGACCGGCCGGAAGCGTCCTTGCGCGATCCGCTCACGATCCTCGACTGGGTCAACCTGTACGCGCTCGCTGTGAACGAGGAAAACGCCGCCGGCGGCCGCGTCGTGACGGCGCCGACGAACGGCGCTGCCGGCATCATTCCCGCGGTACTGCATTACTACACGCGCTTCGTGCCGGGCGCGAACGACCAGGGCGTGATGAATTTCCTGCTGACCGCGGCCGCGATCGGGATCCTGTACAAGGAAAACGCCTCGATCTCGGGCGCCGAAGTCGGCTGCCAGGGCGAAGTCGGCGTCGCCTGCTCGATGGCGGCCGGCGGACTCTCCGCGGCGCTCGGCGGCACGATTTTCCAGGTCGAAAACGCGGCTGAAATCGGCATGGAACATAACCTCGGACTGACCTGCGACCCGATCGGCGGCCTAGTGCAGATCCCCTGCATCGAACGCAACGCGATGGCCTCGGTCAAGGCGATCAACGCGCAGCGCATGGCGATGCGCGGCGACGGCAAGCACCGGGTCTCGCTCGACAAGGTGATCAAGACCATGCGCGACACCGGCCGCGACATGCAGGACAAGTACAAGGAAACCTCGCGCGGCGGGTTGGCGGTGAATGTGATCGAGTGCTGAGGCAACCCGTTCGGAATGGCGTTGCGCCACCGCAAAAAAAAAACGCCGTCATTCCCGCGCAAGCGGGAATCCATCCTGATGGTACAACGTGCAAAAATGGATTCCCGCGTTCGCGGGAATGACGACGGTTAGACTTCGGCGGAATGCCGCCGGTCTTGAACGCTGCGCTCAGCGCTTCCCCGCCGCCGCCAGCGTCCGGATCATCTCGCGCACGACGTCGCGCTGCGGCGGCGTCAGCGTCAGGTAGTCCTCGAACGTCAGCCGATCCTGCGCCGATAGGCGTTCCGGCCAGGTGTCGCCCTCGCGTACGCCGTGCGACAACCGGCCGCCGTACTGCAGGATGTGCGGCTCGATGCCGCAGATGCGGGCCAGCGCGCGCAGGCTGTCCTGTTTCGGCATGTGCTTGCCGCCGAGCCAACCCGAGATCGCCTGCGCGGTCACGGCGATGCTGCCATGGCGCGCCAGGAGTTTTTCCAGGATCGCCGGGCTCGGCTCGACGCCGGCGCGCGCCAGCGCTTCGTGCAGGCGGTCGGCGAAGGCGGCGCGCTCGCGTTTCATGCTGCGCACGTTAGGTCGGCACGCCGACGCACGTTGCAAAAAAAGCTTTCATTCTACGGAAATATTTGCTTTCATTTCCTCCGGGTAGGGGTACTCGAATTCGGAGTGCCTTCGCATGCCCTTTGCACCGGTCCATCTGCACAAGATCGCCATCAACGCGGCCTGCCGCATGCACGCGCTGGTCGGCGGATTCCACCGCCGCCGTGCGCGCCTGTTCGACGACGAGCTGCTGCTGCGCGATGGACACGACAGCAAGGTCGATGCCTGCGCCTTGATCGCCGGCGAGCCGCTGCCGGTGCTGGCCGCGCTCGTCGCCGGCACGCACGCCAGCCCGAGCCGTCGCGGCCGTTTCGAACTCGCGTGCGCTGCGTTCGAGTTGCCGCCGCAGCCCTCCGCCGACGGCGAGCAACACCGCGGCCGGCTCGCGCTGCATCTGGCGGAAACCGCCGCGCGCCTGAGCCTGTTGCGCGACCTGCTCGTGCCCGAAGGCCTACTGTGCGTGCGCGCGGAAGGCGCCGCGCGCGTCCTCGCGGGCTTGCTGCTCAATGCACTCTGCGGCGCAAACCAGCGCGTCGCATTCGATCCTGCGCTGGCACACGCGCTGCCGCTGGTGTACCGCAACGGTGCGCGCCCGGTGCTTCGATCCGTCGATGCGAAAGATCCGGGCGACGACGCCGACGCGGAGTCGCTCGAGCGCCTGGAACACGCCGACGCGCTCGACAGCACTGCAGCCACCTTGCCGGACGACGTACGCGATTCAGTCGCCGATGCCGCCCGCACCGCGTTCGCCGGCCTGCTCGACGCGCTGCCGCGCGATGCGACGGTCGTGCTCGATGCCGATCTCGCAACGCTCGGCGCCGTCGATGTCAGCGGGCGCCGCTGGTTTGCCTGCAGCAGCGATCCCACGGCGCTGCTGGCGGCGCGCAAACGCCTGGTAGCTCAGCCGGGACGCGCGGTGCTATGCCAGCAGCTGCGGCTCGGACCGGGGCGCGGGCGGCACACGGCGCGCGAGATGGCGACGCTGGTGCTGGCCTTGTTCGGCGCCGAGGCGCTGCCGCTGCGACGCGGCCGTTCCGCCGCGGTGATCGGGCGTCTGGGCGACACGTTCGTGTTCGTCGACGCACCCGGCGCAACGACCACGCAGCGAACCATCGACTGGGTGTTGGCACAGCGCGCGCGTGCCGGAATGGCGCAGGCGCCGACCGTGGTGCTCGGCTGGCGCTATGCGGCGGACGTCGCCCTGCGCTGGCATCGGCAGTGCGAACCGGGGCTGGAACTGCGTGCGATCCCACCGGCGCTGCTGCCGCGGCTCGCGCGTGGCGGCGACCTGCGCGCGTGGCGCGGCACGGCGGCGTTCCCCGGCCTGGGGCAGCCGCTGCTCGCGGCGTTGCGGCGCGAACGCGACGGTACGCGGGAGCGGCTGCAGGTCAGCCTGCGCGATTACGTGCTGTGCGCGGCGCCCGGCACCGCGCCGGGCGGGCTCGGCGCGATCGAGTTCTGGTCGATCGACGCGGATTTCGACGGGGTGCTGTTTCGCTCGGTGTGGCACTGCGCGCGGCGCGACGGCGGCGAGATCGAGCCGACCGCGGAACTCACGCTACCGCGGCTGGCGCGCACGCGCCGCGTCGCGCTGCGGTTGATCGACATCCACGGCCAGCGCACCGAGCTCGCGTTCGACCTGGCACCCTCCACGCTGCTGCAGGTGTGCGAACCGAACGCGGCGTACGGACTGGAGAAGATTGCCGCGATCGCCGCGTGAGACGCGAACGGCCACGTGCGCGGCGGCGTGCGTGTGCCGCATTGTGGCGACGTCAGCGCGCAGGCACACTGGCGCGATGCCGTATCCGTCTCCGATGCCCCAATCTCGCCGCGCGCTGCACGCCGTGGCCGTCGCAGTTGCGCTGTGCGCCACTGTGCAGGCCGAGGCGAAACATCTTTACCAGTACACCGATGCGCAGGGCGTCGTGCACTTCACCGACATCAAACCCGGCGAGGATGTGAAAGAGGTCAAATCGACCACCGTGCGCGTCGACGCGCAGGCGCTGGTGCGCACGCGCGAGGAAGGCGTCGACGCGGACCGCACGCTCGTGTTCGTCAACACCAGCGGCGGCCCGGTCACGGTGGAACTGGCGCTGGAGCAGGCGCAGAACGTCCGCAGCGAACCGCCGCTGCCCGCGCGCATCGTGCTGCCGGGCCGCACCGACACGCGTGCCGTGCGGCTGACCGCCGAGCGTCCGCAAGCAGGTTTTGCCTACACGTTCCGCTACCGCTACATGCCGGGCGACTGGCGCGCGACGCCGGACGCGAACGCGACCTACCGCCCGCCGTTCGACACCGCGCAGGCGTTCCGCGTGACGCAGGCATTCGGCGGCAAAGGCAGCCACACCGATGCGCAGAACTACTACGCGGTCGACATCGCCCTGCCGCTCGGCACGCCGGTACTGGCGGCGCGCGACGGCGTGGTGATGACGGTCGACAACGACTACTTCGGCGCCGGCCTCGACCTGGCCCGCTACGCCGAGCGCGCGAACAACATCCGCATCGTGCACGCCGACGGCAGCATGGCGGTGTACGCGCACCTCGCGCTGGAAAGCGCGCGCGTGCAGGTCGGCGAGCACGTGCGCGCCGGCCAGACGCTCGCGCTATCCGGCGACACCGGCTATACCAGCGGCCCGCACCTGCACTTTTGCGTGCAGCGCAATGCGGACATGGACCTGGTTTCGATCCCCTTCCGCTTCACTGACGCACACCGCGGCATGTTCACGCCCGAGGCCGGCATGCTGCTGGGCGGGGACTAGTTGGGCCGTCTGCGCAGCACAGACCGTGTCGCGCCGGTATAATCGCCGCCCTTTCACCACCCGTTCGCCCCGAGCGTCGGTGCGCAGCACCGGAGTCGAAGGGCGGCGTAGCGTGCCCGCTCCGGCGTTTCGACTCCGCTGGCTGCGGCAGCAGCGCTCGACGCGAACGGTTCCCTCGTAAAAGCACGACCGCAATGAACCATACCCAAGAAACCGAGCGCCGGCGCACGTTCGCCATCATCTCCCACCCGGACGCCGGCAAGACCACGCTGACGGAAAAGCTGCTGCTGTTCGGCGGTGCGATCCAGATGGCGGGCAGCGTCAAGGGGCGCAAGGCGGCGCGCCACGCGACATCGGACTGGATGGCGCTGGAAAAGGAACGCGGCATTTCCGTCACGAGCTCGGTGATGCAGTTTCCTTACGAGGACCGCATCGTGAACCTGCTCGACACGCCGGGCCACGCGGATTTCGGCGAAGACACCTACCGCGTGCTGACGGCGGTCGATTCCGCGCTGATGGTGATCGACTGCGCCAAAGGCGTCGAGGAACGCACGATCAAGCTGATGGACGTGTGCCGCCTGCGCGACACGCCGATCATGACGTTCATCAACAAGCTCGACCGCGAAGGGCGTTCGCCGATCGAGCTGCTCGACGAAGTGGAGTCCGTGCTCAAGATCCAGTGCGCGCCGATCACGTGGCCGATCGGCATGGGCTCGCGCCTGAAAGGCGTCTATCACCTCGTCTCGGGCGAGGTGCACCTGTACGAACCCGGGCGCAATTTCACGCGCCAGGATTCGACGATCTTCGCTTCGCTCGACGATCCCGGCCTGGCCACGCGGCTCGGTACGGACATGCTCAAGGAGCTGCGCGACGAACTCGAACTGGTGCAAGGCGCGTCGCATCCGTTCGATGCCGAGGCCTACCTCGCTGGCCGCCAGACGCCGGTGTTTTTCGGCTCCGCGGTGAACAATTTCGGCGTGCAGCCGCTGCTCGACTTCTTCGTCGCGCACGCGCCGGCGCCGAAGCCGCGCGCGACAACGTCGCGCGAAATCGTCCCGCTGGAAGAAAAGCTCACCGGTTTCGTGTTCAAGATCCAGGCGAACATGGATCCGCAGCATCGCGATCGCGTCGCGTTCATGCGCATCTGCTCCGGCCGTTTCGACGGCGGCATGAAGGCGTTCCACGTGCGCAGTGGCAAGGAGGTCAAGCTCGCGAACGCGCTCACCTTCATGGCGAGCGAACGCGACATCGTCGAGACCGCCTACCCGGGCGACGTGATCGGCATCCACAACCACGGCACGATCTCGATCGGCGACACGTTCACCGAAGGCGAGGCCTTGAGCTTCACCGGCATCCCGAATTTCGCGCCGGAACTCTTTCGGCGCGCGCGGCTGAAAGATCCGCTCAAGATGAAACAGCTGCAGAAAGGCCTGGCGCAGCTGTCCGAAGAAGGCGCGACGCAGTTTTTCCGGCCGTTGATGTCGAACGACCTGGTCCTGGGTGCGGTCGGCATGCTGCAGTTCGACGTGGTCGCGTACCGTCTAAAGGACGAATACGGCGTCGATTGCGCCTTCGAGAACGTGGCCGTGACGACCGCACGCTGGATCCGCTGCGCGGACGAGAAAAAACTCGCCGACTTCCGCGAGAAAGCCGCGCCGAATCTGGCGCTGGATGCGGCGGGCGAGCTGGTCTACCTCGCGCCCTCGCGCGTCAACCTGCAGCTGACGCAGGAACGCTGGCCGGACGTGACATTCGCCGCGACGCGCGAACACGCGAGCGCGGTGGCGATCTAGAACCCGTCGCTCACCGCAGCCGGCGCAGCGCCGGATTTCGCGACGTGGTTCGTCGCATCCAACGTGCGCTTCCGAAGTGCTCTGAAATGGCGCGCTCGCCCGATGACGATCGGCAAACGCTGCGATTCGGGACCTGGGGCGTCGAAGAAACCGCGGACTCCGGCGTGCGCCGGAGCGGCGGACTAGCCGTTCCAGTTCGAACGGAAAACCGTGTCGTCGGTCGATGCGGACGCCGAAAAGTGGTCGCGGAAGATGGTGTCGGACGTGGCCGAGCCGCTGGGCGTCTCGACGGCGGCGAAGATCCGATCCGCCGGTGTGGCCGCATGCGCGGCGACTTGCGCCGGCGGATTCGCCTGGCGTCCGTGCTGCAAGCCGATTGCACCGACCAGCGCGAGCACGCTCGCGGCGATAGCAGCCACACCGCGCCAGCGGCGCGCGACGACAGCGGCACGGCGCGGAGCGGCACGACGGTGCGCCGGAACGGCCCCGGCGCCGAGTTCGGCGCGCAGATCCTGGCCGAGTTCGGCCGAAGCGCCTTCCAGCGCGCGGGAGAAGCGCAGCAAATCCGCCACCAGCGGCGCGGCGGCGTCTTCGGCGTGCGGCACGCGGCCGAGTTCGAGCAAATCCTCCGCAGCCGGCAGCGCGGCGCCCTGGCTGCCCGCGAAACGGCGGTACAGCTGGCTCAGGCTCGGACGTTGTGCGTTGCGCTCAGTCATCGAATTCTCCAAATCCCAGTGCGGCCAGCCGTTCGCGCAAGGTTTCCATGCCGCGTTCCAGCAGTTTTCGCGCCGCTTCTTCCGAGCTGCCGCTGATCTGGCCGATTTCGCGCGGGGTGAAACCCTGCAGATGCAGGCTTACCGCCTCGCGCCGGCGTTCCGGCAGTTCCGCCAGGCAGGCCGCGATACGGCCAAAATCCTGAACGGCGCCAGCACGTTGCTCCGGTCCGGCCTGTCCCTCGACCAGACCCGCGCCGCCGTCTTCGGATTCTTCCGGCATGGGCTCGGAAGGCCGAGACTGCGCCGCGCGGATCGCGTCGATCACGCTCGACAGCACGACTCTCTGGATATAAGACGTATGAAAGGCCGCATTCCGGTCACGCTCCAGCGCTTTCCACAGGCGGATGCGGACTTCCTGCTCGATATCGGCCGGGTCGATGCCGTATTGGGCCAGGCCGTGACCCTCGATCAGGCGCCGCACCTTGGCGCCGTAATCGGCCAGCAGCTGCTGCAGGCGCGCGCGGATCGCCGGATCGAGGTTCATGCGCGCGCGTCTCCGGCCCGCGCGGCTGCGTTTCGCCCGGTGTGGCCCTGAAATCCGTTTCCTGCCGGCATCCCGCCCCGCCTCCTGCCGACACTCGGTCCGTCGCCCCGCCCGCCCGCGCTCAACCCGCCGGCCTTCAACCGGCAATGTAGCGCTGCAGGTGCTCGAGCTGCTCGGCCTGGTCGTCGATCACCGCCTTGACCAAGTCCCCGATCGACAGCATGCCGACCACGCGCCCGTTCTCGGTCACGGGCAGATGGCGCACACGCCGTTCAGTCATCAGCTTCATGCAGTGATTGACGGAGTCGCCCGGCGCGACGGTGATCACCGGCGTGCTCATGATCTCGCGCACGGCGGTCTCGGCCGAACCGCGGCCTTTCAGGATCACCTTGCGCGCGTAGTCGCGCTCGGAAACGATGCCTTGCAACTGCGCGCCGTCCATTACCAACAGCGCACCGACGGTCTTTTCCGCCATCAACCGGATCGCCTCGAGCACCGGCTGGTGCGATTCGATCGAGTACAGCGCAGAACCTTTGCCTTCCAGCAGATGCCTTACCAGACGCATACGGCCTCCTTCGCTTGTGGCGCGCTTCGCTCGCACCGATTCTAGCGCAGCGGCGGCGTGTCGGCGGTACGCGGGTTTCGTGCCGCCTCGGCGGCGGGTTTGGCGGAGCGGTACTGCTCGATCAGGTACAACGGCCTCTGCTTCGATTCGACGTAGAGCCGGCCGAGGTATTCGCCGATCATGCCGAGCGCCATCAGCTGCACGCCGCCGAGGAACAGGATGACGACCATCAGCGACGGGTAGCCGCGCACCGCGTCGCCGAACAGCAGCGCCTTGGTCATCACGATCAGGCCGAATACGAACGCGAGCAGTGCCGTGGCGACGCCGATGTACGTCGCGATCTTGAGCGGCGCGCCGGAAAAACTCGTGATCCCCTCGAGCGCGAAATTCCACAGCCGCCAGTAGTTGAACTTGCTCGCGCCGGCGAAACGCGGGTCGCGGTCGTACACGATCGCCGCTTGCGGGAAGCCCACCCAGGCGAACAGGCCTTTCATGAATCGCTGGCGTTCGCGCAGCTGTTTCAGCGCGTCCACCGCGCGCCGGCTCATCAGGCGGAAGTCGCCGGTATCGCGCGGCACCGGCGTGGCGCTCAGGCGTTCCATCACGCGGTAGAACGCCGCGGCGGTGAATTTCTTGATGCCGCTCTCGCCCGCGCGGGTCGAGCGCGTGCCGTAGACGATGTCGTAGCCTTCGCGCCAGGTCTGGATGAATTTCGGGATCAGTTCCGGCGGGTCCTGCAGGTCCGCATCGATGACGATCACGGCGTCGGCATCCGCGTGATCGATGCCGGCGGTGAGCGCGAGTTCCTTGCCGAAATTGCGACTCAGCTTGAGCGTCGCCACGCGCGCGTCGGCTGCCGCGAGCGACTGCATCACGGCCCAGGTGTCGTCGCGGCTGCCGTCATCGACGTAGAGCACGCTGCAGGCGAATTCGGTCAGGGTGTCGAACACCGCGGCAAGGCGCGCGTGGAACTCGCGCAAGCCTTCGCTTTCGTTGTAGGCGGGAACGACGACGGCGAGTGTCTGCATGGCGGGAAGGGCGGCGGAAGTCGCGCGCATCCTAGCCCAAGCGCGTGACGGGCGGAACCGCGCTTTGATCGCATCCCTGAGTTAAGCGTGCGCTCCGCGCTCGGCGAGAGGTTCAGGTGCGTTGAGGTGCGGCGCTGAATCAAGGACTCGGCCGTCGCGCACTCGCGTCAGTTGGGCAAATACCGCGGCCCACCGAGCTGGCGCACCTGGCGCTCGATCCATTCCGCGCGCCGCTCGACGGCGCCCGAGGGCCGGTCCGGCCGGCGCTTTTTCGGATTCGGCAACACCGCGGCGAGCAGCGCCGACTCGCGCGCGTCGAGTTGGCTCGGCGCTTTGCCGAAATACGCGCGCGCCGCGGCGTCCGCGCCGTAAATGCCGTCGCCGAATTCCGCGACGTTCAGATACACCTCGAGGATGCGCCGCTTCGGCCATTCCAGTTCGAGGAGTACTGTGAAGTACGCTTCGAGGCCCTTGCGCACGAAACTGCGCCCGCCCCACAGGAACAGGTTCTTCGCCGTCTGCTGCGTGATCGTGCTCGCGCCGCGCAGGCGCTGGCCTTCGTCGGCGTCTTCCATCGCGTCCTGGATGGCCTGCACGTCGAAGCCGAAATGCGTCGGGAATTTCTGGTCCTCGCCCGCGACGAGCGCGATCGGCAGATCGCGCGACACTTCGCTCGCAGGCACCCAGCGGTAGCGCAGCGCGAAATTCGGCTCGTGCGTGCGCCATGCGGCGAATTTCCGTTCCAGCATGAACGCCGTCGTCGGCAACGGCACCCAGCGGAACACGAGCACGAGCAGCGCCGTCAGCACGATCCAGATCAGGCCGACGAGCGCGACGCCGCGCAGGAGGCGACGCCAAAGCGGACGGCGAGGTACAGCAGGCGGCATCGGCGATTCCTGGCGGACGGAGCCGCGAGATTACCCGAAGCGCCACGCGGCGACAGCCTTGGCCGAGCCGTCGCGGTGTGCAATAGTCGCAGCGAGATTGATTCTCGCCCGACCGCGACCCCATCTGCCCGGACTCATGGCGTTTTCCACAGCTCCCAACGATCTTCTGCAACGCTTCCAGCTCGAACGCGCGCACGTGCGCGGCGTGCTCGTGCGACTCGAACAAAGCTGGCGCCAGGTGCGCGAACGTGCGCCGTATCCACCCGCGGTGGAGACGCTGCTCGGCCGCACGCTCGCCGCGAGCGCGCTCTTGACCGGCAACATCAAGTTCGAAGGCGCGCTTTCGATCCAGCTCAAGAGCAAAGGCGCGGTGCATCTGCTGTTCGCCGAGTGCAGCCACGACGGCCGCCTGCGCGGCCTTGCGCGCTGGCACGGCGACGTACCGGCGGATTTCCAGATTGCTGCGCCCGAAGCGAGCCCGCTGCTCGCGATCACGATCGAAAACGCGACCAGCGGCCAGCGCTACCAGGGCCTGGTACCGGTCGAGGACGCCGATCTGTCGGTGCTGTTCGAACGCTATTTCGAGCGTTCCGAACAGCTGCCGACGCGCATCGTGCTCGCCGACGACGGCGTGCGCTGCGCCGGGCTGATGCTGCAGGTACTGCCGCGTGACGCGGCACGCGAGGACGATCCGGACGCGTGGAATCGCGTCGGTATGCTGCTCGACACGGTGTCGCAGGACGAACTGCTGCATCTCGCGCCGGAAAAACTGCTGCATCGGCTGTTCCACGAGGAAACCGTACGCAGCGAAGCGCCCCGCCCGCTCGCGTTCGGCTGCCGCTGCTCGCGCGAGCGCGTCGGCGCGATGCTGCAATCGCTCGGCCGCGCCGAAGCGGAAGCGTCGGTGCGCGAGGACGGCGTCGTCGAAGTCACCTGCGAGTTCTGCAACACGCTCTACCGTTTCGACCGCGTGGATTTGGAGCAGCTGTTCGCCGCCGGATTCGAGGCGCCGGCGAGTCCGAGCGCGCATTAGCGGGCTGGCACCGTAGGAGCGCGATTCATCGCGCCCGCTCTTGCTTTCAAGCGCTCTGAAAGAGCGGGGCGCATCAAGCGCTCCACCACGGATTTTCTACGACGCCACGGTCGGAACGCGCTCGATCCACACGTGCGCCGGCGCCGGGCGCGCGAACAGGAAACCCTGTCCGTATTCGCAGCCCAGATCGAGCAGCGCCTGGCGTTGTGCTTCGGTCTCGATGCCTTCCGCGATGACCTGCATGCCGAGCGTACCGGCCATCGCCTGGATCGCGCGCACCACCGCGGTGCTGCCGGCGCCTTCGTCCGGTTTCAGGTCGGCAATGAACGAGCGGTCGATCTTGAGCGCCTGCAGCGGGTATTGGTGCAGATAGCTGAGCGAGGAATAGCCGGTACCGAAATCGTCGAGCGAGACGCTCAGGCCGTCGCGGCGCAGCGCTTCGAGCATGCGCTTGGCCGCCGGCGGATTGTCGATCAGCATGCGTTCGGTGACTTCGATGCGCACGTTCTCGGGGCGGATGCGATGGCGCCGCAACAGCGCGAGCAACTCCTGGTCGAGCACGTCGGAACGAAAATGCCGGCCGGACAGATTGATGCCGATGAACGACGCCGTCGCGGTCAAGAGCTGCGGCGCGACTTCGAACACGCGCTCGAACATCTGCCAATCGATCTGCTCCGCCGCGCCGTTGTCTTCGGCGACGTTGAGGAAATCCGCCGGCAACAGCATGCCGCGTTCCGGATGCGCCCAGCGCAGCAGTGCTTCGTAGCCGACCACGCTGCGGTCGGCCAGGCGCACGATCGGCTGGAAGAACGGCACGAACT
>Ga0207702_10001746_pt1 | contig 21386 bp, 23 predicted proteins | sample KBSCornC62_FD_184302 | JGI IMG/M metagenome (GOLD analysis project Ga0207702, IMG submission 184302) | Corn rhizosphere microbial communities from Kellogg Biological Station, Michigan, USA - KBS Corn C6-2 (SPAdes) (version 2) | ecosystem: Host-associated > Plants > Roots > Rhizosphere > Soil ...
GCCGAGACGGTCGCGGTGATCGGACTCGCCGCGGATGAAATCGTGAGCCAGGCAGAGGAGCGTGGCGCTTCGTTCATCATCCTCGGCTCCCATGGGCATGGGGCGCTTTATCACCTCTTCGCAGGCAGCGTCGTCACCGGCGTGCTCAAGCGGTCTCACGTGCCAGTCATCATTGTTCCAGTCGGGGAGCGCCTCCAAAAGAAGATCTGACCGACCGGGCAAGCACTCGGTCAACTTTCGACCGATAGCGATCCGGCTCAACTTCCGGCGGAAGGGAATCCGGAGACTTCGGAGTAGAGCCTGCCAAGGGCTTCCCCGATCGCCTCGCTAGAAAACTTCGATCTGGCTGCGGCGGCACCATCGGCGGCGATGCGCGCATACAGAGCCGGGCTCGATAACAGACTCTCCACGGCTGCGGCGACTCCGTCGGCATCCCGCTCCTCACAGAGCAGGCCGCTCACACCGTGCTCGACTGCCTCGGGAATGCCTCCATGCCTGGTGGCCACGACGGGCAGCCCCGTTGCCATTGCCTCGAGTAAGCCATTGGGCACTCCCTCGACATCGCCGGCCACCGTCTCGCTGGGATGCAGAAAGACATGCGAGGATGCATACAGGTTCCGCAGGGCCGCCTGTCCCAGAAATCCCGCGAAATGCACCCTGCCCGAGATGCCGAGCTGGTCCGCCAGCCCCCGCAGCTCCGGCTCGAGCGGACCGCAGCCGGCAATCACGAGCGTGAGCTTCGGGAAGCGCGCGGCGAGTTTGGCAAAGGCCTGCAGGCTGGTCGCCAGTCCCTTTTTGGGAACCAAACGAGAAGCCTGTACGAGACGAAATGAACCATCCTCCGGCAGGCTGCGCTCACGGAACTCCGCATCGTCCGGCAACACCGTGCGAACCACGCAGAGCTTTTCCCGAGGGCACCCCAGTCGCTCGACCGCATCCATGAGCGCCTCGCTGCGGCATGCGACCCGAGTCGCTTGAGCGAAGACCTGCTCGCGAGCCGCACGATACGACTCCGTGGCAATGGCGCCCGTCACGTCGGCTCCGTGAAACGAAACTATCAATGGGATATCCAGTCGCTCGAATAGCGGCAGCATGTGCACCGCCACATTGCCAAAAAAGACATGCAGCACTCGAGCCTTTGCCTGACGAAGGGCCGCGCAGATACGAATCGCCTCGCCAGTGCTTATCTGCCATGGCGCGTGCGTAATGCGGCGCTCCGCCTCACGCGCGAGAAACCTCCACCTCGACCTCGGAATGACCACCGGTTCCGGACCGGGAAAAGCCTCCCGATGCTCGGCCTTTTGCGCAATTACGGTCGGCTCCCACCCGCGCACGGCGAGTATCTGCCGGTGGATGTGATGCATCTCCGGCTTGAGATAGGTCGCACAGAAGAACGCGACGACCGGCGGACTACCACTCAAATGCAAAAAGGATAATGCCCTTCGGCTTGCCAGGTTCCTTTTCGCTGTAGGTCACGTTTTGCCTACCGTCGCCATAGGATTTCGGGGCAAGCGGACTGACCAATTGCCATGGTTTTTTGACCGTAAAAATCTCTGTCACCACACCTTCTATCGTCGGCTTGAGCTTCACTGGATGTACGATAGGTGGCGCCTTCTGCGGCTTGGGCGCGACGAATTCCTGCGCCAGAGCTCCCGAGGCGCCAGTCATGAGCAGAGCCATGGCTGCAAGATATGTCTTCATAGAAAAAACATACCGTGCAGCGACCCGCCCGACAAGGCCGCGGCTTGCCACAATTCCGTCGGCGGGACACTATTTCGACTTCATGGATTATCTCAGTCAGGCCCGCCGCGTATTCGACATCGAGATCGCGGCCATGCAGGCCGTCGCGGCGCGACTCGATGAAAATTTCATCCGGGCGGTAAATCTGCTGCGCGCCTGCATCGAGCGGAATCGCAAGATCGTCGTCGTCGGGGTCGGAAAGTCCGGCCATATCGGGGAAAAGATCGCAGCCACCCTCACCAGCACGGGCAGCCCGTCTGTCGTTCTGAACTCGCTCAATGCCCTGCATGGCGATCTGGGGATCGTCTCCGATGGCGACGCGGTCCTGGCTCTGAGCTATAGCGGAGAGACCGAGGAACTGAACAATCTGCTCCCGGCCCTCGCCCGCTTCGGCGTCGAGATCGTGGCGATCACGGGAAATGCACAATCGTCTCTGGCCCGCGCGGCGCATCTGGTGCTCGATGTGAGTGTCGCCCAGGAAGCCTGCCCTCTCAATCTCGCCCCCACTTCCAGCACTACCGCCATGCTCGCCCTCGGGGATGCGCTGGCCATGGTACTTCTGGAAGCGCGAGGCTTCAATAAGGACGACTTCGCGCGATTCCATCCCGGCGGACACCTTGGCCGATCCCTCCTCCTCCGGGTAAGCGAAATCATGCGCCCGGCAGACCAACTCGCCTCGGTGTCGCGGGAAACTCCCATACTCGATGCAATCCGGCTCATGACCCGGTGCCGCACCGGCGCTGCGGTTGTCGTGGAGGCCGATGGGCGCCTTGCGGGGATCTTCACGCATGGAGACTTTGCGCGGCATTTCCAAAGCACACCCGACATTGGCGCCCGGGCCGTGGCCGATTTCATGACCTCCAATCCCATCACCATCGCCGCCGACAAGCTCGCCGCCGAGGTGCTGCACATCCTCCAGACGCATCGGATCGATGACCTCGTCGCAGTCGATCTGGATGGCAGACCGGTGGGCATTGTGGACTCTCAGGATCTCTCCCGTCACAAACTTCTTTGAGAGTCGCCATCTCTAGACTATCACTATCCCTTCCCTTTTTATCTGTAATGGCACTCGCAAACGATCTCCGCAAAGGAATGGCCATCCGCTACAACGGAAACCCGGCCGTCGTCCTCGAAGTCCAGCACCGTACTCCCGGCAACCTCCGTGCGTTCGTGCAGGTCATCGTCCGCTACATCAATACCGGCAAATCCGCCGATATCCGCTTCTCCTCGACCGAGAAGGTTGACCTCGTGGAAACCAATCGCCAGGAGCTCGAGTTCAGCTATGCCGACCAGACCGGCTTCCATTTCATGGACCCGGAGACGTACGAGACGATTACTCTCAACGCCGACCTCCTCGCCGACGCCAAGGATTATCTCGTCGAAAATCTCAAGGTGAACGTCCTCAGCATCGAAGGCCGTCCTTCCCAGGTGGAACTCCCTCCGACTGTGGAACTCCTCGTCACCGAGAGCGCCGAGGGCGTGCGTGGCGACAGCGCCAACAACGTTCAGAAGCCTGCCACTCTCGAGACCGGCAAGATCATCAACGTTCCGCTGTTCATCAAGGAAGGCGAGCGCATCAAGATCGATACCCGCACCGGCGACTACATGGGACGAGCCTAGGAAGAGTTTTAAGAATAAAGAATTAAGTTTTAAGTACAGGACCCCGGAGCCCTCATCGAGTGCTGCCGCCTGTCTTAAAACTTAATTCTTAAAACTTAAAACTCCCTCGCCTGTGGCGAGGACTACCCGACGAGCTTGCGATACGTCGCGAGTGCGAGCAGCGGGAAGTGAAGCCGATACATGTCGTATCGCAGATAGAAAACCTTCGGGAATCCCGTCCCGGTCGTCTCCTCCTCCGTCCACGCGCCATCGGGATTCTGCATGCGCGTAAGATAGTCGATCCCGCGGCGGACTGATTCCCGAGATGGGTCACCGCACGCGCAGAGTCCCATGAGTGCCCATGCCGTCTGGCTGGCCGTGCTGGGACCCACGCCTTTGAGCGCAGGGAAATCGTAGCTCTCGCAGGTCTCACCCCAGCCGCCGTCGTCGTTCTGGCAGCTCTCGATCCAGTCGCGCCCGCGGCGAATCCATGCCTGGTCCATGTTCTCTCCGATCGCGGAGAGGCCGCGCAGCACCTGCCAGGTGCCGTAAATGTAGTTCACCCCCCAGCGGCCATACCATGAACCGTCGGCCTCCTGGGTGTAGCGGAGATAAGTCACTGCCCGGCGCACATTCGGAGCCGAGCGGTCGTACCCGATGTAGCCCAGCAGCTCGAGCATGCGTGCGGTGAGATCACTGCACGTCGGATCGAGGATCGCATTGTGATCCGCAAAGGGCACGTGCTCGAGCCATGCCGCGGTGACATCCTTGTCGAATGCCGCCCAACCACCGTCGATGCACTGGAAGCTCAGCAGCCAGTCGAGGGCGCGGTCGAATTGCTCCTTCCGCCGAATCCCGTCGGTCGAGGCGACATGGCGGAGCGCCATGAGCACCATCATCGTATCGTCCGTGTCGGGATAGTAGATATTGTCGTGCTCGAAGGCCCATCCACTGCCCTCGGGATGCGGATTCTTGTAGCGCCAATCGCCGCGAAAGCGCACCTCGCGTGATTCCAGCCATGCGACCGCCTTGTTCAAGGCGGGATGATCCGCACCGAGACCAGATTCCGCCAGCGAGATGCTCGTGATCGCGGTGTCCCACACGGGCGAGAGACAGGGCTGGATGCGAAAGTCCTCCGGATCATCAACGAAGAGACCTGCGAAATCGCGATCTGCCTTGCGGATGAGCGGATGACTCTCGTCGTAACCGAGGGCGCGCAGGGCCATCATGGCATTCAGCATCGCCGGAAAGATGGCGGCAAGACCTTCGCTGCCTTCGCCCATTCGCTCGGTCATCCATTTCTCGGCGACCTTGATGGCATGGTGCCGCAGGGGATGGACCGGCAGGCGATCGTAGATCTTGAGGAGCTGATCGCAGCGGAGGAAAAAATTGCGCCAGGAGAAAAAGCTCTCGTTCCGCTTGAGCGAAAGGTCGGTATTTTCCATTCCCGCCGGGTACAGCTCGTGCAGCTGCATCGACGCCGGCAGGTGCCGCACGGGTTTGAAATGATTGAGGATCGTGAGCGGCGCGAGCATCGCGCGCGACCACGACGACATTTCGTAAATATTGAAGAAGAACCACCTCGGAGCCAGGAACGTCTCCGGCGGAATCGTCGGCAGGAACTTCCATGGGAACTGCCCGAGCAACGCGAGGTAAAGCTTCGCGTAGGTATTCATCGCGGGAATGCCGCCGAGACGCAGGACATTCGCGCGCGCCTCGCGCATCCGCGCGTCATTCGGTGAGTCGCCAGCCAGCTTGAGCGCGAAATACGCCTTTACCGACGCATTGATCTCGCTGGGGCCGCCCACATAGATGTTCCACCCGCCATCGGGCAGTTGCCGCCTGCGAATGTGGGCCGCGCATCGGGCCTGGATCGATTCATCGACCTTCCCGCACCAGTGCATGTACAGGATGTAGTCCGAGCACAGTGTGCTATCGACGGTGAGCTCGCCTTCCCAATGCCCGTCCTCCCTCTGGATACTGAGCAGATAATCCTGGGCCCGGCTGATCGCCTCGTTGACCTCCGGCAATGCAACATCTGGTGCGATCGCGGTAGGCTCGTCGAAGGGGATGATCTTTGCGGCGGATTCCATGGATTAAAGATGGCTGCGATGGCCCCAAATGGGGCGTCGTTAAGCCGCTGCGGTCTCCTTCTGCGGACGTCCGGTTTTGTGGCCGTTGCCCGCAGAGACTCCGTTGAATGCCTGCACTGAGGCTCCCTCCGCACGAGGCTTCGGCTTCGAGCCGAAATTGAATTTGATGTTGGCCCAGGTATCGCCTGACTTCGCCTCGCGGCCAAGTGCGGCGGTCGGCTCGTAGCCGCAATGCACCATGCAGTTCTCACACCGCGGGTCGCGAGCCTTGCCGTCCACGACGCCGAGCTGGGACCAATCCGTCTTATCGAGCAGCTCGCGATAGCTGGCATAATGACCGTCGGTCATCAGGTAGCAGGGGCCCTTCCATCCACGGATGTTTCGCGTGGGAATCGCCCAAGCCGAGCAGGTGAGGTCGCGCGCACCGCTGAGAAAGTCGAAATACCCCGGCGTGCCGAAGAATGAGTATCGCTCGCTCCACTCACGGATGTCGCGGAACTTCTCTCGTGTGGCCGTGCGGGTGAGGAAGAAATTCTCGGGCTGGAGATTCAACCGCTTGCGCATGTCTTCCTTCGCCGAGTCGTAGTCGTAGCCCGGAGAAATCGTGTGCCCATCGACGCCGAGCCAGGACAGATAGTCGAACATGCCGTGCAGTTCGTCCATGTCGGTCTCCTTGTACACCGTCGTGTTCGTCGCGACCTGGTAGCCGAGGATCTTCGCCATCCGGATCGCCGCGATGCATTCCTTGAAGACGCCCTCGCGCTCCACGATGAGATCGTGTGTCCGCTCGAGTCCGTCGAGGTGCACGTTCCAGTACATCCACTGGCTGGGACCGATCGTGGTCGCAGGAACCTTCGTCGCGGAATTCCGGATCTCCTCGAGCTGCTCGGGGGACACGAGATCCTCCTGGACGAGGCGCTGCAATTTGGCCTCGAGATCGGCATTCGAACCCGAGCGAAGGCTGGCGGCGATGTGCTCGCGCATCTTTTTGCGCATGAACATCCCGTTCGTGCAGATGTAAACGATGCGGCCCTGCTCCAGTAAGCCGGCCACGAGAGCTTCGATATGTGGGTAGATGAGTGGCTCGCCGCCACAGATCGAGACCATCGGCGCCTCGCACTCCTGCGCGGCAGCCAGACAATCGTCGAGCGACATCACATCCTTGAGCGATGTGGAATATTCACGGATACGACCACAGCCGGTACACGTCAGATTGCACGTATGGAGCGGCTCGAGCTGAAGGACGGTCGCAAACTGTTTCACCCCGCGGAGTTGCTTGCCAATGATGTACCTTGCAATCTTCGCGGTGAGGGCCAACGGAAACCTCATAGGCCCCGGAGGCTAGCAATCGACATGCCTCTGTCAACGCATCCACGCCGAATTTCGCTCGCGAGCGGGGAATTTTCCCGCTCCAATGATGGAACGCGTCGATGGATCCCCTCAATTTCCAGAACCTGGTGGAGCAGCATTACGCGGAACTTTACCGTTTTGCGTTCAGCCTTGCGCGGAATGCCGACGACGCCAGCGACCTTACACAGCAGACATTCGCCATTTTTGCCCGCAAAGGTGACGAGCTGCGCGATCCCGGGAAATGTAAAAGCTGGCTTTTCACGACGCTCTACCGGGAGTTCCTCAAGGAGGCCGGCCGGTCGAAACGCATCGTGAGTATGGATGGCGAGGATGCCTCGGCCGGCGATCTGGCGATCTCCAATATCCCGAGCCCCTCCCGCACTGCCGAACAGCACGAGGCCCTCGAGGCGCTGGCCTCTCTCGAGGAGAGCCATCGCTCGGTTCTTTCATTGTTTTACCTGGATCATTGCCCTTACCACGAAATTGCGGAGATTCTCGGCGTGCCGATTGGCACCGTGATGTCCCGCATCTCTCGCGCAAAAGAAGCCCTGCGCGAGAGGCTCCATGTCATGGGTCGAAAAAACAGGGAATAAATCGACTCACTCGCCGCTCATACGTTGGAAGCACCTCAAATGGACCGTGAAGAAGCCAGGATCATTTTAAGCGCGTACCGTCCCGGTCGGGACGATGCGGCTGATCCTGCATTTGCCCCGGCACTGGCACTGCTCGACCAGGATGGCGAGCTGGCCGATTGGTTTGCGAATCAGCATGCGCTCGACATCATTCTCCAGAGTGCGGTGCAATCCATCGAGCCCCCCGCCGATCTGAAGGCTTCCATCCTCGCATCGGCGAAGATGGTCGAACCTCCCGCGGCTCAACGGCAGTGGCAGTATCCCGTCTGGCTGGCTGCGGCTGCAGTCGTTGCCCTGCTCGCGGGCCTCTCGTTTCTCATTCTCCCACATAATGGCCCGAAGACATCCCTCGCGAGCATCGACGCGGCGATTCCCAGGCTTACGAAAGCGCATGAGCATCCATTTGCGACAGATGACGGGGATGTCGAAAAAATCCGCCACTGGCTGGCGGGCAACGGCGGAGACAAGGGATTCGTCGTGCCCCGCGGGCTAAAGGGAATCCAGGGCATGGGGTGCGAGGTGACTGCTGTGAACGGGGCAAAGATTTCGATCCTCTGCTTCGAGCTTCACAATGGTGGCGCGGCGCACCTTTACGTGATGGATCGCAGCCAGCTTCAAAACCCGCCCCCGGACCTCAAGCCAGAGTTCCAGGAGCGCGACGGGATCGCCATGGCGAGCTGGAGCGACGGCCGCCATAGCTACATTCTCGCGATGCCCGGCAGCGGCAGCGACGTGCGCGCGCTGCTCTGAGGCAAACTTCCTCCGCAATCGAGAGTTCTCACGAGTCCGACTGCGAATTTCCATATCCAGGGGTCGCAGTGTGGGGAATGCGATTATCCTCGAATCCGCTTCTCCGGCGGTTCCAAAAGAGTTCCACCTCGAAAATGCAAAAAATCGACGGCGGTCGACGGCGCGACACGCCCTACCGCAGAAGGACGATCCCGGCAAATGCCGGGTGTCCTCGGCACGAGCTATTCTTTTGGTGATAGGGCGCGTCCGGCAGCTACCGGACCGTCGTGGACTCCCATTTTCGTGCCGCATCGAGCTTCCCTTGTGGGGCCAGGATATCTAATCCAAAACTTCAAGAAAGTCGGCGGCCAAGGGAGGTGGCCGACGCTACCCCGCGCGGCCTCATTTGCGGGCCATATGAATCTGGTCCAAAGTTTTCGCGGAATAAATCCACCCTCCCGGCCCTCTCGCTCTTGTGAATACCTCTTTTCCCAATCTTTACCGGGCCTATGCGCGCATCCTCGACCATGGTCAGGGTGTCGTACTCCTCATCATCCGCCTCACCTGGGGCTTTCTGTTCGCCCAGGCCGGCTGGGGCAAATGGCACGACATCCCGAAGGTCATTGGATTCTTCACCAACATTGGAATCCCGCTCCCGGCACTGAATGCCTACGTCGTGGCGACCACGGAACTCGTGGGCGGAGTTTTCCTCATACTCGGGCTGCTGTCGCGGCTGACCCCCATCCCGCTCATCATCTCGATGATCGTCGCTTACATCACCACCGAGCAGGATGCATTGCATGCCCTCGCTAGCGGGAATCCCGATCCTTTCTTCGCCGCCGCGCCGTTCCTGTTCCTCTGCGCGTCGATTCTCGTCCTCGTCTTCGGGCCGGGTTATCTGTCGCTGGATCGGCTCGTCTTCGGGAAAATATCCGCCAGCGAAAAATAATTTCACTTTTCCGGAATAAACCTCCCCGGTCCCCGCTCCCACTTTTCGAAGCCACGGGCGACTCCCGCAGCTCGAATCCCAAGAAAAAAAGCACCATGAACATCACGACCAAAAGCACACTCGCTGTAGCAGCCATCGCCGGCATCCTCGCCGGAGCCACCGCCACTGCCGCCACGAACACCACGCCGAAAGCCGGTGTGAAGGTGAGCACCTTCGCCGACAAGACCTCCCAGTCCTGCAAGGGGCAGAGCGGCTGCAAAGCGCAGTCCTCCTGCAAGGGACAAAATGCCTGCAAGGGACAGGGCGGCTGCAAGAGCGGCGACAATGGCTGCAAAGGCAAGAACAGCTGCAAGGGCAAGGGCGGCTGCAGCGGCAAGTAAGCCGTAACCCACGCGGTTCGAAACCCGTGGGATGCCGGGAGCCTGTCGCGGGAGTCCTGGCGTTCCACGGGTTCGGCCTCCAAGATTTACTCACCTCCATGCCTGCCAATCGCTTCAACGGCCATACCGACTATGGAATCGGACTCGGGCTGCGCGTGCCTCACTACCGGCACATCCTCGAGAAGAAGCCGACGTGCAATTGGTTCGAGATCATCTCGGAGAATTTCATGGTCGACGCCGGGCGCCCGCTGGAGGTGCTCGACCGCATTCTCGAGCAATACCGGGTCGTCCAGCATGGGGTGGCCATTTATTTCGGATCGGCAGAGCCCCTCAACCGCGACCATTTGCGCAAGCTCAAGCGACTGGTGAAGCGCACTGGCACGCCGTGGCTCTCCGATCACCTCTGCTGGGGCAGCGTGGATGGGCGCTATACGCACGATCTCCTGCCGATGCCATATACTTTCGAAGCGGCGCGCAATACGGCGCGCAAAATCCGCGAGGCGCGCGATTTCCTCGAGGTGCCCATCTGTGTCGAGAATGTGAGCAGCTATGCCGAGTTTCACGTATCGGAGATGACGGAATGGGAGTTCCTCGCCGAGGTCGTGGAGCTGGCAGACTGCGGCATCCTCCTCGACGTAAACAATATCTACGTCTCATCGCAAAACCACGAATTCGATCCCCTCGATTACATCGAGAATATCCCGCACCATCGTGTGGGGCAGATGCATATCGCGGGACATTCGAAGTTCGAACGGTTCCTCCTCGACACTCACGACCACCCCGTGCTCGATCCTGTCTGGCGCCTGTATGATCGCGCGATCGATCTCGTCGGCCACACTGCCACCCTGCTCGAGTGGGATGATCGCATCCCCTCGTTCGACGAAGTCCACCATGAAGCCCTCAAAGCCGGCAAATTCCTCGACAAAGTCGCCTCGAAAGAAGCAGCCGCCCCGGCGGCCATCGCCTGAAGTCTCGAGCGCGTCCGACTCGGAGGCTCCCGGCCTCGTCGAACTCCAGCGCCGCATTGCGGAGGCTATCATGCGCCCGCTTACCGTGGACGATGGCATGCAGCCGTCTGGCGATAGCGCCGCCGCGCTTGTGAAAGCGAATAGTCGGCTCAGCAGCTTCGAGCGGCTCGAGATTTATAACCGCCAATACTGGTTTCGCCTGCTCGACTGTCTCTACGACGATTATCCCGGCCTCCGCATGGTCCTTGGCGACGCCCGCTTCATGCGCGTCGCCACCGCTTATCTCGAGAAGCATCCGTCCACCTCTCCATTGCTCCGCGATCTCGGGGCGCACCTCGCCGCATTCCTCGAGGAGGAACCGTCTCTCTCCTCCCCGCATCAGGCCATTGCCATCGAGACCGCCCAGGTAGAGTGGGCACAGGTCGTCGCGTTCGATGCTCCCGCACGGCGCGCCGTCAATCTCGCGCGGCTCGCCGGCGTCGCTCCCGATCACATCCACTTCCGGCTGCAGCCTTATATCACCCTGCTCGCCCTGCGATATCCCGTGGATAGAGTGGTCATTCGCTCGCTCCGTGCGGATGACAAGCTCCGCTCCGAGGCAAGCAATGCCGTGGAATCGGCTCCCGCGCGGCCCCGACGCCACAGCATCGCGTCCCGCATTCGCCCCGAGCCGACGTGGCTCCTCGTCCATAGGCATGAGAACACGATTTGGTTCAAGCGCCTGACCCATCCGCAGTTCACGCTCCTCCAGTCTCTCGATCGGGGCGCCAGCCTCGCCGCAGCTTGCGCTGCAGTGGAGACCCTTAGCCCGCCTCCGACGGCGGCAGACATCCAGGCATGGTTCCAGGCGTGGACAGAGCTGGACTTTCTCATCCCGGCGTAGGGACGCGGATCAATCCACCGGCGGGGGCTCGTCGCGCCATAGCCGATATTCCGGGGCCAGTTGCGACAGGCAGTCCAGCACGAAGGATTGCCGAAAGACCCAGAGCGGAAGCGTAAGCACCGTCCCGACATAAGGGAGACTGGCGAAAAGGCACGTCGCCACGAGAATCGCTCCTCCGAGCATGCCGGATACGACGGCCAGGATGATCCTTGCCACGAGGTACAGCATGCATTGGCCGGGCGACCGCCGGATGATGTCCCATACTCGCACCGCGGCCTCCGTCGCGCTGCAATTCTCCACATAGAGGATGGGCACTCCAAAATCACGGTACAGCAGGAGGCCCACAGACCACGCCATCCCGAAGAGCACCACCGCGATCATCGCGCCGATCCAGGGGAAAAAGCGCTGCCATACCGGCCACTGGCCCGTCATCAAGTCCGACCAGAACGCCACCAGTGCCGCCAGCAAAATAAGAGTCGCGACCACAAGCGGCACAGACGCCACCCATGCATAAAATCCGAAAAACCGATTCCCCTGTTCGCGGAACTCCCTCCACGGCTGCTGCACTGCCGTACGCCGGTGCACCACATTGTCCAGGAACATGAACTGCGCACGCGCGCCGATCCAGAACAGCAGAAGAAGGAACAATCCGACGACGAGGACGATCCCGCATACGACGAGCACCGCCCCTCCGAGGCCCCACGACTCGAGCCAATGTGGAAAGCCCCAATTCTCCGAATGTCCTTCGGTATGCTGCGAAAATGAGAAATTGAAACTCGGTACGTCGCTCCCTGCAAGAAACGAGGCCAGCCATGCTACGAAGCCCAGCCGGAGCCAGATCGTGAGTGAAAACGGCCGAAACAGCCACTCCCGTGTCCGCTTCCAGGCATTGCGAATGGGCTGCTCGATATTCATGGGATGGATTACCCGCCTAGGGAATGCTGGCGGATGCAATCCGCCAAGTGGAAAGAATGTCCACTCACAAAAGCGCAGGCGATGGTTGTCACGTTGGTCGCAAGCCTGCGAGGGGATTCGTTCCGCTTGGGAGTACCGGGGATTGGCCGCATGAAGTTGCACGCCCTTGTCGCCCGCCTCCATGTCGTGCTACTGTCGCTGTATGAGCACGCTGGCTGAGATCGAAGCTGCCATCGAAAATCTGCCGATCACCGAGATCGAGCAGTTGACCGAGTGGCTGCACGCCCGTCTCCGTGAAAGGACCGCGTCCGTTCCAATTCTCGATCAGTGGCTGCAAAACGCGCGAGGAGCTGCGATGAAAGGGGTAACGACTGCGAGCGTAATGGCCGTTACACGGGGCGAAGAATGAGTCCTTTTCTTTTGGACAGCAATGTCCTGCTCGATTTGGCAACCGCCGATCCCTCGTGGCAGGCTTGGTCCGAAGGTCAGCTCAGAAACGCCCTGAAGATCGGTTCCGTGGGCATTAACCCAATTATTTACGCAGAAATTGCTCCAGCGTTTTCAAGCGTTGCGGCACTCGAAAGATGGCTCGACCCCAGGATCTTTCAACGCCTCGGTCTACCCTATGAAGCTGGTTGGATTGCCTCCCGCGCATTCCTCCAATATCGGAAGTCGGCAGGCCTGAAGACTGCTCCACTTCCTGATTTTTACATTGGAGCACATGCGGAAGTGAGCGGCCTCACGCTGATTACGCGGGATGCTACCCGCTATCGGACGTATTTTCCGAGCGTCAGCATCGTGTCTCCATAGGCCGCCCCTACTCCGCCGGGTGTACGATGTAACCGCCGGATTTCTCGTCCGCCTCGAGGCGCAGGATGCCCGCCTTTTCGGCAGCCTTGAGGAGATCGTTGAAGCTGCGGAAGCCGTGGGCACGCTCGTTGAAGCCGGGATTCCGGCGTTTGAGCGCCTGCTTGATCATCGAGCCCCAGATCCGATCGTCTCCACCGCGCTCGGCGGCCAGCGCCTCGATCGTTGCTCCGACCTGATCGAGTGCCTGCTCGAGCGTCGGGCCGGAGTGCTCGGCTGTAGATGACTCGGCGACCGCGCCATTTTCTCCGCTCTTTGCAGGCTCCGCCTTCTTTCGGCCACGACCGCGCGACTGCTTCGGCTGTTTCTCGCGCACGAGATCGTCGTAGTAGATGAACTCGTCGCAGTTGTTGATGAACAGGTCCGAGCTCGAATTCTTCACTCCGACGCCGATCACGGTCTTGGCGTTCTCGCGCAGCTTGCTCACGAGCGGTGAGAAGTCGGAGTCGCCGCTCAGGATCACGAAGGTGTCGAGGTGCTGCTTCGTGTAGCAAAGATCGAGCGCGTCCACGACCATTCGGATGTCGGCCGAGTTCTTCCCGGACATCCGTACGTGGGGGATCTCGATGAGCTCGAATGCCGCTTCGTGCAGGTCACGCTTGAACTCCTTGTACCGATCGAAATCGCAGTACGCCTTCTTCACGACGATGTGCCCGCGCAGCAGCAGACGCTCGAGCACCAGCCGGATGTCGAAGCGCGGGAATTTCGCCTCCTTCGCGCCGAGTGCGATATTCTCGAGGTCCAGGAATACCGCCATCGTTGCGTTCGCATCGTGTTCGCTCATCCAGCGACGCTATCGAGAAAAGGCGCGCCCGGCCAACTGTCATTTCACGGCCATGGCTGGTCGTCGTTATAGAGCTGGACGATCTGTGCCTGGCCATCTCGGCGGATCGCGATGGCTGCCGTGATTTTCCCCCGCGGATTGCCCTTCCCCTCAGGCACGAAATATTTGTCGATTCCGTAGTCGAACTCGCCGTTCCTCCATCGCGCCTTCAGCCATGGCGCGCCGTCGTCAACCGGGGCGCTGGAAACCGTCGAGATCGTCCAGAAGCGGCCATCCTGCCGGAGGCGGACATATGCGATGTCTCCCTCCTTGAAGTCCGCACCTGCCGGAGGCGTCGAGATGTCGTAGCCGAGCCGGATATAATCGCCTCGCAGAAGATCACGCGGATCAATGGGACGCACGTGGAGGAGGTATCTCTCCTTCGGAAGTCGGGCGTGCCAGGCATACATCCCTGCCAACCCGCAGACCTGCAGGGCGAGAACCACATAGAGAAGCAATCGTTTCATGGCATTTTCCTCAGCAATTTTCTGCGCAGGCATTCGAGCCCCCAGGCAGTGAGCAACAGCACTACGCCGCTACTCAGAAAGATTACCCCCGTCTGGGCCATCGTCCCTACGAGCCGCACAAAGGTGGAAAAAATAAGGAAGCCGACGAGGACGAACCCGACGTTCACCTGGTGCACCCGCTCGCGGACCATACTCAGCCAGATCCAGCCCAGCGCCGCCACGAATAACGCAGTCCACAATGCAAACCAGTGGGAGACATCGAATCCCGTGATCCATAACGAGAAGCCCACGGTCGCGACGCCGACAAACTCGCCGATCGTACGGAGCTCCCTCCGGCCCGCCAGCAGCCAGAGTTGCGAACCCGCACCCACGATCGCCCCTGCACCAGCGTACATGAGGAAGAATTGCCACGGATCCCGCCAGAAACGGCTCTCACCCATTTGAAATCCCAGCCAGAAATATCCGGCCACGATCCAGATAATAAATGCCGCACCGCTCCCGCCCAGCATCGCCAGGGGAGTGATAGCCAGTGCCCATACCGCCAGCAGGTCGGCGACACTTCCCGATAGGTGAAAGATCTGGCTCACGAGCATGAGTCCCAGCAATGGACTCACCGCCGCGACGAGGAAGCCGCACTCCCAAATGCCGCGATGCCATTTGCGATGCCGCCCTTCGACTCCCACCACCGTGCCGCATACCAGCAACGTAAGGACTCCCACGAGCTTCACCAGCGCGGGAATCGCCTGCCAGTTGCTCGCGATGAGCAGGCTCACACCCGCCACGGCCAGCACCCCACCGATCAGCACGTACGCTGCCGTAAGCCATCCGGTTGTCCGCCGGGGATACCTTTCCAGGATGGCCCGGCCCTGCTCCTCCGAAATCACGCCATCGCCGGTCCACTCGCGGACGAGGCGCTCGAGGGTGGCGCGGTTCATGACATCGCCTCCTTCAGGAATCCTGCATGGGAATCGTGGCCGCCGGAGGCGCAGTCCTCCCAGAATGCAGCCAATCGTCCAGATGTCGCTTCCGTCGCCGCCATCGGACGCGAAAACGTGATCGTAATATCCCGCCTCCACGTGCGCGGCCATTTGAAGAACCATCGCCCCCCTTCGAACGAGAAGATCGATCCCCAGAGGCCGTTGAGATGAACCATCACGACCGGACAATCCGCCCGTCGGGCGATGAGCTCGTATCCTCCTTTGATGTCCTGAGTGCAGCCGTCCAGCGTGAGCTTGCCTTCCGGGAAGAGCAGTACCGCTTCGCCTGCCGCCGCGCAATCCGACGCCCGTCGGATCGTCTCCCTGGCACTCGCAGGACTCACCGGAATGGAGCCAAAAGCACGAAGCCCGCGGCCCAGTATCGGAACCTCGAACAACCCCTCGAACGATGTGAAGCGCAGGCGTCGCCGATGGCAGGCCAACGAAAGCGGGATCGTATCTGCATAGCTCACATGATTGCAGACCAGGATGACACCGCCCTGCTCGGGCAGGTTCTCCACCCCCGCGACTCGCACCCGGTAGAAGATCCTGCCCATGCCCAGCACCGCGATCCTGGCGATCCGTTCGATGATCCTGTCGACCGGCGATTGCGCGTGCGACCATGTCGTTTTCATGAGCCTAGATTGCCATCCATCACTCTATTTACCTAATCGAATATTTTTGATACCACATCGACTCTATCAATGTTGAATCTGCACCATCTCGAGTTGTTCTATTACGTGGCCCGGCACGGAGGCATTGTGCAGGCCTGTCGTCACATGCCTTATGGCGTACAGCAACCAGCCGTAAGCGCGCAGATCATCCGGCTGGAGGAGGAGCTGGGGACCTCGCTCTTCCGGCGGAGACCATTCCAGCTCACGCCGGCCGGCCGGGACCTTTTCGAGGGTATCGCCGCATTCTTTGGAAATCTCCCCGAACTGGAGGAAAAACTGCGCGGCGGGACTCATCGAATGCTTCGTCTCGCCGGCCTCACCGGCGTCATGCGCGATCAGGCTCCGGAGCTGCTCGCGCGCATGAAGAAGAGACATCCCGCCAGCCGTCTGACCGTGCAGGAAGCCAGTCAAAAACAGGCCGAGCAGCTGATCCTCCAAGGGGATGCCGATCTCGCGGTAACCGTACTCGACGACGCCCTTCCCACCGGCATTCGCTCCCGGCAGCTTGCCCGGCTGCCGCTCGTCCTTTGGGTAAAAGATGACTCACCCTTCCGCACGGCCGCCCAGGCAATCGCAGCCGGAGGCGCGGGAAGTCTCGATCTCGTCTCACTCGGCTCGCACGAACTGCTGCCACGCCTCTTCAAGCGCGGACTCGAGAAACTCGGTCGCGCATGGCCGATCGCGATCCAGGTCAGCTCCGCCGAGCTCGTGGGCCCGTATGTCGAGCGGGGCCTCGGTGCGGGACTCACGGTCGCTACTCCACATCTGCCCATTCCAGCCGGCCTACGCGCCATTCCCTTGAAAGGCTTTCCGACATTATCGGTAGGCGCATTCTGGTCCGGGCGCCTCTCTCCACTCGCCGAGGAGTTGCTGGACGATCTCACCGCCCTCGCCGGAAAAGCCATTTGATAGGGATCGATCGATCCCTCTTTTCATACGGGATCGCGAGTGGTTGAATCCCCGCTCCCCCTTTCTCAGCCGGTGTGGCGAAATGGCAGACGCATGGGACTTAAAATCCCTTGGAGCGTGAGCTCCGTGCGGGTTCGAGTCCCGCCACCGGCAGGATTACTCGCCTATCACCACTTCCAACGATCGGCGCGTATTCTCTGCGACGGAATATCGAGCTGCCAGGGCTCGGCACGTCTCCCTCGCACCTCTCGCGCGCGGCTCCCAATATCGCATCGCCTCCATGAGTGACCGACCGTCACCGGGGCTGCAAATCGAGCCGTGCGTGCCCTCCGTAATGATCTCCGAGAAACCATTGGCGTTCGTCGTGATCACGGGCAGCCCTGCCGCCAGTGCCTCGAGGCAGGCGTTCGAGAATGGATCGTAGATCGTCGGAAGGACGAAAACATCGGCCGCCGCGAAGTCCGGTTGGAGATCTTTTCTGGGGCCGAGAAATTTGACATTAGCCGGCACAGGAAAAGGCTTCCCCTTTCCCGCTACGAGCAAAGTGAGATCCGGCATCTCCCGGGCGACGTCGATCGCTGCCTGCAGGCCTTTACGCTCCCATCCACTGCCGGCGAATAGCGCGACGTATGCGTCGGGCGCCAGGCCCAGCTCGGCGCGCCGTCGCTCGCGCAGCCCCGGCTCGACCGGCGGGGCATCGTAACCATTCTCGATCACCGTGATGCGATCGGCGGGGTAATTGTAATGCGCCACGATTTCGTCGCGCACCATCCGCGAGTTCGCAATCACGCGCCGCGCGCCCTCAGGCGAGAATAGCGCCCGCTCCAGCTTCAGCAGCTCGCGGTGCTTCCGATTCGTCCATCGCAGCCAGCGCCTCCACGCCGACTCGAATGCCCCACGCCTCTCCAGCCAGGCGCGATGGACTCCGTCTCCAGCTCGATAGACGTCACATGAAAAGACACGCTCCAGGCTAAAGATCACCTCGCAGCCCTCCGCGGCTCGCATGGCCTCCTGTGCGAATCGCACCGGCGACTTTTCGCCTCCCACACGGACGAGGTACTCATTTGGCCAGGCCGACGCCGGCCACTCCTGCGTCGTCACCAGCACCGGCGTATGTCCGGCTGCCGCGACTCCGTGCGCCAGCCGCACCAGGTAAGCCTCCGCTCCTCCCGTCGCGGAGTACCCTCGTCGCACAAATCCGATCCTCATGATCCGCCGGATGCTAAAGCGCTTTCATGCAAAGTGCCTCAAGATTTTCCGTGAGAAATGGACAACGAGACTCAGGCAAAAATGATCAATTGCTCAGGACCACGGATCACACGGATCAATCGGATGGAGTTTCAGACAGCGCGTATACGCCTGCTCTTCCAGGAACACGATGGATTCGGATGCACCATTCCGGACTCCTCGCCGACGCATTTTCTTCCATCCGTTCAATCCATGCCATCCGTGGTTAAATTCATTTACCGCGGATCACTCGGATCCATCTGATGGAACTCCGGCCGATAATCTTGGATGGAGCACTCGTTTCCATTCGATCTTGGATGAACGAAAATTGATGAGAATGGCCAAATCCAGTCCTGTAATGGCGAGATATCCCAGCATCTGCGAAACGTGCTGATCGTTGAATGCGACCGCAACCTTGAGATCTACGATGACTTTTCCTCCGACGATCAAATCTGGAACAAGCGTTCCAACGAGCTGGCGCTTGAAATGAACTGGAAACCGCTGCTGCTGATTGGTTGTCAGACCGCGCTCATGTAATTCAATCAAGAGGGCGTTCTCGTAAATCTTTTCATCCAAGCCGGGGGCGAAGCTCATTCATCACCGTCATGGCCGCGCCGATGATCTCGCGACTGAGCGCTTCATGAATCATTCTGCTCTCCCTATTCGCAAATTTGAAATATCCGAGGGTAAAGCGCACCTGATCCGAATCGGTTGGATCGGTCGGAAGGTATTTCTATCAATACTCAGCACCGATGCATTTTCTTCCATCCGATGAATCCGTGCTATCCGTGGTCAAAAGTATTTATACAGGGTCACTCAGATCGAATTTCAAAGGAACATTCGACCCTTCGGTTCGAACAAATTTGGAACACCCCTCCCCCTTCCATCCGTTCGTAGATCCACCCTATCCGTGGTTCTTCATCGACTTGCTATCCATTCCATCGTCTTCGTCGCGAGGCGATCGAAGGCGATGACCGCCAGCTCGATGTCTTTTTCCTTCGTGTCCTCGATTTTGTTGTGACTGATTCCCAGAAGGCTCTGGACGAACATCATCACCGTCGGCACGCCGGCGCGCGACACCGATGCCGCATCGTGGAGCGGTCCCGATGGCAGACGGTGCGAGCGTCCGCATGTCTCCATGATCGCGGCGTCGCAGAGCTCGATCAGCTCCGGGTGGAAAAGCTCCGGCGCGATATGCCAGATCCGGTCCCATGATACCGAGACCCCTCCTTCCGAGGCAAAGCTCCGGCTCGCCGTCTCGGCCTCGGCGCGCATCGTGGACAGTACGGGTGCATCGAGATGTCGCTGGTCGAGCGTGATGCGACACTCCTCGATGACGCTGGTGACGATCCCCGGCTGCGTCACGCAGGACCCTATGGTGCATACCCCGCCGTGACGTTCCGCGATGCGATAGATTTCGGGACTCATCTTCGCCGCCGCGAGAAAGGCATCCTTGCGCCGGTTCATCGGCGTGCTGCCGGAGTGCGCTGCCTGCCCATGAAAGGTGATCGCGTGCCGCTCCACGCCAAAGGTGCCGAGCACCGCACCCAGAGGCAGATCCATGTCGAGCAATACGGGACCCTGCTCGATGTGCAGCTCGAGATATGCGGCGGCATTCTTCAACTCCACACCACTATCCAGCACCCGCTCGAAGTCGATCCCCTGCGAGGCCAGCGCGTCGGGCAGCGCGATCCCTTCCCGATCCTTCAGCCCCCGCGCCTCGTCCATATCCAGAGTGCCCGCGCATGCAGATGAGCCAAACAGGCTCTTCCCAAACCGCGCACCCTCTTCGTCTGCCCAATCGACCAGCCGCACCGTCACTGGGGGCCGGTCTCCGTATTCAGCCGCAATGCGTCGCAAGATTTCCAATCCCGCGAGCACGTTGAGACAACCATCGAGCCATCCGCCATTTGGCACGGAGTCCATGTGCCCGCCGATCAGGAGTTCCCGCTCGGACTCTCCCCGCAGCGTGGACCATAGATTCCCGGCGGCGTCCACATGCGTCTCGACCGGAAGTTCCGCGAGCTTCGCACGCAGCCATCGCCGGGTTTCCGCCCAGAGCGGAGTAAAAGCGACACGCTGCGCGCCGTTTTCGTCGGCCGTGAAAGACCGAAGCTCCTTGAGTTCCGCAATCGTGCGCCGGGGGTCGAGGACGGAGGCCATTGAGGGAAATTATCCGACAATGACATGCAGCTTGTCGATGCTTCCTCCGGCTGTGCGAGTCACTTGCCCGGAGTCCCACCAATCACATTCAGCGCACCACCGAGTACGAGCGACTGGCTGGGAGCCAGCTTCACATCGACCTGGCGACCCGCATAGCGAACCCTGGTCACGCTGCCGTCGCGGCTGTGAAGAATGGCTTTGTCCAGCCTCCCACCCTTCCACGACATATCGACCACAACTCCACCTCTCGCGCACAGGCCCGAGGCCGAGCCATCCGGCCATGCCGAAGGCAATGCGGGCAGAAGGTCGATGATATAACGATCCTGAGTGGGTGCAGCGGGATCGGTGAAATGTTCCTGACTCTGGAGCAGCATCTCGGCAACTCCCGCCGAAGCGCCAAAGTTGCCATCGATCTGGAAGGGCGGATGCGCGTCGAAGAAATTGGGATATACGCCGCCTTCGTTATTCATGTCCGTATGCTCCTGGATCGTATAGTGCAGGAGCTTGCGCAGCATGAGATAGGCGTGGTCACCGTCGTGGAAGCGGGCCCAGAAGTTGATTTTCCATGCACGGCTCCAGCCTGTGCCGCCATCGCCGCGCGCGCGCAGTGAGACCTTTGCCGCTTCGAGGAGCTTGGGTGTCTGTGACGTGATCTGGCAGCCGGGATACACTGCGTAGAGGTGCGAGACGTGGCGGTGAGTGTCCTTCGGATCGTCCCGATCCGTCTGCCACTCCTGGAGCTGCCCCCACCGGCCGATCTTCGGCTTGAGGAGCTTGTCGCGCATTTCGGCAATCTTGTCGCGATAGGCCTTGTCGACTCCGAGAGTATCAGCCGCCTGGATGTAATTCGTGAACAGGTCGTAGATGATTTCCTGGTCGTATGTGACGCCGGGCTCGGTCGGTCCGTGCTCCGGCGACCAGCCTTTTGGCGTAACGAGCGAGCCGTCTGGCTGCGCCACGAGTGTGTCCTCCCAGAATTGGCAGACCTCTTTGAGCATCGGATAGGCGATGTCCCGTAGATATGCTTTGTCTTGGGACATC
>Ga0207702_10001750_pt1 | contig 21364 bp, 11 predicted proteins | sample KBSCornC62_FD_184302 | JGI IMG/M metagenome (GOLD analysis project Ga0207702, IMG submission 184302) | Corn rhizosphere microbial communities from Kellogg Biological Station, Michigan, USA - KBS Corn C6-2 (SPAdes) (version 2) | ecosystem: Host-associated > Plants > Roots > Rhizosphere > Soil ...
CTTCCCTGGCAGCGTGAACGATACGGAAGGACTATGGAACCTCCTGGTGGAAGGCAGGGAAGCAGTCCGGGAAATTCCATCGGACAGGTGGAACGTGGAGAGATTCTACGATTCCGAGCCTGGCCTGGCGGGCAAGTCGATCGCCATGCGAGGAGGATTCCTCGATGGGATCGATCAGTTCGATCCGCAATTCTTCGGAATCTCGCCGCGCGAGGCACCCTACGTCGATCCGCAGCATCGACTGCTGCTCGAGACGGCATGGGAAGCGATCGAGAATGCCGGGCAGGTACTCGACTTCGAGCGCGGCAGCGATCTCGCCGTGTTCGTCGGAATTTCCCACAACGATTACCAGGGTATCCAGGGCACATCGTGGGATCACTCCGGAATCACAGCACATTCGCCCACCGGTTCCGCACATAGCATCGCCGCAAACCGGATCTCGTACTGTCTGAACCTTCGTGGTCCCAGCCTCGCGGTGGACACCGCCTGCTCTTCGTCCCTTGCCGCCGTGCACCTCGCCTGCGAGCAGATCCGGGCCGGCAGGATAAGGACGGCCCTCGCCGGAGGTGTGACGGTAATGATCACCCCAGGGGGGTTCATTGGTTTCTCACAGGCATCGATGCTCTCGCCCGACGGCCGGTGCAAGGCATTCGACGCTTCGGCGGATGGCTTCGTGCGCGGCGAGGGAGCCGCCATGGTGATTCTCAAGCGCCTGTCGGATGCGCTCGCCGATGGCGACCCCATCCGGGGAGTGATTCTCGGGACGGCGATGAACCAGGACGGCCATACGAACGGAATCTCGCTGCCGAGTCCGGAAGCCCAGGCGCGCTTGGCGATCGAGGCCTGCGCAGATGCCGGCATCTCGCCTTGGCGGGTCGGCTTCGTCGAGGCCCACGGCACGGGTACAGCGGTGGGAGATCCGATCGAGGCTCACGCGCTCTCCGAGGCATTCTGCAAAGAGAGGCCGGAGGATGCACCGCTGCTTATCGGATCGGTAAAAACCAATCTGGGTCACCTCGAGACAGCGGCCGGAATGGCTGGTCTGCTGAAGGCGATGTTGGTGCTCGAGCATCGCGAGATTCCGGGCACCTTGCATTTCAAAACCCCGAATCCGCATATCGATCTCGAGAAGCTCAAGCTTCGCATCCCCGTGGGAGTCGAGCCATTTCCCCAGACGAATGGTCCGCGTCTGGCCGGAGTGAACTCATTTGGCTTTGGCGGCGCAAATGCCCATGTCGTCCTGGCGGAACCCCCATCTCTCCCGACGATCGACATATCGCTGGAATCCGCATCCCAGCGCGACTGGCCGATAGTCTTGTCTGCGCGCTCAGAGGCATCCTTGCGCGCATCGGCGGGCCGGCTCGCCGCATGGGTCGACGACCACATGCGCTCGAACGGGCACTCGCCGTTGCTCCCCGATCTGGCTTACACACTCGGGGCTCGGCGCAACCACCACTCCCATCGACTGACGGCAGTGGTGCGGACACATGACGATCTCGTCGGCGCGCTCAATGAATTTGCCGCGGGCCAGCCGACGCAGGCGCTCCGGAGCGGATTTACGCCGCGGCGCGAGCAGGCTCCCCGCATTGGCTTCGTCATGAGCGGGCAGGGTCCCCAATGGTGGGCAATGGGTCGGGAGCTCATGCAGCACGAGCGCATCTTTCGCGAGACGATCGAGCGCTGCGACGAAGCCATGCGTCCATGGGCAGGATTTGGCCTGATCGAGGAAATGAGTCGGAGCGAGAGCGAGTCGCAGATGCACCGCACCGAGATCGCGCAGCCGGCCATCTTTGCGATGCAGGTGGCGCTTTCGAAGCTTTGGGAATCGTGGGGGATCACGCCTGCGGCAATCGTGGGACACAGCGTGGGCGAGATAGCGGCTGCATGCGTCGCGGGCATTCTCGATCTCGAGACAGCAGCCCGTGTGATCGTCCTGCGGGCGCGAACCATGGAAAACTGCGCGCGTGGCGAGGGGACGATGCTGGCCGTCGGCATCACCGAAGACGAGGCCACATCCCTCATCATGCGGGTCGACCGCACGGTGAAAATCGCGGCATTCAACAGCCCCCGCCTGCTTACGCTTTCCGGGGCGCAAGCGTCGCTCGAGGCAATTGCGACAGAGCTTGCGTCCCGGGAGCTATTTGCCCGGTTCGTAAAGGTCGATCACCCCTTCCACCATCCGAAGATGGAGCCCGCCGCGGCAGCATTGGAGGCCGAGCTTGCGGACCTCCATCCCCGGGAGGAGACGGTGCCATTCTTCAGTACAGTCACCGGCACGCGCTGCCCGGGGGCGGACTGCGATGCGTCCCATTGGGGGAAGGGCATCCGGCAGCCCGTTCAATTTGCCCCAGCGATTGGAGAGATGGCTCACTTCGGGGTGGATCTATGGCTGGAAATCGGCGCACATCCGGCGCTTACGATCGCGATCCAGGAATGCCTGGCCGCCGCGGAGGCCAAGGCGCCAGTGCTCGCTTCCGCCAGGCGCGAGCATGAGCACGCATCGATGCTGGAATCGGCCTTGGAGCTGCATCGGCACGATGTATCCATCGACTTCAAGGGACTCACCCCCTCGCGGAACCTGCTCAGCCTTCCGGCCTATGCATGGGACAAGGCCAGGTGGTGGAATGAATCCGACGAATGGCGCGACGGTCGCCTCGCCCCGGGTGGGCGCGGTCTGCTGGATGTGAGGCTTCCGCGAGCGACTCCGATCTGGACTGCCCGCCTGGACGGGCGCCACATGGCTTTTCTTAAGGATCACAAAGTCGAAAGCCGCGTTATCTTCCCAGCGGCGGCATTCGTCGACATGGCTATCGAGGCCGCGATTCAGCTCTTCGAGGGCCGCCCATTCATCATCGAGGACTTCGAGATTCGTCGGCCGTTGCTCGTGCCGGATCCGCCATCGAGCCTGCAATTGGAGATGAGCTACGACGCGGATAGTCGTACGTTTGTCATCCAGAGCCGGCAGGGTTCGGCTTGGACACAGCATGTGGTGGGATCGCTGCGGGCGGAGCGTACGGACTCTTCGTTTTCGTCGTCTCGTTGGCAACCCGACGGCGAGCTCGTAGAGGTCAACGTGCCGGATTTCTACGCTCGGCTGAGCGATCTCGGACTGCGCTATGGCGACGAGTTTCGGCCAATATCCGAGCTCTCCGCATCCAATGGCCGATCGGTTGGTCGCGTGGCTCTTTCCGAAGCGGTCGCTCGGCGGGCGGCGGAATACCCGATGCACCCGGTGCTTTTCGACGGTGCGATGCAGATCTTCTCCGCTGGAGCTGCTACGGTCGAGGGCCGGCGTAGTCGAATGAAGCTTCCCGTGCGCTTTTCGCGTATTCAATTTCTCCGGTCGCCGGGAGCTTCATGTCAGGTGTCTGCGGCGGTCCGCAATTTCACGGACGACCTCGTCGAGGGCGATATTGCCCTTTATGATCACAATGGGTACCCGGCCGTGCTGGTCGAGGGATTTCGCGCGGTCGGACTCGCGGCTGCGCGCCGGATGGGAATGTCCGGCGGTCGCCGCGATCTCGTTTATCATGTCGAATGGGAGCGCACCCACGCCGGAGCGTCGCATCGACCACTGCCCCCAATCCCGATTTCCAAACTGCGGGAGGCGGCGGAGCGCGCTTTCAACGAGGTGCTCGCCATTCGCGGGCGTGATCGGATCCAGGCTGCCCTGGCGGCAGAGGACAACCTTGCGGTCGCTCAGGTCGCCGGTGCTCTGCGGAAGATGGCAGGAAATGGCGACCTCTCGGCCTCCTCTCTCGGGATCGTTCCATCGATGCAGCCGGCCTTCGAGCGCCTGATGAATGCTCTGGAGCAAAACGGAATGGTTTCCCGCGATGGCGAGGGATGGCACCCGACGGCAGCATTTACCTCCGCCTCTCTGTCGGAATCGGCGGCCTTGCGCGACTTCCTCGCATCGTATCCGGGACACCTGCCGGAGGCATTGCTCTGCGCGACGACATCCGGTGACCTCGGTCCGATCCTGCGTGGAGAGAAGGATGCCGTGCAGACCTTGTTCAGCGGAGCAGGGTCGGATCTGCTCGACCACTTTTATGGTGATGGACTCAGCACGAGCCATTGGCTGGCGGCCATCTCGGAAGCGGTGCTGGAGATCGAGCGACAGCTTCCGACCGGCAGGGGGCTGCGCATTCTAGAGGTCGGCGGCGGGACGGCCGGTCTTGCAGCCTATCTTTTGCCGCGATTGGAGCGGGAGCTCCATTCGTACATCTTCACGGATGTGTCGACGGCCTTCTTCTCAGGGGCGTCACAGAAGCTTGCCAACTTTCCGGAGGTGGAGTGCCGAGTGCTCGATCTGGAGGTTTCGCCAACGGAACAAGGATTCGAGGAGGGATCGTTCGACATCATCCTCGGTGCGAATGTCCTTCACGCGGTCGCCGATTTGCGCGCGTCATTGACGCATATTCACTCCCTTCTGGCGCCCGGAGGAACGGCTCTATTCCTCGATACGGCTACGCCCCAGCTATGGACGGATTCCGTCTTTGGGCTCACGAGCGGATGGTGGCGATTTCAGGATCGCGATCTCCGGCAGAATCACCCACTGCTTCAGCGATCGCAATGGGAGCGGCTCTTCCGGCAGGTGGGCTTCGATGACACGGATTCGCTCGCCGGACTTCATGGAAGGGATGGAGAGGGGCAGGTCGGCCTCTTTGCGCAAAAGGCCCGGCATGAGGAGACGGCGGCCGATGACATGGCGGGGGATCCGCCCAACGGAAATTCTTGGCTGATCGTTGCGGATGCAGGTGGTATGGGTGACGGACTGGCGCGCCGACTCGTCCACTCCGGAGCGGAATGCATGGTCGTTCACCAAGGCGAGAGTCCAGTCGATTGGCGGGAGTTGCTCACGAATCATCTTCCGGAGCGGATCGTCTGGCTCTGGAGTCTCGACGCGACCATTACGGAGAACTCCCTCATGGGAACCGATGACCTGCTGGGACTGGCGCAAGCCCTCGAGGATGTCGCACCGAGCGCGAAACTTCGCATCGATCTGGTGACCCAGGGCGCGCAGGAGCCGGGCGGCCGTCCATTGAGTGTCGCCCAGGCGCCGTCCATCGGCTTCTTCCGGGTGCTTTTGAGCGAACATTCGAATCTCATCTGCCGCTCCACCGACTTGTCCGCTGATTCCTCTTGCTCCGCCGGAGTGGAAGCGCTCTGGGAGGAGCTTCGCCGTGATGACTCCGAGCGCGAAGTCGCCCTGCGGGGTGAAGCCAGGTATGTCCAGCGCATCGCCCGGGGCATGCCTGAGCCGCGGCAACGTCTGGATGCCACGGTCCCGATGCGGATGGTTTCCCGTGATCCCGGAGTCCTGGATGCTGTGCGCTTCGACGCCGTTGCGCAGTCCAGCTGTGGACCGGGTGAAGTGCTCATCGAGGTGAAGGCAGCCGGGGTGAACTTTCGGGATGTGCTCAAGGCGCTCGCCCTCTATCCGGCCGATGCGCCCGACGCACGGCTGTTCGGCGACGAGGTGGCGGGTACCATTGTTGCCGTTGGGCCGGGTGTAGACCACGTGGCGGTCGGTGACGATGTCTTCGGAATAGCTATCGCCGGACTTGCGACCCATTCGCTGGCGCGAGGCGGCGATGTGCGGCGTATTCCGCATCTGCTATCATACGAAGAGGCGGCGACTATTCCCGTCGCCTTCATGACTGCGTGGCACTCGCTCAAGCATGTCGCGCGACTTCGGGCGGGTGAGCGGATCCTCATCCACGCCGGAGCCGGTGGCGTGGGAATGGCGGCAGTGCAGATCGCGCGCTACCTCGGCGCAGAGGTCATCGCGTCGGCCGGTAGTCCCGTAAAGCGTGAGTTGCTCATGACGATGGGGGTGAATCACGTGGTCGATTCGCGGCGCGGCGATTTCGCCGCCGAGGTCATGGCGATTACCGGCGGAAAGGGTGTGGACGTGATCCTGAACTCCCTTGCGGGTGAAGCCATCCCAATGGGTCTTTCGTGCATGGCGGAATTCGGGCGATTCATCGAAATCGGCAAACGCGACATTTATCAGAATAGCCGGATCCCGCTTTGGCCGATGCGGCGCAATGTCTCATTCCATGTGGTTGCGATGGACGCCGTCTTCAACAGAGACGCCGATCTAACGCGGCAGTTGCTTGGCGATGTGGCGACCCTCATCGAGGAGAAGTCGCTACGGCCGCTGCCCTATCGATCATTCCCCGCATGCCGAGCCGATGCCGCATTTCGTCTCATGGCGCAGGGCCGCCATATCGGCAAAATCGTTATCGCGTTCGCGAAGCCATTCATCTCGCGATGGGGGAAACGTCCACCGCGTCCATTCCAGGTCAAAAATGATGGCGCTTATTTGATCACGGGCGCATTCGGGGGATTCGGGCGCGTCATTGCCAGATGGCTGGCGGATTGCGGAGCGAAGCACCTGGTACTGCTTGGCCGGAACGGCGCTGCGACCCCGGAGGCCGAGGCACTCGTCGCGGACCTTACGTCGCGAGGCGTCAATGTCGTTATCGAGCAGGCGGACGTAGGGTCATCCGCCGATATCAAACGCGTAATCGGCGCGATTCGGAACTCGGGATGTCCGTTGAAGGGAATCTTCCATCTCGCGATGGTTATCGACGACGCGCCGATGGCCGCCCTTACGCCCGAGCGCATCCGCTCCGTAATGAACCCGAAGACGCACGGTGCATGGATTCTTCACGAGGAGACGCTGGGGATGGACCTCGATTGCTTTGTGATGTTCTCGTCGGTCTCGAGCATCTTTGGGAATCCGGCCCAGGGCAATTACGCCGCGGCGAACGCCTTCCTCGACGCTCTTGCGCACCACCGGCGGGGCGCGGGACTTCCTGCACTCGCCATCAACTGGGGAGTGCTCGGCGGGGAGGGCTACGTCGCGCGGAACGAACGTGTGGCCGAGTTCCTTGCGCGACAGGGGACATCGGCATTGTCGCCTGGCGAAGTTGTCTCGATTCTCGAGGACTTCCTGGCTGCGGATGTCGGCCAGGCGGCGGCGATCCGGGTGGATTGGGCCAAGTGGCGGCAATCATTCCGCGGTCTTCAGGAGAATCCTTTGGTCGAGAAAATCTTCGCCTCCGTGGCCGAGGAGCAGGAGGTCGGACGCGCCGGTGATGACTGGCGTGACCGAATCTCCGCCGCCGCTCCGGAGGAACGCGAGGAGATCATCGGTCAGGCCATCCGGGCGATTATCAGTTCTGTGCTGAGGGTCAAGCCGGAGAGCCTGCGCGCCGATCAACCACTTACCGACCTGGGGCTGGATTCACTAATGGGCGCGGAGATCGAGACTTCGATCGAGGGCGCGATCGGAGTCGGCCTGCCATCCACGACGCTCATGCGAGCGAGAACGATCGGACAGATTCAGACTCTGATCGCTGCGCAATTGAATGGAGCGACGGCGCCCGCGCCCGCATCGGCCCCTCCGCCTGCGGCGACACCCATCGCGGCACCTGCGGCCGTGGAGGGTGTCGATTTCGAATCTCTTTCGGATGAGGACATCGACCTCCTCATCGATGAGCCATCAACCGAATCGCACGAGCACGTACGTCAAAATGCGAACGACCGATGAACCGTCCAAGCGGGAAGACGGGCGCATCCGCTTGAAACAGTGGCTGGAGGAGGGGAACGCCCGCCTCCACGCCCCTAGCTTTTCACAGAGGGAGCTATGGGAAGCCTCGCCCACGGCAGTGGAGGATCCGTCGAACCACATCTGCACCTTCATGGAGGTGAAGGGTATACTCTCGCCACGGAATTGCGTCGCGGCCGTGCAGAAAGTGGTGGATCGGCAGGAGGTCCTGCGGCTCTCGTTTTTACCCGGTCGCGTCGGCCCCCTTCAGATGCTCCGCAACACGGGCACCCCGGCGATGGAGCTTCGGGAGCTTTCGAGCGCCGAACGTCGTCCGGAAGCCATCGAGGAGCGGCTGCAGGCGGTCTTTCGGGAGCCATTCGATTTGCTCCGGGGCCCGCTTTATCGCGTCGAGGCCATGTGGCGTGACCGCGACGACCTGCTGTTGGCCTTCGTAATTCACCATGCCATCGCCGATGGGTGGACGCTGGGTGTCTGGATTCAGGACCTCTGCAAAGCCTATGTGCATCACTTGAGTCGCTTTCCCGGAGGGCTGCGCTCGGTGCCGCAGTCCTACACTGCATGGGCCGCTGCGGAGCGCGACGAGTGGTCTCCATCCAGGCTGGAGCAGCATGCACGCTATTGGAAGGCGCATCTCGCGGGGGCACCGCGGCTTTGGAACCCAGTCCTCGGAGCGAGAACGCGCACACTGGTCCGGCGTGTCTCCCATGTGCCAGCCGATATCGCGCATACTGTTAAGAGCGTGGCGCGCCGATCGGATGCCACCCTGTTCAGTACGCTTCTCGCGGCATTCCAGATCGCCGTTTCGCAATGGACAGGCCAAAAGGACATCGTCGTCGGGACCCCTGTGGCGAATCGGACGAAACGCACGGTACGGGAGACGATGGGATATTGCTCCGGCGTTGTCCCGTTGCGCAGCGAGGTCGATGCAAGTCGCCCGTTCGGTGAGAGCGTGAGCGAAGTGCATCGCATGGTCGTGGATTCGTTTGCCAATGCCATGCCATTCGTCGAGCTGGTGCATGCCCTTGGAGACACACCGACTCCGGACCACAACCCGATATTCGACATTCGCTTTGCGCTGCAGAATCACCCCATCCCGGACATCACCCTGCCAGGGTTGAACGTGAAGCTTCATATGCGCTCGACCGGGACGGCCCGCTTCGATCTTGGATGTGAGATTACCGAGGCAGGGCGGGAGCTGGAGGTCGTTTGGCTCCATCGACCGGAGCTGTTCGACGTATCCGATATCGACGAGATCGAGGGACTGTTTCGGACTGTACTGGAAGGCCTCGGACAGCCATCGAAAAAGGGAGGCACCGCGGTGGTCGCATAGGAGAATCATGGATACTGCTGCAGAAATTTCGGCGGCTTCGATCGAGGAGGAAGAGCCGCCGCACTGGATCTGTCGGCTGGCATTTCCGATCCTATCGGTCGCCCTCCTTTTGGCCCAGGCCGCCATGGGATTCGCTGTGCATTACGGGAACTACTGGCTGGCGGCTGTACTCGTGCTGGTCGTCAGTCACCTCATGCATGGGCAACTCATTGGCTTCCACGAAGCATCGCACGGCCTGCTGAGGCGCAGTCGTTGGCTCAACGATTTCGACGGATTCCTCATAGGGACGTTCAGCTTCATGAGCTTCACTCTCTATCGGGCGATCCACCAGACGCATCACATGCATCTTGCCTCCGAGCGGGACGAGGAACTCTGGCCATTCGTAATGCCTCGAATGCCGCGCTGGCGGCGGGTTCTATTTGCGGCGCTCGAGCTGACGGCGGGATTTCTCGTCACGCCGTTCATTTTTATTCGCGCCTTCCTGCGTAGAGGCTCGCCCGTCCGGGCAGCGAAGGTGAGAGCACGGGTCTGGCGCGAATTCGCGATCATGGCTCTGGTATGGGCCGCCATTCTTTTCGCGGTCGCGTGGTGTGGCGTATGGAGGTACTTCCTCTGGATGTTCCTGATACCGGCGGTCATCGCCGCGGATATGCAGAGCTGGCGCAAGTACATCGAGCATGTCGGCATGGCCGGGAATACGCCCACCAGTGCGACTCGCAGCATCGTCTGCAACACGTGGGGGGGGCGGCTGATGGCATTTACGCTGCTTCACGAGCCGTATCACGGCGTGCATCACCGCCATGCGGGTATCCCGCATGCCCGACTGCCGCAATGGGTGGCTACCCTCGCCCCGCAGAGCCCGGGAGAAATACCGCCATTTCCGAGCTACCGGCGCGCCTTGCTGCATCTGGTGCGCTGCCTTGCCGACCCGCGTGCAGGCGGGCAATGGCGGCGCCGCTCATCCTAGAATCATGCACTCCGATCATGTCTTCGAGGCACAGGAACTGGGGAAGGAATACGATGGCGGCCAGGTGCATGCGTTGAGAGGCGTGGACGCGACCATCCGCGATGGCGAATTCATCGCCATCGTGGGACAGAGTGGTTGCGGGAAGACCACATTGCTCCGGATGCTCGGCGCACTCGATCGCCCGACGGCGGGGCAGTTGCTCTACCGGGGGGAGCCAATTCCGGAGCTGCGAGACCCCTCCGCCTACCGGGCGCGAGAGGTCGGATTCGTCTTCCAGGAATTTCATCTCCTTCCGACATTTACGGCTATCGAGAACGTGCAGCTCCCCATGTTGGGGATGGGGTTATCCGCCGATCGCCGGCGGCGCCGGGCTGCGCAGCTGCTGGAGGCAGTCGGGCTGAAGCATCGATTCGATCACCTGCCAGCGAAGCTCTCTGGAGGCGAACGCCAGCGGGTCGCCATCGCTCGCAGTCTCGCGAACGAGCCGCCGGTCCTCCTGGCCGACGAGCCGACTGGAAATCTCGACAGCGAAAACGCCGAAATGGTGATGGATCTGCTGAATCGCATTCATCGCGAGCGGGGCGGAGTGCTCGTACTGGTCACCCACGACGCCGCCGTGGCCGCGCATGCCTCACGACAGATCGAGATGAAAGACGGTCGGATCGCACCCTGCTACCAATCGATATGACATTCCTCGACATCGTTCTCCGGGGATTGATCCGCCGCCCGCTTCGTACCGGGCTGACCGCGCTTGGGATCTCGCTGGGAATAGCGGCATTAGTCGCCCTGGTGGGTACCGCCCGGGGATTCCAGCGAGGATGGGCCGATGCGATGAAGGCGCGCGGGACGGATATCGTCGTCAGCAACATGGCCGGCGCACTCACTCCGACTACGTTCGACGAATCCGAGCGGGATCGGATTTCCCACCTGCCCGGCATCAAGTCCACGAGTGTCCTGCTCGTAAATCTGACGAGCGTGGAGGACGCGCCGATGGTGATCGTCTCGGGTCGCGAGTGGGGCGGATACGAATGGAAAAACCTCAAGCTCGTCTCGGGCCGTCTGCCCCGCGACGCCGGGGAGGCGGCAGTGGTACTGGGGAAGGCGGCCGCAGAATCCCTCCGGAAAAAGGTCGGAGACCCAATTCAGATCGAGGCTCAACAGCTCCAGGTGGTCGGCATCGCGGACGGCGGCGCCCTGGTGGAAAATGGATCGATCATTCTCTCTCTACCCCTGCTGCAGCAGATCATGGGAGATTCCGGAAAGATCAATGTGATCGACGTCGAGGTCGATCCCTCCCTCGGCGAAAGCGGAATCAAACGCCTCTGCTCCGAAATCGATCGGCAGATTCCAGAAGCACACGCACTGGAAGCGGCGAACCACATCGGGGACAGCATGGCCTACCGATTGATCCACGCGATGAGCTGGGGTACGTCGCTCCTCGCTGTGGTGGTGGGCGTGCTCGGTGTCACGAATACGATGCTGATGTCCGTATTCGAACGCACTCGCGAGATCGGAATCCTGCTCGCCATCGGATGGCGGCGCATTCGAGTTATCCAGTTGATCCTATCGGAGTCCGCGTTGCTTGGACTTACCGGGGGAATCGTCGGAATTCTTCTTGGCTATGCGGCAGCGAAAGCGATCGAAATGGCGCCGGCCATGCGCGGGCTCGTGCAGGCTGACTTTACACCCGGGCTCTTTGCGATCGCCGTCGCGATCGCAGTAGGTGTGGGCGTGTTGAGTGGCGCATATCCCGCATGGCGCGGCGCTCAGGCTCAACCGGGAAGGTCACTCTCGGCATGACTTTCGATCTTCTTGGATGAAATCGCTCACCGCCTCACTCGCCGCATTGGCCATCGCTTTTGCTCTTCCTGCCCGCGCGCAAGCTCCCGCGCCTGAGCCGAAAATTTCCGCAAACGATCTCGCGGCGAAGCTCGACCCGCAGAGCGATGCCGGCACTTCGTATGTCCGATTCCGCATGCAGGTATCCACATCGCGCGGTGGAAAGCCAACCACACTGCAGGTGCAAAGTGCGGAACGGCATGGGGCGGGTGCGGCTGATACGTTGTACCAGGTCCTCTGGCCTGCGGATCGCAAGGGCGAGGCCGTCCTTTTACACAGGGAAAAGGACGGTGCGATGTCTGGTACGACCTATGCCCCGCCGGGAAAGTCACAAACTCTCGACTCCTCGCGGATGGATGAGTCTCTCTTTGGAAGCGATCTCGCGCTGGCGGATCTGATCGAGAATTTCTTCGCATGGAAGCAGCAGTCCATCGCGGGGAATGAGGCCGTGAAAGGAGTGAACTGCGCCATCCTCGAGTCCAGATCGGGTGCGGCCGATCACTCGATCTATTCCCGTGTCCGCACATGGGTGGATACCCGGCGCATGGTGGCCATGCGCATCGAGAAGCTCGACGCGGGTGGTCGCGTCGTGCGCGAGATCGATACGACTCGCGTGACGCGAGATAGTGGACGCAACATCCCGGCGGATCTCGCAATTCGTCGCCCTGGGCAGGCATCTTCCACCGTCGTGGATGGCGTGGCGATCCGTCACGACGTCCCACTTACCAATAGTGATTTCACCCCGGAGGCAATGAAAGACATAAAGCCTCCCCGCACGGGCAAATAGCCGTGACATAGACTTAGGGGAACTGGACAGGCCGGGGCGCCTCGGTAACATAGGAATACCGATGAGACTCCAAAGCGCAGTATCGACGAGCGGCGAGATCTCCGAATCCGCGAGTTCGGGTGTGAGCCAGGCATCGGCGGCGGGGAACGCACCTCGGCGCTGGCAGGATTACCTGCTCTATCCTCGGATTCTCTTCACCGTTATATTGTGTCTTCTCGCGGTCGTGCTTCACGTCGCCTTCGGGATCTACGTCTGGTTTTTCCAGAAGTAGCGTCAATCACGCAGCGGAGGCCGCATCTCAGTTCCAGCTGAGTGTGGAAGACTCTCCGCCGGCAATCACGCGCCATTCCTGAATTCCGGAAAAGACGCCGGTATAGAGAAGGGTGATCGAGTCGGCATTCGTGCCGATGATGCCGCCATTGATGCCCAATGTCGTTGCATGTGGGCCGCTGCGAATGATCTGGCCGGGGCTTTGATGAAGCTTCCAGCCGACGTTCGACGCCGAGATGGAATAGATGCCATTTTGCTTTGGCGTCACCGGCAATGAGAAGTTTCCGGTCGAGTTCGTTGCGATCGCCCCGACGCCGCAGGTGAGGGTGTACGTCCCACCCTGTTGAAAATATGCCGGCACATTCAGAGCCCGAAGAGGCGCATCCACATCCGAGTAGTAATTCGTCGAGCCATTGCCCGGGGCAGTGCGCCAAAGCACAGCATGTGAAGCCGGATCGACCTGGAACATTGCTCCCGTTGATGCCGCGCCAAAGAGAATATTCGCAGGAAACATGCTGGGATTGGAATACTGCTGCGGATGGCTGGACAGGATCATGATGTGATTTCCATTCGCATCATTGAAATAGGTGAAGCGGCCGGTGCCCTGCGTCTCCGTCACGTCGCCGGTGCTCGGATTGGATGTCCATGATACCGATGGCTGGGCGGGCGAACCGCCTACGCCGAGGGTGCTGCTTACATAGTCGGTAACGGCGGAGCGGATGCCGGGAGGCGCGCAGAGGAACCAGAGATCGCGTGCCTCGACGGCCGCCATCTCATAGTCCGCCGTGGCCGAGACGTGCGTCCCATCGCCCTGCAGTCCAAGCCGGACGAGCTCCGCGTACTTCTGCCACATCCACCAGCCCTCGGAGAAATAGTACCAGCCGCCCGCTTTTGCGACCTTCTCGGTCTCGAGATTTTCCAGGTAAGTCGGACTTTTGGTCGGATCGGAGTCGTAGGAAGCATCGGAGCTGACTGGAGTGGTGGCATTAAAAATCCAATCCGCATTTTTGATAGATTGGAATGCCGCCACGAGAGGTCCGAGATAGATCGCGACACTCGACTGAGAGTCTTTCCACTCCGAGCTGATGAGGGTGGGATTCACCGCGGCGACCTCGGCGGCCTGGAAGTCGCTCTGCTCGCTGCTCATCTGCTGTTGGGCGATGCCGCCGCGGGTGAAGTCATTGCGATTCCAGCCATTTTGCGATTCTGCGCGATATATGAAGCGCGAGATTCGCACCCGCCCGCCGGAAACGTGAATGGCTCTCACGCCATAGTATCCGTACGGGACCTTGAGCGTAATGATCCCTGCGGTCAAAGAGGCGCTACTCGCATCGACCGCGGTATAGCCGCTGATATCCGTCCATGTCGTGGGAGTGCCGGGATCTGTGGATGCCTGGAGTTTGAAGATCCCGGCTCCGCTTTCCTTTGCATAGATGACAGTCACGGTATCGCATTTCGGATTCGTGCCGCCGGTGCCGAAGGTTATCCACCCCGTGCCGCTGCCAATCGAGATACTGCCGCCGGACGCTTCAATCGTAAAATCGGAGGTGTTCTCGATCGCATCTCCGCCCGTCAGATGCGTGTCGCTCGGGGTCGAATTAGCCGGGATTGCTCGCGTGATTTCCGGAAATAGGTAGGTGGGCTTCTTTCCTGCGACGGAATCGCCGAACGCGCTCACGTTGAGCTGGGCCGTTTGTTGCAGCGTGATCGTGCCGCTCGCACCTGATGAAATCGAGCTTCCGGACGTCGAGAATGTGAAGTGCGTGCTGTCCGTCACGCTGGCGACCTGCCAGCCCGTATTGTAGTCCGAAGGCGTGGCGCCCGAGAGCGCGAATGTGTCGCCCGCGATGAGCGGGGGTGTCGGTGCCGAGGAGAGGGTGACGGTCGCGATGCCCAAGTTCCACGTGATCGAGGCCACCGGGACGGATAGCGGTGGATTGTAGATAATGTTGAGCGCACGAAGTGAATTCCGAAACTGCTGGGGCGTCGCTTGAGACAGCAGGCCTTCCTGCCATCCAGTGGTCGAGAAGTTCGAGTTGCTCCTCGGGTCGGCTGCAAACGCATCCACTGCGGGATCCGTGGAGGTGGTAGTGGCCGATTGCAAGGTGCGGGGCGTTGCTCGACTGGGCTTAAGAAGAATATGGCTGCCCCCTGGCGCCATTTGCAGGAGGTCGCCATTGTGCACCAGCGAACTCCACGGTTGCTCGAGATTGTCATCGGGGCTGAAGCGATGCAGCTTTCCGGAAATTCGTATTCCCGAGAATGTGGAAGTGACGTACTGCATCGAGTCACGTTGGAAGATGCACTCGGTGCGTGCGACCCCATCCGCCTCTTTCGCCTGTGGTGAGACGGTCTGAACGAGGCGCTTTCCCAGGGAGTGCCATTCCCCGTTAACGATGGAAAGAGGCGCTATCGATCCTTCATATTGGCTGAATCCCTTTACCTTCCCATTTGCGTGGAGATAAGAGACCGACCTTACGATTCCCTTGCCAGGGACTCGAGCGATAGAGCGAAAGATCAATTCCCCATTGGAAAGGCCCTGTACCTGGATCACGGTCGGCTCGCGTAACACATAGGTTGGCCCGACTTCCACACGAGTTCCCCGCCACCAAGTCCCAGGCAATTGGTTATCCGAAAGCGCGAGCACAGCCTGCATGAAAAGGAGCAGTGCCGCCAAGCAGGTGATCAGCTTTTTCATAATTCCCTTACCAGTTCCGTCCCATTTTGGATGCCCGCTCCATGGCTGCTTTCTGCGCCAGCCTGGAAAAAAGTGCATTAATATTTCTGCCCGACCCTCTTATAGTCTTACGACGATATCCGCCTGTTGGTCGATCGGCTGCGTGAGGCGAATCGCCATACCGAAGCGATCCACGCGGCGCCTGCAACGGCCAGCCCGGAAGTGGATGGCTCTGGCACCGATACGACTGCGAGAGTCATGCTCAACGTCGAGGAAGGTATCAGCGTCCATCCATCCGTCGCGAAGTTCGAATTGTCCTGATGAGACGCGACAAATGATTCGGCCGGAGCCCAGCTTCCTGCGGGAGTCGTTCCTCCGGAGACCGTCCCGACGACGGCATCCTGGAGCGAGCTGTTCCCCACAATGATCCAATAGGCTTGATTATAGCTCAGAGCGAGAGACCCCGTGAATGTGATGGAAAGTCCGCTTTCGGCGGAGGGATTCAGGTAACCCACGGACATCGTACTGCTGGGATACCCGCCCTCATCGGGCCTTATCCCCACCCACCAGGTATCCATTGACGCCGAAAGGGAACTAAAGTCGATGGTGACCTGCTCCAGCATGGCCGAGCCCATGGCGGAGGTCGTAAAGTTCTGCGCCACGAACGAGTGCGTCACCGGATCGATGTCATAGCCGGTCGTGGGACTCGAAGAGATCGCGTCGAATACCGTCGTTGAGCCACGTGCTCCGACAGCAAATGAAACCAGCATCAACGTACATATGAAGATGCGAGTTTTCATGAGCGACTGGCATTTATTCGCAAGGAGGCATGGGGCACAAACAGAAATTTGCGGAGGAATTGCTTTTGCTCACGCCGCCGCTGTTCATGACGCGGGATTTGCATCCCGGCGCCAATGGGCGCAACATGGAGTTCGCGTGAGAATCCTGATCGTCGATGACGAGAAAAATATCCGCCGCACACTCCAGCTGGCGGTCGAGTCGATGGGGCATGAGGCTTTTGCGGCGCCCAGCGGACCGGATGCAATCGACGAGATCAAGGCAACCGGATTCGACGTCGTCTTTCTGGACCTGAAACTCGGGCAGGAGAGCGGGCTGGATGTGCTTCAGGAAATCCTGCGCGTGTCGCCGCATACGGCCGTCGTGATGGTGACCGCCTATGCCGCTGTGGATACGGCGGTCGAGGCCATGCGTCGCGGGGCATTCGACTATCTGCCGAAGCCATGCACGCCGGATCAGGTACGGCAGGTGCTCGCCCATATCGAGCGCACTCGGAAGCTTGAGAGGCGAGTGGCCGAGCTGGAGTCGCGCCTGGCCTCGACCGGGCCGGAGATCGATCTCACGACGGAAAGTGAAGCCCTGCGCAAGGTCTTCGACGTGGCATGGAAGGCGGCGGCCAGCGAGGCGACCGTACTCCTGCTCGGCGAGAGCGGTACGGGGAAGAGCGTGCTGGCGCGCGCGATCCACCAGAGAAGCCCGCGGCAGGGAGGTGCCTTTGTGACAGTGAGCTGTCCCAGTCTCTCGCGGGAGCTGCTGGAGAGCGAGCTTTTCGGCCACGCGAAGGGCGCATTCACGGGTGCTCACTCGGAGACAAAAGGCAAGGTCGCCGCAGCCGACGGGGGCACGCTCTTTCTCGACGAGATCGGCGAGCTGCCCATGGAAATCCAGGCAAAGCTCCTCCGGCTCCTCCAGGAGCGGGAGTACGAGCGGGTGGGGGAGTCGAAACCGCGCCGCGCGGACGTGCGGGTGATCGCCGCGACGAATCGGGATCTGGCGGAGGCTGTAAAGCAGGGCACCTTCCGCGAAGACCTCTATTACCGGCTGAACGTCATCTCTGTGCGGCTGCCTCCGCTGCGCGACCGGGTGGACGACATCGAGCGGCTCGCCGCGCAGCACGTCGCATTCCTCGCGGCCCATTCCGGCAAGCCGGTTCGGGAATTCTCGCCGGCTGCAATCGAGGCAATGCGCCGATATCCATGGCCAGGAAATCTGCGCGAGCTGCGAAACATACTGGAACGAGCAGTGATCCTGAGCGAAGGCGATCGGATCGAGGCGCATGACCTCGGGGATTCCCTGCTCACGACTTCCGATGTCCGACTCGGCGGACCATTCGCCCTCGAGGAGGTCGAAGCGGAGCACATTCGCATGGTCGTTGGCAATTCTCCCACACTCGACGAGGCGGCGCGGGTACTCGGTATCGATCCCGCCACACTCTACCGCAAGCGGAAGCGTTTGTAGCCGGCAACCGCGGCCTGCGAGTCGTGCAGAATTGCACGATCGATTAAGGCAGATCTTGCATTTTGCACGACGCTTAGGGACTTCTGGTGACGGGATGAGTAAGGCTTTGTATCTCATGGTCAACGAGTTGCGTCATTTGTAAATGGCATGGCACGCCGCCCGCTAAAGAGAATCTCCATGCACATGGAAGATCACGCGCCGGTTGGCCTGGCCGATTTCGCCAATAAAGTCCGCAGCCAGATAGGGAGTTGCTGCTAGCTACGGATTCCTACGAGGAGCAAACTTGAAGCATGAAGCGGCGCATTCTGATCGGGCTCGCCCCGATTTTCGTGCTGATCATCGCGATGGGCGCGTATGCGATCCTTCTGTTCTCGAAGCTGGGCAATCGGGTGGACGTCATTCTGCGTGAAAACTTCCGCAGCGTGCTTGCCGGACAGCAAATGAAGGAGGCCTCCGAGCGGATGGATTCCGCGCTCTTTTTCTCGCTCATCGGCGAAGAGAGCCGCGGGCGGGATCTTTATGAAAAGAACCTCCCGCTTTTCGAAGAGGGCCTGAAGGCCGAACTCGGGAATATCACCCTGGCCGGAGAAGGCGGGGTGGCCGATTCGATACGCACCCTGCACGACGAATATGTCCGAAAGGCAGATGTCTTTTGGACGGCGGATCTCGCCGCGAGACGCCAGATGTATTTCGGGGAGATGCTCCCCACATTCACCAGGATCAAGGATGCAGCCCAGAAGGTGATCGATATGAACGAGGCCAACATGGTCGAAGCCGACCGCGCCGCACGGGACCTGAGTGCGCGCTCCACTCAATACATGGTGCTCGCCAGCATCATTGGCATCGCAGCGGCGCTCTTCTTTGCGAATCGCCTGCAGGCATCCATCCTCGGCCCCATTCGCACGCTCACCGCGGTCTCGCAAGATCTGGGGGAGGGCAAGCTCGACCAGGTCGTGCCCGTGGCATCGACCACTGAATTTGGGCAACTTGCCGAGGCATTCAACAAAATGTCTGCGAAGCTGCGCGCGTACCGGCAGGCAATGGGCGACCAGATTCTCCAGGCACGCCAGATGACCGAGATCACCTTCTCGGCCTTGCCGGATCCCATCATTGCTCTCTCGCCGGATGGGGCGATCAATTTCACAAATCCGGCGGCAAATGCGCTCTTCTCGAAGCTCGGCTCCCCCGCGCTGTCGGAGCCCGTTCAGGAGCAGGTTGCGAATGTCTTGAAGGGTGGTCCGGATTATTTACCGACCAGCTTTGAAAAGACGGTTATCTTGCGCGTGGACGACCGCGAAATCTTCCTGCTGCCGCGTGTAGTCGGCCTGCGCGACGAGGCCGGCGCTCTTTATGGAGCGGCTGTTATTCTCCAGGACGTCACTCGCCTCCGATTGCTCGACGAAGTGAAGGGCAATCTCGTCTCGACGGTGAGCCACGAGCTCAAGACGCCGCTCACCAGTATTCGCATGGGATTGCATCTCCTGCTCGAGGAGCGCATCGGCGGGCTCAATCCCAAGCAGACCGAGCTCCTACTCGCCGCGCGTGAGGAATCCGAGCGCCTGCTCCGTATGATTAACGATCTGCTGGACCTCGCCCGTCTGGAGTCCGGTCATCTCCATCTAGATCATGATGGCGCACTGCCTGCCGACCTTGTCCGGACCGCCATCGAGAATTGCGGCGGGGTGGCCGAGACGCGCGGCGTGCGGCTGCTGGCGGACGTCGAACCGAATGCTGCCCATGTGCTGGCCGATCCCTCGCAGCTTGCGCATGTCTTCGCCAATCTGCTCTCGAACGCCGTAAAATATTCTCCGCGCGGCGAGGAAATCACTCTCAAGGCCGCGAACCGCGGAGAAATGGTGCGCTTTTCTATATGCGACCACGGGAAGGGGATCGCGCCACAATATCAGGCGCACATTTTCGACCGATTCTTTCGGGTGCCAGGGGAGTCCTCCCGCGGAGTCGGCCTTGGCCTGGCCATCGCCCGGGAGATCGTCATCGCGCACGGCGGACGGATCGGAGTACGCAGCGACGGAGTGCATGGAAGTGAGTTTTTCTTCGACATTCCCGCGATTAACCCCGGGGCATCCGCTTGAAGTCCTGTCGGCACCTCAAACAAACACCACAACCATGATCGACCTCATCTACGTGCTTACCACCATCGCCTTCTTCGGCCTGATGCTCGCGTTCATCTGGGCCTGCGGAAAGGTCTAAGCACTCACATCCATGGAAAACACCATCGTCGGCACCATCGCGCTTGGGCTCATCCTGTATCTGATCTTCACGATCATTCGGCCCGAGAAGTTTTAATCCAAATCCCGCGCCAACCATGAATATCTCAGGCTGGGTTCAGCTCATCCTTTACGTCGTCGTCCTACTCGCGATCACCAAGCCGCTGGGGCTCTACCTCTGCCGGGTGCTCGACGCGGACGGGAAGACATTCCTCGATCCTGTGATCAAGCCGATCGAGAAACTCACTTACAAGCTGCTCGGCGTCGATGGGGCCAAGGAGCACGACTGGAAGCGATACACCGCGGCGATGCTCATCTTTAGCCTCGTCTCGATGCTCTTCACCTATGCCATCCTGCGGTTGCAGGCGGTGCTTCCGCTCAATCCGCAGAAGCTCGGGGCTCTCAGCGAGCACCTCTCGTTCAATACCGCAGCCAGCTTCACGACGAACACGAACTGGCAGAGCTACGGTGGCGAGAGCACGATGTCCTATCTCTCGCAGATGGTCGCGCTGACCATCCATAACTTCGCTTCGGCCGGGGTGGGTATCGCCATTGCCGCCGCCCTCGTGCGCGGCATCGCGCGGCAGACGGCGCAGACGATTGGCAATTTCTGGGTCGATCTGATTCGGGTCATCTACTACCTGCTCCTTCCCCTCTGCCTCGTCTATGCGGTCGTGCTCGTCTCGCAGGGGATGATCCAGAACTTCAAGCCCTACGAGTCGGTGAAGCTCATCGAGCCATACACCATTCAGGTCGCGAAGACGGATGACAAAGGCCAGCCGGTGAACGGGCCGGATGGCAAGCCGGTGATGGTCGATCAGAAGGTCGGTACGCAAACCATCGTCCAGGGACCAATGGCCTCGCAGGTCGCGATCAAAATGCTCGGGACCAACGGCGGCGGCTATACGAACGCCAACGCGGCGCATCCCTACGAGAATCCCACGCCCCTCTCGAATTTCCTGCAGATCCTCTCGATTTTCGCGATCCCGAGCGCTCTCACCTATTATCTGGGGCGCATCGTCAGGCGGCAGGGGCATGGCTGGGCGGTCTGGGCTGCCATGTTCGTCATCTTCCTTGGTGGCGTGCTGGTCTGCTGGCATTTCGAGGCCGCGGGCAATCCGAACTTCACCGCGATGGGGATCGATCCCGCGACGGGGAACATGGAAGGCAAGGAGGTGCGCTTTGGTATCTTCAACTCCGCGCTCTTCGCGACCATCACGACCGACGCCTCGTGCGGTGCGGTCAATTCCATGCACGATTCGTTCACGCCGATCGGCGGTCTCATACCGCTGCTGAATATCCAGCTCGGCGAAGTCGTCTTCGGCGGCACGGGCGCGGGCCTCTACGGCATGCTCGTATATGTCGTGATCGCGGTCTTCATCGCCGGTCTCATGGTCGGGCGCACGCCGGAGTATCTGGGCAAGA
>Ga0207702_10001754_pt1 | contig 21341 bp, 23 predicted proteins | sample KBSCornC62_FD_184302 | JGI IMG/M metagenome (GOLD analysis project Ga0207702, IMG submission 184302) | Corn rhizosphere microbial communities from Kellogg Biological Station, Michigan, USA - KBS Corn C6-2 (SPAdes) (version 2) | ecosystem: Host-associated > Plants > Roots > Rhizosphere > Soil ...
AGCCTCGCTGCTGTCCCAAAGAACCGCAGCGACGGATCCCGCGCTCGATCCATGAAGGTGCGCGCGATCTCGCCCGCGACCTCTCCAAAACCGATGCCTGGCTGATCTCACGGCGCGAGCGCAAGAAAGTCGAGATGCTGTTCGCTCACCTCAAGCGCATCCTGAAGCTCGATCGCCTCAGATTACGCGGTCCCTGCGGCGCCCGTGACGAGTTCCATCTCGCCGCAGCCGCCCAGAACCTCCGCAAAATGGCCAAGCTGATCAGCGGACCAAAGCCAATCCCTGCCTGAGAGCAGAACAGTCGCCGCTCGTCTCCACCCTCCGCAACGTCTGCTTCTATCAAAAGCGGATTTTTCAACGCTATCGACCCATTGCGGACATTGATTTCCTGCGATGCAGACGGTCCTCAGAAGGCGCATGCATCGACATCAATGAATGCTTTTCGTGCCCGAACATCCGACCCAGAAAGAGCAAATGAGGATTCTAGTCAGTAAGGGCGCCGCGGCGGACGCGATCAAGATTCAGCGTGCTGACGGCAGTGTGGCGAGCACAAGCTTCCCCCACAAAGGTCCGGTCCCTCACGATGTTGTCCATTTCTTCGTTGAGCTCGAGTTGGGAATCGACAGCGGTTTTTGGGGCTTGGTCGCAGGTGGGCGACACCCCGACGAGATCGGAGCCATTGCCAAAAAAGCGGGCCACGCAAGCGCTGCGCGGCGTCGCGCGCCAGATGCGTTTATTGTATCGGCGATCCAGGCTGAACGCATCGTGGAATGCTTTGAGGCCGACCTTTGGGGCGGGGGATCCGATCCCAAATCATTCAACGACATGGTTGACGCCGGATGTCGGCAGTCGCTGGTGCCGAGTGTCACCATCCCGGATGAAGCAATCGCGCGCGTAAGGGACCACATTTCACAATTCCGGGATCGCTGGGCAGCACTTCCCGTCGGTGAAACTTGCTCGTTTGAATGGCCCGACGAACCGAAGACGTCGGCGGCGACCTAGCGTCCGCGTTCGAGCCATTGCGGACGTAGGCACGAGCACTTGGGGCTGCTGAAATACTTACCGAATTAGCCGCTGCCGGTTCGCCTTGTACCTTGAGTTGCTACCGCTCACTTGTTCGCCGCGTCAGGCGGCACAAGCCAATCCAGCAGGAGAGCGGTATCGCCCGTGAGGTGTGCGATGCGCCTCGTGAAGGGACGTGCTGACATTCCCTTCAGCGCGGCGGCCAAGACGCTACTGTCTTCGGCGCAATAATAGAAATCGTATCGGCTCCGGTGCGTGACAACGGCGAGCGGCGTCGTCTGCGGCTTCTTAAACACGATCTTGAGGGCGATGCGATCTTCCAATCTGTTGATTGCTCGCCTGAAGCGCGGTTCGTCATCTGCGATGACCTCGCCTTCGGGCAACTCGAATCGAACCTGGAACAGCTGTAGCTTCAGGGCTCGGGCACGGACGCCTTCTCTCCGCACCTGTGATCGGAAATGGAGCAGGCCGTCCTGCTTGGAGGGCCGCTCGAAAGCGTCCCATTCACCGAAGGCGTCAACCAGGGACCTCTCGGAGGGATAACGGCTCTCATCCAACCCGACCGATCTTCCGCTTTTCCGCACAGGCTTTTCGCCGAACCATTCGTCATACATCAACGTCTTGTCTGTTGAGCAGACCAGCATCTTCGGCCCGCGCCCTACAACCGACTTAACGACGGCTTTGACGCCCGAGGGGTCGGTGAGCGTCAGATGTTCGCCGTCCCAGTCGGCGAGGATCGGCGTTCCTCCTACTGTCATCGCCTCGACGGGAACTTTAGCATCGGGAAGCAGCTTGCCGCTGTCATCAATCGGAAGATGTCCCAACAGATTGTTGTCGAGAGAAACGCCGATGAAGCGGTCTTCCAGATCTTCCGGGAGAACATCGGGTAAATCTTCTTCGTCGAGTTCCGCTTCGGTTGGCAGCAAGTTTGTGAACGTCTTTCCGGAGTTCAGGACGAATAGGCTGAGGCTTTTCATTAGCTCAAACGGATCGATTCCGTGCGCGCGCAGCCGATCCAGCTCGCGCTGTCTCTTCTCTTTCCGTTCAGCCGCAGATAGCACTGCTTACCTCCCCGTCACTCAAGGAACGTCGACCAAATTCCGAGGCAGCATGTCATCCCACTCGCCAACGTGATAACGGCTACTGGTTTACCGTTTCCCTTTCGTTGCGCAGTCTGCATGGCAAAGCAGTTCAGCTGTTAGCCGCGGCGGCTGATTCAATTCCGCCTTTCCAATCAAACGGACATCTGCCGAATGGCGCTTTCGACATATCGACTCACTTGTGGCTTCCCGACACGCTTCCACGGCGCCTGCACGTCTTAGGATCCACATCCAGGGTGATCCCCGTCACTGTTCCATCAATCTGGTCGCCAACCCTACAATAGTCGGGGTCATTCTCCTGTAAACTCGCCCGAGCATCAATTGCATGCGGTGAATGTGCGATGACGACCGTATGTGGAAAGTGAGCGCCACTGACGTAAATGCTCGTGACGGTCGCCACGACACGATGACTGGGCGCTACCCGGGTCGGCGTTGAATTAAGAACGAAGACTAATGCAAGTGCCGCAGCCACACCGAAAATGGCCGGCACCATGGGCCTTTTTTGTTTTTTCATGACAGCATATCGGCGTATCAGCCTCAGCCGTAAAGCGGGCGCGCGCGGCTCATCTCGTGAAACCTATGGCTTTTCTGCAGGCAGTCAATGTCGGCTTTCTATCCTTCTAGTCACCGATCAGAACCGACCCAAACCGCCCTTTCAAACGGCACGGCGCTCACGTCCCTTTTAGATTTTGGCCGGCAGTTACGAGGAAGTCTTTCTGTCGTGGAGCGCTGGGGATTATGGGTAATGGCCGCAGATGTGGCGGGCTTTATTTACATTCATCAAAGAATTGCTCTCTATTCGGCACTTCACCTCGGTGGTTTGCCCAACGAACGGGTAGCTAGATGCAGATGGAGGCCAACGTCGCAATCCCGAAAAAACCCAACGGGCTATCGGTTCTCGTGCACCGGCGCGCCGCAAATATCCAATCGGTGCACCCCCCTCACCCCTTTCCATGCGGGCCCGTGCGAAGGGCTAAACGTCAGTATCCGATATTGGCCTTGAGGTAGTCGGGTTGCTCTTTGAACCCGAACATCTTGCGCTGGAGCGTCCAGTCCATGGGGATGTCGTGCTGCATCAGCTTGCGCACTGTGAGGTCCGCAGGCTGCGTCCCGTCGAGGATTGACGTAACAATGTCCGGAGCCAGATAATTAAGCCGCACCAAGCGCGCGAAGCGCGTCTTCTTGCATTTCAGACGCCGGGCCAAAGTTATCAGCGGTTCGGTCCGCTCGGTTTCGATCAGTTGCCGAGCCTTACGCGCGTCTGTCAGAGCGCGCACCAGCCGATAATTGGGGATCGCGGTGTGATCTTCGGTCCTTTGTTGCACCGGCAGCCAAAGCGATCGTTTGAGACGAACGGCCGCGGCCGGGACATCGATCAGCTCAGTTGGATAGGGTCCGCTCCATTCCGCCTTCTCCCCACGGAACAGACCCACTCCATCCCATGTCAGAAAACGGCGAACCTCCGGCCCGCGCAGAACGATCTTGAGCCGATCTGCTGTGAGCTCGATCCGGGAAATGAGGGCTTTGTAGGCGCACTGGATTGGCCGTCGGTTAGCTGTCTCAAGGTGCCTGGAGGTAGTGGCCACTCGGCGGGTCAGATGGTCAAGCTCTTTATCGTGGATTCCGAGTCTCAGAAGCAGGGCTCTGATGCGTTCCCGGTCAGCCATAAAGGTGGAAAGCGTGGCAAGTACGAGCTGCTCCAGCGTATCGGCGTTCGTACGCAGCCGACGCACCCCCTGGCGCCGCCCCCACTCGTTCTGATTGGAAACATAATATCTGCGTGTGCCTTCGCGGTAATCACGAAGCACGCCCATCTGGCGTCCGAAGCAGTCAAACATCAGTCCCCGCAGAAGATCGGTTCGATAGATTTCGACCACCTTTGCACGGGTTCGCTGCTTGCGCAGCCGCTGCACTTCGTCCCACAGCTGTCGCGATATGATGGGTTCGTGGAGTCCGGGGTAGCAGACACCACGGTGACGCACCTCGCCAATGTAAACGGGGTTGCCGAGCATGTGCCACACGCTGGATGTCTCGATTCCACGACTTGGGATCACGTTTCCTCGTTTGGAGGTCCGCTCCCTACGCATGACTTTGGCCTGCGCACATTCCAGCGCAATTTTCTGGTAGCTCTCGACTTCGAGGTACCGTTCGAAAATGGATTGGACGATTTTCGCCTCCCCAGGATGCGGAACGAGTTTCTTGTCGATCAGCTCATATCCAAACGGTGGATGCCCACCGATGAACATACCCCGACGCCGCATCGCGCCAAATTTGTCGCGCAGCCGGTCACCCGCGATCTCCCGCTCGAACTGCGCAAATGTCAGCAGAATGTTCAGTATGAGACGGCCGGTGCTGTCTGCGGTGTCGAAGTTCTGGGTGACTGAGACAAAGGCGACGCCATATTGCTCGAACAGATCGATCAAGCGCACGAAGTCTAGGAGCGTCCTCGTCAACCGATCGAGCTTGTAGATGACGACGACGTCGATCATTCCCCGTTCGATGTCGGCAAGAAGCTCCTGCAGGGCAGGCCGGATGAGACTTGCGCCGGACTCGCCGGCATCGTCGTAGTGGTTCGGAAGTTCGGTCCAGCCTCTGTGCCGCTGGCTGGATACATATGCCGAGCAGATCGCCCGTTGGCTTTCCAGCGTGTTGAATTCGATCTGCAGGCCCTGTTCCACGCTCTTTCGAGTATAGATGGCGCAGCGAAGAGTCTTTCCTTCGGTAGACATGGGATATCGGATCATGGGCGCTCTCCCGAAGCCCGCCCCGCGTCCATCCTCTTAAGCGATAGACGTTGGCCACGCCACGGACGGTCAGAACTTGCTGGCCCGGGGGCCGGAGACGGAATCCGTCACGCCGAGCGAACGGCTGTGACGCTATCGAAGGATAATGTAGGGAAGCCGACATAAAGGTGATAGATGGGGCCCCTGGTCAACGGCGGAGGGGGCTGCGCCATGGCAACAATCGCAGGAAGAACGTTTCTCGAAGAGCGGCCGGATGTGCTGTCGGGCACTCCGCGCGCAGGGTTTGTCGACCGGTGGATTTTCGTTGGGATGGCCGCCTGGTTCATCATTGTGGTGCTGGTCGGCTTTATCCCGGATGCGATCGGCAAGGTTCAGGCAGTGCAGGCGGGGCTTCGGCCGCCGTTCCCCATCGTGCTGCACATGCACGCGGTGGCGATGGGAGCATTCCTGCTTCTGCTGCTGACTCAAAGCGTGATGGTCGCGACGGGTCGCGAGGCATTACACAAGCAGGTCGGGATCGCGGCTTTCGTGCTGGTTCCGGCGCTGGTTGTGATCGGCATCGTTCTGGCGCCGACCATGTATTACCAGACGTGGGACGCGCTGCAGATTGCTCCGGCGTCCGCGCGAGCGGAATTGCAGCAAATACTCTCTATCCGGGAAGACATCCTGCTGCTGCAGATCAGCTCGGGCGTGTTGTTTGCGATCTTCATCTGGATTGCGCTCGGCGCCCGGGTGAAGAATTCCGGGCTGCACAAGAGGATGATGTTCCTTGCAACCGCTGTCCCGCTTGGGGCGTCGATCGACCGGATGAACTGGCTGCCTACGAGCCTGCCGGCGAACCCGTGGTCGCTGGACCTGTGGATCATCGTGGCGCTGGCGCCGATGTTCGTCTGGGACATTGCCCGGAACCGGAAGGTGCATGAGGCCTATTGGATCTGGCTCGCCATCTATGTGCCGGCGTGCCTGGTCGTCGATTACCTTTGGGACAAGCCGGCGTGGCATTCGGCCGCGCGTTACATCCTGAGGGTGTGAGGCAGCCAAGCGCTACCGCTGCCCCCTTGCGGTCGCAGGGTGAAACGGAGCCGGATCGGCACTGGCGAGACGAGATTGAGCGCCGATTGGGGCGCCTCGATAAGCACCGTCAGGCTGCGCGCCGCGAATGCAAGCCTGGCGCGCCTCGTTTGAAACACACGGCCAGTTCCTCTCCACTGAGCGGCCGTTCGAGCCAGAACCCCTGCGCCGCGGTGCAACCGAGGTCGCGGATGAGGTTGAGCAACTCCTCGCTCTCGACATGTTCTGCGACGCTCGCAACGCCAAGAAGGTCGCACAGGCCGATCACCGCTCCGAGCAATCGTCTTCCATCCATGCTTTGCTGCGCGGCCGTGACGAGGCCGCCATCGAGCTTGATCTGATCGAAGCGTAGCTCACGCATCGACGGCAAGGAGGTAGAGGCAGCGGGCACAAACGGCGAGGCACACGGCAGCGGCAAACCAGACGGTCTGCCGCATTTTCCTGATCATCCCGTCCTGGTCGATGCCGCGCCCGCCGCGCGAGCCGAACCATTGATACAATCGAAGGAGCCCACAGGCCGCGATGAAGGTCGGCAGGTTGAGCCCAAGGGACAGCCGGCCCGTCGCCGCCGGCTCCATCGCTGAGAGGTTAATGAACCCGAGCAGGTAGATGACCGGCACCTGGCGCCGAAGCGACCGGTAGCGTTCCTCAATCAGTGCCGCGTCGGCACCCGGTCCCAGCCCAGTCGGATCGCAGACATCGAAAACCCGGTATAACATTTTTCCTTAGAACCCATAGCGGAAAGCCGATCCCGCGAACTTGCGCGGCGTAGGACCGCAAGGTGAAGGAGCTTTAAAACATTCCTTCCAATCGCAGCCCTAAGCTTAAGGGCTTTCCTACTGGAGAACAAATGTGGAACACGGGATCGAAGGAGTCACCACATGCTTGTTCTCGATGCATCAGCGCTGCTCGGCCTCGCAGCCCTTCTCACCAGCTTGTCCGCCCTGATCTGGGCCGTACGACGGAGGCCTTAGCGACCAGGAGCTGAAAAGCCTGCCGTCCCGAACTGCGCTCGACCGCTTCGACGGACTGCCTTTTCTGTCGGCGTTCCGGCAACCGCCGCGCTTTGCAAACGCGTCATCGCAAAGCGCTGGCGGGCAGGGATCGCTCCGGCGCCGCGGTGATTGATCCCCCCTGCTGAACGATTGGGGGTGGGGCGATGTTTATCGACAAATCCGTTAGCGCAGTCCGGCCGCCAATGGAGGCCGATGGCGAGACTCTGGTCGAAGGACTGACATTATTGCGTGCAAGCGCTCTCAAGCTGATCCGGCTTCAACTGGCGATCTCGCGCAACGAACGCATTCCCGCGCTCGAGGCAGTGGACGGCCTCCTCGCCCTCGACCGGCGCTTGCGGGATTACCTCGGCGCCTTCCCGACCATCGACCATCAATCCGCGCTCGCGCGCGGGATCGACGCCGATCGCTCGGCGCTAAACGACGAGAAGCTCAGCCTTTCAGCGGAGATCCTGTGCCGGCGGCACGAGGTGACCGAACCCTTAAACACCACGTACGACAGCGATACTGTCGAAAACGATGAGGACTTACCTCGTTTGACAGCCACTTTGCCGCGGCCCAATCACCCAGGCTCACGGTGGCTGGCATTCGCCCTCGTCCTGCTGGCCGGCGTCGCCGCGGCGGCCTGGGTCGTAGCCGGCGTCGACCCGGCGGCGTGGATGGCCCCGATATCGGGCCTTGTCCGATGATCCAATCCGATGGATTTTTCCGGGCGAAGGAACTCGAAGCCTATGAGGCGATGGGTTCGCTGGACGCGCACGCCGACACCGTTCGGCAGATTCTTGCTGAAGTCTCTCTACTCGCCGAGAAATACCGCTACGTCCGGCGCCACGACGTCCCGCATGTGCGCGAGTTGGCAGGTCTGATTGACCTTCTCTGGCAGGAGGTAGAGATGGACCAGCTGATCGTCCCCGAGCGAGATCCGCTTGCGGAGATCGGAAGCTACTGAACTGTTGTGGAAGACCGCCAGCCCCGGTGGTCGCCAGGGTGTCCCGCTTCCAGACAATCTTCACACGGCTGTTGTAGACTCGTCCCGCTGGCGCATCTTTCGTTCCAGTTCGACTTCCGGCCAAGTCCCCTTCGGTCCGGAAGTCCGGGGATGCAGGCCCACTTCCGGTCGGAGGAAGTGGGCCTGCATCTGGATAGCTCTGGCGGGCCACCCCGCAGGCAGGCAAGTCTTTCCAACGGAAACCTTCAACTGGAGGGCTCGATCCCGAGCACCCGAACCACGTCATCCATTATCTCTGAACGATTCGTGCGCCCGGGGACGGCTGCGAACGAACCGCCATCGGCCAATGGAAAGGCGGACTTGAAGACGCGCCCGAGAAATTCGCGGTCGTCGGACCAAGTTCGGGATGGCAGTCGCTGCTCAGTTCCGGAATTCCTCATTCACCTGGAGCAACGCCTGCCGGCCGAATGCGTGCCATGAAACCGGATCGCAGTTCCCAAGCGTCCAGAAACGGGGCAGCGGCGCAATGGCCGCAGCGGTCGCCGCGCGGCCGCTCGCCGGCTATTGAACCGCCTCGGTGGGCATCCGTCCAATTCGGACCGATTCTCAACTCCAGCTTAGTGCAACCGGCGCTATCCCGTACAGCTGCAGCGTCTCGGACCCCCACTGGAACGCTCCGCGTCCCGGGCCCGCCACTTGTCCAGTGGCGGGCCCATTTCTTTCCTGGTACGTCGTGTGGGCTTCGGAAGGCGCGGTTCCATTCATCGGCGGAAAGAACACGGCTCGTCCCCTTCACCAGCACCGCGTCCTCATTCTTGCGCCAACGGCAGCAGGTACCACATCACAAGAGCGGCCGCGCTCGCTGGGGCAAGAGCGAGCAATAACAGGCTCACCAAGGCGTAAACTGTCCTGCGCATCCGTCTCTGTCATGTCAGGCCGGACGCACCGAGGTGCAGCCGGCCCGGCGATTCGACACGCTGAACCCATTTCCTGCTTGGGGAATTCCTACATTGCAAGGCGCGAACCGGGCGTTGAGAACAAGCTTGGAAAACTTGCGCCGGCGCCTTTAGCCGCCGCAGCGGCCTGGACATACGCGACGGCCACCCGGCCGGATCGGCGGCGGCCTTGCGCCAGGCGGAGCTTGCGGGCTCCGCGCCAGTTCGGCGCGCCCTGCTCTCTTAGATGCTTTGACCCGGCAAGACCCACGCACTTCAATCCTCGGCCCAGCTTTCAGCATGGACGAGCTTTTGAAATAATGTCCGCCGGCCCAGCCCCCTACCCTGCATCAGTAGCGGTCACGGCGCTCGTATATGTCGCGATAGGATTGGATCCGGGTGACGCGCAATCCGGGCATTCCGCTCCTCAACACCGCGCGCTGCCAGTTCGTCAGTTCTTCGATGCTGAGTCCGTAACGGACGCAGGCCTCGTTTATGTCAAGCAGCCCTCCGGTGACGGCCGCGACGACATCCGCCTTGCGCCGGATCGTCCAGCGGGGCGTGTCTGTCGGCGGCAGCGTGTCGAGCGTGAGCTCTTCGCCGCAGGGACCGATCACACGCGCCGGCCTCGGTTGCTGCTTCTCAATCATTGTCGTGTGCCCGTTCAATCTTCAGCTGAAGATAGCCGCAAACCCTTGAGATTATTCTAAGGCCGCGGGTCTTCCGGAGATCGAGAGCCTGCATCGTCGGTATTGAACGGACCTGACTTCATCAAAATGCCATAGCCGGCGCTGGCAAACGTGACCGTTCCGGCAAGCCGAATGACCGGTATCCGAGGCGCTGCCGCGCCCGCTGACGCGGGCCCACGCTCGCTTGCTGGCGGGGGGTCGTGCGGACCGCAGGCCTTGGTTTGCCCCGGAGAGCCTGCATTCATCGGCGAAGCCGGAACCCCAAGCGCGTCTGCAACCCCGGCACGACGCGCGATCTCCGCGACCTTTGTCTCCCACTTGAGAAAGGAGGCACGCTTTTCATCTTCGAGCTCGTAACGGTCGTAGGTCCGCTCAAGCCCTTTCTTGACGTGGTTCAGCATCGCCTCGGCGGTCTCGTAATCGACCTTCAGCCGCTTGGTGTTGGAGCGGGTCGTTCGGCGGAAGTCGTGCGGCGTGAATCGCTCGATCGGGTGGCCCGCGAGCTTTTCCATCCTCGCCTTCACCCGGTTGCGCGCCTTGTACCAGCAGTTCCTGGTGAGGAAGCCCTTTCCCTTTGGCGCTGGAAACACCCACTCCCCGGCAGACTGCATGAGCCTCTTGCCCCACGGGCCGAGTGCAATCCGGTGTTCGACGCTATTCTTGGTCCGTCCTTCCGGAATGGTCCAGACGTCGCCGGAAAGCTCGACCGATCGCGCTTCGCCGACTTCTCCGAGGCGGGCCGCAGTGAGGAGGCACAGGAGGAGCCCGCGCCGGTAGCATCGCTCTTCATCCACCAGGGCGCGCAGGAACCACTCGATCTCCTGATCGCTGAGGCTCCTCGAGCGGAGCGTTTCCGGGAACTTGAGATCGTGAAGCCGGCGCGAGGGATCGGTATCGAGCCCCACTTCCATTCCACGCAGCGACGCCGCCCAGCCGAAGAACACCTTGAGTTCGGCGGCGAGGCGATTGGCCCTGATCCGGGCGGCCTTCCACTTGATCGTCACCAGCCGGACGAGATCGGCCTCGGTGACGTGATGGATGCACCGCCTTCCGAGTGCCGGCGCGATATCGCGTTTGTACATCTCGAGCTTGTCGGCGATTGTCCTTGGCTTGTTGGGCCGCTTGGCGCGCGACGAACGCCCCTCGCGGACCGCAGCCATGTAGAGCCCATGGGCGCGCTCGACCGTCATCAGGCTTCGCGCCTTTTCCTTGAAGGCCTGGACCCTTGGATCGGCCCCGGTGTCGATCTGGTTGTTGATTTCACTTGCCCAGGTCCGGGCTTCGGCGATCGAATAAGCGGGAAAGAAGCCGAGGTGCATCTTGACGATCGCGCCACCGAGCGCGGGGACTCGACGGCGGAACTTCCAGCGCTTTCTTCCGCTTGGGAGGACCTCGATCCGAAGGCCGACTGTGGTTGGATCGCAGAGGCGTCCCCGCTTCAGAGCGTCGATGCTTGCGGGCGAGAATGTCGGGACACGTTTCATCGGCCGGGCCTTCTAATTTGACCGGCACACAGACAGCGGTACACGTTTGGGACACAAGAAGCGTCCAGCCGGGTCGAATTCAGGCGAGCCCGGTCGATCTCGGTTTTTCGTCGATGTCGTGGAAGCCACTGCAAACACGCCGAATTTTTCGGGTGATTCGGCTGGCTGGGGCGGCAGGATTCGAACCTGCGAATGCCGGTACCAAAAACCGGTGCCTTACCACTTGGCGACGCCCCAGCAGCGAACGGCGCATATAGCCGCGCCGGCAGGAGTTGAAAGGATTAGCTGTTCGGAATCCGGCCGTAGACCAGATCGTCATAATCCTTGGCCAGCTGCCGTGACAGGTCGCCAACTTCGAAGTTCCACGGTCCGGCTGACTGCACCAAAGTCACCTCGGCCGCGCTTCCAGTCAGGAACATCTGCTCGAAGCTTTCCAGCTCCTCCGGCCAGATTGCCCGCTCAACCACCTCAATGCCACGCTTGCGCGCGAGGTCCATCACCGTCCGGCGAGTGATGCCATCGAGAAAGCATTCCGCTGGCGGCGTGTGGATCGTGCCATCGCGGACGAAAAAGGCGTTAGCGCCGGTGGCCTCGGCCACCTGCCCCCGCCAATCCATCATCAGTGCGTCGTCGTACCCTCGCCCCTCTGCATGTTGCTTGGACAGGCTGGCGATCATGTAAAGACCCGCCGCCTTGGAATGAACCGGAGCCGTGTACGGGGCCGGCCGCCGCCACGGCGCGATATCAAGCCGAAGCCCCTTCGCAGCCTTCTCGGGATCGAAATATTTGCCCCAGTCCCACGCCGCGACAGCGAGATGGATTTTGTTGCCCGTGGGGGAAACTCCCATTTTTTCCGATCCGCGCCACGCGATCGGGCGCATGTAGCCGTCAATCAAGTTATTCGCCTTCAGCACCTCGTTGCAGGCGGCATCGATCTCATCCACGCTCCACGGAATCTCGAAGCCGAGCAGGTTGGCGCTGGTGTGCAGCCGCTGGCTGTGTTCGTGGAGCTTGAACACCACGCCGCCATAGGCCTTCTGCCCTTCGAACACCGCCGACGCATAATGCATCGCGTGGGTGAGGACGTGTACGTTCGCCTCGCGCCACGGGATCAGCTTCCCGTCGTACCAGATCCAGCCATCGCGATCGTCGTAACTCTGCGGCGCAGCCATCGTCTTTCCCAATTCGTGATGGCAGCCGCCTAGGGCAGCGGAGACGCTATCGCAAGTTCACGCGACCTGTTCGCCGCGCGCTTCGGCTGCAAGCTCGGCGCCGCGGCGCCGGGCAGCGTCGATCGCGCCGGCGACGAGATTCTCCAAAGCATTCTTGCGATCGAGAACCGCGAGCCCGGCTTCGGTCGTGCCGCGGGGACTGGCGACGCGCTGCGCCAGTTCCTCCATCGTTTCCCCTGTCGTTCGGGCCCGCCAGGCGGTGCCAAGCACGGTCTCCAGCGCAACGATCTCAGCGATCGCCGGCGACAGGCCCTGCGCCTCGCCCGCCTCGGCAAGCGCCTCAATGAAGCGAGCGACGTAAGCGGGTCCGGCGCCAGCAGCCGCCCCGATTATTCCAAGCTTGCTTTCGTCTTCGCACCAGATCGAGAAGCCGAGCACGGAGAACAGCTCCGAAAGCTCGTCGCGAACCAAGGCCTCGCCCTCGCTGTACAGCGGCACCACTCCGCGCCGTACGGAGACCGGCAGGTTCGGGATTGTTCGAACGATCGCCGCCTTTGGAAAGCGCCGGCGCAGGCTCGCGATCTCGGTTCCGGCGAGAAGCGAAACGACGATCGTTTTGGATGTGATCCACGGCACCAGCTCGGGCACGATGTCGTCCAGCTGCTGCGGCTTGAATCCGAGCACGATCATGCGTGGGGCAGCTCCGGCTTCCTTGAGCGAGGTCACCGTTCGAACCCCCTCGACGGACTTGCCGCTGGGCCGGATCGCGACCGCCTGCGACAGGTCAACGCCAGCGGTCCGCCAGCCCTCCACCATTGCTCCAGCCATGTTTCCGCAACCGACGAACCAGGTCGGCGATGGTAATTGCATCAAGCTTCTCCGTGAGTATCGATCAGTGCGGCCGAAATCGCTTCGCCCGGGCTCTTGCCGCCCCACAGGACGAACTGGAACACTGGATAGAAGCGCTCGCATTCCTCGAGCGCAGCCTCGGCAATTGCTTCCGCCTGTTCGAGGCTGAGCGCGTCGCCTTCGCCGCTGTCCAGAACCGTCGAATGGCGAAAGACGATGAGGCCCGATCCCGACCACATTTCGAAATGGCCAAGCCAGAGCTGCTCGTTGATCAGGCCGAGCGCCTCGTAGATGGCCTGGCGCTTCTCGGGCGCGGCCTTGATATCCGGGAACGCCAGGAACTGCAGAACCTGGTCCTCGGGCCGCCAAACTCCGCGTAGCTCGTACTGCGCCCAGCTTCCGGAGGCAGAGCCGACGATCTCGCCGTCCCCGGACCTCTCGCACGGCCAGCCGCGCGCCTCGAAATAGGCTTCGAGCACCTCGATCGGAGCGCCATCGTCGCGCTCCGCATTCTCTTCGACTTCGGTCAGGGCTTCGCCTTTCCGCCACGCGCCGGCTTCTTCGCCGCTGCCGCTGGAGCAGGTCCGGCGACCTTGGCTTCCAGCGCCGCAATCCGGCTCTTCAGGATCTCATTTTCTTCGCGAGCCGCGGAGGCCATCGCTTTTACTGCTTCGAACTCCTCGCGGCTGACGAAATCCATGCCGCCCATCCACTCGCGCACCTTCTCGCGAGCGGAGGCTTCGGCCTCGCGGCCCATGCCGGCGAAGGTGCCGGCGAACCCGTTCACCATTTTGACGAAATCGTCGAAAACGCGATTTTCGGACTGCATCGTCCGTCTCCCTCGATCACTTTCAGCGAGCAAATAAGGCGTTAACCGCGCTTTCGCCAGTGCGGAGGGAACGACTATCCCCAACTATCAGACGGACCCCAGCAATGCTGTACCGGCGCCCGGATTGAGGATTTCGATCACGGAATTCAGAGTCGCGGCGAAGACAAGCCACGCGAGATAGGGGATCAGAAGCAGCCCGGCAGCCGTCCTGATCCGCCAGAACTGACCTGCTGCTGCAGCCGCGAGGATCGCCATGATGAAGATCACCCATTTTGCGAGGCTGACGTCGTGCTTCGCAAAGAAGATCGGCGACCAGGCGAAATTCAGCACCAGCTGGATGAAGAACAGGGTGAGGCCAAAGGTGCGGCGGGGCGACGGCGGCTGCGCGATCACCATAGCCACTGCGATCCCCAGCAGGGCATAGAGGATCGGCCAGACGACCCCGAACGCCCATCCGGGCGGCATGAAGGAGGGCTTGTCGAGCGAGTCGAACCAGGGGTTGCCGAACCCCGAGTTCGAAAGCCAGCCGCTGAGCCCCCCGAGCAGCTCAATCGCGATGACCGCGACCACTGCCGTCTTCCACCAGCTTCGGTCCTTCGCCGCTTCAGCCATTCTTTTTAGCTCCCAGCAGGAATTCGACATTGCCCTCCGGCCCGGTGATCGGGCTTTGTTCGATCCCAAGCACCGACCAGCCCTGCGATTCAACCCACGCCTTGGCCTCGGCGCAGACCCGTTCGTGAACTGCCGGATCGCGAACGACACCGCCCTTCCCGACTTCGCTCCGCCCCGCCTCGAACTGTGGCTTCACCAATGCGACCAGACACCCACCCGGTTTCGCTAGCTTCAGCGGCGCCCCCAGAACCTTCGACAGCGAGATGAAGCTCGCGTCGCAGACGACCACGTCGACCGGCTCGGGGATTTGCTCACTGGTCAGGAACCGGGCGTTGGTCTGCTCCAGCACTACCACGCGCGTGTCCTGCCGGAGCTTCCAAGCCAGCTGGTTGGTACCGACATCGACCGCGTAGACTTTGGCCGCACCTCGCGAGAGCAGCACATCCGTGAACCCGCCGGTGGAAGAGCCGACGTCGAGCGCTACTGCACCCCGAACATCGAAGCCGAAATGCGTCAGCCCATGGTCGAGCTTGACGCCGCCGCGAGAGACCCAGGGATGGTCCTTGCCACGCACCTCCAGCGCTGCATCTTCGGCAAGCATCTCGCCAGCCTTCGCGAGCTTCTTTTCACCCGAGAACACCGCGCCAGCCATGATCAATGCCTGAGCCTTCGTCCGGCTTTCGGCCAGGCCGCGGCTCACCAGCAGCTGGTCTGCGCGGACCTTCACGAGCGTTTCCGATACCTAACGCGCTCACCCTGAGCTTGTCGAAGGGCGAGCGCTCTTGCCTCACGAGCCTCGCGATTTAGCGCCAGCCCAGGCAGAGCTTCGAGATCGCCCCGCATCAGCGCTTCTTTCTTCGCTCGTGACCAGCCGTGCAGCCGCCGCTCCAGTTCCCAAGCCTCTTCTCTCGTTTGGCGGTCGGTAGCCCAAAGCAGCTTTAGAGGCCGACGCTTGGACGTGTAACGGCTCCCGGTCCCATCGCTATGCTGCGCCATCCGGTGGTCGAGGTTGCCCGTGTGCCCTGTGTAGTAGGTGCCGTCCGAACATTCGAGAATGTAGACATAGAAAGGCATCACTCAATGGTGCCTGTGCGCTAACCCTTCGACAAGCTCAGGGTGAGCGCAAAAGGAGCAGTCCGCCTCCTTTAAGCCCGCACCTCTTCAACCCCGGCGCTGTTGCTGCGCAGCGCCTTGAGAACCGTCTCGACGATGTGCGGAGCATTGAGACGAGCCTCGTCATACTGCCGCTCGGGTTTGTCGTGGTCGATGAAGCTGTCCGGCAGGCGCATCGTCCGGATCTTCAGACCGGCATCGACCAACCCCTGATCGCTCGCCAGCGTTAGCACGTGTGCGCCGAGGCCACCGATCGAAGCTTCCTCGATCGTCACCGCCACTTCGTGGGTACTCAGAAGCTTTCGAATCAGCTCCTCGTCCAGCGGCTTGGCAAAGCGGAGGTCCGCAACCGTTGTCGAAAGGCCCTTCGCCTCGAGCTGATCGGCAGCTTTCTCAGCTTCGGCCAAACGCGTTCCGAGCGACAGGATCGCGACCTTGCTACCCTGCCGCACGATCCGCCCCTTGCCGATCTCCAGCGCCTGCGGCTCGACGGGCAGCGGCACGCCCCTGCCTTCGCCGCGCGGATAGCGAACCGCAATCGGGCCGCTGTCATGGACAGCCATCGTGTGCACCATGTGCACCAGCTCCGCCTCGTCGGCCGCCGCCATCACCACGAAATTGGGCAATGTGCAGAGATAAGCGAGATCGAAGCTCCCGGCATGGGTGGCGCCGTCGGCTCCGACCAATCCTGCCCGGTCCATCGCGAAGCGCACCGGCAGGTTCTGGATCGCGACGTCGTGGACGACCTGGTCGTAGGCGCGCTGCAGGAAGGTGGAATAGATTGCGCAGAAGGGCCTGTATCCCTGCGCGGCCATGCCCGCCGCAAACGTGACCGCATGCTGCTCGGCAATCCCGACGTCGAATGTTCGCTCGGGGAATCGCTCGGCGGTTTTGTCGAGCCCGGTGCCCGCGGGCATCGCGGCGGTGATCGCAACGACCTTCTCGTCGCGTTCCATTTCCGCAGTTAGAGCGCGTGCAAAGACGGACGTGTAGCTCGGCGCCCCGCTCGCCCCCTTGTCCTGCTTGCCCGACACCACATCGAATTTGACCACGCCGTGATATTTGTCGGCTGCGCTCTCGGCAGGCGCGTAGCCCTTGCCCTTGTTGGTAACGACGTGGACCAGCATCGGGCCAACGTCTGCGTCGCGGACGTTCTCGAGCACCTCGACCAGCGCCCGCACATCGTGCCCGTCTACCGGACCCACGTAATAGAAGCCGAGCTCATCGAAGAGCGTGCCCCCGGTGAGCAGCCCGCGTGCATATTCCTCCATCCGGCGAGCGGCGACATGCAGCGGCTCCGGCATCGCCCGAGCCAGCTTCTGCGCCAGCTTGCGGGGCGCAAGATATTTGCCCGAGCTCACCAGCCGGGCGAGCGAGTTCCTTAAGGATCCGACCGGCGGCGCGATCGACATGTCGTTATCGTTGAGGATGACGACCAGCCGATTTCCTGCCGCGGCCGCGTTGTTCATCGCCTCGTAGGCCATGCCGGCGCTCATCGCGCCGTCGCCGATCACCGCGATCGCGCGGTGAGGATCGCCCGACAGCTGGTTGGCGATTGCGAAGCCTAGCGCCGCCGAAATGGACGTAGAACTATGAGCCGCCCCGAACGGATCGTACTCGCTCTCGCTCCGCTTGGTGAAGCCGCTAAGCCCCCCACCCTGCCGGAGTGTTCGGATCCGGTCGCGCCGGCCAGTAACGATCTTGTGCGGGTAGGCCTGGTGCCCCACGTCCCAGATCAATTTGTCGTCAGGCGTGTCGAACACATAGTGAAGAGCGACCGTCAGCTCGACCACGCCGAGCCCCGCGCCGAGGTGCCCCCCGGTCACCGAAACGGCCGAGATCATCTCCTGCCGAAGTTCGTCGGCCAGCTGCGGAAGCTCGGACTTTTCCAGTTTCCGAATGTCCTCGGGAAAATTGACGGTATCGAGGAGCGGTGTTTCGGGGCGGTCCGACATGCTGTCGCGCCTTATCTCCTCGCCGCGGCCATGTCACGGAGCCGGCGCGCTTTTCAACGATTGCTCGTCACTTGCTTAGGCTGTCGCCACGACCGGCGCCTTCAGGAACGGCACGTCGAAACTGGTCTTCGTCGCAACGCGCCAGATCCATTCGAGCGGTCCGTAATGGAATCGCCGGAACCAGAGATGAGCGAAGACGATCTGCGCGACAAAAGCCAAGATTCCGATTTCCAGGCATTGCATCGAGCTAAGGTCATCATAAAGGCCGAGGCCGTACCCGTAGAAGATCGGGGTGAAGATCAGCGATTCGCCGACGTAAAGAGTGAGAGTCATTCGTCCTGGAGCGGCGAAGAGCCTCGCGAGCGGATTCGCCGCGCTTTCGAACAATTCGATGAATGCCAGCATTTCGGCAGTCATTAGCGCGACTGCCGCCCAACAATCGACCGCCCATTGCAGGTTGTTGAGGACCGCCCCTTCGGGGACGGTAGAACTCAGAACGTCCGGCACCCAGAAATTGAAAGCGGCCCAGAGCAACGCCGAGGCGGCGAGCAGCCAGCGGCGCTGCGGCTTAAATGCCTGCGGCCTGGCGAAAAATCCGATCCGGCCGAGCAAAAGCCCGATGATGAAGAGCCCGAACATCTGCATCACGCGGCCCGATTCAATGAAATAGGACCAGCGCATGACGAAGCCGCTGGTCGCATTCGCTCGCACGAGTTCGGCGAACGTTCCGTGCGCCATCGCGGCAGCCCCGGTGTCGTTCATGTAAAGCGGTTCGGCGAGGCCCCAGGCGAAGCCTTGATTGGCCGCCGAGGCACGAAGCAGCAGCGGAAGCTGGAGGAGGCAGAGCGCAGCCAACAATAAGAGGAGGCGATTGCTCTTGACGCGATCGAAGGCGAGCATCGCAAGGCCGACAATGGCAATGTTCTGAAGAAAGTCGCCGCGATAGATCAGGCCATGTACAAGCCCCAGAACCAACAGTGTCGCCAACCGCCAGGTAAAGCGCCAGTTGTAATCCTGGCCGCGGCGCGCGGCGCCTTGCATGATCAAATAGAAGCTGACGCCGAAGCAGAGCGCCATCAAGATATAGGATTTGCCGGAGAAGAGGCCAAACACCCACTGATAGACCGGGCCGAAATCGGGATGCGACCAGAACAATTCGTATTGCTCGACGCAATGGACCAGAAACAGGCCCATCAACGCGAACCCGCGCACCGAATCGAGCAGGTCCACCCTGCCGCTGTCGCCCCAGACCTTCTCCGCCTTTTGCAATGCCGCCCCCGATGGAAATCGCGCTGCCGGCATGCTGGCCCAGCTCAGTCGCTAGCGCAATCTCCACAGGTACCGCGAACCTCGATCACCGGACGCTTGGCGGAAAAGCCTGCGCCTGCCGCGGCCTCGCGAATTCCCCCCGAAAGCTTGTCGTCGTCGATGTGCACCGCCTGGCCGCAGGTGTCGCAGATCAGGAAGATGCAGTCGTGCAGGCAGTCGGGATGCTGGTTGGCGACATAGGCGTTCGAGCTTTCGACCCGCCGCGCCAGATTGGCGCCGACAAAGAGGTCAAGGATCCGGTACACGCTGTTCGCGGCGACCCGCCTGTCCTGCGCCTTCGACACCGCTTCGGCTATGTCGTAGGCGCTCGCCGGCCGATCGAACGAGGCGAGCGCTTCGAAAATCGCCGCCCGCATGTCGGTCCACTGTTCGCCCTTGCTCTCGAGCCGCGAGCGCGCCGCGCTCTTGAGCGACTCTCCCTCGTGGAGCTGATGATCGTGCACCGCCATCGAACTGAAACATAAGCGCGCGCGGGCCCACCAGCAAGGAGCGCCGCGAGTGGGGAAATTCACCAATCCTCGGTTGCTAATCCCGTATCGATCCCTATCTAACCATCACCTAAATTCCCTAAACCTCTGATACCAAAGCGCTTCCGCAATGTGGCACGGTGCTTGCTTAGCTAATGGCGACGAAAGACAGGAGTTCGAAAATGCAAGACGCCACCGCCGCTCAAGTCGCCGCCGAGCCCGTTTCCAAGGCTACACCGTTGCCCCTGCGCGGCGACACCTTCCTCGGCGTCTGTGAGGCATTGGGGCAGGATACTCGTATCCCCGCGGACCTGTTCCGGATCGCTTTCGCCGCCCTCTTCTTCTGGAGCATGGGCCTGGCGCTTGCCGTCTATCTCGGACTCGGTGCGGTCATCGCGCTGTCGCGCTGGCTATTCCCGACTACCAGGACAGTCCCCGCGGCGGCTCCTACGGAAACCGTCGAGCAAGAAGGCGACGAGCCCCTGTCCCTCGCCGCCTAACCTCACCGAAAACCTAATCTCATTTAAACCTCGTCTTTACGCCCTTGCGTTACGACCGGTGCATAGTGCCGGTCGCACCACGCGAGGAAGGATGTGAATGGCGATAAATCGGTTCGTCGACCGTAAAGCGGTCAGCGCCGCCGAGGCTCATCTTGTCCGCGTTGCCGATTCGGGCAGCGCGCGGCATCCGCATCTTGCTGCGTTGGTCGAAGGATCCGGGCATCATGCGGCTCGGGACCTCACCGACGCAGTCCATCTCCTTTGCAAGGTCCACGGCAACCATCCCGGTCTGATCGAACAAACGCTGGCGCTTTCGCCGAGCGGCCCCGCTCAGCAATGGCTGGGCCGCGCCGCCGACGGATTTGAGCGCGAGCGGCTCTACCTCGTCCGTCTGACCGCTGCAGTCGGTCCGCTACCAAGCACTCCGGGTGCGGCAGAGACCGAAGCGACCCTGCTAACCCAGCGCCACGCGATCGAAATCCTGGCCAAGTCCGAGCGGCAAGGTTGCGCCTTGGGCGCAGCGACCGCGCTTGTGGGCGATTGGTGGGCGATCCGCCGCCTGCTCGATCGCGCCGCCGCCCGCATCGGGATCGAATCACCCGCGCCCTCGCTTCCTGACGAAGGTTCGGTGATCGAAGTGATCGACACGGCCTGCGACACGCCGGCAAGCGAACGGGCCCTCGGTTTCGGAAGCGAGCAACTGCTGCTCCAGCACAGCGGGCTTTTCGACCTGCTCCAGGCCCGGGCGGAAGCGCGCGGAGACTATTGAGCCGCTTAAAGGAGTGTCCGCTTTCCACCCATTGCGGACATTGCGTCTGTCGATAGACTTCAGGGTTGTGCGCGCTGCTCTCTTGCTTCCGATTTTCCTGCTCACGGGTGCAGCCAAACCTCAGTTGGCCCCGCTGACTGATGAGGACTTTCAGCAGCTAATGGGGGCCGCCGCGGTGGCCTCCTCCGCTTCTTCGCAACTTCAACCCCTCACGGAGACCGTATGCGTTCAGCGCGAACTCAAGGCGCCGGTCGCGGACCTGGAAGCACTCACTGGCTGGTTTCACGGAGCCGACAGGCTGCGTTCGCCAAGTGGCAATGCGGTCGCTGATCAATCGATCGCGGCGGCAACCCTGTCGGAACCCGGCTTCGCTCCTCAAACGGTCATGCCGTCGTTGCCGAAGAAGTTTGTGATGGTCGGCAAGGTTCTCCCGCCTGAATGCGTGGTTCCGCATAGTGTCGGGCGAGGCCCGAACTGGAGGCACGACGAGTCCGTCGTATTAGCCTTCACGCGTCCGACGCTCGCCAAGGGTTATGCCTTTATCCAAGAATACGAAGAGTGTGCGGGCCTGTGTGGGACGACGTATCTGAGGGTTTTCCGGAAGCGTGCGGGTAAGTGGACGCAGGTAGCGCAGGTCATTCTTTCCGTCAGCTAGGCGATGTGCCTCGCGTCCGTTTTCCACCCAAAGCGGACACTCACGTCGACAGTCTAGCGCAGTCTCGCGCCTCCGCGGCCGTT
>Ga0207702_10001762_pt1 | contig 21303 bp, 7 predicted proteins | sample KBSCornC62_FD_184302 | JGI IMG/M metagenome (GOLD analysis project Ga0207702, IMG submission 184302) | Corn rhizosphere microbial communities from Kellogg Biological Station, Michigan, USA - KBS Corn C6-2 (SPAdes) (version 2) | ecosystem: Host-associated > Plants > Roots > Rhizosphere > Soil ...
GTGAGCCGTAAAGATCAATCTCCGTATAGCCGCAATAACCGTTCTCCGGTGCCGGCGTGGTGAAATCAAACTTCACGGCCGCCACATTCGTCGCCAGCACTCCACTCGCCGCCGTGAAGGTCGCCCGTGTGGCGGATTGCACGCCGGAAAGATTCACGGGATTATAGTTGGCGCTGCATAATTGAATGAAGGTCGCGGGTGCCGCCACTTTAGAATAATACACCGTGTAGGCTTGTTGATCGCGACCGGCATCGCCCCAGCCGCCATAGACCACGATGTTTGTCAGCGTATAGCCGTTGGTGGAACCGGTGAGCGTGTAAGTGACGGACTGCCCGGCGCCGCCGGAAACCGTGCCACACGTCACTTCGCTCGGACTGCCGCCTACATTCGGCCAATAATTCAGCCAGCCAAAACTGCCGTCGGTCAATGTCGCCACCGCGCCCGCGCCGTATAAATTGAAACTGCCGCTCCCCACGGTGGTCGGCGATTGACCGACGATCAGACTGCCCGGCGGAACCTTCCAAGTGGTGCTGAAATTTGTGACCGCACTGCCGAGCCCCGTTTGCGCGGCGTAAGTGGTGATCACGTTGTTCACCGCCGCCGGCACGCTGCCGACCACAAGCGAACTCGCGCTGCTCACGGCCGCACCAAAAGCATTTGTCGCTCGCAATTGATAGCTCGCAGTATCCGTCAGTTGCAGGTTCGTCAGCGTCAGCGTCGTGTTCGTCGCCCCGGAAATTGTGTTCGTGATGCCACCAATGATTCTCAACCACTGGTAGGCCAGCGGGCCTGCCGCCGAGAATGCTGCGGCGAAGGTGACCTCGCTACCCACAACATCCGCCGCCGTGACCGGCAACGTGTTGATCGCCACCACCGGACTCACCGGCACGCCGAACAGACCGATTTCCGCATAGCCACAATAGCCGTTCTCGGAAGCGGGACTGGTGAAATCAAATTTCACGGCGGCGACGTTGGTGGCCAGCGCGCCCGCCGCCGCCGTCAAGGTAGCCCGGGTAGCGGACGGCACGTTGGCCGCATTCGCCGGGTTGAAGTTAACGCTGCCCAAATAGATAAACGTCGAGGGTGCCGACAACTTGGAATAATAAACCGTGTATGCCTGTTGATCGCGACCGGCATCCTTCCAACCGCCATAGACCGTGATGTTCGTCAGACTGTAACCGCCGGCTGACGAATTGGTCAGCGTGTAGATCAACATTGAACCCGCCCCGCTGCCGTTGCCGCCGGTTAAATAATTCGTGCTCGTCACGCCGCCGGACTGGTTGATCGTCAGCGTGTCGCCAGCGGTTAACGCAGCGACGTTGCGACCGGCACCAAATGTCTCCAGATTAAAATTCCCATTTGTGCTGCTGGGAGCCTGCCCGGAAATCATGCTGCCCGGCGCGAGCGTCCATGTGGGTGTAAGCGGGAAGCCGTAAGCCAAACCGGTCTGCGCGGCATAGGAAGTGACGACATTGTTCACCGCCGTCGGGGCACTGGAAACGGCAAGCGAACCCGGACTGCTCACCCAAACGCCCGAAGCATTCGAGACGATCAGTTGATAGGAAGCGGTGTCCGTCAGTTGCAGATTTGCCAACGTCAAGGTCGAGTTGGTCGCACCTGGAATATTGTTCGTCACCCCGGCTTTGATCACCTGCCACTGATAAGCATTATTGCCCGCGAAAGACACCCCGAAGATGACCTGGCTGCCCACGACATTCGCCGCGGTCACAGGCGTGACCACGGGATTGAACGTGTTGATAATCCAGGCGGCGTATTGGCTCATCTCGTTGCCATCGGCGGGCGGATTACAACCCGTGCAGGAAGGCCACAGAAAACCTCCGGTGCAGCCAGCGGCCTGTCCCGCCTGCATCTTGGTCAGAAAAGTCGTGTCACGTTCCCAATCCCAATAGCCAACCACCGTCTTCAATCCACCAAAGTAAGTGTTCCACACGACGGGATCGTTGTATTTACCGCCGTCGTAACATTGCAGATAAACCTGGTCGCAATTGGTGCCCAAACCGGCCTTCACCGCCTGCCAGTAGCTCGGATTGGTGTAAGGACAGAGCGTTGACTTCAAGCCGACCGAAGCGCACATCTGGCCAAACTTGATGGTCGAAGCCGAGTCGTAGGCTGACTCGTCATCATTGTCAATGGCGTCAATTCCCAGCGCATTTTTCAGGGCAAGCAAGTTCTGATAAAGAACGGTGCTGGAGTTGGTGCCGCTGGCGGCGATGAGATTCTTGATGTTGGTCCAGCTCGGATCGGTCCAGCCGCCGATGCAGATTTCAATCCGCGTGATGCTTGAGGGCTGGGCACGACATTGGTTCAACAGCGAGCCCCAGTTCGCCGGGCCGACATACACGCCGTTGCTGCAAATCGTGCCGCCGGAAATGAAGTCGCCATTGGTGGCGACGTCCATGTTGAAGATGATCATCGTGGTCATGCCCGAAGCTCGCAAACCGCTGATTTGCGATGCGGTCAAACCACTCGCATTCCCCATGCCGCCATTGCAAAAGATCATGGCTGTCGGGGCCGCCGACACACGCTGCGAACCGGCCAGCAACTGGAGCAGAACCAGCACGGTGCCTGCCAGCCAGGAAATTTTTCGGGCCATCGGCCAGCCCAAGACCATCGCCGTCTCGGCAATCGAATCATCGGTGGCAATGGGACTGGCGGATTTCATGGATGGCGACAAAAGCCACGACATGCTTTTACGATTCGGGCATCGCCGCGCCGGGTGGTGGGCACACCACGCGCGGCGTTTGCGAACCCGTCCCACTCCCCGATACTTGTCAAACAGCGACAAGTTCACTGGGGGCGTCGGTCACTTCAAATGGCTTGGCTTAATTTAGTGGAAGGTTCACCGCTGCGTCCATCCCCCCAACATGGTGAGCAGCTCATCACCGAAATAGGGGATGATGTGGAAAAACTGGCGCGGCTGGATGGCAACGCGTGCGCAGGAGGCTGACTACAGGGAGCTGTCCGGCTTCGTCTGCGGCGTTTTGGAAGCCATGTAACGAACCACGGCCTCGGTGCGCGAACTGACGTGCAGCTTGGTGAACACGTGCTTCAGGTGGCTGCACACGGTATCAATGCTCAACTCCAGTTTGTCGGCGATCAGCTTGTTGGAATAGCCCTGCGACAGCAGCACGAGGATTTGCTCTTCCCGGACGGAAAGGCGGACCGATTCGTCGCGCAGCTTGGCCTTCTGGCGGAATGACTCGATCACGCGCCGGGCGATCTGGCTCGTCATCGGTGCGCCGCCGCCCAACACGTCCAGCAAGGCGGTGCGCAAATCGGCCGGCTTCGTGCGCTTCAGCAGATAACCGTCCGCCCCCGACTCCAGCGCGAGAAACACCAGTTCTTGGTCGTCCATGGCGGTGAGGATGACGATCTGGGTTTGGGGCAACAATGCCTTGAGCCGCACGGTGCATTCGATGCCCGACATCCGCGGCAAAAAAATATCCATCAGGACCACATCAGGCGGCTCCTGCGGCAACACCCGCAACGCTTCCTCGCCGGTTGCACAGGCGCAGATGCACGAGAAGTCGGGAAACGAATTGATCAGTTTGATCCAGCTCTCGCGAACTTTCGGTTGGTCTTCCACCAAAGCGATTTTAATTTTCCGCTTCGCCGGCTTGGTCAATTTAGCACTGGGTTGGGTCATGATTTTTTGAAGGTTCTTTTCTGGCTTCATCGGAGGGGTCTGACAAATGCTTTGCGCTCCAGAGCCAGGACCACAGGCTCGGGCGCGGATGTTTTAAAGGAATGCTAAATTCAACGCGACAGCCCTTGCCCGGCTGGCTGGTGACGAGGCAACTGCCGCCGAGTTCAGCCATGCGTTGCGCCATGCTGGTCATGCCATGTCGCTCCGTTTTGACCATCGCCGGGTCGAAGCCTCTGCCATTATCCTGCACCACCACGATCAGCCGCTGGCCTTGCCATTGGATTTTTAGATGCAGCTCCGTGGCCCCGGAATGTTTGACGGCGTTGTTGAGGGTTTCCTTGATGGCCATGAGCAGGCTGCGCCGCAGCGGGAGCGTAAAATCGGCCGCCGACATCTCCGGGTCCAGCTCAAAGAGGCATTGCATCGAGGTGGACTTCAAAAAACCCTGCGCATAGTTGCAGACATACGCGGCAAAATCCCGCAACGTGTCGCGCTTGGGATTCACGGCCCAGAGAATTTCATCCATGGTCGAGAGCAGCCCGCGCGCTTCCTCACAAATCTGAATCAGGTGCAATTGTTCTTCGGAGCCGTCGCGCAGCTCGCTTTGCGCCAGTTCCCCGTGCAAGACCAACTGGGTCATGCGCGCTCCAATGTCGTCGTGAATATCCCGGGCGATCCGGGCGCGTTCCTGCTGGAGCAGCGAGCGCTCCTTGCGATGCAACGTCAGTTGGGCCATCAGGCGCAGGCTGATGAGAATGACCACGCCGCACACGCACAGCAGCGTGATTTGAAACCAGCCCGTCTGCCAAAAACGAACTTGGAGGGGCTGCAACGTCGGCATCTTGTTCACTTGGACAGGTTGGGTCCACCAAGGCAGCCCACCCAACGGACTCTTGATCACCGCCGCCGGCCAGCCATCCGCCGCTTCGATTCTCCTTTCCCAGTGGCTGACGCCCTCGGGAACAATCCTCCAGGTTTTATCCGATTGGGCTTCAATCACCCGGCCATCCGCCAGTTCAACCCGCAAGCCAAAGAGCATGCCGGCGTAACCAAAAGAGTTGATCGCCTTGACCGCCACCACGTGTTCGCCGGGCGTTAGTAATTGGGTCAAGTCGAAGACAAACAACTCGCGCCACTCGGCTCCCCGCCCCAGCTCGCGGCCGTCGAGATAAAGCGTAAACTCATTATCTGCCGTCACCGTGAGTCGCGCGTTGGTAACCGTGCTGGAAACCGGAACCTCAAAACTCCGCCACAATTGACAGACTTGTCCGTCGTATGTGTTGCTGGCCCAGATCCACGAACCAAGCCCATTGGTCGGGCTGATATAAGGGCCCAAATCAGTCTTATTGTCGGCCGCGGCATCGGCGGCATACGCCGGAGCGACGAACGCCAGCCATGACACCGCCAATGCGAACGCAGCCTCTCGGAATCGCAAACGCCCCAGCCACGACATCATGAATTGAATATGAATCATCAAGCGGTGCAAGCACTGCCAGTTTAGTGGATTTTGCGTGAACGCCAAGTCCGATGTCCTCTTCGGAAAGCTTCGCGGTCGCAAACGCCCGGTCGTGTGCGACCCCACGACGGAGTCATGGTAGCGGAACCACTTGGGCGGTTGAAACGGTCACCGGCCCGAGCAAACCGGATTTCGGCAGCGGCGAGTTCTTCGTGAATGGCTCATACGAACTCCAGGTGAACCGATCCTTTGGCGGCAACGCCGCGTCGCCGATCATGCGGTTCGGCCAGAGATTCGCCACGCGGACTTCCAGCGTGTTGCGACCGGACTTCAACGCGGCGGAAATATCCACGCGGAACGGCGGCTTCCATAACGTGCCGAAGTCATGGCCGTTGAGTTTCACCTGCGCCATCACCTGCACCTCGCCGAGATCGAGCCAATGTTCCGATTTTGCGTTTCCGATTTTGGTCGCCGTGTTCCAGTCGAACGTCTTCGTATAGGTCGCGGTGCCGGAGAAAAATTTCACGCCCGCATTGGTCGAATCACTCAATGACCTCAGTGGCTCCAAAGTGATCTTCTCCGGTGCGCCCCACTGCGGCGGAAAACTTACATCCCACGAGCCGCTGAGCGCCAGCGCGTCAGGCACGCTCGCAACTTCAACGCGCCGCGTTTTGCCGCTCGCCAGTTTTAATTCATACTTCCCCGGCTGTGACGCCACGATGTCCAGCCGTCCCGCCGATTCACAGCGAACTTCCGCCGCGCGACTGACTGCTGGAATCGCCGCGACCAGATTGACGGTCTCCGGATCCTGCCCGCTGATTTTGAACGCCCGATCATCGGCGATATATTCCACCTCCAGAGTTTTCACTACGCCGTATGCCGGATCATCGCCTTCCGCCAGTTTAGCGACGTGAAAGCCAACCTCGCCACGATTCACCAGCGCCTGCACTTTGGTTTGCACGTCTCGCGAGCGGGCGGCATCACCCGGCACGCCATAAGTCGCCTTTTGAATTTTGATCACGGGTGGCTTGGTTATGGCCATCACTGGTTGGCGGTCGCGTGTAAAACTCACCACCGGATCAAACGGCTTTCGCTGCGGACGAAACACCACGAAGACCGAACCACTCGCTTCCAGGCGCAACGGAATTGAAATACCCGCTGCCGTTTCAGCATAAACCGCCAGCGGAGCCGTTTCGCCCGTCTCTGGGTTCCACAATTCCGGGCGCAAATCCTTCACCCGGAAATGGCAGCTCACTTCCACCGCCGAAGCCGCCGGGTTGGCGACGAAATAAACCTGCGTCTCGCCGACCTGCCGGCGAATCCAGTTCAGCTTCGCGCTCGCAGTAAAATCCGGTGTGGTTTGCAGCTTCTCCAAAACTTGTTCCAGTGGCTGCCCCCAGATCACCCTGCCCTTGCCAAATGAATGCTCCGTCACAGTTTTTCCATCACAATAGCCCCAGATTTCCGCCGCCAATTTGGCCACCTGCTCATCGCCTTTGGGAAAATCCGCCAAGCTGGGCGAAGCGGTCGGGCGCGGCCCCAGCACCGTTGCTCCCGCCTCGACCAGTTGCTTGATTTTTCCGAAGAGGGCCGGCGTCATCAAGGGGTCCTTCTCCGGCAACACCAGCAGCCGGTAGCTCATCCCGTCTGGCAGCACCAATCGGCCATCCTTCACTGTCATCCGCGCGATCAAAGCTTCCGCACTGCATTCATCGTATTTGTAACCGGCGGGCACGGCGGGCGCGGGCTTGAAATAGGTTTGGTTGGGCAACTGCGGCCGCAGGTAACAAAGATCCGCGACGAACAAACCCTGTCGCAGCATGAACTGGCAACGCGCGAGATATTGATGCCACGCGCCGGACATTTCCCACCAGGTCTGGGTGCGTTCATAGTGCAAGCCCCATGGTCCCATCGTCGCGCCGGGGAAACGGTCGAGGTAAGGTTGGTGGGCATAGCGGTGGATGACGAAGCGGTTGATGCCCTGGCAAAATTCAAAATCGCCGAGCGCTTTGACCGTTGCGGGATGCATCTTCCATTGCTCGCTGTCGTTCGACGTGAACGCTTCCGCGCCGACAGTCTTTTCACCCATGACATGCGCGACGGACGCCATCTGACGCCCCTTCGCTTCGTTTTGATTTCCGCCCGTCGCCCAGAATTCGCTCATCGGCTCGTCCGCGTGCTCCGTGTAAATCGCCTCATCGCCAAACGGCAGATCGTAGCCTTCGATGCTCAACCGCAAGCCGTGTTCGTGCGCCAGTTCTGCCAGTGGTCCCACATAATTTTCCGCTAGCAGTTCGGAAATAGTCTGATCAAAATCCCAGCGAAAACGTTTGGCCACCGAAGCATCGCCAATGCGAAGTTTTCCGTCGATCACATCGGGCAGAAATGGAATCGGATCGTAGCCCCGGCGCTTTTGAAATTCCTCGCGAAATTTTGGCGTCCAGTTTTGCGAACCCACTTCCCAGCTATCAATGTGCGTCGCCGAAAGCGTCGAGCCCGCCATGGAACCGACGCTCGCGATGAGTTTGCCCATCATGTTTGCGAAATGAACATCCATCGCTGCGCGGCTCAGCTTGTCACATTCCAATCCGTTGCCGCCCTTGACCGGTGGGCGCGTGGACGAACCCGTCGTCGTGTGACCGATGCGTTGGATGATCCACTTGCCGGCGGGAACCTCCCAATTCAACTTCCCATTCGAATCCAACTTGGAAGTGAGGTTTGTCACGTCGGCGACGGCAACAATGCCATTGGTCGAATCTGGAAAAGCCAGCACCGCGATATCGCGGTAGTAATCTTCATGCGCCACGGTGCTGTCGAATGAATCGCGCGAACGCTGTTTAACATCCGGTTGCGGCAAGACGGCGGAAAATTGAAAGGGGCCCGCAACTGTCACATTCGTGGAGATGAGCCTTTGCATGGAAAGTTCCGGCGTGATCCATGGCCCGCTGCTGCCGCACCAACCGGGGCCGTTGGTCATGTTGATCTCGATTCCCAAGCGGTGTGCCTCGGCGACAGCGAAGCGAAACAGCTCCTGCCATTCCGCATTCATGAAATCCGCGGTGCCCGGCGGCGGCGCGAAGCGTTCCACCACATCCATGATGATGACGCCGCCGATCCCGACGCGCGCCATCGCTTCAAGGTCGGCGGTGATGCCCGCCTTGGTGACATTGCCGTTGTTCCAAAACCAATAGACCCACGGTCGGGACGAAGCGGGCGGCGCGGCAAATTGCGCGGAGAGGTCGCTGGCCAGCAGCGGCGAGGAGCAGAGCGCTAGCACCAAGGTGATCAAGAATTTGAAATTCATCTTTTGCGGTGGTTCAGTCGGCAGGCGAAAAAATTGCCGTGTGGCTTATGTTCTAACAAATTCTCGTTCATGGAAGCAAAACTGTTTCCGCCGCTTGGAGTGTCACTGGGCCGAGCAAACCCGACGGCGGCAGCGAGGTGTCGGGCAAAAACTGGGCAGAAGAACTCCAGGTGAACCGCTCCGCTGCCGGCAACGCCGCGTCGCCGATCATGCGATTGCGCCAGAGGTTCGCCACGCGGATTTCCAGCGTGTTGCGGCCAGGCTGCAAGGCGTCGGTGACATTCATTCGATACGGCGGTTGCCACAACGTTCCCAGATCATGGCCATTCAGTTTCACCTGAGCCAAGACTTGGACGTCGCCAAGTTCCAGCCAGATTTCCGTTTTCTGTTTTCCAATGTTTGCCGCTGGTTTCCAGTCGAACGTTTTGGTGTAGGTCGCGGTGCCGGAGAAAAATCTCACGCCCGCATTGGTGGACTCGCTCAATGAAACCAGCTTGTCCAAGGTGATTTTCTCCGGCGCTCCCCACTTGGGCGGGAAACTAACCTCCCACGCTCCGGCGATCTCCCGCGACGGCGGCACGGAGGAAATTTCCACGCGCTGCGTATTGCCACTCGCCATTTTTAACTCATACTTCCCCGGCTCCGATGCCACGATGCTTAACCGTCCAACTGTGTCGCTCCGGAGTTCCGCCGCGTGGCGGACGGCCGAAATGGGCTTGCCGATATAGATCGAGTCCGGCTCATGTCCGCTGACGGTGAACGGCACGCCATTGGCCGTGTATTCCACCGTCAAAGTCTTCACGACGTTAAAAGCCGGATCGCCGCCGTCATTCAACTCACTGACTGGAAAATCCACTGCCCCACCATCCACCAGCGCCTGCACTTCTGCGCGTGCGTGGCGGCTGCGGCTCGCATCGCCCGGCACGCCGAAGGTGGCATTCTTGATTTTGATCACCGGCGGTTTGGGCAGGATCGGAATGACGGGCTGACCATTCCGCGTAAAACTGGCCACCGCTTCAAGTTTTTTGGATGGCGGACGAAACACCACGAACACCGAGCCGCGCGCCGCCAAACACATCGGCACTCGCGTCACGCCATCACTCGTTTCGCTGGCCAGCCGTTCGATCTCGCCGGTCTCCGGGTGCCACAGCTCGGCCACTTTGCCAGCGACGCGAAAGGCCGGCATGAGTTGGATGGGAACGTCCGTTTGATTGGATAAAAAATACAGATCAGTGTCGCCGTCGCGACGATGGATATAAAGAATCTGCGCAGGATTAATTCCGCCAACGTCCGGCGGCACTTGCAGAACGGCCCGCAAATCGCCATCGGCTCGAACGCGCCCCTTCAATTCAGCCGCCAGCTTTTGCACCGTGGCGTCACAGGCGGGATAACCTTGCAGACTGGGCGAGCGCGAAGGTAGCGGCCCCATTACGGTCAGTCCGCCATCCACGAACGATTTGATTTTCGCCAGCGTTTCCGGCCGCATGGTTTGCGACGGCGGCAGCACCAGCAGGCGGTAGCTCATGCCATCCGGCAACACCAACCGGCCACGCTCAACGCGCGCGCGGTTGAGCAGGACGTCGGCATTGATGTAATCGTAGTCGTAACCCGCCGGCAGTTCGGGCTGGCGGATGCCGGTCATCTTCGGCGCGTCTTCGCCGATGAAGTAAGCCACATCGGACACCTGCACGCCCGACTGCAAGAGGACGCTGCACCGGCGCAAATAATCGATCCAGCTCTTCGACATCTCGAACCACGTGTTGTTGCGATTGAACTCGGTGCCGAAGGCGGCATTGATTCCCGGCTGACGATCATCCCACGGCTGATGAATATAGACGTGAAATACAAATTGATTGATCCCCTGGCACAACGCCCAATCGCCGCGCTTTTTCAAACTCCACGGCGTGCTCAGGTCCATCGGCCCGCCCGTCCACGCTTCGGCGAAGACTTGGCGTTTGCCATAGATGTGAGCGGCCGAAGCGGCATCGCGGAGTTCGATGCTGCCGAGCGTGCCGCTTTCCCAAAACTCGCCGCTGATCTCGTCGCAGTTACCGCCGTAAAGAAGAAACTCGCTCGGAAAACCGAAGTGGCCGTAATTTTCCAGCCACATTTTCATGCCCTGCTCGTGACATAGATCGCGCAAGCCGCCAACGTATTCGGACGCCACCCGGTCGGCGATCAACCGCCGCAGGTCCCAGAGAAACCGGTTCGACTGATCCGCGCCACCTACCATGCGGCCGGTCAGCACCGGCAAGTTAGGCAGCGGATCGTAGCCGTATCGCTGCTGGAATTCGGCGGCAAATCCGTCGGTCCAATTTTGCGGCCCGCGCTCGTAGCTATCCGCCACCACATGCTTCCAAGCCGTGCGCTCCGCCGCCGGCAGGAGATGCAGCAGGTGACCGACGTAGGCGTCAAAGTGCGACTTCAAGGCGGTGCGATTCATTTTATCCACCTCCAGGCCGGTCGCTTCCGGTGGGGCGGGACTGTTCTTTGTGCCCGTCGGAGCCATGCCGATGCGTTGGACAATCCAATCGCCGGCAGGCACGTCCCATTCCAGCGAACCATCCGGACGCAATTGTTGAGTCAGATTTTGCACGGAGGTCGGCGCGATGACGCGGTCCACGGAATCCGGCTCGGCTTGTTGCGGCCAGATGTAGAAATCAAACGGCGGCTGCGGATCTTGAAAAACTTTTGTGAGCGACTTTCCTGACACATCGTCCACGCGGGCCGCGCCGGACAACTGAACGTCACCGATGTCTTCCGGCGCGGAAAGCTGCAAGCGAAACACGCGCGCCGTCGTCGCAGGAAAAGCCACCACCACCGGAGCAAACGGCACCGGACCGACCTCCAGTCTGGGATTGTGACGGTCAATGGAAAATTTCCGGACCAGCCGGAAGACTTTACCATCGTTCGAAGCCTGCAATTCCGCGGCGACATTGACACCCTTGGACGGCGTCACGGTCAGGCTCCGCGCCGTAAACAACTGAGGCATTTCAATCGTCACTGTCCCCTGCTCTCTGGAAATTTTTCCACCTTGCCCAGCAGCTGTATCCGCGTCGTCCTTCGGCGTCGGGAAGGCCAGCACCACCACGTCTTGAAAAGCACCTTCCGGCCGGGGAAGTTTTCCCGAAAAATGTTGTGGTCCGCGCAGACGGATTTCCGGAAGGACCAGATAGCGCATCGCCTGTTCCGGTTTCACCCACGGTCCGCCGGATTGACTCCAGCCCGGTGAATTAAAAACGCCGATGTCCACACCCAGCCGGCCGCCTTCGCGGATGGCGTGCGTCATCGTTTTCCAAAAAGGATCGCTCAAAATTTTCACGTCGCCCGGACCCAGCCGACTTTGATCAGCGATGATGCCGATATACGCCTCGCCGATGCCGACGCGCTGCATGGCTTCCAAATCTTTTGTGATGCCATTGGTCGTGATGTTGCCATCCATCCAATACCAATAACAGCGCGGCTTGGTGGCATCGGGCGGGGTGATGAAATCTTTTTCAAGGCTGGAAAGTTCGGCAGCCTGCGCCCCTGCCAGCGACAAGAAACAAATGGCAGGAAGCACTCTCGATGAAACCGTCTTGAATACGCGAGCGAATGGAAAAACAGATGGCATTCTAGTTTGAAACGAGGCGATAGAATTTTTGCGGGTCGTTGGTGATGGAGTTGGTCAAGGCGATGGAATTCTGCGTGGCGACGAAATTGGTTTCGGCGGACCAACTGGTTGTTGTCAGATTGGTCGTGCTCTGGAGCTGATAGCTTTGGCCGGGGAAAAGTCCGCCAAGGTTCATGACAAAACGCGCCGGTCCAGCCAAGGCCGCGACGCCCAAGGTCGGCCGCGGAAGCTCGCTCGCCTTGCCAAACACGGTGATGCCCGCGTAGCCGCAATAGCCGTTCTCCGAGCCCGGACTGGTAAAATCGAATTTCACGGCGGCCACATTGGTGGCCAGCACGCTCGCGGAAGACGTCAGGATTACTTTTGTGGCGGACTGGATATTGTTCGCGACGGCCGGGTTGTAATTGACGACCGCCAGTGAGATGAAATTCGTGGGGGCCATCACGGTGGAGTAATAAACCGTATAGGCTTGTTGATCGCGCCCGTTGTCCGCCCAACCGCCATAAACGGTGATGTTGGTCAGATCGTATCCGGTGGTCGAATTGGTGAGCGAGTAGATCAACAACGAACCCGATCCATTGCCGTTGCCACAGGTCACATAGTTCGTGCTGGTGGTGATGGGAAATCCTGAGCTTCCCACGATTTCGGTGAGTCCCAAGTTATTGCTGGCCGTTAACGAGTTGACGCTCCGGCCGGCGGCTTCCCTGCTAAAATCACCGCTCATGCTGCTGGGAAATTTTCCGGCGATCAGGCTGCCGTTGGTCACGACGGTCCAATCGGGATAAAACGTGCCGGTGCCGCTGCCAGTCTGGTTCGTCGTGGAAATCAAAACGCTCGGCGGAATGACAATCGAGTAAGGCGATGACCACCGATAGTGACCGGAGCCAACCGCAAATATGGCGCAGCTGTTCGAAACGCCAACATAGCTGACGCCCGGCGAACTGGCCGTCGGCACGCCACTTTCGGTGATCGCACCGGCGCTGGTGGTGGGCACCCAAATTTGGGCCGTCGTGTTCGGAGGAATGACAACATCCAAATTCAACGCGCTGCCGGTGTTGGTCCACGCCGTCGAGATCAGGCCGCGAGTGGAATGATAGCTGGTATTGGCCCACGTCAGGCCGATTCCCGGAACCGGCTGGATGCGGATGGTTTTGTAGCCCGGGCTGGTGGCGCTGATGCCGCCGACGGTGCTGTATAAATATTCGCCCACGGCACCGAACGCATAGTGGTTGAATGAATTCATGCCGATCGTTTGGAAGCCGCCACCGGGCGTCCAGCCGTCCCAGCGTTCCCACATCGTCGTCGCGCCAAGGTTCACCTGGTAGAGCCACGAGGGATAAGATTCCTGCAGCAGCAGTTGATACGCGAGATCGTCGCGACCGGCAATGTGGAGCGCGGGCAGCAGCCGCGGCGTGCCGATGAAGCCCGTGGCGAGATGCGTGCCGAATTGCGCGATGCTGTCCGCAAATTTTTGCGCCGCTTGCGTGCGCAACCCCGGCGGCACCAAGCCGAGCGTGAAGGCCAGCGAGTAACCCGTCTGGCTGCTCCCATCGGCGAACGAGCCGTCGGCATTGAACAAATTGGCGTAGGCCGCGACGATGTTGCTGTGCAGCGTCGCGTAGCTGGCGGCATCGGCGGTTTTGCCAATTGCAGCAGCCATCTCCGACATCGCCTGAGCGTAGTAAGCGTAAAAGGCCGTGTCCATCACGGTGGAACTCGCGCCGCCGCCCAGGTTCAGCCAGTCGCCAAAATCGCCAGGCAACCCCGTCACCAAATAGTTCGAGGAATGAGCGGTCAGCCATTGCCCATAGCGCTGGAACGAAGCGTAGTGGTCAGCGATGATGTTTGTGTCGCCATAGGTGCGATACATGATGAGCGGACAAATCCAGCCAGCATCGCCCCACGCCGCCGCGCCGCTGCCCGCGCTCAGGTCGGGGGCAACATGCGGATAGGCACCGTCGGCAGATTGGGAATCCTCGCAAAACGTGACCATGTGCCGGCGGAAGAAAGATTGCACGTCTAAGTTGTAGGCGGCGGTCGGCACGAAGAATTCCGTGTCGCCGCTCCAGCCCATGCGTTCATCACGCTGCGGACAATCAGTGGGCGTTTCGAGATAGTTGCCCTTCTGCCCCCAGATGATGTTGCTGAACAGTTTGTTCACGAGCGGACTCGAACACGCGAAATCGCCAGTCTGCGGCATGTCGGAACGCACCACGACGCCAGTGACCGAACTCAACGTCGGCGGCACGGTCAAGCCGCGCACTTCAACGTAGCGGAAACCGTGGAAAGTAAAACGCGGCTGGTAAGTCACGGCGCCATTCGTGCCGAACGTGTAAAAATCCGTCGCGTCCGCGCCGCGCAAATTGGCGGTATAGATCGTGCCGTTGGGATTGAGCATTTCGCCGTGGCGCACCGTGATGCGATCGCCGATGGCGCCGGTGATATTCAGCTGCACCCAGCCGACCATGTTCTGGCCCAGATCGAACGTGTAGCAGCCGGGGCTGGGTTCCGTGAGTTGGATGGCCGGCAGCGTTTCCAGACACCGCGCCGGTTCCGTGACCGCGGCTTGGACGGCAATTCCGCCGAGACCGGGAAAGGAATTGGGATTGCCGTAGAGCGCCTGAATAATTGTCAAAGGCTGGTTGCCGTCGCCAATTTGCACGGTGGCATTTTCGGCAAACGTCAGCGTCTGGTTCGTGCCACCCAGCGTGAAATTAATCTGCAAGATTTTCACGACGCCATACGCCGGATCGCCGCCCATGGTGGTGTTGTTCGCCACGAAGTTGAGTTGATTGTTCGCCAACAGCCCCGTGACGATGGCCGTCACGTTGGAATAACCTCCGGTGTTCGCGCTCAGGCCGGTCAACACCGGCGACCAGGCGCTGTCGTTGAAATTAGTCGTGTCCCAGCCCGGCATTTCCAACCGCGCGTCGTGTTCCGAACCGATCAGCAGATCACCAAACTTGATCGGACCGTAGCTGGCTTTCCACGAGCTGTCGCTGACGACCGTTTGCGTGCTGCCATCGGAAAGTTGCAGGACGAGCTGCGCCAGAAAGCGCGGGGTTCCGCCGTAGTTGAGCCGCTGCCCCCGGAACGCGAGATCGCTCGCATACCAACCATCGCCCAAGATGGCGCTGAGGATGTTCGAACCGCCCTGCACCAGGCCCGTCACGTCGTAGGTCTGGTAATAAACGCGCTTCGAAAAATCCGTCCAGCCCGGGGTGAGCACATCGTTGCCGACCTTCTGGCCATTGAGATGCAATTCATACGCGCCCAGCGCCGTGACATAAACCGTCGCGCGCGTGACGGACTGGCCGACCGTGAAATTCTTGCGTAAATACGGCGCGGGAACCCGGGCGATGTCCTGGAGAGCCGGCGTGCCCCAGGGCGAACCACCGCTGCCCGGTGTTGCCCAACCAGAATCGTCATAGTTGGTCTGGGTCCAGTTGCCCGACGGCCATTGCGCGGCTTTCCAGCTCGTATCCACCGGAATATTGGAGACGCTGCCGGAGGCGAACTGCACGACCAGACGGCCAATCGCCTTGGCCGTCTGTTGCGCGTCGCTGTTCGTCGCCGACAGGGCAATGACGTTGGTGCCAGCGTGCAACCACGGAGTCACATTGATCCGGGCCGTGGCGTCCCAGCGCATCGCGGCGTTCGTCATGAGCTGCCCGTTCACATAGACACTGCAAAAGTTATCTGCCGAAAGCGCCACGACGGCGTTGGTGATGGTCTGCCCGGACGGCAGGATAATTTTTTTCCGCAGCGAAGATTGAGAAACACCGCCTTGCGCCGTTTGCCCGGAATAGCTGATCCAGTTGAGTCCGGCGGTGTTGAACAAGGCATTGTCCGCCGCCTGTTGTGGCGTCAGGTTGTAAGCCGCGTCATAGCCGATCCATTGCGCCGACCAATTCGTCGGGGACAGCAGTCCCATGGACCATTGCGCTGACGCGCTCCACGCCGAGACGTTGTTGCTGCCATCATAGACCCGCACGTGCCAGAAACATTTTTGCCCGCTCGTCAACGGCTGGCCCGCATACAGCACATCCACCGTGGAACTGCTGGTAACTTTCCCGCTGTCCCACAAATCCGATGCGCCGGACGTTGACCCGACTTGAATCTGGTAGGCGCTTTGTGTTTCGCCGCGCGCCTGCCCGTCGCTTTGCAACTGCCAGGAAAGTCGCGGCGCGGGGTCGCCGATGCCGAGTGGATTCACCCGCAGAGCGCAGCGTAACTCCACTGGCGACAAGGCCGCCAGCGTTGAATCAGCTGCCAGCAACATCGTCACGGCAATCAGCACCAGCGATTTTCCGATAATATTTTTAAATAGGGTCATTAAAAAAGCACGTATCTTTGAGCCTGAGCCGAGGCGCTCCAACGCTTCGCCTGACCAAACCAAAAACCACTACCGGACGTTAGTTTGGTGCGGTTGAGACCAGAGCCGCCAAAATAAAAAGAATTTTGAAGAAGCCCTTCAATCATTGGGCCACCCGAATCCAACCCAGCAAGAAAAACCATGGTCACCATGGGCCATACCCATTCAACTCCACCGGCACAAAAAAATTAATATGATTGCCGCCTTTACCCCCGATGCCGATGGTCCCGATCGGGTCGGTAAACCGGTTTATAAAACTAAATTTTTGCCAGGACACATGGCCATCCTCATAGAGAAAGTTGCCACCCACGGGAACCCCGCCACTACCGCGATGAGCTCCCGTTTGAACAGACAATGTTTGTCCGGATGCAATCGTTACATTCTCAGACCAGGAACCAGCCGTCGTCATCTGCAACCGGTCCGCCATGACGGGCGCCAGCCGGTAAGACCCGCCCAGTTTGGGGCGCAAAATCATCCACGCACTCACATTCCCGGAGAAGGCGGGATTCGCATAATTGAAACTGTTGTAGTTCACACCTGACGCCGCATCACGGCCCGGCAGATAATTGTATCCGATCAAATGATTCACATAGCCGGCGGTTTGTTCCACCGCCCGATGGAACAGGTCGGTGGGACAATACATCACGTCGTTGGCCGCCCGGTTATTGCCGGTCACACTGCTCTTGTATAGATATTGCGGATAAAAAGTGTTGGTGAAACTATAAGGCATCCAGGCAAAATCATAAGCGCCGGCGGCGTTAGGATTTGCGCTTCGGAGATCTGGAAACGCGTTATTATTGTCCCCCGCATACATGTTGACGGCCAATCCCCATTGCTTGAGGTTGTTGGCACAACTGATTTTGTAGGCGCTTTGTTTCGCCTTGGCCAAGGCGGGCAACAGCATGGCCGCCAGAATCGCGATGATGGCGATCACCACCAGCAGTTCGATCAAAGTGAATCCTTGATGCTGCCGGCAACCGGCCGGATCGTTGCCATTATTCAAATTTGTTTTTTTCATACGCTTACGAGTCACAAGCAAACCTGAGCCCAGGTATTTCACACATCAAACGCCCGGGGACCTGGGTCCCCGGGCCAACTGACATTATTTAACCAACCCACGTCACGGCATCCGCACCCGGAAGAAGCTGGCTGGGTTGGTAAGGTTGACCGGAATGGAGTTCGAGAAGACACCAGCGCCATCGGTCACTCCAGTGGCGCTGATCGTCCAATTTGCCAGCGGTGTCAGCAGATTGGTTGTCGTCACAACGGTGTAGCCGTAGTTCGGGGTGCCGGTTCCTGTCAGGATCAGGTTGCCGCCAGAAACCGTCACCGGATTGACCACGGGCGCCGTCGGGGTAACCAGGCTGGCACCTTGCAACACGATTTCCGAATAGCCGGACCAACCGAAGTCCTGGCTGCCTTGCGGGGTGAAGTCAAACTTCAGCGCGGCCACATTGCTGGCAAGCAAGGTCTGGCCCACCGCCGGCGTGATCTCCACCCGGTTGCCCGAAGGCACTCCGGTGGGCACAAACGGATTGTAAGCCACACTGGCCAGCGGCAGGAACAACGTGGGATTCGACGTGGTCGAATAGCTAAGGTTATAGAACTGGCCGTCCCGACCGTAATCAGTCCACAGGGTGTAAACAATTACGTTGGTCAAATTCCAGCCGCCCGTTTTGGAAGTGAAGGTGATCCAGGAAACGGAAGCGTTGGTATCGTCACCGCAGGCGGCTCCGAAAGCGGCTCCGAAGCCAAGTATGCCGTCGGTCAGGTTGGTGACATTACACCCTTCTCCGGTGAAGACGCCCGGACCCTGGCTGCTCGGCAATTGCCCGGCAATCAGGTTCGGCGTTTCGACCGTCCAGCCATTGCTGGTTTGTTCGTTTTGAGCGGTGATCACCGGCCCGGCGGGCGGCGCGCTGGCCGAGGGCGAGCCAAAGACACTGATTTCGTTGTAACCGGAATACCCATTCGGCACCCCTTGCGGGTATTGGAAGTCAACCTCGATGGCGTAAACGTTGCTCGCGAGCACGCCAGTGGCGGGAGTGAGCGTCGTCCGAATCACGGTTGAATCGCTGACCCCATAACCCAAGAGGTTTTTGGCTACCGAGGTCAACGGCAGGAATATGGTGGGATTCGACACCGTGGAATACAAAATGGTGTAATACTGGGAATCCCGGCCATTGTCGTTCCAGCCGCCGGCAATTTGAATGTTGGTGACATCATAGCCATTGGCATCGGCCCCAAGCAAATAGGTCACATACTGGCCGGCATTCGAAGTGGGCGTGCCGCACGTCGCAAAGGCCGCATGGCTGCCATCATAAGTAAAGGTGCCATAGTTGCCATCCGTCAAAACCGGCAGCCCGCCTGCCGTGTTCGGGTAATTGACGTCGGGATCATTGAAATTACCCGTTCCATTGCCCAGGCTGGGCGGATTCTGACCGGCGATCAAACTCGTGCCCAGCAGGGACGTGTCCCAAGTGGGACTAAACGGGTTGGCCGCGCCGGCATCCGAGGTTTGGTAGGCGAAGGCCGTCACGATATTGTTGGTTGCCACCGGGGCCGGATCAACGACGACGGAGCATCCGCGAGTCATATTCGTGCCTGCCACATTAATACCCAGCAACCGGTAACCGCCATTGGTGGCCGTATCGGTTAATTGCAGATTGTTCAGCGTCAGCGTGGGCGAGGTTTGTCCGGCCAAGTCGATGCCGTCTTTCTGCCATTGGTAACTGGTGGCGCCGCTAAAAGCCCCGGTCATGATCAACTGGCTGCCAACCACATCTTCCGCCGTCAGTGGCGAAATATCTTGAGTCAAAGCCGGTATGACGCCCAGCGCGGGTGTGCCGCCGACGGTGATCTCCGAATAACCATTCCAGTTGTTCTTGCTCGACATGTTGAAATTAACCTGCACCGCGACCACGTTTTGCGCCAAGGCTCCAGACAGCGGAACCAGTATTACGCGGGTGGCGTTCGGAGCGCCGTCGGAAAACGAGGGATTGTAATCGAAGGTTCCGATGCTGATCCACGGCCCGCTTGATCCCACCGTGGAATACAAGACCTGGTATTTCTGTTCATTGCGACCATCGTCATTCCAACCGCCATAGACCGTGATGTTGGTGAGATTATAGCCGTAGGTGCTGGCCGGCAGCGTGTAAGTCATGGCTTCACCGGCAGCGCCGCCACCCGCGTTCGCCCAGCCGCAAGATACCATGTTGACCTTGTCACTGTTCGGATTGCCATCGGACAAAACGCTCGGGTCAAGCGCGAGCGGGATTTCCTTCGAAAAATTTCCGGGGCCGGCAATGGCATTTCCCGCACCCAGCGAAAACCCAAAGATCAGGTCGCTGTTGGTGTCAATGCTCCAAGCCGGATAGAAAGGCAATTGTCCCGTTTGACCGCTATTATTCTGAACGACATTGCCCACTGTGGTCGGCGTGGCAACGACGAGCGGTGCCGCCGAACTATACAAAGGTGCCACCGTGCCATTCGTCGCATTGAGGCCTTCCGCCCGATAGGAACCGATGTCGGCCAGTTGCACATTGTTAAGCGTGAGCGTCGAGGTCACGATGTCATTGTTGGTCACGTTGACTACCCCGAGATTGACGTTGTTCGTCGCGGCGGGACCGGTGGTGATTTTCTGCCATTGCAAGCTGACCGGCGGGTCGTTGCTGTATGCCACCGTGAATACGACCTGGTCGCCAACGAAAGTCTCGGCACGAGCCGGCCGGGTGCTCTGCACCAGAACCGGCGACGGCGGGGCATTGGTGTCGGGGTCCAGCCGCACATTGTCAAAATTCGCCTGGATTAATGTGGGGTCGCCAGCAACTGACAGGCACACGGTAAGATTCCCGCTGACCGTGGGGCCGGTGGTATATTGCACAGAATAATCCTGCCAGGTGTCCTGCGTGGCCGGTAGTCCGTTGGTCGTCGCCAATACCGTGCCGGTGTTATCGTCGCCGTTGACGAGGGAAATAATTCCCGGCGAGTTGATGCGATCCGCGCGGGACCCAATCGCCACAACCAAATTATAAGTGTGGTTCGGAATCATTGGCCCCATGACCTGATAGACGCCGCCGGTCACGGCGGAATTGAACATGTTGACGAATAAAAACTGGTTGCCATTGGCCGGAGCCCCCATTGGGTTGTTGACGGAGTATTCGGCGGTGGTCGGAACTTCTGAGCCAATATCACCACCACTGCCCCCCACTGCGGTATTCGTCCCGATAAACCGGTGCCAACCGGTAAAAGCCGCAATATTGCCACCCCCGATCGAGTCCTGCTCAAAGCTCAAGTTGGGAATTGCCGGTGCCAGCGTTCCCTGGACGACCAGATTATCAATGCCGAAGAACCCGTTACCCGAAGCGCACCAGCCCATCCGAAGGTTCTTGTTGTTCAATTGAGTCAAGGTGATCGTGTTGGTCCAGGCCGTGCCATTCATGATTGTGACTTTCGATCCATTCCCCACGAAGGCGGAGCCGGTTCCAGCCGTATCACTAAAAATAAACGTCCAATGGTTGGTCGGTGCAAAACCAGCGGTGTTCCAGCCAGCAGGAGTGATGCTGCCATTGTTTTGAAATACCTGCAAAGCGCCATCCCGCTGTTGCAAAATCCCGAATTCGCCGGTCTGAGCAATCGGAAATGAGGTGCCGGGGAACCTCAACGCGAATGCCCCCCACTCCGTAGAGCCATCATTTTTCTGAAACATGTCAAAATCTATGGTCAAAGGCCCGCTGGATACCGTAGCGACGTCAAGGTCGCTGAACCAGGACCCGTTCAATGCCGTGAGCACATAACCGCCGCCGTAAGCGACGTATCCGCCGGGTTGACCAACATCCGTCCCCGTGTTGCCAAGCTGATGGTGCAATGCCCATCCGTCATAGGTGGC
>Ga0207702_10001768_pt1 | contig 21262 bp, 13 predicted proteins | sample KBSCornC62_FD_184302 | JGI IMG/M metagenome (GOLD analysis project Ga0207702, IMG submission 184302) | Corn rhizosphere microbial communities from Kellogg Biological Station, Michigan, USA - KBS Corn C6-2 (SPAdes) (version 2) | ecosystem: Host-associated > Plants > Roots > Rhizosphere > Soil ...
CAAAGGCCACGAACATAGCGAAGGCGCCCGTTTCACCCCAGAACCGCATGGGAGTCCTTAGGCCGATCAAGGTGAAGAGCAGAGGCGTGATCAGGTAGAGATAGACCCAGAAGCGCAGGAAAATCTTGTGCCCAAAGTACCGCTCCACTTCGCGACCGAAGAGCGCGAGCATGTACATATCGATCACGAACGAGAGCGAAGGCTTGTTAATCAATCCGTAGGTGAACACGCGCCACACTTCGCCGTTGAGCACGCGACCAGAATCGAAAATCAACGGAGCAAACCAGCTCGACGAACCGGCAAAGCCGAGGACCGCCGCGACGATCATCGAGATCGTGTAGATCCCGACAATCACGTACGCGGTGTAAACGGGATATCCGTTAATGTAGCCGCGCGGCTGATACTCACTGTATGAATCGTAGCCGTTCATGAAAGACCTGATGAAATGACACCGAAGAACCGCTTTCGCAAGCGATGAGACACGCGAACACCGACGCGGAGACGGCACGTCGCACACTCGACGCGGGAAGGGGCTGTTACCCTTGAGGCGAGACCCAACGGACAAGCGTTTTACGGGCTTCCTTCGCTTGAACTTGACGGTCAAGTGAAAGCGTTGTCGCTCCGTGTTTTCCGCGCCGACTCGATCTTACGGATGACCCTCCGGATGCCCCCCTTGTTCACCGTCGCTGCGCTCGCGCTCATTCCCGTCACGCTCGTGGCCGCCGACACCGAAGCTTCGGCTGAACTCACCCTTCATGCCGACCAAAGCGGACCGACGATCAATCGTAATATTTACGGCCAATTTGCCGAGCATCTCGGGCACGGCATCTACGGTGGAATCTGGGTGGAGGAAAATTCTTCGATTCCGAACACTCACGGTTTTCGCAATGACGTCCTCGGCGCGCTGAAAAATCTCCACATCCCGGTGCTGCGTTGGCCAGGTGGTTGTTTCGCGGATACGTATCACTGGAAGGATGGCATCGGCCCGCGTGAGAAACGGCCTTCGATCATCAATAGCAACTGGGGCGGCGTCGTGGAGAATAATCATTTCGGCACGAATGAGTTCTTGGACTTGTGCGAGATGATCGGCACCGAGCCTTATATCACGGGTAATCTCGGCAGCGGCACGGTCCAAGAAATGGCCGAGTGGGTCGAGTATATGACATCCGATGCCGACTCGCCCATGGCCAATCTCCGTCGTGCGAACGGTCGAGAGAAGGCTTGGAAAGTTCCGTATTTCGCTGTCGGCAACGAGAGCTGGGGCTGCGGCGGCAATATGCGCCCCGAATATTATTCGGATGAATACCGCCGTTATAATACATTTCTAAAAGACTACGGCCCGACGAAGCTTTTCCGCATCGCAGTAGGCCCGAACGAAGATAATTACCAGTGGACGGACACTGTGATGAAGTTAGATGCCAAGGAGCACATGAACGGCCTGTCGCTCCATTATTATACCATTCCCACTGGACGCTGGAAAGGCAAAGGCTCCGCGACGAAGTTCGGCGAAGATCAATATTTCTCGACCTTACATAACGCGTTCAAGATGGACGAGCTGATCAAGCAACATTCGTTGATCATGGATCACTACGATCCGCAGAAAAAAGTCGGTTTGGTCGTGGACGAGTGGGGCATCTGGACCGATGAAGAGCCGGGCACGAATCCCGCGTTTCTCTTTCAACAAAACTCCATGCGCGACGCTCTCGTCGCCGCGGTGCATTTCCATATTTTCCAAGCGCACGCCGATCGCGTCGTGATGGCCAACATCGCCCAGATGGTGAACGTGCTGCAGGCGATGATTCTGACGAACGATCACGGCATGGTCCTCACGCCGACCTATCATGTTTTTGAAATGTTCACCGTGCATCAGGACGCGACTTCACTGCCACTTGATGTGAAGTCTCCCGAATATAAATTCGGTAACCAGACGTTACCTGCGGTGACCGGCTCCGCTTCACGGGACAAGTCGGGCAAAGTCCACCTTTCGCTTTTGAACCTAGATCCCCACCGCGAGATCACCGTGGACTGCGCGGTCGATGGCGTGAACGCGACGAATGTCACCGGACGAATTCTCACCGCCTCGTCGATGACCGACCATAACACCTTCGAAGATCCCCATCACGTCGAACCGAAAACGTTCAACGGCGCCAGCGTGACCCAGGGAAAATTGACGGTGAAGCTGCCGCCGCTTTCCGTAGTGGTGCTGACGTTGTAATTCCGGTTGTTTGGATTTTCACCGACCCGAGCTGCGATATTTTCGAGCTCGGGTTTTTTGTCATCTCACTCGGCCCGAAGAGCCACCACGGGGTCGATCCGGCTGGCTCGGGCCGCCGGAATCAGACAGGCGATCAGGCTGCCGATTAATACAACGACCGCGCTGGTTGTATAGGCACCTACATCGACCGGGGAAACGTTGAAAAGTAAGCTCGCTACATAACGGTGGAGAAGTAAGCCGCAGGCTAATCCAATGAGAACGCCCGTTGTGGCTCGGAAGCATGTCGCGGTCATCAGCATTTTCATGATGTCCTTCTTCGGCGTTCCGATGGCGAGGCGGATTCCTATTTCGCGAATACGTCGCGAAATGTCGTAAGAGAGACTTCCGTATATCCCGAGACTGGCGAGAAACACGCAGCATCCCGCAAGACTCACGAGCAGGAACATCAGGGCGCGCCTATCTTGGATCGATTCTTCCATCAGAACCCGCTCGGGTTTGTTGTCGAAGACTGGTATTTCTGAATCCACCGCCGCCACTGTCTCTCGCACACTCTTCAAGACCTCGTCGGTCGGGCGCTCAGTCTTTATGAGTATACTGGCTGCGCCAAAGAAGGGGGTGTGTGCGCGCGACAAATAGACAAAGGGCTGACCGGATTTGTCGCCAATCCCGTTGTGCAGAACGTTGTTGGCTACTCCGATGATTTCCAGCCAGTCGGAGTCGGTTGTGGGCGCAGCTCGGTTGATGACCATTTTCTGGCCGATAGGATCTTGCCCGGAGAAATAGTGTTTCGAAAAAGTCTCGTCGATCACCACATATCGTCCCGAGGCAATCTCTGGTTCGGAGAACCATCTGCCGCGAAGCATATTGAGCCCTAGGACATCGGCATAATTCGCGGTCACACCGCAATAGTAGGCGCTTGGCAACCCGTCTCCGGGTCCTGCCTCGTAGCCGCGAATGTGCACGGCTCCCAGGGGCATGCTCGCATTCACCGGTGGAACAAGATAGAAAGGTGCCGCTGTGACCACGCACGATTCGATTCCAGGTAGCTTTCGAAGCTCCTCGTCGAGCCGAATGGGCAACGTGTGCTCTTTGCTTTCTGGAACCGCGAGGCGAAGAGAGAGGAGGCGATCGGCGTTAAAACCGGGAGGCACGGCGGCGGCGCGGAGAAAGCTCTGCAACAATAGGATGGCGATCACGGTGACCATCAAGCCGAACGCGATCTGTCCGACCACAAAGTAGCCTGCGAGCTTTCGGGATTGCATCGACCTCGACTGGGTCCGAGTGCCGGTCTCTCGATATCGTCGCCACGATGTCTGCAAAACCTGCGAGCTGGTAATGATAGTCGTTACTGCGATCAATAAAAGAGAAGCTGCGGCTGTGGCTGCGACGACGGAAGTCTGCAGATGAAAGGCGACGGTGTTAGGAGATAGGATCGCGACAAAATGGTTCGCCAGGGCCAATCCTGCTTCAGCGACGGCTAGACCACCCAACAGTCCGAAAATACCGATCACGCCGCTTTCCACCCCGAGTTGGAATACAATATCTTTTCTCGATGCGCCGAGCGCAGCACGGGTATGGAACTCCATCTCGCGCGCGTTGATCCGAGCGATGAAAAGATCGAGAATATTAGCGAACGCCACGAGGAGCACCGCAGCAGCGGACGCTTGAAGCAGAAAGAGTGGGTGCGCAAAAGCCTCCGCGCGTTGACGACGGAGCAAGTCGACGCGGACGGTTTGACCCGTTTGGTCGATAAAGGCTCGGGTTCGTGGCGCCGCTCCGTCGTAGAAAGCTTTTTCCAACGCTGCCGTTTGCGACTGGGCAAGAGCAACGGTGCTCCCCGCTTTCAACCGCGCAATCAGCATCGGCGAATATCCGGAGCGAAGGACAGGCTCGGCCGGATCCCACGTCAGCGGCCTCAGCGCTTGCACTTGGGGCGCGAACTTTTCCATCGCGGCTGGAGCGACGCCGACGATTTCATATTCCTCTCCATTCAGTCGTATTGTTTTTCCCACTACAGATGGAGCGCGATGGAAATGCTCCGCCCAGAATGATTCAGTGAGGACGACAACTCGAGGCGCGTTTGGCCGACTTGAAGTCAGATCGAAGAACCTTCCGATGGAGGGATGAACGCCGAGCAAATCGAAAACTTCCGGTGTAACTGTGGCGGTAACCAGAATCTTCGCGCGGTCGGCGTCCGCAAACGCGTCCTGGTGCATCTCCCAAAGCCCGGCGGTTTCGAACGCGGACACGTTGGCCTTGAAGTCCAGGTACTGGCCGACGTTACTGCAAAACTTGGCAACGCCAACTTTCGGGAGCGAGTTGTAAACTTCGACGATCCGGTCGGGATAGGGGAAGGGCAGTGGGTTCAGAACCAGTGAATCCAGAACAGCGAATGCGGCGGCATTGATTCCAAGGAATAAACTCAATGACCCAATCGTGACGGCGGAAAACAATTTGCTGCTGGCAAGCTGCCGCCGTGCGTAACGAACGTTGCGGAGAAGACTTTCGGTCCAATCCCATCCGCGCGCTTCTCGGGCTTCTTCTTTCAATGACGCAAGCGAGCCAAACTCGATCGCGGCGGCCCGCGCTGCTTCCTCAAGAGTCAGACCATCATGACAATATTCTTCAGTTCTCTGCTCCAGATGGAGGCGCATTTCTTCATGCATCTCGGCTTCTAGTTTACGGCGCTGCTTCAGCGCGCGAAGCCGTGCACGAAGTGAAAATATCACGCGCATGGTTTAGGCATGCCGCATCACTGATCCGATCGCGCCGCTCAATTGACGCCAGGCTTCCGCTTCGGTTTCCAACTGGTCTTCTCCGAGCTTGGTAAGGCTATAAAACTTTGCTTTCCGATTATTCTCCGATTGCCCCCAGCGCGACTTGATCCAGCCGCGCGTCTCCATCCGGTAAAGGGCTGGATAGAGCGAGCCTTCACCGATTGATAAAACGTCCTTGGATACGGACTTGATCCGATCGGCGATGCCCCATCCGTGGGAGTCTCCCCGCGAGAGCACCCTTAAAATCAGCATGTCCAATGTGCCTTGGAGTAATTCAGAATTTTTCATTTCCCTAGAACGTCGAGGTGAAGAGCGTTCCCATCGAACGTCAAGGGAAAAGAATGGCTCAAGAAAATTGAAAGGTCGGCTGGAGAAGGTGAAGCGGGATGACGATGGCTCGTGGCCGGAGTCAAATCGCCCCGCGCTTATCCGAGTTGAAAGACGAAATTCATTTCATCTTCTGCTTTCAGGAGCGCCGCCTCAGCATGGTTAGAAAATGTCTAACGCCGCGATGAAGCGCTGCACTTCTCTGAGGAGGGCCGCCGTCTTTCAAGGCAACCGCTGCCAACCTTGGGCTCGAACCTTCCATGTTCCGTCTTTCGGAAAGCCAGGAAACTCCTCCGTGCATCCGTCCCAACCGGCGATCATCAAGTCAACGGCTGAGAGTAACGCTCCATTCGCGGGAAGGTAGGCCGCGATTTCTGCTCGCGGCTTTAGGCGTGACTCATCGGAGGCGTTAGGGCTGGACATCGATGCGCCGGTTTGCGCTGGATTCTCTTTGACCCGAGCCTCGTCGCTCCGCTGGGGCACGTGTCCATTCGCTAGATACGCGTTGTTCGGCCCGTCGCGGAGCAGGACGTCAATCGCGTCGCGAGGACGCCCTAACCGCGTGGCCGTCATCGCGATCATAGGGTAATCCCAGCCCCAAATTTTCGTTTCCCAGTCCCATCGTGCCAAAACCGCGTCGAGCGTCCGGTTCATCACGTTCCGATCGACCGCGGTGGTCTCTGGCAAGAAACCGAGCGGCATGAGCATCTCCGGGTGATCATGGCGGGAGGCGATGTTTTCCCACGTGTCCGAATGCGATTCTAGCGCGACATAGAGCCCATTTGCTTGGGGCAAGGGGGAAAGCTTTTGCAGCACGCGATCTGTTGATGCATCGCGCGGCACATGCGCTCGCTCGCGCCACGCTTGCGCGACGTTCAAAGCCCATCGCCAATAAGCCAACTCGAAGGAGGGGTTCTGACTGGTGGCCGGATCGTAGATTTCCTGCGCGATCCAGAGTGGCGGGCCGAGCACGTATTCGCCGCGCTTCGGGTCGAATTGCGCCATCGATGTCATACAATCCGCCGTAGCTAGAACCAACTCGCGATATTTCTCCAACGTCGCAGGCGTTGGTGACCTGCGATAAAGCAATTCACAGAGATAGATCAGGTGCGGCTGATTCCAAATAATGAGAGGGTTGCCTCCTGGGCTTTCGCGATCGTCGGGACCCACCATCTTGGCCCACCGTGCGCCGCGCAATCCGCGGCTCTCCGCCAAAGCACGCGCCTCCGGCAAATGCGCTTGATACCAACGCAGATTTTTCTCGAGCAGCTCCGGATGGCCCCACAACGTGAAGTGCGCCGCGTGCCACCAGATCATCTCCGTATGGTGCTTGCCGTACCAGGTACTGCAGGTGAGGCCGCTTTCTTGCGGAGGCGTATCTCCCGCGAGCTGAATCGCCGTGAGGTACTGGGAAAGAATGACGCGGCGTTCGAGTTCATGGGCTCGTGGGTCGCTGCTACCGGAAAGATCAAGCACCGCGCTCTTTTGCCAGAACTGATCCCAGGTCTCGGCACTCGCGGCGAACACCTTTGCCGCTTTGACCGGGCCGCCCTCTGCTGGGCGGTCATGCGAAAAACCCAATGTAAAGGCGAACTGCCGACTACCCGTATCGGGTTCGATCGTGAAAACGTGAGGCGTCGCGTTGGGTTTCAACCTGCGGTCCGAAACAGCGTAATAGGTGAAGTCGTTGACGATGTGTTCGACGGTATTCGCCGTCACAAGACGCGTTTGATGAGATGACGGGTGACTCCAGTCGAGTGGCGGTGTGTTTTTAACGCGGGTGTCATGACCGCGCGGGAACGCGACGCGAACACGTAGTTTTCCTGTCGATACGAGGTCGGAGTCGATCGACACCGCGATGCGGTCGGTGTGCGGATCGCACGCCGTCGTCACGACAACCTTTGTTCCACCGAGGGAGTACCGGCTTGTGATAATGCCGCTCCAGAGATCGAGCGACTGTTGAGGGGATTCGACGTCGGCGGGAGAAAAGTCGGCGTGCCCGGGTTTTTCCCACTCAAGTGCAACTTGAGCCAGCGGGAGGTCTCGGGGGTTTTTTGCGCAGCCAGTCGCCTGCAGGCGTCTTCGCGCGGGTCGGGTACGTCTGCTGGGATCCGTCCGCGTGGCTGAATTTTTCAGCAACGTCGTTGAGCGTATAGTGGTTTGGGTTCGAATCCGTGACCCACGCCCAGCGCGCGAGCGTCTCGAGCGGGATGCCCTTCCGATCATAGTCGTTTTCGAAGGTCTGCAGGCCTGTGGCGTCGACGGTGAAACAGAAGCCGCCGTTCCCTACGCTAAGCGGTGAGTCATACGCGACGCTTCGATTTGACGGATTGTGTCGAGTGACAAGGGTGTAGCGATCGATCGCTGTTGGATCTGCTTCTCGTAACTCATAATGGAAGTTAGAAAAATCCGCGTAGCCTTCGCCTCCTCCGTATGAGAAAAGCGCCACGCGCGCGCCTTTCCATTGAGCGAACATCAGTGTGATCGCCAGGCCGGTGTCGGTAAACGTCTGCCCGTCCAAGCTGTAGGCGAGATGGGCGCGATTGCCGTCGTAGGTTCCGCGAAGCCATAACTCGGATAATTTCGAATCCAATGCGTTGGTTCGTGATGCCACCCCGTTGTTCTCGGGTATTCCGTAACCGCGATCCCAATACAAACGCAGCCTGCCGCTTTCGTTTTCCACGCCGACTTGCGCGAAAGTCTTTCCGCTCATGAAGGCCAGTCCCGCGTGTTGCGTGGGCGACAGGGCGTGAGGATCGAGCTTCACCGTGATTTCGCCGGCCGGACCCCAGAGCTTTTGCGTGAGCGTATTGTGGGCCGAGACGAGATCCTCGGCCGGCAACCCGTGCAGCCGCAGCCAACTTGGGCGCTCATGCAGCGACCACGCTTGATTGACTGGGTTGTGATTCCATTGCCATTGGTAACCGAGTGTGGGTCGATCAAAGTCGTCGCTGCGATCGGGCAGTTCGGGCGCATCCGCTACCGCGGGGTCCGAAGAGGACGCTGCGGCGATGCGCGGCTTAGGCCCGGAGGCGATGGCGTGTCCTTGATTTCCGAATACAGGCCAATCGTCCGCTCCCCAGATCACCGGATTGAGATGCACGACGCGTCCGAACGAGCCAGTGGATTTGAAGCTGAGAAACCAGGACTTGCCGCTTTCGAGGTCGACCATGCCGCCTTGGTGCGGACTGCCATTGGGAAGCACCTCGCGGCGTTCGTAAGGTCCGTAAATACTCTTGGACCGCAGGACCGTCTGACCGCCGCGATCGACCCCATTCTCGGGGAGCGAAACGTAATACCACCCATGCCGTTTAAAGAGTTTCGGTCCCTCCGCGGTGGGTCCGCGATATACTTGTTGGCCTTCGTCAAGGAGTCTCGTGCCGTCCGCGCTTAATTTGTGCAGGATCAACGGTCCTGCGCCCTTCAGACTGTGGACAAGGTACGCTTGACCGTCGTCGTCCCAAAACGGGCAGGGATCTTCCCATCCCTCGACGGTTTTGACCGTTGTGAAGTCCCAGGGCCCGGCCGGATTTTTCGCCGTCCAGAGAAATAGCCCATCGCGTGGGGTGCAGACATAGAGATAAAACTTACCGTCGTGGAAACGGAGGCTCGGTGCCCAGGTGCCTTCGCTATAGCCCGCCATCTGATCGTACTTCGGCGACATCGGGAGCCGATTGTAGACCTGGCCGATGATTTTCCAGTTCACTAAGTCGCGCGAGTGCAGGACCTGGATGCCGACGAAATGGAAGTCCGACGCGACGAGATAAAAATCCCCTCCGACCCGAATCACATCGGGGTCGGAATAGTCGGCGAACAGGATCGGATTTTTAAACGTGCCGTCGCCTTGGTCTCCCCAGGATAACTTGCCTTCCGCGCCGGGTAGGGTGTGACTCAACAGCGTGGTTAAGAAGACCGTGATGCAGGCGCGGCGAAGTTTTAAAAACCGATTCATGAGAGGTGGGTATCAGGCTTGTCAGAGCGATGGGTTATCCTGTTCCGCGCCACCGCGTTTTTCCAATGTCGGCTCATTTTTTAGAAATGCGTCGAGTCGAATTCGGGTGCTTTCGAGGAGATGGGATGGGTGCATGGCCAACGATTGCGCGTTGCGCGGCCTGGAGAATTAGGATTAAAAACGTGCTCCGGCACTTTCCTTGTGACGCGGCGCTTAAAAATCGGAAGACATCTATTGTGGCTCACTCCGCTTTGGCCAGGGGGCTGAGCGTGTATGCCCGCCCCCGTCATTCCTGACGAGATTTTCTATCCTCCAAACTCGACCTGAAACATATGGCTACGAAAAAACACACCAATACCAATCAATGGTACGGCTGGACCCCTGACCGCCCCGATCAACGCGACCGTCTTTACTCCGCGATTGCAGCCCCTCCTAAGAAATTGCCGACCTCTGTCGATCTGCGATCTCAATGTTCGCCGGTCGAGAACCAAGGGCAGCTCGGAAGCTGCACCGCCAACGCCCTGGCCGGGAGCCTCGAGTTCCTGGAAATCAAAGCAGGCAAGGCTCCGACGGATTTAAGCCGTCTCTTTATTTATTATAATGAGCGTGCGATGGAAGGGACCATCAATGAGGACGCCGGCGCCGCGATTCGCGATGGAGTGAAAACATTGGTCAACATCGGCGTGTGTCCGGAAAAACAATGGCCGTACACGGTGTCGAAATTTAAAACCAAGCCGCCTGCCGCCTGTTTTAAATCCGCCAAGCCTTATGAGGTTCTTTCCTATCATCGCATTCTCTCGCTGACTGAAATGAAGAGCTGTTTGGCCGAAGGCTATCCGTTTGTGTTCGGCTTCACGGTTTATGAATCGTTCGAGTCCGCGATGGTCGCAAAGACCGGACAGCTCAATTTGCCGAAGCCGAAAGAGAAATCGCTTGGCGGTCACGCCATCATGGCGGTGGGGTACGATGATAAAACCCAGCGGCTGACCATTCGCAATTCGTGGGGCACTGACTGGGGGCTCGATGGCTATTTCACGATGCCCTACGAATATGCTTCGAACCGAAATCTTTCGGACGATTTCTGGACTCTGCGCGCATTCAAAGCGTAGGTCCGTTTACGCTTCGGATCATATCTAATCGGGAAAAGCCGAAGCTATAGACGCTTCGGCTTTTTCCGTTTTTGGCGGCAAGATCGTGCGGCGAATTGGACTCATGCGTGGCCGAATAATGTGAGGCTCTTTCGCTTTTCGCGCGGTGGCCCATCACCGCCTTGGCCGAGCGAATCGATTCACCATTGTGCGGGCGAGACCGGCGGTGCCGGAGGCGAAACACATTCGCCTTTGAAGGCGGCGACGAATCGCCGCACTTCACGTTCTACCGCTTGGCGATGAAGCCGCTCGCGGTGTTACACAGGGTACTCGCAACTACTCGGGATCTGCCGGATTGTTGAAGAGCGCAGTGAGTTTAATACTACCGTGACTCTTCTGCGGAAACGCGGGATCGTTGCGATTTCCTGGATCGAGATTGGAGGCGGTGTCGTCCGGCGGAAACAGGACGAGCGATTGCAAGAACTCGAGCAAGTTCCGACGTTCATCGTCCCGCAGTTCAGCGAATTCGTTCGCTTCGCGTTTCGCTTCACCGCCATGCCGAAGGATGACTTCGGTTAAATTGATACTCCGGCCGTCATGTCCGTATGGCGCAGTCGTGCCCACACCCCACAGCGGCGTCGTCATGAATTGCTGCTGCGTGGTGCCATCGTAATTGCGCTCGTAGAAAGCAGGTCCGAGATCGTGTCGTTTGAAGTCGGTGAAAATATTCTTCACGAGGAAACTGCCTCCCTTCGGACGCTTTAAGCTTGGTAAGCCGGTGCCGTCGTTGACCGCGTCGAAGAGAGGCACGGCGGTGGCAAACATGCCGTTGAAATTGCCTTTTTCGGAATCGAATTCGGTCTGCAAATCGGCCACGCGACGATCGTTTTCGATTTTGAGATCCGGCACGTGACAGCGCACGCAATTGATCTCCGCGAACGTTCTCCGGCCGCGAATCGTGGCGGGCGTCTCTTCGTAGCGAGCGGGTTTGAAATAATTCAAGAGGTAGAATTCATAGTAGTCGACGATGCTGGTGGGGATTTCGTTAATCACTCCGTCGCCGTCGGGATCCGTGTTCGGCAGGGTGGCAGCGGCTCCTTCGAGGTGATCGGTTGCGCCGTCGAGGACCATCCCGGAGGGCGTTGTATATCGTGCGCCAGCTCGTGCCGCAATCATCTGCGGATCGACGGCTTGCAGGCCCATTTCGTCGTTGAGCGCGCCGATGACAAATTCTCGGATCGAGATCGTTTGTCCGTGGGCGAAGAACGGTCGCACTCGCAAATCGGAATCGACCCCCTTGATCCGTGAGGTATCGACCACGCCGGTCGCGGAAGAGCGGATCCACCCGTAGTTGATCCCTTGATAGGTGAGTTCGATTTCGACGGACTTACCTCTTTTGGCGGCTTGCGTGATCGCCTTTGCGCGCAGCTCTCGAAGGTGGTGGGTGATTTCGTCCGCCAGCATTTCCTTTAAACCGAGACCGAACAGATGTGGTGCATCTCGACTATCGGGACGCGTCGCCACATCGCCACCAAAGCCAGCCGCGCCACGGGGACGTCCATGGCAGGAGGCGCAACTATCCGTGAGGCCCGCGCCAATGGCGCGGATGGTATTGAGATCACCGTGCCCGTTCGCAGTGATCGGTCCGACCCCCTGGGGAACGGTGTACTTGCGTTGAAAGAGTTCGCGACCTCGCCTCACGGCGCGAAAGGGATCTCGTGCAATGATAAAGGCCGACGAGTCGGGCGTCAGGACATCGCCGCGGCCGGCACCGACTTCTTGGGTAAATGATTTCGCGATCCCTTCGTTGGCAATGTTCGGAGCCTGGGTGCGATCAACCATTTGCGCTTGGCCGATAGAAATGGCGAGACCGAGCGCGCCTCCGATTATACTGAACCGGTGCCACAGGTTTCGAAAGAAACGCGGCGAATTTTTTAGTACTGAGGGTCGGTGATCGCACTCGGTTCGGATCACTCGGTTTATGACGGTGGGGTGGAGCGTATGCATCGGGGAGGGGAAAATGAATCCGCCGCAATTAAGCAGCATGACTTGACCAACGAGTTTCCGAAAAAAGCTGTCACTGTTACGGAATTGCCCCGCGAACTCGGCTCGCTCCGGGAGTCCGAGTGATGCCTTTCCCTTAAAGGTAAATGTCAATGTATTTAGGTTTATATCCAAATATGAGAGAGCCTCCGAAAAACGTGCTTCTTTTCGCATGGCGATCGCTATGCCTGTTAATCCTCCGACTGGCGGCTGAGATTTCTCGGGGACCAGCATCTTCGTGTAGCCGAAGAAGAATGGAGTTGGTTTTGAAGGCTCTCGGCAGCCGTTGCCCTGAGTGAAGTCAGCGCAACGGCTGCCGAGAGCGCATGGGAACGAGAAGACCGTCGGTTGGCCGTATCAGCTCCGCTACGAAAGGATTTGCGCGATTGGCTTTTAGCCTGCTTCGCGCATCGTGCAGGCATGTCGCTCGCCCACGTGATTGAGGCCCATGCGCTTCGACGTCATTATACCGACCAACCAGTTTTGGTCGATGTCTCGTTGAGCGTAGGTGAGGGCGAGCGGGTTGCCCTGATGGGTCCATCCGGAAGTGGCAAAACCACGTTGCTCAATTGCCTTGGCGGGGTCGATCGACCCGATAGCGGCGAAATCATTCTTTTGGGTCGGAAGTTGAACGACCTTTCGGGAAACGACTTGGCCCACCTCCGGCGCACGAAGATCGGTACGATTTTTCAGTTTTTCCATCTGCTCCCGACATTGACGGTCTTCGAAAACATTGAGTTGCCGCTCCAGCTCACGGGATTGTCGCGGTCTGAACGCGTGGCACGCATCACCCCCTTGCTCGAGCGCGTGGGGCTCACTGCGCGCGGCGACGCGTTTCCCGACGAGATGTCCGGTGGAGAGCAGCAGCGGGTCGCTGTTGCGCGAGCGTTGGCCCATCGGCCGGCGTTGATTCTGGCGGACGAACCAACGGGTAATCTCGATTCGGTCAACGGCGCTGCCGTTCTGCAGTTGCTTCGGGAACTCACTGACGAAACGAGAACGGCGTTGCTTCTTGTCACGCACAGCGCGGAGGCGGCGGCGATTTGTCATCGCACCATTCACCTTCGGGATGGCCGAATCGAACGCATTGCCGCTCAGCCGGCCCCGACGGTCAACGCTCGTTAATCGCCTGTGCACCTGTTGCTGAAACTCAGTCTTTTTAGGCGGACGACCTTCCGGCATTGGCGAAAAGAATTGGGCCAGTTTCTCCTTATGCTCGGGCTGCTGACTCTGGGAGTTTCCGTTTTCGTTTCGGTCCGATTAGCCAATCGCGCCGCTCTCGCGAGTTTCTCGAACTTCACCGACACGCTCACGGGCCAAAGTGATTGGATCATCCGGCCTTTAGCCGGCACGCTGCCGGAATCGGCGCTGGGGGAGTTGAGGAGTAAATTGGGCAATCGTCCGGTCGATTTGATCGGGTTGGTTGAGACTAGCGTGAGTCTGGGCGGCGCGATGGATAACAACCTCCACGTGCTCGGCGTGGACTTGCTCGTGGTGGTCAACGTCTCCGAGGCGCGGGTGAAAACAGGGTCGGATGCGCAGCGTAGTTTTGCTTCGGAAACGTCGGATTTTGGTCGGGATCAGGTTTGGGTCAGTCCGCAATCTCACTGGAAAACGGGGGACACCGTCGCGATCGCGGCCGGCGACGTGACCGAGAATTTGCGCGTGGCCGGCTTCATTCCCGCTCTCGCCGGCCAGCCTCCCGCGCCCGCTAATCTGGCGATTATGGACCTCGCGGACGCGCAACGCCTGAGCGGCAAGTTCGGTCAACTCGATCGGATCGAACTGGTGGTCGAACCGGGCGCGGACGAAGCGCGAATCCGTCAAGAAACCAAGGAAATTGCCACTCGGCTTGGGATCAACCGCTGGAGCGTGGAACCCCCCGCGCACGGACGAGAGACGGCGAACACCATGACGGCGGCCTTTCGACTGAATTTGACCGTCCTTTCGCTCATCGCGCTTCTCGTCAGTTTGTATCTGATTTTCCAAACGCTCGACGGCGCCGTTGTTCGGCGCAGGACTGAGATTGCGATTTTGCGGTCGCTCGGGGTACCCGCTTCGTGGATACAGCAGCTTTGGCTGTTGGAGGCAGCCGTGCTCGGACTGATCGCCGGCATGCTCGGGGCTCTGCTCGGATGGGTCGGTGCGCAGGGTGCGGTTCAACTCATCGGTCGGACCATCAACACGCTTTATTTTGAGACCTCAGCGCGATCGGCGCGCCTGGATCCGATGGAAGGATCAATTGCCGTGCTGCTCGGCGTGGGCGCCAGCCTGCTGGCCGGCTGGTATCCGGCGAGCGTAGCGGCTAAAACTCCTCCGGCGCAGGCGCTCGCGCGACAGGCATGGCTGACGGGGCGGCGTAATTTGCTGAATGCGGCGATCGGTCTGGGACTGATCGGCCTTGGCGTAGTGGCGGCGCAACTACCGCCCTTTCGGCCGTCGAGCGGAGTGCGCTTTCCCTTGGGCGGCTACGCGGCGGCCTTTCTTTGGATTTTTGGCGTAGGAATTCTGACTGCTGCGGCGTTGCCGATTTGCGCGTGGCTTGGCCGCGGCTGGGCGCGGATCAGCGCAACGGTTCGCGTTGCAGCAAGCTACCTGCGGTTTCCGACCACCCGTCATCGTTTTTCCGTCGCGGCTCTGGTCTGCGCGATAGGGATGGCGGCGGGAATGGCGATTCTCATCGCCAGCTTTGAGAGTTCTATCCGCGGCTGGATTGAGCAAACGCTTCAGTCCGATCTCTACGTCGCATCGAAGGCGACGGGGAACGGCAACTTCGGGAAAATATCGCGACGTGCCGCTGAACGATTGGCGTCGGACCCGAGCGTCGCGTCGGTCAGCACCCGCGTTTATCAAGCCATCACCCTCGATGGCATGAGCACGACCCTCTGCGGTCTCGATCTGCGAGATCCCGTTGTCCAATCCTCTTTCCGTTGGTTGGAGAAGCCGCGCAGACCGCTGGACAGTTACGATCTCGAGAATACTGCGGTCGTGACGGAAAGCTTTAGCGATCGATTCAGAAAACACCGGGGCGATGAAGTGGCGTTGCCTACGCCCGACGGCATCATGCGAGTCGTGGTCCAGGGAGTTTATGCCGACTATGCGAGCGAACGCGGTACGATTTCGGTTAATCGCGCGCAAGTGCAACGATGGTTGGGCAGCGACGATATCACGCATTTGGCCGCGACTTTACGTCCGGGGGCGGATGCAACGGCGGTGCGCCTGCGCTGGTCGAAGGAATTTCCCGGACTTGTCGTCTACGAAAATGCGTCGCTGCGAAAAGAAATTCTCGAGGTATTTCGGCAAACCTTCTCTCTGACTTATGCATTGGAAGTCATCGGCGTGGTCGTGGCGATCACGAGCCTTGCGATCACGTTGGCGAGTGTTCTCTTGGAGCGACGCGCGCAACTGACGACCTTGCGTGCGCTAGGCATGAGTCGAAGTGAGCTCGCCTGGATCGCTTGCGGGGAGGGCATGGCGATTGCGGCGAGCAGTGTCACGGGTGGCCTGGCCCTGAGCTTGGCTCTGGGCTGGCTGCTGATTCACGTGATCAACAAACAATCGTTTGGCTGGACCCTCGGTTTCACCTTACCCGTCGCGCCGTTGGTCGGATTGGCCGCTTCGACGATTTTAGTAAGCGCGACGGTTTCTTTCGCGGTGGGGCGATGGGGCGCCAAGCTGCGCGCTGACCGCGAAGAATAAACCGATGCGCGCGAAATATTTTTACCTCGCCGTTTGCGTAGTGCTCGTCGCACTACACGTCCAAGCTGACTTCAAGGTGCCGGAACCGAATCCGGTCTTTCACTTTCCGGCGGATCATGGCAGTCATCCCGATTTCCCGCTCGAGTGGTGGTACGTCACTGGGCATCTGTACCACGACCAGAACGAACGTTTCGGCTACCAAGCTACGTTTTTCCGCCAGGTTGCGGAGCAAGGAAAAACGACATTACACCTCGCGCACATGGCGGTTCTCGATCTCGCGAAGAAAAAATTTATCTATCAAACTCGGCTCAATCGCGACGGTTGGGACGCAAGCAGCGCGGTCGGTAAATTGGCCGCGCGGAATGGCTCTTGGTCCATCGTCATGCACGACGATTCAGCGGTGATCGATCTGGTTGGCGGGGTGAGAAGCGACGCGAGTTTCAAACTCGAGCTGAATCCGGTTAAGCCCTTGGTCCTCTTTGGGGACAAAGGCTATTCGCGCAAAGGCGCTGGCGCAGATGCCGCGAGTTACTACCTTACTTTTTCGCGCCTGCAGTCGAAAGGCACGCTCCGAATCGGCGGACGCGACCTTAACGTCCACGGTGAGTCATGGATGGATCACGAGATCAGCAGCAGCCGACTCGGCGAAGGTTTGGTCGGCTGGGATTGGGTCTGCATTCAGTTTGTGGATGGACGTGAATTGATGATGTATCGTTTACGGCGGGCCGACGGGAGCAGCGACCCGGCTTCGACCTTGACGTGGGTTGACCAGGGCGGAGCGACACAAAAAGAGAGCTTTGGTTGGAAGGCATTGAGCACATGGACGAGCCCCACGACGAAGGGAGTTTATCCGGCGCAGGTGGAGTTGAGCACGGTCGATCCCAAAAACGGCCAGCCGGTGCAGCTCAAGATCGACCCTCTTTTGGCCGATCAAGAACTCGCGGCCGGCCCGGGCGGAATCGCGTACTGGGAAGGAGCGTGCCGCGTCCGCGATAAAGAGGGCCATGACATTGGCTCCGCGTACCTGGAGCTGACGGGTTATGTTAAGCCGCTCAAGCTGACGGCAGAGTGAGTCGAGCGCGTCCGACGAGAATCCTTTCAACCCCTCTTCTCGCTAAGCAACTGGGCATCCCACGGTTCATCACGCGGCGCGATGAGCTGTCCTGGAAGTTCACGATGCGCGGCGCCGGTCGACCGGCAGCTTCGAAGCATTGATCGAGACGGTTGGATGCAGCGCCGGGCTCTGGGTACGTTCTGCCCGGGTTGACCAAGCTCGATGCGCTTGCGGACTCGTGCCATAATAACGCCGAAAGGTGCGAGAAAACGTTCCCGATCCGGCTAGGCCGACCAAGGCGGCGACTTCGGCTGTGCGAACGCGAGCGTGCGTTTTTAACAGGCGCGAGGCCTCCTGCATTCGACTTCGGCTGATTTGTTCGTGAATGGTGAAACCCGTTTCTGCGCGAAAACTACGTTCCAGATTTCGACGTGAGGTTCCAACCGCGTAGGCGACGTCGTTCACGCTGAGCAGCGGGTTTGTATAGTGTTCGGCAATGAAAGTGAGGGCGCGAGCCACGCGCGGATTCGTCACCGCGGTGAAATCGCTACTGATTCGAGTGATGACTCCTTTCGGCCGCACGGGCTTGCTCTCGTGCAGGGGGCGTTTGGCCCTCATCGCGTGGTCGAGCATGGACGCCGCTTGATAAGAGGCATTCTCAAAATCCAGATCGATACTGGAAAGAGGGATCGACGAAGTCTCGCAAGACAGGGAGTCGCCCGCTCCCAGGATCGCTATGTCTTCTGGCACGTTGAGGCCCGCTTCGCGGCAGGCGTCGACTAAATTTGCCGCGACACCATCGTTGAAAGCGAAAATCGCGGTGGGCCGTGGGAGGCGCTGGAGCTCGAGCAGGAAGCTACGGCGGTTCTCGCTCCAGTTGTCTTGATAAACAGCTCCCATGTGCGCAAATGCTGGGGGCAGTTCATAGCAATCGCAGTCGTCGTCAGATAACCGGCTGCGAAAGGCGGAGAGACGGTTTCGATTGGTTTGGTCGTCGATAAAGGGCGCCCAGGCAAAATGACGATGCGATCGAGAGAGAAAATGTTCCGCTGCCATCCGCGCAATTTCCGTATGATCAAAATCCAGACGAAGGAGCCCGTGGGGGATATCGGTTTCACTCAGCGCGACAATGGGCAGACGCGACAACCTCACTTTCTCTAACCATTCGAGGGGGCAATGCCCGAGCGCAAGAACACCATCGGCTCGCCAATGGTCCGGAAGCATCCCCATGTACATTATATCCATGACAAGATGCCAATTGTTCTCGCGGGCAAAACGAGTGATTCCGCGCATGCACGCGGTGGAGGCGAATGGAGCTGCGACTAAAACGCGTCGCGGATTGCTCGATAGAGTCGCCATGAATCTACCTCAAGAATGAAGGCGACTCGACACCCGCCGACCGGATGAAATCCGTCGGGTAGTCAGTTCTGCTCTGGGCTTGGGGGTGGTCGAAAGAAAGAAGCTCACCGGAGGGGGGAGGGCTGGCGCCGAGGGAAAGAAAAGGGGGCTGTGATCGGCGTTACAGAAGAGGCGCGAAGGAGATGCACTCGCAATGCGGCATTGGAAATAGCCAAGGCTACGTCCCAGGGCATATTTATTCTTTACGTAATGCGCCGTGGATCAGGTCGTTATCGGACGACGTCCCGGACGGAAGCGCGCTATATTGCAGCCAAAATGTTTCGCGGGGCGAGCGGTGAACCTTCCGGGGCAAGTTGCTTTGGCTACACGCCGTCGCCCTCTATCCCGCGATATAGTGAGCGTGATGATTTTGAAACGTTAGAATGAAGACTATATATTGAAGGCGAATACGTTAGTTAAACACGACTTCGTCTTTGGCTGTCGCAAAATGCGCGGCGGTTTGTCGCAAACGGTCCATAGACCCCTGGGATGGGCGCTGATAATCTGATGTCCCCCAAACAGGCAGTTGGACTGCCCTGTTTTTGTTCATCAACACAAACAAGAACCAGTCGATCGAGACCGATCACTGATCCAGTCGGTATGACATCACAAAAATATCGTTACGCTAGGCTACTCGCGGTGGCCTCGGCGCTCGCGCTTTCGCAGTCTTCTGCGCAGGCCCAAGCGCAGAGCCAACCGAATGACCCTTCACCACCGCCACCCAAGCAAAACATTCCCGTTGCCAATGACGCGCCCGCGCCCGCCGGAGCCGACGATGAATCAATCGTTTTGTCTCCTTTCGAAGTATCAGCGTCGAAGGACACAGGCTACACGGGTTCGACGACGCTCGCCGGATCTCGGTTGAATTCGGATGTGCGCGACCTAGGCACATCGGTCTCTGTTTATAGCAGCGTGTTCCTCAAGGATATCAACGCGACCGATAACCAAACTTTGCTCAAGTATACGCTCGGCACGGAAGTCGGCGGCATCAATGGCAACTTCGCCGGCGCCGGCGGGGGCGCCGTCCTCGATGACAGTCGCAGTTATATCAATCCCGACAGCACCAATCGGGTGCGCGGTTTGGCCGCGGCTGACGATACACGCGATCTCTTTCTCACCAGCATCCCGTGGGATGGTTACAATGTCGAGGGCGTCGATATTCAACGCGGCCCTAATTCGATTCTCTTCGGGCAAGGCAGCCCCGCGGGTATTATCAACACTCGCTTGAAACAAGCGGAGTTTAGAGACCACGACCAGGTCTCGGTCCGCTTCGACCAATGGGGCGGCACGAGAGAATCGCTGGACGTCAATCGCGTGCTCCTGAAGGGACAGCTCGCGGTCCGGTTCGATTACGTGGATAATAATGGGAAGTTTGAGCAGAGGCAGGCCTTCGACGATAACCATCGGGAATTCGGGTCCCTGCGGTGGGAACCGGAATTTCTGCGCAAGGGTGGCGCACGCACGATCGTGAAGGTGAATGCGGAACTTGGGCGGGGTGATAGCAACCGCCCGCGTGATTTGCCGCCGGTCGACCGCATCACGCCGTGGTTCACCGATCTTAATAAACAACTTTATAATCCGGTTTGGGCGAACGACAATCAGACGTTCCCCGGCCGCGGTGTTTCCGTTTCGGGAAACCCAAACTATAATCCGTGGATTGCCTCGGGCGGCAACACCACGAATTTTGGTGGAATCTATTTTGGCGGCCCGATCTATAATTTCAACGGCGACTCGTCGACCAGCATCCTCAATCAGGTAAATCTGCCGTACCAAACCCTCGGCCTCGCGCCGGATGGCACGGTTGACAAGAGCATCACCGGTTTGGGCAACGCCCAGCCTCATAGCATCGCCGCCTGGTACGATTACGCGCGCTTAGCCAATCTGCCGCTTTACACCCTGGCGAAGGACAAGATGGTGACAGATCCGAACGTCTTCGACTTTTATCACAACGTTCTCGAAGGACCGAACAAGAGCGAATGGACTCATTTTTATAACTATAACGCGAGTCTGACGCAGACGTTCTTCAACGACTCCATCGGATTCGATGCGATCTACAATAAAGAACACTTCTTGTCCGGGAATGAAACCCCGTTTGGTGGTGGTCAGCTCTTTCTCGACTTCGATTCGACATTGGGCGATGGAACCAACACCCCGGGAAATTATTTCTCGGACGGGACCGCGAACCCTGGTGCGGGACGGCCTTACCTCTATGGCACGCCGGGCGGCGGGCAGAGCACGACCGACCGTGAAGATGCCCGCGTGACCGCTTTTGCGACGCATGATTTCGCTCAAGGCCACGGAGATAATATCTGGATGAGGGCGCTCGGCCGCCAGACCCTGACGGGCCTGTATACTCACGATAATCGTGAAGATGCCTCTCAGTCATGGACCGGAGCTGCGTTGGTCGGGGATTATATCAACCAGGCGATGTTCAATTCGATCAAGGCGACCAATGGCCGCTTCTGGGCGGACTTCGTCCCGCATGAGACGATCTATCTTGGGCCCTCGCTCAGCAATGCCTCGCTCGCCGCCGGGCTCCACGTACCCGCGCCTTCAGCGATTGTGAAGCCGACCACCAGCGCATTGCGGTTCTTTAATCCTACCTGGAAACCGTCGACTAATCCGACCGATCCAACGTATGTCGATCCGGCTGCGGTCTGGAATAATCAAGCGAGTGCGAGTTCAACCACCGCCGCGACAGCGAGCACT
>Ga0207702_10001769_pt1 | contig 21261 bp, 18 predicted proteins | sample KBSCornC62_FD_184302 | JGI IMG/M metagenome (GOLD analysis project Ga0207702, IMG submission 184302) | Corn rhizosphere microbial communities from Kellogg Biological Station, Michigan, USA - KBS Corn C6-2 (SPAdes) (version 2) | ecosystem: Host-associated > Plants > Roots > Rhizosphere > Soil ...
CGCGCTGCGGGCGCTGGCCCTTCATCAGCGCGTCGATGACGGGCTTGGCCGCTTCGGCGGGGATGGCGAGGCCGATGCCGACTGAAGCGCCGGTCGGGGAGATCAGCGCCGAGTTGATCCCGATGACGTTGCCGTTGAGGTCGAACATCGGGCCGCCGCTGTTGCCCATGTTGATCGCGGCGTCGGTCTGGATGTAGCGGTCGTAGGCGCCGATGCCGGTGATCCCGCGGTGAAGCGCGGAAATGATGCCGGCGGTCACGGTGCTTCCGACGCCATAGGGATCGCCGATGGCGATGACCCAGTCGCCGACCCGCGCCTTGGTGCTGTCGCCCCACTGGACGTACGGCAGGTTGGTGCCATCGATCTTGAGCAGCGCGAGATCCGACGTCTCGTCACGCCCCACGATGCGCGCCGTATATTCCCGCCGGTCGGTCGTGGTGACGGTAACTGTGTCGACCGTCCCGGTGCCCTGAAGACCCTGGATCAGGTGATTGTTGGTGACGATGTAGCCGTTGGGCGAAATGATGAAGCCCGAGCCGAGCGAGCCCGCCTCACGGGTCTTGGGCTGAGCCCCACCGCCGCTGCTGCCGCTGTCACCCTGCTGCTGCGAGTTGGGGTCGAAGCGGCGGAAGAATTCCTCGAACGGGTCGGTTTGCTGGCGGACCTGGATCCGCTGCTTGGTCGAAATGTTGACCACCGCCGGCTGAAGCTTCGCGACGAGGTCCGCGAAGGACATGGGTGCGCCGGGGCGCGGAGCGAGCGACGAGGTGCCGGGCGCGTTCTGCGGCACCTGCGCGCCGGCCTGCCCCGTCGCGAGAGAGAATGCCGATCCCCCCAAGAGCAGGGCCATCGCGACCCCGTAGGCGTAGCGCACTTTTCCGGACTCCTTCGAGCGCATCGATACTCCATCATTTGGTGTGAGACGCAAGGGCGCTAATGTCCCACCGGCCTTAACGGCATTTGAACGCTCCGGTTCACTTTCCCGGAGGGGTGCGTCCAGTGAATTCCTTCAGATAGTCATTCTGCGGCGACAGAATGATGTTCGTGGGCGCGGGTTTGTCCTGACCATCGCCGACGAAGGTCGTCAAATAGGACTGCATGGCGCGGTAGAAATCGTAGAATTGCGGATCCTTGCCGAAGCTCGCGGCATAGGTTTTCGCGGCGTCGGCGTCGGCCTGAGCGCGAATGATCTGGGCCTGCTTGGCGCCCTGAGCCCGGATCGAACGGGCTTCCTGCTCGCGCGCGGTGCGCATCCGATCGAAGGCCGAAGCGAGCGGCGCGCCGTCGGGAAGGTCGGTACGCTTGATCCGCACGTCCAGCACCTCGACGCCATACTGGCGCGCAATGCGGTTCAGTGAGCCTTTCACATCGTCCATGATGCCTTGCCGCTCGGGCGTGAGGAGCGAGGCGAACTCGACCCGGCCGAGTTCATTGCGGACTTCCGAACCAAGGATCGGGCGCAATTGCTCGGTCAGCTGCTGCTCGTTGCCGGCGCGGATGTACATCAGCAACGGGTCGACGATGCGGTAACGGGCGAAGGCGTCGACCTGGAGCCGGCGCTGATCGGTCGACAACACTTGTTGGCGCTGCATGTCGACGTCCTGCACGCGCTTGTCGATCCATACGACCTGCTCGGCGAAGGGGATGCGCCACGAAATGCCCGCGCCCGGCGATCCGATCGGCCTCCCCGGCTCATAGCGATTGAGGATTCGCACGGGCTTGCCGAAGCGGACGACGACCGCCTGCTTGGTTTCAGGGACGATCGGGAAGCTGCCGAGCAGCACGATCAGCACAACGAACGCGATGATCGCGGAGAGCAGCGGGCGGCGGCGGATAAAGCCGGTCATTGCTGCCGCTCCTCCTGCTGCTGCTGGCCCTTCTTCACTTCGGGCAGCGGCAGGTACGGAGTCACGCCCGGAGCTTCGACGATCGTCTTGTCGACCTTCGAAAGCACCTGCTCCATGGTCTCGTAATACATGCGGCGGCGGGTCACCTCGGGGGCGAGCTTGTATTGCTCGTAGACCTTCTCGAAGGCGGTCGCCTCGCCCTGCGCCTTCTGGCGCAGCTGGAGCGAATAGGCGTTGGCGTTGTTGATGTAGGTCTGGGCGTCCTGCTGAGCCGCGGTGACCTGCTTGAACGCGTCGTTGACTTCGTCGGGCGGGTCGGCCTGCTTGATCGCAATGCCCTGCACCTGGATGCCGGAGCGATAGCTGTCGAGGATCCGCTGCATGTTCTGCGCGACCTGCGTCTCGATCTCGGCGCGGCGGTCGCCCATCGCGTCATTGAGGGTCACACGGCTCACGACCGCGCGCATCGCGCTTTCGGCGACTTCGCGGATCGTATCGTCGGGCTGGGCGAGCTGGAACAGATAGAGCTCCGGCGTCCGGATGTTCCAGCGCACGGAGTAAGCCAAATCGATGAGGTTCTGGTCGCCGGTCAGCATGAGGTCGTCGGCGCTTTCCGAGCCGAGATCGATCGTGCGGATCGTTTCCACGTCGATCTTCTTGACCCGCTCGATCGGCGCCGGGAGCGTGAATCCCACGCCAGGGCCGAGCGTATAGCTGTAGCGGCCGAAGCGGGTGACGACGCCGCGCTGTCCGGGCGAGATCGAATGCGTGCTGGTAAAGACCAGCCAGATGGCGATGAAGCCGATGATCGCCCACATGATCAGCGAGCGGTCGGGCCGGCCCGGAAGACCCCCTCCTCCGCCGCCGCCGAACCGCGCCCGGCTGCGGCGCAGGAGATCGTCCAGCTGCGAAATGCCGGCCCCTCCGGTGATCGTCCGGCGGCCACGGCGCGGCGGCTCGCCCCAGGGGCCATTACCCTGGGCGTCGTCGGACGGCGGCTCTGCGCCGGAATCTCCGCCGCCGCTGGGGCCCCAGGGGCCTTTGGTGTCGGTGAACAGGCCGCGAATCCGGCCGCCCCACCCCAGAAAAGTGCTCATCGGGCCCGAGTATAGGGAGGGGATGAAACGAAAAACAGTGGCAAGCCGCCCCTCCCTGCCTATGTCGCGCTCATGGCCCATCCCGTCGACCCGCTGACCGAGCTCCCCCACGAGGACCGGATCCGCTCGCGCAAGGTCGCCGGCGGAGTGGCGACGATCATTGCCGACGCGACGGGCCTTAGCGAAAGCGACCGCCAGGCGATGGAGCAGGAGCTGCGCTCCGCCGCGCTGAACGTCGAGGGTGTCGACGAAGCGCGCGTGGCGCTCACGGCTAGCCAGCCGCACCGCACCCTGATTGCGATCGGCAGCGGCAAGGGCGGCGTCGGCAAATCGACGGTCGCGGCCAATCTGGCGATCGCGCTTGCGAGGGGTGGCAAGAAGGTCGGTCTGGTGGACGCCGACGTTTACGGCCCATCGCAGCCGACACTGCTCGGCTCGGAGGAGAGGCCCACAGCGCATGACGACCAGCTCGTGCCCGTGGCAGCCCAGGGGATCGGATTTTTGTCGTTGGGGCATCTGGTCGCGCCGGGCCATGCGCTGGCCTGGCGAGGACCGATGGCGACGGGAGCGCTGGTGCGGCTGATCGAAGCCGATTGGGGCGATTCCCAGCTGCTGCTGGTGGACCTTCCGCCGGGGACCGGCGACGTCCAGCTATCCCTGATCCAGCGCGCCCGGCCGGCTGGAGCGGTCATCGTCTCGACCCCGCAGGACCTGTCCCTGATCGATGCGCGCCGCGCAGTCGACCTGTTCAACAAAATGAGCGTGCCGGTGCTGGGGATCATCGAGAATATGGCGACCTACACTTGCCCGCATTGCGGCGAGCAATCGCATCCTTTCGGGAGCGGCGGCGCCGAAACCGCCGCGGCGGAAATGGGCGTGCCCTTCCTGGGCCGGCTTCCCTTATCGCTCGCCATCCGCGAGGCGTCGGACGCCGGAAATCCCCCCGCTGCGGGAACAGGCGCGGATGCCGACGCATTTGCGGAAATCGCGGCGAAACTGCTCCAACTCTTGGAAACACCGGTCCACTGAGCCGTTAGGGGCATATGCCGCTCACCCGCGACGAGGACATCGCCGAGCTTCTGACCAACGCACGTACGATTGCCGTCGTCGGTGCATCGGACCGGCCGAACCGTCCTTCGTACGGCGTGATGCGCTTCCTCCAGGACCACGGCTACCGCGTGCTTCCGGTCAATCCGCAGATCACCGGCGAGCACGTGCTCGGCGAGTTCGTCTGGCGCGAGCTCGCGCAAATCGGCATTCCAATCGACATCGTCGACATCTTTCGCCGCCCCGAGATGGCAATGGATGCGGTCGAGCAGGCGATCTTCGTCGGCGCGAAAGCCGTGTGGATGCAAATCGGGGTCATCAACGAAGAAGCGGCGGCGAAGGCTGAAGCGGCTGGATTGAAGGTGGTGATGGATCGCTGCCCGAAGATCGAGATCCCGCGGCTCGGGCTGCCGAAGATCGCGGCCGAAGCCTAGGCCGCGCCGACCGTCATCTCGGGAATGAGGATCGTCGGAGCATCGATTCCGCGCCGGAATTCGAGGTCGCTTCCGGGTTCGAGCTTCGCGAACATGTGCAGCAGGTTCGAGGCAATCGTGATCTCCGCGACCGGCTCGGCGATCTCGCCGTTGCGGACCATGAAGCCGGAGGCCCCGCGGCTGTAGTCGCCGGTTACGAGGTTGGTCCCGTGCCCGATCATCTCGGTGACCAGAACCGCTTCGGGGAAAGCAGCGAGCAATTCCTCACGGCTGCGCGCACCCGCCTTGATGAACAGGTTGCTGGGGCTCGCGCCTGGTGCGCCGCCGGCGCCTCGCGCGGCATGGCCGGTGGGCGCAATGCCGAGCTGGCGCGCGTCTGCGCTCGTGGCCATCCAGCTGGTGAGGACGCCGTCGGCAATCAGCTCGCGCCGGGATACTCGCAGGCCTTCTCCATCGAATGGGCGGGAACGCAGGCCGCGCAGGCGCAATGGGTCGTCGACGATCGTCACGCCTTTGGCGAAGATCCGCTCGCCGAGCTTGTCCTGAAGGAAGCTCGTTTTCGAGGCGATCGACGAGCCGCTGATCGCTCCCGCCAGGCCGCCGAGCAAGGTCGCCGAGACGCGGGAATCGAACAGGATCGCGTATCTGCCTGCCTTAGGGCGCCCGGGGTTGAGCTTCGCTACGGCGCGTTCGCCCGCTTCGCGGCCGATGTCTTCCGCGTTCTCCAGGTCACTGTGGTGCCGTGTGCTGTGCGAACGATGCGCGCGCTGCATGCCCGAGCCTTCGCCGGCGATCACCGACACGCCGCAGCCAAAGCTGCTGCTCCGGTAAGCGCCCGAAAACCCACCGGACGTCGCAAGCGCGACGCTCGACCGGGAGGCGCTTGCGCTCGCGCCGTTCGAATTGGTGACTCCGGAGACCGCAAGAGCCGCCTGCTCGGCCGACAGCGCGCGCGCCCGCAGCTCCGCGGGATCGGGGTCGTATTCGTCGATGGCATCGAGGAAGGGCAATTCGCCCCTTTGCAGAAGCTCCGGAGGCGCGAGACCCGCGTACGGGTCCTCGGGCGCCTCGCGCGCCATGGCGAGGCACCGCTCGACCAGCGCCCCGAGCGCCTCGTCGGACAAATCCGATGAAGCGACCGTCGCGGAACGCTGACCGACGAAAATCCGCAAGCCGATCTCTTCGCCTTCCGAGTGACCGGCGCCCTCGAGCTCGCCGAGGCGCACCTGCACATCGCTCGACCGTCCGCCCGCGTAGAGAGCGTCGGCGGCGGTTGCGCCGGCGTTGATCGCTCGCGTGACGAGCGATTCGGCGATCGTTCGGGCGTCTTCGGGAGATTGCATGCGTGCCGCGCCCTAACGCGCGGAAAGGCCGACGACCAGCATCGCGAGGAAGACCAGCAAGCCGCAGCTGCGGTTGGAGCGGAACAGCCGAAGCGCCAGTTCGCCGTCCTTCGGATCGGCCCGAAGCGCCTGGTTGGCGAGATGCAACGCGGCCGGGAGCAAGGTCAGGAGCGCGAGCCAATCGGGGCGGACGCGCCAGATCGCCGCGGCCCACAACAGCAGCGCGATGACGTAAAAGATGCCAATCCCGAGCGGCGCCTTGTCGCCGAGCCGGCGCGCGGAGGATTTGACGCCGACCAGCGCATCATCCTCGATGTCCTGGATCGCGTAGAGCGTATCGTAGCCGATCACCCAGGCGATGCTTCCGAACCACAGCAGGAACGCCGTCCACGAAAGGCTGGCGGTCACTGCGGGCCAACCGACCAGCGCTCCCCACGAGAAGACCAGCCCAAGCCACGCCTGAGGCCACCAGGTAATCCGCTTCATGAAAGGGTAGGCCGCGACCGGCGCGATGCTGACGAGGGCGATGACCGCGGCCGTCACGTTGAGCTGCAGCAGGACGACAAGGCCGAGGAGGCATAGCCCGACGATCAGCAGCCACGCACTTTCGAGCGTCACGCGTCTGCTGGCGATCGGCCGGAGGCGGGTTCGCTCGACGCTTCGGTCGAGATCGCGGTCGACGATGTCGTTGTAGACGCACCCCGCGCTGCGCATCGCGAACGCGCCGAGGCCGAGCCACAGGAACAGGTCCCAGCGCCCGCCGACGCCCGCCAGCGCAACGCTCCACGCGCATGGCCAGTAGAGCAGCCAGCTGCCGATCGGCCGGTCGAGCCGCATCAGGCTCGCGAACGGCCGCAGCCGCGGCGGGAGCGCGCCGATGAACCCCCGCCGCTCGCTGTCGGGGACGATGTCGGAGGCCTGGTTCAACCGTTCGTCCTGAGCCTGTCGAAAGACTGCATTTCACTTGCGGCGGTAGTAGCAAGGACAGCCCTTCGACAAGCTCGGGGCGAACGGATAGTTGCCGGGAATGCCCGCAATCCCTGCATGGCCGCCGAAGAGCCTGCCGCGCCTGTTTGTGCGTGAGCCGCTCAGCGAGGGAGCAAGTGTCGAGCTTGAGGCTGGGCAAGCCAATTATCTCGGCAATGTGCTTCGGCTCGGCGTTGGGGCGGAACTGCTCCTATTCGACGGGAGCTCCGGCGAATGGCTCGCGAGGATCGCCGAGGCAGGGAAGAAGCGCATGGGGCTCGCCGTCGAGCGGCGGACTCGCGAGCCGGAAACGATCCCCGACGTCTGCCTCGCCTTCGCGCCGGTCAAGCGCGCGCAGACCGACTGGCTCGTCGAAAAAGCAACGGAGCTTGGCGCCGCTCGGCTCATTCCGGTGATGACCCGGCGCACAGTGGCCGAGCGCGTGCGCCTCGACCGCCTGCAAAGCATCGCGATCGAAGCTGCGGAGCAATGCGGGCGCACGGTCCTCCCCGAAATTGCCGAGCCGCTGCCGCTGGCGAAGCTTGTGGAGCAGCGTGCGCCAGGGCGAACGCTCTATTTCGCCGACGAGCAGGGCGGCGAGCCTGCGTCCACGGCATTCGAGCCAGGGCCTGCCCTGATCCTGATCGGCCCCGAAGGCGGCTTTACCGACGACGAGCGGGCCAAGGTGCGAGCGCAGCACAACAGCGTCGCCATCTCGCTCGGACCCCGCATCCTTCGGGCCGAGACGGCCGCGCTTGCAGCCTTGTCAGCCTATATGGTCATTGCCGGGGACTGGCGCTAAGCGCCGCCCCCCATGACCACGCGTACCGACGACCGCTACTCGCGGCCCATCGACAGCCGCGCCGATCTGCTGTCGGTGTTCCAAGACGGCGAGAAGTCGCGCGAAGATTGGCGCATCGGCACCGAGCATGAGAAGTTCGTTTTCCGCAGGAGCGACCATGGCGCGCCCTCCTATGACGAGCCGGGCGGCATCCGTGACCTTCTGACGGGCCTGACCCAATTCGGGTGGAGGCCGGTGGTCGAGAACGGCAACGTCATCGCTCTCGCCGGCGAGGACGGAAACGTCAGCCTCGAGCCCGCCGGCCAGTTCGAGCTCTCGGGCGCGGCGCTCAAGAACCTTCACCAGACCTGCTCGGAAGCGGCGCGGCATCTCGGCCAGTGCAAGATGATCGGCGACAAGCTGGGCCTCGGCTTCCTCGGCACCGGGATGTGGCCCGACAAAAGGCGCGAAGACCTGCCGCGCATGCCCAAGGGCCGCTACGCGATCATGCTCAACTACATGCCCAAGGTCGGCAGCCTCGGGCTCGACATGATGCTCCGAACCTGTACCATTCAGGTGAATTTAGATTATAGTTCAGAAGCCGACATGGTGAAGAAGTTCCGCGTCGGCCTCGCTCTTCAGCCGGTCGCGACGGCGCTGTTCGCCAACTCTCCCTTCACCGACGGCAAGCCCAACGGCTTCAAGAGCTTTCGCAGCCATATCTGGGAGGACACCGATCCCGATCGCACCGGTATGCTGCCGTTCGTCTTCGAGGACGGGTTCGGATACGAGCGCTACTGCGACTACGCGCTCGACGTGCCGATGTACTTCGTCTTTCGTGACGGCAAGTATATCGACGTCGCCGGCGAGAGCTTCCGCGCCTTCATGGACGGCAAGCTTCCCCAGCTTCCGGGCGAGAAGCCGCGGCTCGTGGACTGGACCGACCACCTCTCGACCGCCTTCCCGGAGGTGCGCCTCAAGAGCTTCCTCGAAATGCGGGGCGCCGACGGCGGACGCTGGAGCCGAATCTGCGGGCTTCCGGCGCTGTGGGTGGGCCTGCTCTACGACGAGACGGCGCTCGATGCCGCGTGGGAGCTAGTGAAGCACTGGTCGATCGAACAGCGCGAGAAGCTGCGCCATGACGTGCCGCGCCTCGCACTGGAGGCGGCCACGCCGGACGGCGAGACGATGCGTGAATTTGCCGGCCGGGTGCTCGACATTTCCGCCGATGGGCTGACGCGCCGCGCCGAGCTCAACAGCGCGGGCGACAATGAGGGCGGGTTCCTCGACCCGTTGCGCGACGTCGTGGCAACGGGCATGACGCCCGCGGACCGCCTTCTCGCCAAGTATCACGGCGAGTGGCAGGGCGACCTGTCGCAGATCTACGAGGAGTTCAGCTTCTGATGGACATGCCGATGCAAGGGCGGCGCACGCTCTATCCCGAGATCCAACCCTACCAGACGGGCATGCTCGACGTCGGCGATGGGCACAACCTCTACTGGGAGCTCTCGGGCAACCCGGAGGGCAAGCCGGTGGCGTTCCTCCACGGCGGCCCCGGCGGCGGATCGAGCCCCGAGCATCGGCGGCAGTTCAACCCGCAGAAGTACAAGATCCTGGTGTTCGACCAGCGCGGCTGCGGAAAGTCGAAGCCCTATGCGAGCCTCGATCACAACACGACCTGGGACCTCGTCGAGGATATCGAGAAGCTGCGGACGCAGGTTTCAAAGGTCGAGAAGTGGCAAGTGTTCGGCGGAAGCTGGGGCTCGACGCTGTCGCTTGCTTATGCCGAGAAATATCCCGAGCGCGTGACCGAGCTGGTGCTGCGTGGGATTTTCCTGTTCGAGCAATTCGAGATCGACTGGATGTACACCGCGGGCGGCGCGTCGCAGATCTATCCCGACAAGTTCGAGGAGTTCCTCGCGCTCATTCCCGAAAGCGAGCGCGGCGACCTCGTCGAAGCGTATGGCAAGCGCCTGACCAGCGACGACAAGGACGAGCAGCTCAAGGCCGCGAAGGCGTGGAGCAAATGGGAAGGCGACATCGTGACGCTTCTCCCCAGCCCTTCGACGATCGAGCATTTCACCGCGCCCGAAATCGCGGTCGCGGTCGCGCGCATCGAGAACCACTACATGGCGAACCGCGGCTGGCTCGAGAAAGGCCAGCTGCTGCGCGATGCGACCAAGCTCAAGGGCATCCCCGGCGTGATCGTCCAGGGCCGCCACGACACCTGTACCCCGCCGATCGCGGCGTGGAAGCTCAAGCAGGCCTGGCCGGAGGTCGAGCTCAACATCATCCCGGACGGCGGACATTTGTTCAGCGAGCCAGGCAACCTCGACGCGCTGGTTCGCGCGACGGATAGGTTCGCCGGGCTTTAGACCCGAATTCCGAACAGCTCTTCGAACGCCTGTTCGCCCGCAGGGGTGATCGTGAGCGCGCGGCTGTCGAGCTGGCGCTCGGTCCAACCGAGCTGGAAGCAGCGGCGGGCGAGCGCCGCGCCGACCGCGCCGCCGACGTGCCACCGCCGCTCGCTCCAATCGAGGCACGGCCGGCAGAACGCGCGGCGGGACTTACTCGGAAGAGCGAACTCGACGCCAAGCTCGCCCAGCACGACGCGTCCCTTGTCGGTCACCGTTCCGCCGTCTTCGGTGAGCAAAATGAGTTTCCGTTCGGCCAGGCTGTCGGCAAGCGCGACACCGAGCTTTCCCGCGAAATGGTCATAGCAGGTGCGCGCGCGCGCCATGGCTTCGCCGCAGCGAGATCGCGGCCGGTGCCGCGGCGGACCGTCGATGGCCAGCTCCATGAGGCTTTCGAGCACTCGCGCCACGGCCGGCGAGGCAAGCTCGAAGTAACGGTGCCGTCCGCTTGCCCTTACCGACACCAGCTTGCCCTCGAGCAGCTTGTTGAGATGCCCGCTTGCGGTCGAGGGCGCGACCCCTGCCGAGAGCCCGAGCTCGGTAGCAGTCAAAGCGCGCCCGCCGAGCAGCGCCGTCAGGATGTTCGCGCGCGCCGGGTCGCCGATCAGCGACGCGGCTTCGGCAATGTAAGGACTGTCAGTCACCATGCGATAATAGGCGTCCCGAGCCCGCCTGTCCTGCAAGAATAATTCGGCTTCGACCGAAACGATATGGGATGACACTGTCTGTTTGACATCCGATCTGATGCCGCGATGGAAAGCCCAATTCAGGAATGCAGAGCGCCAGCCGAAAGCGCCTTTCTTTTGCGGGAGCGGGGCGAGCCTGCCCTCAGTATCTATCGTGCGCCAGCCGCCGGTCCGGCAGTGCTCTACGTCCACGGCGCGACGTTTCCGGCGGCCCTCTCAATTGCCTATCGCATCGGCGGCCGGTCCTGGGCCGACGACCTTCAGGAGCGCGGCTTCGACGTCTGGTCGTTCGATCTTGCCGGCTACGGCGGCTCTGAGCGGGTCGCGCCGGACGATGGCGCGCCAGTCGCTCGCGACGACGTCGCGGGGCGCGCTCCCGACGTCGCGCACCAGATCGCACGGGTCGACGCCCACATCCGCGAGCGCACCGGGCATCGTCGCATCGCAATCATCGCCCACTCGTGGGGCTCGATTCCAGCGGCTCTCTTCGCCGGATCCCATCCGGAAACAGTCTCGCGGCTTGTGCTCTTCGGACCTGTCGCACAGCGTGGGGGCGGGCCTGCCGGCGGCGCCAGGGTTCCTTCCTCGCGGCTCGTCAGCGCCGGGGACCAGTGGCGCAGCTTCCAGGCCGGAGTTCCCAGGGGCGAGGCTCCGCCGATCGACCACGAGATTTTCTATGCGTGGGCCGAGTTGTATCTCGCGAGCGATCCGCAAAGCGGCCAGCGAATACCGCCTTGCGCGCAAGTTCCCGCCGGGCCCGAAATCGACTTCGAGGAAGCGTGGAGCGGCCGGGTCCCTTACGATCCAACGCTGATCCGCGTCCCGACGCTGATCGTCCGGGGTGAGTGGGATGCGATCACGACCGATGCCGACGCGGATTGGCTCGTCAAGGCGATGACGAACGTGCCCGGCGGTGCGCGGGACGTGAAGCTGCAAAGAGGCGCGCATCGCATGCACCTCGAGACCAATCGGCAAGCCTTGTTCGACGCCGTCGGCGCATTCCTGACGGAGGAGTAGGATGATTGCAGTGATCTTCGAAGTGACTCCGAAGGCCGGAAATCGGAACGACTATTTCGAGCTTGCCGCCGAGCTTCGTCCGCAATTGGAGCGCATTGACGGATTCATTTCCGTGGAACGCTTCGAAAGCCTGAGCGAGCCCGGAAAGTTTCTGTCGCTGTCCTTCTGGCGCGATGAGGAAGCCGTGAAGCGGTGGCGCAACGTGCCCGATCATCGCCTCGCGCAATCGGCGGGCCGCGAACGAATTTTCGTCGATTATCGCCTGCGGGTGGCGTCCGTCATGCGCGATTACGGGATGAATGAACGGGCCGAAGCGCCGGGCGACTCCGTCAGCGCTCACTCGCCGGGATGATACTCGCGCTCGGTGTGGCCCTTCAGCTGGTCGGGCCAGAAATAGACGTTGCGCAGGTCGCCTGACGCGTAGCGCAGCGCCTCGTCGTTGAAGTGCGGCGAGCCGAGGTGGCCGCTCTCACCCCCGGCGGTGACAGCGCGGGCACGGACGCGCGGACCGAACTCGACGACGGCGACGAAGCTGTTGCCGGATGTGCCGTACCATTTGACCGTGCCCGGCTTGGGCGAAGCGCCGAACGCGGCGAGCGAGCCGTAGGCGCTGCTAGCGAACGGCACCGGGATGCTCGGCGCGCTGTCGCTGAACGGCTGATCGATCGCCGAGGAGATGCGCTGGAAGCGATTCACCTCGCCCCATGGGACCTGCCAGCGGCCGAACTCGCGGATCAGCCGGGTCACCGCATCGTCGAGCGATTGGAGCTTCTGCGCCGGGCTCGTGTCGCGCGCGAGGCGCATCATGCGCTTGTTGCCCGGCTCGTCGGCGGGCGCATGCTCCGCCTTCTGCAGCGCGTCGCCGTAGAACATCGCCAGAGTCTGCGGCACCGATTCGCCGCTCCAGCGGAAATTCCATGGACGAAGCGTAGCGATCGGACCCGAAAGGCGCGCCTTTCGCGGATCGTTTCCGGGGAGCCGGTCATAGGCCTGGATCAGCGGCGGGATCAGCGCTGCGAAGCCCGGTTGGTAGCTGTCGAACGCCGCCGCCTGCAGCTTCTCCAGCGTCCAGCCTTTGCTGTGCGTCAGAAGCTGCAGCGCGTGGATCCCGCGATAATTCTCGCCGAACATATCCATGTACTTCGGGAACTTCGTGGGGTCCGGACTGAACGCGCCGGCGGCCGACCAGGGCGCATTGTTGTTGTTGTCGACCCAGCCGTTGGGCGGGTCGATGACGTTGGGCAGCTCGCTCAGGCGATGCAGCACGCCCCAGTCGGCCCGCGGATCGGTGCCGTCGACGGGCTTCGTATAGTCGAACTGGTTGTCGCGGCTCGGGACGAATTGCGGGTGAAGGTAAGCGATCTCGCCCTTGTCGTCGGCAAAGATCGTGTTGTTCGAGCTGTTCGCCTTCAGCTGCGCGACCTGCATGAAGGATTCGAGGTCGTTCGCCTTGGTGCGCAGGTAGCTTTGCTGCAGCGCCTCGACCGGCTTGTTCATCATCGCGAACGCGATCCAGCGACCGTTCTCGTTGGCGACGATGGGGCCGTGGTGGGTGAAGTAAGTGCTGAAACTCCGGGTCGCGAACTTTCCGTCGGGCAGGCGGTAGCGCAGCGTGACGGGGCGCACGCCGATCGGATCGCAGCTGTTCCCGAACCGGTAGCAAAGCGACTTTCCGTGGCTCTCGACCTTCTCGACGAACTCGTCGACGACATCGACGCCGCTCGACGTGTGCATCCAGCCGATGTGCGGGTTGAAGCCCTGGTAGATGAAGAACTGGCCCCAGGTCGAAGCGCCGTAGGCGTCGAGCCCTTCGTCGCTGCTCATTTGCAGCTCGGAGCGGAAGAAGAAGCTGGTGTGCGGGTTGATCAGCAGCAGCGCGTGGCCGTTGCTGGTCATGCCGGGCGCGATGGCGATTCCGTTCGAGCCGCGCGGTTCGTTGTCGGCCTTACGGAAGACGTCGGAGATCCACGCGTGTGGCCAATTGGCGTCGGCCGATTCGTCATCCCGGGCCTGACCCGGGAACTGCCTTCCTTCGACCGCCGCTGAAGACAAGGCGGGTCCCGGCTCAAGGCCGGGATGACGAGAGGAATAGAAATCGCGCAGCCTGTCGAGGTCGATGCGCTCGATGTCGCCGCCGATGCTTCCTTCCGTGAAGCTCAGCGCCATCCACGGCTCGAAATGGGCGAGCACGCGCGGATGCACCTCGGAGTGGGTGGCGAGATAGTAATTCAGCCCATCGGCCCAGGCGTTCATCAGCGCCTGCATGTTGGCGGGGCTCTTCGCGTAATAGGCCTTCAGCTCGGGTTCGCTGACGTAGAGCCGCGCGCGCAAATCCTGCCAGATGGCCTTCTCCCCTTCCGCTTCGGCAGTGCGGCCAAGGGCGGTCAGATAGTTCGCCTCGATGCGAGGGAAGTCGTCCTCGGCCTGCGCGTAGATCGCGCCGAACACCGCGTCGGCGTCGGTGTGCCCGTGAACGTGCGCGATGCCCCAGTCGTCGCGGATGATCGTCACGTGGGACGCTTCTGTCTGCAGTCGCGCGAGCTCGGAAGGCGGCGCAGCGGCGGTGAGGAGGAAGAGGACTGCCGGGAGGACGAGTGTACGCATGGCGCAAGGGCTAAGGCGCGTGCCGGCGTTGGGCAACTGGTGACTTCCCGCTTTGACGTTCGTCATTGCGAGCGAAGCGCGGCAATCCAGAATTGACGCTGACCGGATTGCGTCGTCGCTGCGCTCCTCGCAATGACATGTCCGAGGGGAGGAACAAATGGCTGGAACACCAGAACAGCGCAACTCGCTGACGCGGGTGATTGCGTCGAGCCTGATCGGCACGACGATCGAATGGTACGATTTCTTCCTCTACGGCTCGGCCGCTGCGCTCGTCTTCAACAAGCTGTTCTTCCCCTCGTTCGACCCGCTCGTCGGGACCCTGCTGGCGTTCGCGACTTACGCCGTCGGCTTCGTCGCGCGACCTTTGGGCGGGATCGTGTTCGGCCATTTCGGCGACCGCATCGGCCGCAAGAAATTGCTGATGTGGAGCCTCATCAGCATGGGTCTGGCGACCGTGCTGATCGGGCTTCTGCCCCGCTACGCCTCGATCGGCGTATGGGCGCCGATCGGCCTGATCGTCCTTCGCGTGCTCCAGGGATTTGCGGTCGGCGGACAGTGGGGCGGCGCCGTGCTGATGGTCGCCGAGCATGGCGATGCGAAGCGGCGCGGCTACTGGGCGAGCTGGCCGCAGGCGGGCGTCCCGATGGGAAGCCTGCTTTCCGCCGGAATCCTCGCGCTGATGGCCGGCGTGCAGAGCGAAGCCGACTTTCTCGCCTGGGGCTGGCGGGTGCCGTTCCTGCTCTCGGCGGTGCTGGTGGTGACCGGCTGGTACATCCGCACCCGCGTCGCCGAGAGCCCGATGTTCGAGGCGGAGATCGAAGCAGCCGAAGCGCCGCCGAGCGCGCCGGTCATGGAGGTGTTCCGCGATTACCCGCGCGGCGTGCTGATCGGCGCCGGCCTGAGGGTCGGCGAGAATATCGTCTATTATGTGCTGACCGTCTTCTCGCTCACTTTCCTCGTGGATGTCGCCGCTGAGAGCCGGAGCCTCGCGCTCGATGCACTGCTGATCGGCGCCGCGGTCCAGTTCGTCTCCATTCCGCTGCTGGCAATATTGTCGGACCGGATCGGGCGGCGTCCGGTCTATGCGTTCGGCGGCTTCGCCAGCGCGATCTTCATCTTCCTCTTCTTCCCGATGCTCGCCAGCGGGAACGATGCGATGATCATCCTCGCGATCGTCATCGGGCTCGTCCTCCATGCTTCGATGTACGCGCCGCAGGCGGCGTTCATCACCGAGCTGTTCCCGACGCGGATCCGCTATTCGGGCGTGTCGATCGCCTACCAGCTGACCGCGATCTTCGCCGGCAGCCTCGCGCCGATCATCGCGCTGTGGCTGTACAAGGACCTGCACTCGTCGGTGCCGGTGTCGATCTATGTCGCCATAGCCTGCGCCATCAGCGGCGTCAGCGCGCTATTGGCGCGGGAGACACGCGGCGTCGAACTGTCCGAGATACGGTAACGGCGACTCTCCGCCGTAGGCGGAAAGTTGCCGTTGCGCAGACTTATTTCGGACAGCGGATTACGGACCGTCTGTCGATTGCAATGAACTTGTGCCCTGAAAGTCGGAAATGCTGCTCTGTGCAGCCGGGTCCAACCCCGTCCATCGGTCCGAATGTTACCTCGATTACGTCGCTGTTCCGGTTGGCGGCAACTTCCCATGTCATCTCACTCGGCGGATTGCCTTCGGGTGCCGTGACTACGCCACCGGTCCATCGATCGACGAAAAAGTAGGTGCCGCAGGCGAGGCCACAGGAGACGTACGACTGCGAGAAGTGGCCGTTGAACGTGATGCCTTTCTCCATGCCCTCTCGAACTGCGCGGAGCATTCGGCGGTTCTCAGGCTCGTAGAAGAAACGCGCAACTTGCAGTCGATAAGGACGAAGCTTCGCGCTCTGCCCAGCGAGGTCCAAAAGCGACGCCACGGCAAATAACACTAGTCCAACAAGGCTCATTCGCCGTTCGCACCAATAGTTGTTCGAAATCTGGTCTTAAGAGGCCGCCTAATCTGCAATGGGACGAAAGCGTCAAGCGTCCGGTAGCGCCTGCTTGGCTTTTCCCCACCCCGCGAGCGCCTTCGATTTCGCGCGCTTCAGCAGCTCGTCGGCGTCGCGGATGCTGAAGTGGTGGCCGCTTTCGTACTTGTCGAGCTCGGCCCAGGTGACCGGCGCTGCGACGGGGGCGCCTTCGCGGGCGCGGGCGGAGTAAGGCATCACCGCGGTCGCGCCGCGCTGGTTGCGAAGCCAGTCGAGGAAGATTCGGCCCTTGCGCTGAACCTTGCGGATATTGGCGGTGAAGGTCTGCGGCTCGGCTTCGGAGATGGCGCGGCTGAAGCGGTCGGCGAAGCTCTTGATCGTCGGCCAGTCCTTCGACGCGTCGAGCGGGACGACGACATGGATGCCCTTGCCGCCCGACAGAAGCGGGAAGCTCTTGAGGCCGAGGTCCTCGAGCAGCGCCTTCAGCCGCACCGCCGCGGCCTTCACCTTGTTGAAATCGAGGCCGACGTCGGGGTCGAGGTCGAATACCAGGCGATCGGGATATTCGACCTTGTCGACCTTGCTGCCCCAGCCGTGGAATTCGACCGTGCCCATCTGCACGCAGGCGAGCAGCCCGCGGATGTCGTCGAAATAGAGATAATCCTCGAAATGCCCGTCCTTCTCCTCGATCGGAATCGGCTTCACGTGCGGGCCGAACGTGCCCTTGTCGTGCTTCTGGAAGAAGCATTCGCCGGTGCGTCCACCTGGGCAGCGAATGACCGTCATCGGCCGGTTCGCCGCGTCGACCATGATCAGTGGCTCGATGGTCGCGTAATAATCGGCGAGGTCCTTCTTCGTGAGGCCGAGCTCTGGGAAAATCACGCGCTCGGGGCTGCTGATCTCGATTCCGAAATCTTCGGCGGTTCTCCTCTCCTCCCCTCGTTTTCGAGGGGAGGTGGCGCGCCGAAGGCGTGACGGAGGGGCCCCTCCACCGCCTCCGGCGGTCCCCCTCCCCTGCGAATGCAGGGGAGGAGAGTTGCGCTTGGCCTTCTTCGTGACGTCCTTCGTGTGCTTCACCGTCTCGACCACCACCTGTGAGGCCGGCTTGTCCTCGCGCAGGCCCATGAAGCTAGGGTGCCTCAGGATCCCATCGTCGGTAAACTCGCTGAACGCGATTTCGGCCACGAGCTTCGGCTTGATAAAGTGCGCACCCTTGCGGTCGGCGCGCGGCACTTCGACCGGCGCCTTATCGACCGCGAGCGGCTTCATCCGCTTCATCAGGTCCTGGATCGACCTGGCGTTGAAGCCGGTGCCGACCTTGCCGACATAGGTCAGCTTGCGGTTCTCCTTCGCGGCCAGCAGCAGCGAGCGGAAGCCGATGCGCTTGTCGCTTTCCGACCAGCCGACGATCACGAATTCCTGGCGCTGGATGCATTTGATCTTGAGCCAGTTGCCGCTCCGCGTCCCGCTGTAAGTCGCGCTCGCTTTCTTCGAGATGATCCCCTCGCCGCCCGATTTGCACACGGCCTCGAACATCTCTTCGCCGCGGCCGACGATATGGTCGCCGTAGAGGATCCGTCCAGAAGTACCCGCGAGGAGCGACGCAAGCCGATCCTTGCGGACGATGTTGGGCAGCTTCTTGATGTCCTCGCCGCGGTCGACGAGCAGGTCGAAGGCGTAGAAGACGAGGTTGGCGCCCTTTTGGTCCTTCAACGTCGACTGGAGGAGCTGGAAGCTGGGCTTGCCCTCGTCATCGATGGCAACCGCCTCGCCGTCGATGAGGCAGCCCGCGGGAAGCTTGGTAGCCGCCTTCACCACCGCCTTGAACTTGTCGCTCCAGTCCTTGCCGTTGCGGGTCCAGGCGGTGGCGACGCCGTCACCGACAGCCAGCTCGAGGCGGTAGCCGTCATATTTGATTTCGTGGATCCACGAATCGCCGGGCGGAACGTCGTCGACCAGGGTCGCCAGCTGCGGCTCCTGAAACGGCGGCGGCGCCTTGCTCGATTTCTTTTTGCCGCGGCCGCCCTTCTGGCCGCCCCGATTAGAGCGCCAGATATCCTCGCCCGCGGCAATCTCGGCCATGGTGCGGCCGGTGGTCACGCTCGTCACGCAGTTGTCGACCAGCGCTTCGCCATCGTCGGGGTCGGCATATTCGTCGGTGACTTTCTTCAGCATCCACGGCTCGGCCTTCTCGCCGGGCTTGGGTTTTAAGCGGAACATCACCCATTCGCCCTTCATCCGCTCACCTTCGAGCGTGAAGTGGAGATGGCCTTCTTCGATGGTCTTGCTCGGGTCCTTGCGCGGGTCGGGAATCCAGCGTCCGACGTCCCACAGCATGACCGTGCCGCCGCCATATTCGCCCTTGGGAATCGTGCCCTCGAACGTGCCGTAGTCGAGGGGATGGTCTTCGGTGCGCATCGCGAGCCGGTTCTCACCCGGATCGAGGCTCGGGCCCTTCGGCACCGCCCAGCTTTTCAGGACCCCGTCGAGCTCGAGACGGAAATCCCAATGCAGCCGCGAGGCCTCATGCTTCTGAACGACGAAGCTGTCGCCCCTGCCCTTGAGCCTGCGGCCCTTGGGCTCCTTCGTCTTGGTGAAGTCGCGCTTCCGATTATAGGTCGCGATGTCGAGCGGGATTCTGCGGGCCGGCACTGTTCACCTCCCCGTCATTGCGAGCGCAGCGGAGCAATCCAGGTTGGCGCGGCTGGATTGCTTCGTCGCTATGCTCCTCGCAATGACAGACTGCATTACGCCCGTTTACGTGCGGGCGCCCTGGCCGGTTCCTTCTTCGCGCTGCTCTTCTTGGCCGAAGACTTCTTTGCGGTCGTCTTCTTCGCCTTGCCGTCCTCGCCTTTGGACTGGTCGCCAAGGCTCTTCTTGAGCGCCGCCATGAGGTCGATGACGTTCGACCCCTTGGGCGGTGGCGCGTTGGCGTCGGGGTCCTCGATCACCTTCTCGCCCTTCGACTTCTGTTTCTCCTCGATCAGACGATGGAGCGCGTCGACATAGCGGTTGTGGAATTCCTTGGGGTCGAACTCGCCCGCCTTCCGCTCGATGAGCATCGAGGCCATGTCGAGCAGGTCCGGATCGGGCTTGGTGTCGCCGATGTCACGGAAGAAGCCCGAGGACTTGTGGACCTCGTCGGCATAGCGGAGCGTCTCGAGCAGCAGCCCGCGGCCGCAGGGCTTCAGCGCCACTACATATTCCTGTCCGCGCATCGCGAGCTGGCCGACGCCGACCTTCTTCGCGGCTTTCAGCGCATCGCGAAGGACCACATAGGCCTCCTCGGCGAGGTCGTCGGCAGGAACGACATAATAAGGCTTGTCGAAATAGGTCGCGTCGATTTCGTCCTCGTCGACGAACTGCACGAGGTCGAGCGTCTTGCGGCTCTCGAGCTTGACGCTCTCGATCTCCTCGGGGTCGAGGAGGACATAGTGGCCCTTCGAGACCTCGTAGCCCTTGACGATCTCGTCGCGATCCACCGGACCGACGCCCGGAACCACCTTCTCATACTTGATGCGCTTGCCGGTCGGCTCGTGCACCTGGTGGAACTGGATCTGTGCACCGCTCTTGGTCGCCGGGAATAACTCGACGGGGATCGACACCAGCGCGAGCCGGATTTGTCCTCGCCAGATCGCACGCGCAGCCATGGCCCCAATCTCCTTTACGGAGCGATTCAATTCATTGCGGCGGCGAGTCGTTCCCGAGTGGCCGCCTTCAATGATCGTATCAGCTCCGTAACATCTTCGCCACGGGCCGCGGAATCGACGATCGCGGAGCCGCAAATCACGCCGAGGGCGCCCGCGGCAATGGCCATGCGGACATGTTCCTGGGTGGAGATCCCAAAACCGAACACCGGGGGCGGAGCACCCGCTGCGTCGAGGCGGCGAATCAGGCTCGAATCGAACTGTCCCGCGGCGTGCGTCCCAGTGATTCCACGGCGGCTGACGCAATAGGTATAGCTTTTCGACAGGCTGGCGATGCGAGTTAGCGTCGGCCCCGGAGTGTTCGCCGCCGCGATCAGCACCGGCTCGATCCCCGCCTGTTCCATCTGGCGGACGAATCGCTCCGCTTCGAGCGCTGGAAGGTCGGCGATGAGCAAGCTGTCGGCACCGGCCGTGGCGGCATCATGCATGAAGCCCGGGCGGGCCACGACGATGTTGGCATAGGTCAGGATACCGACGGGGACGTTCGGATGGCGGGCGCGGAAGCCCGCCATCAGATCGAAACAATCGGCGACGCGGACACCGGCATTCAGGGCGTGCAGGGCGGCCGCCTGAATGACTGGACCATCGGCGACCGGGTCGGAAAACGGTATCCCGACCTCGATCATGTCCGCGCCGCCGACCACCAGCGCGTCAAGCAACATCGCGCTGGATTTCAGATCGGGATTACCAAGCATTACAAAGGCGCCGAGCGCCGCTTCATGCCCGAGCCCGTCGAACATGGCGGCGTAGCGGCTCATGCGAACAGAGCCTGCTTTTGTGGAGCGGCCGCCGCGAGCAGCCGCTGGGCTTGCGCGACGTCCTTGTCGCCGCGCCCGGAGAGACCGACGAGAATTGGGCTGTCCGGCTCCTCTTCCGCGAGCTTCACCGCATGGGCAAAGGCGTGCGCGGATTCGAAGGCACAGATGATGCCTTCGCTCTCCGCCAGCAGCCGGAACGCGGCGAGCGCTTCGGCGTCGGTCGCTGCGACATATTCGGCGCGGCCGCTGTCCTTGAGGTGCGCATGCTCTGGACCAACGGCGGGGTAATCGAGGCCGGCCGAGACCGACCAGGTGTCGGCGATCTGGCCGTCCGAGTCCTGGAGAACGTAAGTCTCCGCGCCGTGGAGAATGCCCGGCGTGCCCCTCAGGAGGGTCGCGCCATGTTGGACGCTGTCGAGCCCCTTCCCCGCCGCTTCGACGCCGATCAGGCGCACGTCGCGGTCGTCGAGGAAATCGGCGAACAGCCCGATGGCGTTCGACCCGCCGCCGACGCACGCGATCACCGCGCCTGGCAGACGGCCGATCTGCTCGAGCATTTGCGCGCGGGCCTCGCGCCCGATCACGCGCTG